>WNGF01007863.1_pt1 | contig 12715 bp, 12 predicted proteins | sample 5400641 | NCBI WGS metagenome assembly WNGF01 (sample SAMN13153371, study PRJNA577476) | soil metagenome | isolation source: 80 cm soil or saprolite under grassland replicate 2 | place: USA:California | collected 2016-06-15
CCGAGAATGCGGCCTGCCAGGCCGAGCTGCCCCGGGCGCGCCGGCCACGGGCGGTGGTGTGGAGCCCGTACCGCATCGAGCAGTGGCGGCGGACTGGGGAGCGGCCCGCGGTCGCGGTCTGGACGGCCGCGCAGACCGCGCAATTCCTGCACAGCATCGAGGGTCACCGGCTGTACGCGGCGTTCCACCTGATCGCGCTGCGCGGCCTGCGCCGCGGCGAGGCCGCCGGGCTGCGCTGGTGCGACCTCGACCTGGACGGCAAGACCGCCATCATCAGCCAGCAGCTCCAGCAATACGACGGCCGGCTGGCCCTCTGCCCGCCGAAAACCCCGCACGGCGCCCGGGTGATTGCCCTGGACCACACCACGGTGGCAGCGCTGCGGGCGCACCGGGACCGGCAGCGCGCCGAGGCCGCTGATTACGGGCCCGGGTACCGGGTGAGCGGGTTCGTGTTCACCAACCTCAACGGGGACCCGATGGCCCCCGACCGGCTCACCCGCACCTTCCGCCAGCTCGCCGCCGAGGCCGGGCTGCCGCCGGTCCGGCTGGATGACCTGTGCCACGGGGCGGCCACCCTGGCCCTGGCCGCTGGGGTGGACCTGCGGATCGTGCAAGAGATGCTGGGGCCATTCCTCGGTGGCCGTCACGCAGTCCGTTTACGGGCATCTGACGGCCGCGGACGCGCGGGTGGCGCTGGAGAAGGCCGGATGGTTCACCGGGAAGGAAGTGTCCTGGTGACCGGCGGCCCGGATGCCGCGGGGGCCCGGCCGTCCCGGGCTCCGGCCGGCCTGCTGGGAAAGCTGATGTCCTCGGTGCGCCCGGAGTTCCGGGCAGGCGTCCTGGTGTTCGGTCCCGCTGACCCGGTGTTCGGCGGCGATGCCTGCCTCGTCCCGCAGTGCGGGCGGACAGCGCGGGCGGCCGGTATGTGCCATGGCCACCACCAGCGGTGGGTCCACGCCGGGCGCCCCGATCTGGGGGCATTCGCCATGTCCGGGGTGGCGGTGGGGCCGTGGTTTGGGCACGCGCCGCTCACAGGCTGCGAGGTCCCTGGCTGCGGGTTCGGCTCGGCCAGCCGGCAGATGTGCTCCCGGCATTTGCGCGCCTGGGAGCGCGCCGGAGAGCCTGAGCGCGGCAGGTGGCTTGCCACGGCGCCGCCCGTGGTCCCGCAGCCCGGGCAGGCCGCATGCCGGATCAGCTACTGCGAGCTGTGGGCGCACCCGGGCGCCGTCTTGTGCTACTCCCACCACCGGCGCTGGAAAGGCCTCGGCCGCCCCGGGCTGGAGGAATTCATCGCCGGATACGGCCAGCCCCCCGACGGGCGGGAACGGGCGGACCTGACCGGCCTGCCCGACCGGCTCCGGCTGGAACTGCAGTACGCCCTGCAATGCCGGCACGACGACAACATGATCAAGACGAGGCCCACCACGATCCGGTCCGTGATCGGCTGGCTGGCCGGCAGCGGCTGTTCCTCGCTGCTCGACCGCGGGAGCAGGACTGGCGGGCCGCCTGTCCGGCCTATGCCGCCCGGAGCCAGCACCCGGTCGCGCTGCTGACCTACGCGCACCGCAAGGTCACTGCCCTTGCCGAGGGTGAGGGCTGGGACAGCGAGTACCGCCGCGACACCTGGCACCTGCGCCGCCTCGGCATTGACTCCCAGTGCGCGACCCTGCAGTTCGGCGGTATCCCTCAGCCATGGCTCAGGGACCTGGCCAAACGGTGGACCCGGTGGCGGCTGAGCACCGGCTTGGAAGCGCAGACCTGCTACCGCGGCGTCCGGGCACTCACCCGGCTCGCCGCGGTCCTCGCCGAATCCGGCGTCACGCAGACCAGCGGGATCAGCCGGGACGTCCTCGAGCGCTATCTCGCGGACTTGGCCGCCGCGATGGCAGGCAAGAAGGAACACCGCGACCACATCGGGCAGGTCGCCACGTTCTTCCGCGACGTCCGCCGCCACCAGTGGGAAGCGGCCCTCCCCGCGGCCGCGGTGATCTTCCCCGAGGACTACCCGCGCCAGGGCCGGCTGCTCCCGCGGGCCCTGGCCGGCCACGTCATGGCCCAGGTCGAGGATCCCGCCAACCTCGACCGGTGGGAGAGCCCGGCCTACCGGCTGATCACCCTCATCCTCATCCGCTGCGGGCTGCGGATCACCGACGTCACCGCCATCGCCGCCGACTGCGCCGTCCGCGACGCCGGCGGCGCACCCTACCTCCGCTACTACAACCGGAAGATGAAGCGCGAGGCACTCGTGCCCATCGACGACGAACTGGAATCCCTCATCGCCGGCCAGCGCGAACGCAACCAGTCCCGGTGGCCAGGCGGCACCCCGGTCCTGTTCCCGCGCCCCACGACCAACATCGACGGCACCCGGCCCGTCGCCGGCGGCACTTACCGGGAAGCGCTCTGCCGCTGGCTGGAGAACTGCGACATCCGCGACGAGCACGGCAAGCCCGTGCACCTAACTCCCCATCAATGGCAGCACACGCTCGGGACGATCCTGATCAACCGGGGACGTCCCGCAGCACATCGTGCAGAAGATCCTCGACTCGCCTCTCATGACCGCCCACTATGCGCGGCTGTCCGACAAGACCGTCCGCGAGCACTGGGAAAAAGCCCGCAAGGTCAACGCCGAAGGCCAGTCTGTCCAGATAAGCCCCGACGGCCCGCTCGGCGACGCCGCCTGGTCCAAGCACCGCCTGTCCCGGGCCACCCAGGCGCTGCCGAACGGCTACTGCGAGCTGCCTCTCGTCCGGACCTGCCCGCATGCCAATTCTTGCCTGACCTGCCCGATGTTCGTGACCACCGCCGACTTCCTCCCGCAGCACCATGCCCACCGGCAGCAGACCCTGCAGATAATCACTACCGCCGAGGCGAGCGGGCATGCCCGCGTCGCCGAGATGAACCGGCAGGTCGCCACCAACCTCGACAAGATCATCACCGCCCTCGAAGCCAACGGCGGCGAGGAAGAAAAGCAGGAGGCCGCCGGTGTGTCCTGACCCGCTCTCCGAGGCTGCGGCCCGGCGGCACGAGCTGACCAGGTCCAAGGCCATCCAGGCCCTGCGGGAACTCGACCGGGCCGGCACTCTGGTGACGTTCGCCGGCGTCTCACAGGCAGCAGGGGTATCCTGGTCGTGGCTCTATACCCAGCCCGACATCAGCAACCAGATCCGCAGACTGCGGCAAAAGACAAATGGCGCCGACCCTGCCGGCGCCATCCCCGCGGCCCAGCGGGCCACCGATGCGTCGCTGCGCGCCAGGCTCACCGCCGCCCTCAACCGAAACAAGCAGCTCGCCGACGAAAACGCCCGGCTCCGCCGCCAGCTCGCCCGTGCGCTCGGCGACCAGCGGTCAGCCCGAACCCGATTAGGTAACAATCCAGCCCCGTGAAACGCTGCAGCGTCAGGCTGCGAGCGTCCCGTCAACGACACTGTCCACGACGCGACGCCGCAGGTCACGACCCCGGCTGACGCGAAAGCTCAAGATAACGAAGCGTACAGGCTGATGATCACCGCGTTGAGCCCGTCGCTGCGGGTCGCCTGCTTCGGCGCCAGCGCCGGGACGAAGCTGCCGTCCCGGTCCCGCGGCACCGCCAGCCGCACCGGCCCCACCTCGGTGCTCAGCGTCTTGGCGCTGGACCCGTTCCGCCGGTTCCCCCCGGCGTTGCCGCCCGCGTCCTCCAGGTGCGCGCCGAGCTCGGCCGCCAGCCCTGCCTGCAGCACCTGCCCGATCACCCCAGTCAGCAGCCCGCCCGGCCCCGTCAGGACCACCGGCTCCCCGGACCCGGCCCGCTCGGCCAGCTGCCCCGCCAGCGACGCCACCACCTCTTCCGGCAGCACCAGCCCCGGCGCCTCACCCCTGTCCGGGGCCGTCGGCGAAAATCCCCCCGCCGGGTCCTCGACTTCCCCCGCCGGAATCTCTACTGTTGTCATCTTGACCTCCCCATGGCCCAGGCCACCCCCTGTGGCCTGCGGAAACGCTCCTGTCTACCACCCCCCGCACAAAATTTCTGACAGACTCTCGTTCAGCGCGGATCCTTGCCGCTGGTCATGCCTTCGTGCAAAAACTACGTCGCGGGCACTACGAGATCGCGACCGACGCCCCCAGCCGCGGTAGGCTCCGTATCGCCTTTCATCGCCTCGCAGCCGCAATCTGACAGCCGAGTACGCGGATCATTCTCCGACGTTGTCCAGGAATGCCACAACGCAACAGTGCCGTCGCCCCCGCCCGCCGCTCCGCCCACGCCACCGCCAAGGCCGCTGTCCACGCCAGCGCCGACGGCCACGCCCTGCGCAGCTTCCGCGGCCTGATAGACCACCTTGCCACCCTGACCCGGGCCACCATCACCATTGGCGGCGCCAGCTTCGAAAAGATCAGCGACCCCACGCCCACCCAGCGCCGCGCCTTCGACCTCATCAAGGCACCAATCCCGCTGACCCTCAGCCCGAAGTAGACAAGACCCAGCCCCGCCCCGGCAGCGAAACCGCAGCCCAGCGTCCCACCGACTCACCTCAGCAGACGAAACTTCGGCTTAACCTGTGGGCGGCACCCGCCCCACCCGGCATCCGCGCAGGTCAGCCCCAAACGTGAAGACCTTCCTTATCCGTGAGGTCTTGAGGCATCGGGATGGCCCCGAACCCGCGTCAGGGTTCGGGCCATCGCTTCAGCCAGCACCGAAGCACACGAAACCGGCTGGCTGCCGAGCGGCGCGGGCGAGGGCGGCCGCGGGAGGGCATCCCGCGACGATCGCCCGGTGGAAGCCGACCATGGTGTCCGCGGCGGTATCGTCCGCGACCCTGGCAACGCTGGCCACGACGGTCGCTGAGCCCGCGCTGAGCAGCGCGGTGACCATGCCCAGCGTCTCGTCGCCGGGCCTGATGTCGGTCAGGCCCAGATCGCAGGATGACAGCACGACCATCGGCGGAGTATGCGGAATCTGCTGCAGGTCGTAGCCCAGCAGCGGCCCGGCGGTCAGCTCCAGGGTGGAAAAGAGCGCGTTCTCGGCCTGGTGCCGCCCGTGGGCGGCGAGGTGGGCAACGCTGACCTCGCTGAGCGCCGCGAGGGTGGCGGCCGGGGTGGCGCCCGTTCCGAGCAGGACGGCCGCCCGCGGGCGGAGGGCAGCAACCGCCTGTACCTCGGCTGGGCCGCGCGCGTTGCCTGGTCCCGCCACCAGCAGGGTGGCCGCCTGGGGGCCCAGCTCGCAGGAGCCGAGCCGGCGCCTGGCCGCGAGCCAGGTGGTGGCCGACGGGGCGACTGTCACCGGGCGCCCGCCGCAGCCGGGCAGGACCGACCAGGGCACCGTCATCAGGATGCCGGTGGGCACCACCACCAGATCGCGGTCGCCGATGACGCTCAGGAATGGGCCGAGTATGGCGCCGCTGAGCGTGTGCGCGTCGCGGGAGGTGGCGGCGGCGACCGCGGTGGCGAGCCGGCCGGAGAGCGCATGGCCGGCCTGCGCATCGAGGTCGGCACGCAGCCGCAGCGCGGCCTCGGCCACGGCGGCGAACTCGCCAAGCGTCACCAGCGACGCGGACCCGCCGGCCACCACCAGCGCCCGGAGCGCGGGCCCGTCCCGCAGGTAGATGACGAGGGCGGCATCGCCGGCCGACTCCTTGACGGCGGCGAGCGGGGCGGGCGCGGGCGCGGCCGCGCCCCGCTTTCCCGGGGTGGACCAGGTGTGCTCGCGGATCGTGCGCTGAAGCGACTCGGCCCGGGAGCGCAGGCCGGCGGCCGGCCGCCCGGCCAGCTCCGCCGCGCGCAGCGCATGCCGGATCTGGCGCAGCTCCTCCAGCGCGGCAGCGGCGGTGGGATCGTCGGGCGGCAGCACCGGCGGAACCAGCAGTGCCTGCGCCCTGACGCGTTCTGACCACCGGTAGATGGCGGCCGGCGATCCGCTGGCAAGGGCCCGGGCGAGCGCGACCCGGGCCAGGTCCCGGCCGTGAACCGCGGCGCCGGTTTGCAGGTCGAGGCAGCCGAACTGGGTGCGGTGCCGGTGCAGCGCCGCCATGCCGGACGCCAGGTGCCGGGACGCCTCGGCGGGCCGCCCGGCAGCGGTGGCGAGTTCGGCCCGGGCGAGCCGCCAGAGCAGGCGGGTATCGAGGCGGTCCACCCGGCCAGGTGGCCCGTAACGATCCGCGATCTGCCAGGCGCGGCGCAGCTGGCCGGTGGACACCAGGGCGCGGGTGGCCTCCAGGGCGGCGGCGCGGGCGTCTTCTGCCAGGCCCAGCCGGTGCAGCCGCACCGCCAGGGACTGTGCGCGCACGGCGATCTCCGCTGGCGGGGCGCCGGCCGCCTGCTCGGCGCGCAGCTCAAGCAGCGATGCCAGGGCAGCCCGCCGTGCGTTGTCGCGGCCGAGGAACCGGCTGCGCGCCTGCCGCGCCCACTGCGCGGCCGCCTGTGGATGGCCTGCGAGCAGCGCGGCTTCGGCACGGACCTGGAGGGCATCGGCGCGGGTGTGGCTCATCCGCTGGTGGGTGGCCTGCTCGATGGCGGCGGCCAGCTCCCGGTCGGCCTCGGCAAACAAGCCGGCGGCCACCAGGGCGCGGGCCCGTTCAACGGCCAGGCTCGGCAGCCGCCCCGGCGCCAGCCTCTCGTAGTCGCCGCGGGCCGCGGTGAAAGCGCCGAGCGCGGCCGGCAGGTCGCCGGCGAGAACGTCCAGGCAGCCGAGATTGACCCGGGAGAGCGCGACGTGGAGGGCCAGCCCATGCCGTGCCGCGATCTGCCCGCACCGGCGCAGGTCGCCGCGGGCGAGCCGGACGTCGCCGGCCTCCAGGTGAACCAGGCTGCGGTTGTTGAGCGCCTTGACCAGATCGAGCGGGCTGTCCTCGCTCAGCAGCGCTACCGCGGCGTCGTACTCCCGCAGTGCCTGATCGTTGCGGCCGGTCCGCTTCAGCAGCAGAGCGCGCTGGCCGTGCAGGACCGGCCGCTGGGCCGCCGGGGTGATCCGCTCAGCCTCGTCGAGCAGCCGGAATCCGGCCTCAACCCGGCCGCGTTCAGACTCCGCCCAGGCGAGGCTGAGCAGCAGCCGACACCGGAGCTCCAGCAACGCGGGATCATCGCGGGCGGGGCCGCTGTCGATGAGCCGCAGGCCCGCGCGCAGCTGCCGGACGGCGAGCGCCGGCCGACCGTTGTCGCTGGATGTCACGCCGACCGCGTGCAGCCGGGCAGCCCGCGGCCTTACGTCCATGTCACAGGGTGCTCAGCGCCCCTGGCGATGTCATGCGTCCGCCTGAACCCGGCTGCTCGGGCGGGGGTAAACACGCAACAATGCTATGGCCCGTCACCAGCTATCCGCTGCGCGGCGCGGGCGCCGGTTCGCTTCGCGTGTCGTTACGGCAAACCGGAACCCCGTTGCGCTGCCAGTTCCAGATCGGCACCAGCCCCGGCTTGGCGCCAAGCACCGTGACGAGCAGCCGCAGCTGGCTCTCCGGGAGCGGCAACGGCTGATCTTGCGGTGGCGGCACAAAGACGCGCTCGGGCAGGGAACCGCACTGCCGCTCTGATCCCCGCGAGAACGCCTTGAGCAGGTCTGTGGCTGTCCGGATGCCGGCCCGGCGGGGATTCAGGCGCGCGCCACCGCTCCCGATTCCGCGCACGGCCCGGCGAGGGCGGTGGCCCCTCGTGCTGTCCTTGCCGCCGCACGCCAGATTCCCGCCGAAGTTCGCCGCGGAGCTCGTTCAGCTCCGCCCGGTCCGTCCTGTCCAGGTGGATCAGCAGGAAGGCCTGGTCGGCCCAGTCGACGAGGCGCCCCGGGGGCACACGCGTGTGCAAGATGACATCCACCAGGTTCATGGTGGTGAGGTTCTGCATGTCCTCGACGCCTTCCTCGGTGAGCCGTGCCTCATACCAGAGGTTGAGCCCATCGAGCTGGTCGAGGGGTATTCCGAGGTGATCGGGGGAACCACCAGGCGGAGTGCCCTGGACGTCACCCGCTGCAGGAACTGAACGCCCACGAGCGGGAAGAAGCCGATGAGGAAGGCCACCGCCGGCTCAGCGTGGTTCGCCATCGGCGCGGTGCTGCCGATCACCTGATGAAGAACGGCGACGATGAGCAGCACAAGGATGATCCGGAACACGGCGCTCGCGTAGGCGCTCGGCCGCAGGTCACTTTGATAGAAGGGGCGGATCAGCATGCCGCTCACGAACGCGTAAGCCCCGATGAACCCGTACTTCAGGACATCCCACGCACCATGGGGGGCGCTGACGAACCGGGTGTCCCACAGCACCGCCGACCAGCCGGCGGCAAGCAGCGTGGTGGCGAGAAACACGGGGAACAGGGACTCGCTGCTGACTCTGTACCCGTCGCCGCGCCCCCTGACCGCAGCCGCTTTCATCCGGTGTGGCGGCCGGCCGGTCCTTCATCGCGGCCCGGGGAACGTCGCGGCCGTAATATGCCTCGAACTTCTGGTGGTAAATGCCGTCGCCCGGGAGCCGGGGTCGTTGCCTCTGCTTCCACGGGTCATGAAACTCAGATGCCAGCGGGGGCTCCGGCAGGTTCTCCGGCAGGTCCCAGCCAAGCCTGTGCAGGCTGAGGACGTACTCGTTCCAGAGGGCCTTTGCCCGCATCCCGATGAACCGCACGTAAAGCCACCCGGGCAGGAATGACAGGCACCAGAGCGTGAAGAGCTTGAGTGCCGCGACACCCCAGGTCTGCGGGTACGCCAGTGGTTCTCGGCCAGCAGCCCGGCAGTGGCGGCGGCGACCCCGGCGGCGGCGATTATCAGGATGTTCATCCACGTCGCGACCGCTTTGCGGCGCAGCCACACCCGGGCCTTGTCTCTTGCGAGCCAGGCAACCGCGTTCCCTGGCCAGCGGAATGCCGTGCTCAGCGGGCCAAGCGGCCGCTCAGCTTGAAGGTCGATTGTTCCGGGACTGATGGTCATCGGGTCCCCCGCCTCCCTGGGCTCGCGGCGGCCCGCCTGGTCAGGCCGGGGACTGCGGGCCTGACCAGCCACCGCCGGGTGTCACGAGCACTCCTAACGAATCTCGTTCGCGACGGCTGCCACCTTGGTGGCGTAGTCGGGATCCTGTGCCCATGTGCCGGCGAGCCCCTGGAGCGTTGGTGCGATGCCGCGGTACTTGTGGTCGAGCGGCCGCGCCGCTAGCGCTTCTTCGATCAGCTGGTGCTGAGCCTCGCTCTCGACGCCGCTGGGCAGCGCGAATGCCAGCAGCCGGCCGGTGTGCGCACGGACGGCCGCCTTTAGCGTGGGGAACGAGACCCCCGCCCCCGGCTCGCCGGTGACTCCGATGCCCGCGAGGTTCCTGCGCGGGCGCTGGGACCAGCACGAGGTGAGATGACCGGTCTCCTCGGTCATCTGCGCGACGGCCAGCAGCGGGTCAAGGCCCACTGCCTCCGCGGTCGTGTAGTAGAGGCCGACGATGCGGGTGACGTCGTCCGCGCTGTACCCGCCGTGCGGCCGTGCGAGCAGGTACTGTTCGGCCCGCGCGGCCGGCGCTCGCGCGGGTGCCACCAGCCGGCTGTCTGGCGTGACGCCCTGCGTCCCCGGCCGCGGGTGATCTCCATTGGTCTGGGCGGGGGGCTTGAACGGGTGGCCGAGGAAGGCACAGGTGCCCTCGGCGAGGGCCTCTCCCTGTTTCCGGTTCAGCTCGTCCGGCCAGTTGCGCACACGGCGGATCTCCGGGATGAGCGCCGTCATGGTCGTGCTGTTCAGGAAGAAGAGCTCGGGACGGCGCACGTCGGCCGCCCGCGGCATGCCCCGCGCGCGGAACGCCCTCCCGATGTGCTGTGCGAGAGAATGCCCGTCCTCCGCGAAGTAGAGGCCGGAAAATCCGTCCACCCCCTTGGCGAAGTCGAAGTGGACCTCGATGGCGACCCGGGGGTTGAGCTCGTTGGCCCGGTGGGCCGACCCACGGTAGTCGGGGTCGTGCGAGGCGCCCTGGGCGGTCTCACTGACCACCGTGAGCCCTGACCGCCGCATCGCGGCGAGGGCGTAGGTGCAGACCTGGAACGCCTCCAGGTGCTCCTGCCGCCCGTCGTCCCCGATCGCACCCGGGTCGAACACCCCCGAGGGCTCGACCCCGTGGCCGACCGCGAGATAGACATCGAGCCTGTTGTGGTGCTGCATGTCGCTTGTCCTCCCTACTGGCGCGTGTGCCGCGCTGTGCCAGCTATGGGGGCCAGCGCCACGGCCAGATACATGGCCGGGGCACAGTGACTGGCCAGCGGACCGCAGGAGGCTGGACCATGGATGTATTTCGGCGAGCCGTGCGGCCCCCCAGTCATAGGTGGCAGCCGCCGCCCAGGGGAGGGGACTCGCGACATGGAGGCAGCAATGACGGTGGACTACCGGAAAGACCGCATCCTCGTGCCGGCTTCGGAACTCAAGCCCGGTGCCGTCGACCTGCTGAACAAGATCCTGGAGGACGCTGGGGTTGGCCAGCCGTTGCAGCAGCCCGAGGTCAGCGTCCCGGCGGCCAGCACAAGCGCTCTGGTCGCGCTGCCCGTCACCGGCGCCGACCCGATGGCCATCCGAGACATTGTGCAAGCACACGCCCAGCGGGAAGGTGCCGCCGCTCCCACGGTAGCCCTCGACATCCCCTACAGCGCGGGCACCATCGATACCGGCACGTTCTATGCCGCCGGAAGGAAGAGCGGGCACGGGGCTGCTACCTGGCTCCCGGCTCCGGCAGACCAGATGCCTCCCAAGCCGCCGTGGCCGCAGTCCACTAACTATCCGGTGATCGCCCTGCTGGACAGCGGTGTCCAGCCGCACCACTGGCTGCCCCCTGGGAATCATCCACCGTTCTTCGTCAATGCCACCGCGTATGGCTGGCACCAGCCAGAGCTGCCCCAGCCTCCCAAGCCGCCCACCCAGCCGCCGCTGGGCACCCATTGGGGCCACGCCACGTTCATCGCCGGGCTGATCCGGATGACCGCGCCGAACGCACAGATCCTGTCGATGCGGGTGATGAACGCCGCCGGGCAGGTCAACGATGAGCAACTCGTTGATGCGCTGAACTGGCTGGCTGACAACCATGGCAGGGTCAGGGCCGATATCGCGCTGATGGCCTTCGGGCGGTGCCGGGACGAGCCTCATGACCATCCCTTGGACCACGTGAAGAAGGCCATCTCCCGGCTCGCCGGCTGTGGGATGAAGATCGTCGCCTCGGCCGGCAACGACGGCTCCGCTCTGCCGGTCTATCCAGCGGCCTTCGCCGCCGACCCTGACCTGTCTCACTCGGTGGTCAGTGTCGGTGCCCTCGGCTCACCCACGCAGTGGGCACCGTTCAGCGACTACGGGCCCTGGGTCCGCGAGGCGCGGAAGGGCACGGGCATCATCAGCGTTCTGCCACAGACGGCCGTCGGCCTCGGCGAGCAGCAGGTGTCAGAAAAGGACCCCTTCCATGACCTCGTGATGACACCGGCCCCGGATGGGTTCGCGTGGTGGAGCGGCACCTCGTTCGCCGCCGCCATCTACGCGGGGCAGTATGCCAGCACGTTGCCGGGAAGCGAGGGTCTCCCGGAGCCAGACGCCCGGCCATAACATGGCGGCTGTGACGCTCGGCAGCGGGGAGGCCGGCACCGGCCAGGCCAGGGCTGACCGTGCGGCCCGGGTCGGCGCGTGCCTCGAGCGGGCCCGCAGCGGCGAGACCGCCGCGCTCAGCGAGGTCGTGCGGGAGCTGAACCCGCTGCTGTGGCACGTGGCCCGGGCCGAGGGCCTGACCGCCGAGGACTCCGCCGATGTCATCCAGACGACCTGGCTGGAGCTCCTGCGCCGGCTGCATGAGATCCGGTCGCCGCTGGCGCTGACCTCATGGCTGGTCACCGCGACCCGCCGGGAGGCATGGCGGGCGCGTGAGCGATCCCGGCGGCAGGCCCCGGATGGTGCGGAGCAGCTGGAAGCGATCTTCGATCCGGGCCCTGGCCCGGGCGAGCAGCTGCTCTTTGACGAACGCGACCAGGTGCTGTGGCGGCACTTTCAGCGGCTGCCGGAGCGCTGCCGCGTGTTGCTCCGTATCGTGGCTTACGTTGCCCGGCCTGACTACGCGGCGGTGGCCGAGGCGCTGGGCATGCCCACCGGCAGCATCGGCCCCACGCGCGGCCGCTGCCTGGCCAAGCTGCGCGCGATGCTGCTGGCCGACCCTGGCTGGAGCGGACGATGACAGATCCTGCCGACCTGCCCCTGGATGACGAAGACCAGGCGATCCTGGACCGGCTTGCGGCGGTCGAGGCGCTGCTCGACCCGCCGCCGGCCGATCTCGATGAGCGAGTCAGTTTCGCGATCGCGCTGGATTCGCTGGACGCGGAGGTGGCGCGGTGCGCCGAGCAGCTGACCGTCGGGTCTGGCGCTCGCAGCAGCGAGCGCATCCACACGATCACGTTCGACGCCGACAGCCGCGCCGTGATGATCACCATCGTGGACCGGCCGGACAGCCTGGTCCGGGTGGACGGCTGGATCGCACCCGCCGCGCCGCTGCGCGTCGAGCTGCGGCTGCCCGAGCCGGCCCCGCCCCGGACGGTGATCGCGGACGCGGCGGGCCGTTTCGCCTTTGATGATGTTCCGCACGGGATCGCGCAACTGCTGCTGCACCCTCCGGAGGGCGACGCATCCCCGCGGGTCGTCACGCCAGCGTTCACCCTCTGACACCGGCGGCGGGTACCGCCATCACTAGGCCGGGGCGCGGCACGCTGGTCCCGGGAGCGCTGGTCCCGGACAGTGTCAGCGGAACCGGAAACCGCGCCCAGGTAGCAGAACATGGC
>WNGF01017152.1_pt1 | contig 12708 bp, 8 predicted proteins | sample 5400641 | NCBI WGS metagenome assembly WNGF01 (sample SAMN13153371, study PRJNA577476) | soil metagenome | isolation source: 80 cm soil or saprolite under grassland replicate 2 | place: USA:California | collected 2016-06-15
GGCGATCCGCCGGAACCACGTCCGCGCCGACGGCGCACCGCCGCCTGCCAGCAGGTCGCGCAGCAGCGCGGCCTCGCTCGCCGCGACCGCCATGCCCTGCCCATACACCGGGTTGAACGAGCACACCGCGTCGCCGATCACCAGCAGCCCGGCAGGGAACTGGCGCATCCGCTCGTACCGCTGGCGCACGCTGGCCGGGAACCGGAAGGCCACCGGGTCGTCCAGCGGCTCGGCGTCGCGCAGCGCCCGGGCGATGTCAGGGAATGCCAGCCGCGCGGCGTACGCCTCGAACCCGGCGAGTTGGTTCAGCCACAGCGGGGTGCGGGAGCCGCGACCCATGGCGTCCACCACCAGGTCGGCGTCCAGGGTGTCGCCGAACTCGCCCGCTGCCCGGCGGAAGACCCGCACCCCGGTGACCCGGCCGGCGTCCGCCGTCAGCCTGAGCACGTCGGCGTTCTCGCTGATGCGTACGTTCGGCAGGGCGGCCACCCGGGCCCGCAGGTGACCCTCCAGGAACGGCCGGCTGGCGAACAGACCGGGCAGACCGATGTCCGCCTGGCGGATCCGGTGGCCGGAGAGTTGGTAGCGGATGTTGCCAGTGCGTCGCTGCCGACCGCGCCGGCCGCCACGAGATCGCGGCCGAAGCCCTCGAACAGCTCGCCGCCGCGCGATTCCCCGATGCCGTTCGGCACACCCCGGGCGCGCGTACTTGTACCTGCTTGTAGCTGCCCGACGGCCATATATGCCTGAGCGATGGGTTGTGGGTGCTGATGCGGCTACCGTGTGGTGTCGTGAACACGGATCCGAGGCCGCTGCCCGGGTGGCCGCCGATCGCGTCCGGGACGGCACCGCTGACGACCTGCGCGCCCGTGTCGCCGCCTCTCAGCCTGACCTGCTCGGCCGCTGCGCAGGAAGATCCGCCGGAAATGGACACGGATGGGGTAATGCGCATCGCGCCGTTCGGTCCGAGAATTGTTTTGGCTGGCCCGGCCTGAGTTGAGGAGGCCGAATGTCGGACCCGTTCATGCCTTCGTTTCGTCGTTTTCCACGTGACCTGTGGCCGGCACCCGGCAGCGACGAACCGCCCAGTGAAATGCGACCGTTCATATTGCGCGGCGCACGGCTCGGTGGTGTCCAGGCCGGCCATGGTGTGCCGGAGGCGAAGCACCGGACACCGAAAACCCAGACACCGCACCGGAGTCAGACCACGTCCGACGGCAAGGACGGTCCGCGGACCGTGCCGGACGTTCACTACACGCCCGACGACTGACCCGTTGGTCGCCGTTCTCATCGTCAGCGCGCGGAATGACTGGTCGGCCGATCAGGTGGCCGGCCACCTGGCGGCGCGAGGGGTGAGCTACGGGTGGCTCGATCCGGCCGACTTTCCGCGCCGGCTCGGCCTGGTGGCCGGCTTCGACCGGTCGTGGGCCGTTGAGCTGACGACCGCAGAGGGCCGGATCGACCTGGCCGGTGTCGCGTCGGTGTTCTACCGGCGCCCGGGCGACTTCGACATGCCGGCCGGCATGTCCGGGCCGGAACTGCGGTTCGCGCGTGCCCAGGCGCGGGTGGGGCTCGGCGGGGTGCTCGCCGCGCTGCCGGCACGCTGGGTCAACCATCCGTCGTCGCTGGCCGACGCGGAGTACAAGCCCCGGCAACTCGCGCTGGCGGCCGCCGCCGGGCTCGGCACTCCGCGCACCCTCGTGACGAACGATCCGGCGGCCGTGCGCGCATTCGCCGGCCAGGTGGGCGCGGTCGTGGTCAAGCCGCTGGCTCAGCCGATCGTGCACGAGGCCGGTACGTACACGCCTGTGTGGACCCGGCTGCTGTCCCGGCCCGACCTCGATCACCTGGCCGGCGTCGAGGTCACCGCGCACCTGTTCCAGGAATGGATCGACAAACAGTATGAAGTGCGGCTGACCGCCGTCGGTGACCGCCTGTTTCCGGTGGCCATCAGGGCCGGCTCGGACGCGGCGAAGGTCGACTGGCGGTCCGACTACGACGCATTGACGTATGAGGTGGTGGATTGTCCGGAAGAGATCGCTTCCGCGGTGCGGCGGTATCTCGCGGCCAGCGGGCTGCGTTACGCCGCCTTCGACTTCGTCGTTGACCCGGACGGGGAATGGATCTTCCTGGAGTGCAATGGCGCCGGGCAATGGGGCTGGCTGGCCGAGGAGTGCCGGCTGCCCATCGCCGAGGCAATTGCCGATGAGCTGATCGGGGCGGCCGGTGACCGGTGAGTGGCGGGCACTGGCGGCTGCGTTGGCGGACCAACTCGTCGCCAGCGGCGACCTGACCGACCCGGCCTGGCGGGAGGCGTTCGCGGCGGTCCCCCGGCACGCCTTCGTGCCCGGCCATCCGCTGGACGTGGCCTATTCGCAGCACGTCATCGTCACCCAGACGCGTCCCGCCCGGGTCCTGGGCGGTGGCTCGGTGGACCTGCCGTCCTCCTCGGCGAGCGCCCCGGCGGCGGTCGCGGTCATGCTCGATCGGCTGGCCGTCCGGGACGGGCAGCGCGTGCTGGAGATCGGCACCGGCACCGGCTACAACGCCGCGCTCCTGTGCCACCGCCTCGGCGACCGCAACGTGTACTCGATCGAGATCGACCCGGGCCTGGTGGATTCGGCGCGGGACGTGCTGGCGCGGCTCGGCCAGCACCCGCACCTGGTCGCGGGGGACGGCTACCGGGGCGTGCCGTCCGGGGCTCCGTACGACGCGATCGTCGCGACCTGCGCGGTCCGGGACGTGCCTCCGGCCTGGATCCGGCAACTACGCCTGGGCGGCAGGATCGTGGCCCCCCTGCTGGGCGGGGACGACGCCGCGCTCATGGTCCTGACCAAGACCGCGGACGACGAGGTGATCGGCCGGTTCGACGCGATACGGGTGGCGTTCATGCCGCTGCGCCCCCAGCTGGGCAATCCGCTGAGCACGGACCGGACGCTGGGCACGGCCGCGCTGGCGATGCCGCACTACGGCACCACGAGCCTCGATCCGGCCGTCCTCGTCGAACCTGACGACGACTTCGCCCTGTTCCTGCGCCTGCACGTCGCCGGCCTGGTCGTCGGAACCGCCGACAACCCGCGTCTCGGCCGGTCGGTCACCGTCTCCGACGCCGGCAGCATCGCCGAGGCGGCCCTGGCACCGGCGGGCGAGGCGACCTGGACGGTGCTGCAACGCGGCCCGCGCCGGCTCTGGGACACCGTCGAGTACGCCGCGCGCCTGTGGGAGAGCCTGGGCCACCCGGACCGCTCCCGGTACGGAATCACGGCGCTCGACGACACCGCCCGGCAGTTCGTCTGGCTGGACGACCCGGACGGGCCGTACTCCTGGCCGATGCCGCTCTGACGCGCCTTGCCGGGCCACCGGCCGCGCATGCCGCGGGGCCGGTGGCCCGTGGCCCGTGGCCGTTGGCCCGTGGCCGTTGGCCGTTGGCCAGGACGGCAGCGGGAACCGCCCGCCGCGGGCCCGAGTACGGCGTGCGCGGGTCAGCGGGCGCGGGGTGGCAGCTTCGGGGCGGCGAGCATCGGACGGGCGGCCACCCTCGGGGCGTGCCCCGGCTCCTCCGCCATCCGGTCCAGCACCACCTCGATGGCCCGGTCGAGCTGCGGGTCGGTGCCGCGGGCGAAGTCCTGCGGCGCGATGTCCACCTCGATGTCCGGGTCGGTGCCGTAGTTCTCCACGCCCCAGTGCACGTCGTCGAAGAAGAACGAGAACTCCGGCTGCGTCGTGATCGTGTTGTCCGCCAGCGCGTGCCGCGGGTTGATGCCGATCACGCCGCCCCAGGTGCGCTTGCCGATCAGCGGCCCGAGCTTCATCAGCTTGAACGTGTGGCTGAAGATGTCGCCGTCCGAGCCGGCCCACTCGTTGGTGACGGCGACCATCGGCCCGCGCGGCGACTGCGCGGGGTACTCCTCCGGCGCCCGCCACCGGGAGAAGTCGTACCCCACCCGGCGCCGGGCCAGCTTCTGCAGCAGCAGGCCGGACACCGCACCGCCGCCGTTGTAGCGGACGTCCACGATCAGGCCCTCCCGGTCGTACTCCACCAGGAACGACCGGTGGAACTCGGCGAACCCGTCCCACATCATGTCCGGCACGTGGATGTACCCCACCCGGCCGCCGGTGGCCTCGTGCACTGCCCTGCGGTTGGCCTCCACCCAGTCCCGGTACCGCGCGGGGTGCTCGTCCGCAATGGCCCGCACGGTCACCGTCCGCGGCTCGGCCGCGCCGCGCCGCACGGTGAGCTGCACCTCCTGGCCGGCCAGGTTGACCAGCCGCTCGTTGGGCGTCGCGGGCAAGGCGCCGTTCTGCTGCCGGACGCCGACGGGCTGCCCGTTCACCGCGATGATCTGGTCGCCGGGCTCGATGCCGGTGGCCGGCCGGTTCAGCGGAGAGGTGGCGTCGGCATCCCAGGTGTCGCCCTCCACGATCCGTCCGATCCGGTAGCCGCCGCTGGCCGGGTCGTACTCCCAGTCCACCCCGAGGAAGCCCTGCTGGTACTGCGGGCCGCGCCGGTACTCCCCGCCCCACTCGTACGCGTGCGAGGTGCCGAGCTCGCCCTGCAGCTCCCACATCAGGTCGGAGAACTCGGCGCGGGAGCCGAGCCGGTCCACCAGCGGCAGGTACCGCCGGTAGATCCCGTCCCAGTCGATGCCGGCCATGTCCTCGGTCCAGTAGTGGTCGCGCTGCAGCCGCCAGGCTTCGCGGAACATCTGCCGCCACTCCGCGGCCGGCCGCACGGACACCTTGATCCGTTCCAGGTCGACCCAGCCGGTGGACCGGCCCGGGTCGTCGCCCTTGTCGTCGTCGTCCCGCTTCTCGCCGGCCCCGATCACCCGCAGCCGTTCGCCGGACCGGTAGAGCAGCGTCTTGCCGTCCGCGCCCAGCCAGAAGTCGCTGATCTTGTCAGCGTTCTTCTGCTGCTCCTGGGACTCGAAGTCGTACGCCTCGAGGGTGCCGTTGCCGCCTCGTTCGGGCGAGCGGAGGTCGCGGCGTCGGGTGCCCTCGATCGGGAAGCTGGAGAAGATCGCCTTGCCCTTGACGCCCACGACCCGCCCGTACCGCCCGTCGGGCACCGGGAACGCGACCACCCGGCGGGTTATCCCGTCCAGGTCGATCTTCACCGGGGCGACGGTGTCGTCGTCGACGTCCAGCTCCTCCTTCCCCTTGCGGGCGTGCACCGCGTCCTCGCTCTCCAGCGGCCGCGGCCGGGGTACGAACGGGGACGGCACGTCGTCGCGGAGGGTGACCAGGAACGGTCGCTGGCCCTTCGGGAAGCCGAGGTCCCACTGCCAGGCGTCGAAGACCGGGTCGAGTTCGCGCAGCCCGATGAAGTACAGGTACTTCCCCTCCGGGTCGAACGCGGGCTTGCTGTCGTGCATCAGCGGCCTCGTCGCGAATGCCGTCTCGCCGGTCTCCACCCGGGCCAGCTTGATCGAGGTGGTGTGCCGGGTGTCGCCGAACGTGTACGCCAGCCACCGCCCGTCCGGTGACCAGGACAGGTCGCTGATCTCGATGAACTCGCTGCGGTCGAGCTGGCTGGTCCGCGGCGTCGCGCCGGACAGGTCGACGAGCAGCAACTCGTGCCGATGGGTGGTCACCGCCACCTGGTCGGCGACCGGCGACGGCTCGAGCTGCAGGATCCGCCCGACGTCGATGTCGTCGAGCCGCTGCTCGGGGGTGGTGCCGTCCGCGGTGAGCACCGCGAGCCGCTCGTGCTCGGACTCGTCGCTCACCGCCGCGACCAGCCGACGCTTGTCCTGCAGCCAGGTGAGCAGCCGGTACCGGACGCCGCCCGGCTCGCCGAGCTGGGTGACCGGGCCCTCCCAGTTGCCGAACGTGAAGGCCTTGCCGCGGGTGGTGACCGTCAGGCCGCTGCCGTCCGGGGAGAGCCGCGCGCTGTGCATGAACTCCGCGGCGTCCACGAACCGCCGGTTGCGCTGGGTGCGGGAGCTGCCGAGCCGGATGTCCAGGCGCTGCGGGTCGTCGGCGTCCGGGCGCAGCAGGTAGAGGTCGCCGGCCGCGTGGTACACCAGCGTTGCGCCGTCGGTTGACAGGTTGCGCGCGTAGTACTCCTCGTGGTCGGTGTGCCGGCGCAGGTCGGCGCCGTCCGGGGTGCACGAGTAGACGTTGCCGGTGCCCTGGTGGTCGGACAGGAAGAAGATCCGGTCGCCGACCCAGCACGGGTTGGCCAGGTTGCCGGGGAGGTCGATCAGCGGGTGGAACTCGCCGCCGCCGGTCGAGTCGATCCACAGGTCGCCGGAGGTGCCGCCCCGGTACCGCTTCCACAGCGCCGGCTCGCGGCTGATCCGCCTGCTGAGCACGGCGCCGCCGCCGGGCCCGTACGAGATCGACTTGGCCGGGCCGAGCTCCAGCCGCTCCGGCAGGCCGCCCTCGGGGCTGATCCGGTGCAGCCAGCCCCGCCGCGCCTGGCCGAGGCCGGCATCGCTGGAGTACACGATGGCGCCGGCGCTGTCCCACGTGGCCACGGTGCAGACGCCGGCCGCCTGGAATGTCAGCCGTTTCGCCTCGCCGCCCGCCGCGGGCATGACGTACACCTCCGCCGGGCCCTCCTCGGCGCCCACGAACGCGATCCTCGACCCGTCCGCGGAGAACCGCGGCGTGCTCGCCTCGGCCACCCCGGCGGTGAGCCGCGACGCCGGCCCGCCGCCGGCCGGTACGGTCCACAGGTCGTCCTCGCAGACGAAGACGAGCGAGTCGCCGTACACGGTCGGAAGGCGGAGATACCCGACTGAACCCTCACCCTGCGCCATGCGGACGACCCTACAAGGCGGCTACGACGGTTTCCTTACACCTTTAAGGTGTCCTGCCGCACCGGGCGGCCACACCTGGTCGCCCGACATATGGTGGGAACCATGGCGTTCTTCCTGCGTACGAAACTGGACATGCCCTCGCCGGACACCGCCCTGCCCGGCCGGCCGGAGCCGCTGCGGGTGCCCGAGACGCACTATGTGAATGGGCACCGGATCGCGCCGCCGTTCCCGGACGGGCTGGCCACGGCGGTGTTCGGGCTGGGGTGTTTCTGGGGCGCCGAGCGCGGCTTCTGGCAGCTCCCCGGCGTCTACTCGACCGCCGTCGGCTACGCGGGTGGCTATACGCCGAACCCGACGTACGAGGAGGTCTGCTCGGGGCGGACCGGGCACGCCGAGGTGGTCCTGGTGGTGTACGACCCCGCGGTGATCTCCTACGACGCGCTGCTCGCCGCGTTCTGGGAGTCGCACGACCCCACGCAGGGGATGCGCCAGGGCAACGACGTCGGCACCCAGTACCGCTCGGCGATCTACTACGCCGACGACGCCCAGCGCGACGCCGCCCTCCGCTCCCGGGACGCCTACGCCGGCCAGCTCGCCCAGGCCGGCCACAACGCGATCACCACCGAGGTCGCCCCCGCCGGGCCCTTCTACTACGCCGAGGACTACCACCAGCAGTACCTCGCGTCGGCCTGTTCGCGAAGCCCGCCGACGAGCCGGCCACGGAGACCGCTCAGCCGTAGCCATCACGTCCGGTTAACCGGTTGATGCCAACCGGACCGGCATGGCGATGCCCACCTATGTCGGTGCGTAGGTACGCTAGCTAGGGTTCCGACCAGGGAGGGACTGATGTCGTACGCGCCGGTTGTAGCCGCTGCGCTGAGCGGTGCGTCACTTCGACAGCTGTCTTATTGGCGCTCATCCGGGTCAACAGAATCCCCGGTGCTAGCTCCGCAGTTTCACGTGCCAGGCGCGCGTGTTGCGTACTCTTTCGAAGACGTGGTAGCGCTCAGGACATTTGTATACCTTCGCGCTCACAATGTTCCGCTACAAAGAGTCCGCAAGGCAATCCGACGTTTGCGTGACATGGGTGAGACGGCGCATCTTTCGTCGTACTCATTGGTTGCCATCGGCAGGGACGTAGTATGGAGAATCTCCGACCAGTCGGCGATTGATCTGACGGGCGAACCCGGACAGCATGTGATCGCGCAGATGGTTGATATTCTGGCAGCGTTCCCCACTCAACGTCACGAGGTCGTGTCCCTGCTACGTCCGAAGCCTGGTGTGGCCGTAGACCCGGAGGTACGAGGAGGCTATCCGGTAATAGAGGGAACTAGGGTGCCGTATGATCTGGTCGCGGCACTAATCGAGGATGGACTAGCTCCCGAGGAGATATCCGCCTTCTATCCTTCGGTTGAGCCCGATGCAGCTCGTGGAGCACGCGATTTCGCGCAATACGTTGACGGTTATCGTGTCAAGGTTGCCGGCTGATCCACCATGCGGCTGTTGCTGGATGAAGATGTTCCCCTGCAGCTACTCGAACCACTCCGTCGTCTGTTGCTCGGGCACGAGGTTGATCATACCGAGAGCCTCGGCTGGAAGGGGAAGAAAGATCGATACCTCTTGCCGGATGCGCGAAGTCGCGGCTACAACGCTCTCCTGACAAATGATAGCGCTCAACTTGCCAGTGTGGAAGAATCGCGCGCCATTCGAGACTCGGCGATGCATCATATCCGGTATCATCAAGACACCAAGCGTGGCCTCGATGGCCTGGCGCTTGCGATGGCTGCTGTAATGGGAGCGATTCGACAAATTATGCGCGAACTGGAAGAAGCGGACGGACAGCGCCTCGTCGAGATCCAGCCGATTAAGCCAGGAAAGCGGCACAGCATGATCGACCCTCGGGTCGATCCGCCACCCTACTGGCCCAGTCGTGCACACAGTCTGCGGGGCTCACGCCGTAGACGCCCGGCTGGCTAGAGCAAGTCAGACGATCAGGGCATTCAATCCCGCCGCCACTGACATTCTTGCGCCACTTTGTCGGATATGGCGCTGCGGGTCGTTCAGGTCCACCAGCTGGACACTGCAGAAGCGGAGCCGCCGGGAAACTCCACGGTGCCGGTCAGCCGCTGGTAGCGCGCCCCCTCGCCGAGGCCGGTCACCGGTTCGGGGTTCCCGAGGTCGGAGGAAGTCGGTGAGGCGGTCGCCGGCCGCGGAGTTGCGGATGTCGACGCTGACGGTCAGCGACCGGTACTTTAGCGGGTCCGCGCCGTTCTTCCAGGTGCACTCACCCCCGCCGGTGATGCCCGTGGACGTCTCGCCACCGGCTAAAGGGGCCATCAAAGCCTTCAGTCGTGCTCGGGGGCACCGCGGTCGCGCTTGGTCGACCCGCGGCGCCGCTTCTCGGCCAGCCGGCGCTCCTGGGACGCCCGGCTGGGGCGGGTCGGCCGACGCCTCGGCGGGGGCGGGGCGAACGCGGCGCGCAGCAGTGCGGCCAACCGCTCCCGGGCCGCCTCCCGGTTGGCCAACTGCGCACGGTGTTCGGAGGCCGCGATGGTCAGTACGCCGTCCACCAGGCGGCTGGCCAACCGGGCTAGCGCCCGTTCCCGCAGCGGCTCCGGGATCGACGGCGACCGGGCCAGGTCGAACGACAGCTCCACCCGGCTGTCGGCGGTGTTCACCGATTGGCCGCCGGGGCCGGACGACCGCGAGAACCGCTCCCGCAGCTCGCCGGCCGGGATGAACACCCCGGCGGTCACGCGCACATCCACCCCTCGAGGATGACGCACCGCGCCAAGCGAGTTCCGGACCGTCTGCGGCGCCGGGCGCCGGCACCAGCCACGGGGGCAGCGGCGTCGGCCGGCCGTGTCGGGTGGGTACGGGGTCAGCGGCGGGCGGCGTCGGCCGGCGGTGGTCGGGTGGGTACGGGGCTCAGCGGCGGGCGGCGTCGGCCGGCGGTGGTCAGGTGAGTACGCGGCTCAGCGCCGGGCCAACCTCGGCCAGCCGGCGCACCGGCTGGCTGATCCCGCCACGCCGACCGGCCAGCACGGCCGCCGCCCACTCCGACTCCGAGGTGGGCAGCGGGCAGAGTACGTGCAGCCGGTCGATGCCGCCGAGGGCGGTGGCCGGGTCGTCGCCCGCGGTGTGCAGGCAGTCGGACAGCAGGATCACCACCCGCTCGTCCGCGGTGTCCGCACCGGCAAGCTGCGCCGCGGCGCCGTGCAGCGCGGCGGCCAGGTTCGTCGTACCGTGTCCGCGCAGCGCCACCAGATCCCCGACGAGCGATCCGGGCGGCCGCCGCACCCCCTGCGCCTGCAGCACCCTGACGTCGGCGCCGAAGGACAGCACGCTCGGGTCGAGCCGGTCGTCCGCGGCCAGCACCACCCCGGCGGCGGCAACCGCGGCCACCGCCACCGCGAGCCCGCTCATGGAGCCGCTGGAGTCGACCAGCAGGCAGACGGCGCGGCGGTGCGCCGTCCAGAACCGGGTCACCAGGTCGCCCGGGGCCAGCGGCGACACGCCGGACCAGCGGTCCAGGGTGCGATCCAGGTCGAGGTCCCCGTCGGTCCGCCGCGACGTGCCGAGCCGCCGGGTGCCGCGGGCCGGCCGCCGCCCGATCCGGCCGAGCTGGATGAACACCCGGCCGGCCACCCGCCGGGCCGCCGCCCGCAGGTGCTCGTCGGTGGCCAGCGCCAGGTCGGCCAGCAGCGCGGCGGCGGCGTCCGGATCGGCGGCCAGCAGCCCGGCCAGCGCGTCCTCCGACAGCCGACCCACCTGCGGGGACACCTGCTCGAACGCGGCGTGCCGGGCGGCCAGCTCGCGCCGGCTCACGCTGCGCCGGGAGCCGCCCCGGGTCCGGTCACGGCGCAGCGCCGATCGGGACTGCGCGGGCGGGTCGCCTGCCGCATCCAACGGCAGGCGATCAGCTTTTCCCGGGCCGCCCGTGCCGTCCGTGCCGTCCGTGCCGTCTCCGGCGCCGGCCGCCGCGGGCAGCAGCCCGTCCAGCAGCTCGTCGATCACCGACTCCGGGCTGCGGTCGCACCCGTCCGCGATCCGGATCCGCCCGGACAGCGCCGCCTGCGCGGCGTCCCTTGCGGTGGCCCGCACCAGCCCGGACTCGCCGCGCAGCCGCAGCAGGCCGGTCAGCAGCAGCACGAGATCGATCGCGCCGCGCACCGAGGAACCCATCCGCACGTCGCGGTGCTCCCGCGTCGCCCGGGTGAGCGCCACCGCAATCTCCACCACCTGCCCGTTCTCCCCGGTGGCCGCGGTGGTGATGGCCCGCTCCGCGGCCGAATCCTGGTAGCCGAGCACCACCCGGCACATTCGATCGGCGATCGCCTGGCTGACCCGGGCCGTACCGATCGCGTCGAACGGGTTCATCGCGGCGATCAGCCGGAAGTCGGCCCGCGCCGGCACCGTGCCCAGCCTGGGCACCGCGATCTCGCCCTCGGTCAGCACGGTGATCAGTACGTTCAGGGTCTCCTCGGGGACCCGGTTGAGCTCCTCCACGTACAGCAGCCCGCCGCTGCGCATCGCCACCAGCAGCGGCCCATCGACGAACGCCGCGGGCGCGTACCCGGACGACAGCACCTGCGACGGGTCGTACTGCCCGATCAGCCGGGCCGGGGTCAGCTCGGCGTTGCCCTCGACGAAGATCACGTCCTGGTCCACGTCCCGGGCGATGGCGCGCAGCAGGGTGGACTTGCCGGTGCCCGGCGGCCCTTCGATGACCACGTGCCGGCCGGTCTCCAGCGCGACGGTGAGCACCTCGCGCTCCCGGCGCAGTCCGATCACCGGCGGCTCGGCTCGTGTCACGGGCGGCCTCCGTACCCGGGTGGCCGTGCCGGGCGGCGCTGCCCGGCACGACCACCCGAAGATCGGGTCAGGAGCTGGAGTGCAGGATGACGCCGCGGATGTTCTTGCCGTCGAGCAGGTCCTGGTACCCCTGGTTGACCTGGTCCAGGGTGTACGTCTGGGTGATCAGCTCGTCCAGCTTGAGGTCGCCGGACCGGTACAGGTCCACCATCCGCGGGATGTCGTGGAACGGGTCGCCGGAGCCGAAGAGGCTGCCCTGGATGCGCTTCTCGAACAGGGTGAGGATCGCGCCGGACAGCTCGATCGTGTTCTTGGTCGGGTCGGCCAGGCCGGTGACCACCACGGTGCCGCCCTTGCGGATGGCGTTGAACGCGCTGCTCACCACCTGCGACGTCACCACGTCCACGGTCACGATCGCCTTGTCGGCGCCGACGCCGCGGGTCAGCTCGATGATCAGCTCCTGCGCCTCCTCCGCGGTGGCGCAGGCGTGCGTGGCGCCGAGCTTCTGGGCCATCTCGCGCTTGTTGGCCAGCGGGTCGATGGCCACCACGTTGAGCGCCCCGGCCAGCGCGGCACCCTGCACGGAGTTGATCCCGATGCCGCCGATGCCGTAGATCGCGATGGTGTCGCCGGGCTCGGTGGCGGCGGCGTGCACCGCGGAGCCGAAGCCGGTCGGCACCCCGCAGCCGATCAGCACCACCTTGTCCAGCGGCAGGTCGTCGTCGATCTTGACGCAGGAGTTCTCGGAGATGGTCGAGCGCTCGGAGAATGTACCGAGCATGCACATGCCGCCGAGGTCCTCGCCGTCCTTGTGGAACCGGTAGGTGCCGTCCGGCAGCACGCCGTCCAGGATGGTGGCGCCCATGTCGCACAGGTTGGACCTGCCGGTCGAGCACCAGCGGCAGTGCCCGCACACCGGCAGGAACGAGCAGATCACGTGGTCACCGGGCTTGAGCCGGGTGACGCCCTCGCCGACCTCCTCGATGATGCCGGCGCCCTCGTGGCCGCCGACCAGCGGGAAGCGGGGCACGATGTCGCCGTGCCGCAGGTGTTCGTCGGAGTGGCACAGCCCCGCGGCCACGTACCGGATCAGCACCTCGCCCGCCTTGGGCGGGTCCAGGTCGAG
>WNGF01007871.1_pt1 | contig 12707 bp, 11 predicted proteins | sample 5400641 | NCBI WGS metagenome assembly WNGF01 (sample SAMN13153371, study PRJNA577476) | soil metagenome | isolation source: 80 cm soil or saprolite under grassland replicate 2 | place: USA:California | collected 2016-06-15
CCAAGATTCTCGTCGCGCGCTTCGGTTACCGAATTCAAAGCGTATTTAAATTCGTGCTTTTGAATGTCCACACCTTTTTGGCGCGCCTTCTCGAGTTGCTCAAACACGTGCTCTGCTTTGTCGATTCGGCCTGGTTCTCCCTCCAGTCTTACCCAGCCTTCGCGGGTAGTCACCTTCACCCCAAGAGTATCTTCAAGGCTTTTCAAAAGTTTAAGGTCATTGGCGTAGAGTGATTGCAGGACGCGTGGGCTATCAAAATGCAACGTGCGCGTTTCCGTCATATCTCAAGGAGCGGCCGCTTACCCAGCCGCCGGAGGACCTGGAAGCCGCCCATCCTTGTCAGGCAGGATCGAATCATCTTCACCGGAAGCCATACACCAGCGCCCAGTGCGTGCGTTCCTCTGGCGATTGCTCGACGCTGACAATGATAAAGTAGCTGCCGGTAGTTTTTGGAACTACATGTGCCGCGGCAAAGTGACCTTTCTCCCATCCGTCGGGTTCCTCCGCTAGCTTTCCGTCCGAATCGTAAACATGAACGGAAACCTTGGCCCGATCCACTTCCGTGCCTAGCCAAAACCAATATTCGTTCCCTTTAAACAATTGTTGCCGCACGGCCTTTTTTTCCCCGGACCCGAGGTCGCCGCCCCAGTAATCCTCGCGCACTTGAAATCCTTGCTTCACATAAGTTTCCGCTGCCTGAAGAGCAAACGACTGCGCGTCGTCCACCGAGGCAAAAACCGCAGGCTGCAATGCGATCACAGACAACAGCAGAAAGCCTCCGCGTAAAAGAACGTTCACAAACGAGTTCATTAAAGAGTCCTAATCTCTGGTAACGATACCATTGCCAAGCCGCGTCGTGATTTCGTTGATTTTCTTCACTGATTCGGGAGGAATACGTGCGTTGCCCACATCGATGAGAGGCTTCACCTGCACGAGCGCGTCTTGGATTTCGTGGATGATTGGAACGTTAAACTCTGGCATCCCCTGTAGCCTTGTTTGAAAGTATGAAAGAAGATCGGGTTGATGCAGCAGCTCCGCGCCGTCAGTCGAAAAATGCTTTGTCACCACGGAGGTCAACACTTCCGTGCCCCGCAGCCATCCGCCCAAACTGACCAGCTGTGACAGCTTTTCATCGTGCACCTCGTTCATTGCCTGTTGCACGCTGTTTTGGGTGCGATCGAGTTCCTGCCGTACACCTTCCCAATTGCGCTTGTCTGCGGCCTCAATGATGGCCTTAGCATGTGGCGTGATGGAGCTGCCCACGCCAATTCCCCTGGCGAGCGCCAGGACGCGCTGGCCAATTTCCTTTACCGCCGGTGCATCCTCCGCTTGCACGGCCACAAAGCCATCGGCGATCACGGTTCCAAGCAAGAGGGCGATCCGCGGACGCTCGGTAAAATTTATTCCTTTGTCGCTGCGAACATGCTCTTTCCAGTTAACCGCGCCCAATTTGTTTAACGCGCCGAAGATCTCATTCGGCAGAGGCACGACAACGTCTTCCACAGTTTTTGACAGTTGCTTGATATCGATGTGCTGTGGGACCTGGGCGCCCTGGGCACACAGGATCAGGCCACTCAGGGCAATTACACTTACCTTTATACATTTAGTGAACAGAGTCATTGGCAGCTTCGATTGTTGATTTTGGGTTCGTATTCAGGATTAATGGAGCAAACTTTAAGCAGAACCTCCGCTGTACACAAATCATCGATCGCCCAAAACAACTTAGCTCATTTCAATCGAACCAATTGGCCGCCTTGGCGGCATCCCCATTTAGCTTTTTTTATGAATCTGACTCGGCTTCAGCGGATTCTCGATCGCGCATCTTCCAAGCGAATCACGGTAATCGGCGATTTGATGCTGGACGAATTTGTTTGGGGGAAGGTTGGCCGCATCTCGCCCGAGGCTCCTGTGCCGGTTGTGGAGGTGACCAGTGAATCGTTTTATCCTGGAGGCGCTGCCAACGTCGCGCGCAATCTGCGCGAGTTCGTCGATCACGTCGCGGTGATCGGGTTGCTCGGCAAAGATCGCAGCGGCCAGCAGCTCCGTGAATTATTAGCCGAACAAAAGATCGACGTCTCTGATGCAGTCGAGAATGAAACGTTTCGCACGATTGTTAAGACCCGCATCATCGCGCGCCATCAGCAAGTGGTGCGGGTCGATCGTGAACAACCAGCAGGACCATCGGCGGCGCAAATGAAACAGGTCGTTGCAGCGGTTCGAAAAAGTCTCTCGCGGACTGACGCGATTATCTTCGAAGATTACGGCAAAGGTTTTTTGATGACCGAGGTGGTTTCGCAAATTGCGCGTGATGCCCGCGAAAAGGGAAAGCTCGTCGCAGCTGATCCTAATCCCCGGCATTCTGTCGATTGGCGTGGCGTCACTGTGGTGACGCCGAACCGGGCTGAAGCCTTCCTCGCGGCTGGTATTCCCTGGCGGGATCCCGATGAAGCTCCGGCACAAGATGTTGAACTTAAGCGCGCTGGCGAGGCGCTGCTTAAAAAATGGGAAACAAAGTATGTGCTCATCACTCTCGGCGAACATGGCATGATGCTCTTTCAGCAGGAAGGACCGCCGCACTATATCCCAACCAAGGCACGCCAGGTTTTCGATGTCTCGGGCGCCGGCGATACCGCTATTGCCCTCTTCACTCTGGGACTCGCTTGCGAGGCGACGCCAGTTGAAGCGGCGGAAATTGCAAACCACGGAAGCGCCGTTGTGGTCAGCAAGCTTGGGACAGCGACAGTCACGCGAGATGAGCTGATTGCCAGTTTCAAAAATGATGCAAAACGCTGAGGGTCCTTTCTCATTGGCACGGGCGTCAATCCAGGTTCCGTCGGCATCCTGGGGCAAACCGGTTCAATGGTTACTGTGGCGCGACGGAAAACTGTTGAAACAGGCCGTAGCCGCAATCGCAGGGTACCACCGGGCTGAAGCCGAATGTTAATTGACGGTCCCAGGCATGATTTCTAAATCTGCTGCTGTGTTTGTCGATCGGGACGGCACCATTATGGAGAATATCGATTACTGTTCTGATCCCAAACAGGTACGAATTTTCCCTGGCGTCCCGGAAGCATTGCAGCGTTTGAAATCGAACGGCTTTAAAGTCATTATCATTACGAACCAGAGCGGCATTGGTCGCGGTTTTTTTACAATTGAGCAATATCGTGCTGTGGAAGCAGAAGTGTTGCACCAGCTGGGCGATGGTTTGATCGATGCGAGCTATTTTTGTCCTGATGTTCCGGGTCAGCCCTCCAGTTGTCGCAAGCCGGCACCCGGCATGATCCTGCAGGCCACGCGAGAACACCGAATCGATCTTCCCCGTTCATTTTTTATCGGCGATAAAGAGATCGACGCCGAATGCGGGCGGAACGCCGGTGTGCGCACAATCCGCGTTCAAACTGGGATTCAACACGACACGGCCGGCAGCATCGCAGACTGGATTGCATCCGACTTCGTTGCCGCGGCAAAGATCATTCTCGACCTTTCCGAATGAAGAAAGCCGTTGGGATCATTCCTGCCCGCTGGAATTCCACACGTTTTCCAGGAAAACCACTGCATCTCATTGCTGGCAAACCGCTTTTGCACAGGGTCTGGGAGCGGTGTATGCGGGCCAAAAATTTGGATTCTATTATCATCGCGACGGACGATATGCGCATTGCCAAGGCCGCTTTTGACTGGGGCGCAGAGGTCGCGCTCACCTCACAGAGACACCGCAGCGGGACCGATCGGGTGGCCGAAGTCGCAAGGAAGGCAAAAAACTTTGCCTACATAATCAATATCCAGGGAGATGAGCCGTTAGTCGATCCGCGCTTAATCGACAAGTTTGTCGAAAAGCTCCGCTCCAATCGCACGATCGATATCGTTACTGCCGCGCATCCGTTTGAGAATCCAGCCGATGTCTTATCTCCGAGCCAGGTGAAAGTGGTTGTCAATCTTCGCGGCAACGCTCTCTATTTCTCGCGCGCGCCCATTCCGGCCTCAAGGAACGACGGTTCCCTGTTTCTCCGACACCAGGGCATATACGGATTCCGGCGTGAGATACTTTTGAAATTTGTGAAATGGAAACCGACGCCTCTGGAGCGCGCGGAATCCCTCGAACAATTGCGCGCCGTGGAAAATGGTGTAAAAATTCATGTGCTCGTCACTGCTAAAGGATCGCCCGGCGTGGATACACCACGGGATGCACACGCGCTGGAGCAAACGCTCATTCGCGCAAAACGAAGGGTTGTCTCATGAAGTACATTTTCATTACAGGTGGCGTCGTGAGCTCGTTGGGCAAAGGGCTGGCTGCGGCTTCGCTCGGCACGTTGCTTGAGCTGCGTGGTTTGCGCGTTGTTTTCCAAAAATTCGATCCGTATCTCAACGTTGACCCTGGGACGATGAATCCGTTCCAGCATGGCGAAGTTTATGTGTTGAATGACGGCGCGGAAACCGACCTTGATCTTGGTCATTATGAGCGGTTCACCAACTGTATTCTTTCCCGGCACAATAACCTGACAAGCGGCCAGGTTTACGAATCGGTCATCCTGAAGGAGCGGCGCGGCGATTATCTGGGGAAAACCGTGCAGGTGATTCCTCATGTCACCGACGTAATCAAGGACCGTATTCGCGAACTCTCCGATGCGAATAAATACGACGTGGTGATCACCGAGATCGGCGGCACGACCGGAGACATTGAGGGTCTCCCATTTCTTGAAGCGATCCGGCAGTTCATTCTGGAAGCCGGTCCGCAAAATGTGGTGAACATGCATGTCACGCTTGTTCCCTACATCAAAGCCGCACACGAATTAAAAACGAAGCCGACCCAGCAGAGCGTCGCAAAGCTGCGTGAGATCGGTTTGCAGCCGCAGGTATTGATTTGCCGCACGGAAAAGCCGCTTGACCGTGATGTGCGGCAGAAGTTGTCGATGTTTTGCAGCGTCTCGGAGAAAGCGGTGATCGAGGCGCGCGATGTCAAGCACACGATTTACGAATATCCGCTAATGCTGCACGCCGAGGGACTGGATCAACTAGTGTGCGATCTTTTGCAGCTCAAAACCTCTCAGCCGGACCTCGCGGACTGGCGGAAATTTGTCGAGCGCGTCGTCAGTCCTAAAAAGCGCATTAAGATCGCCGTGGTCGGCAAATACATCGATCTGCAGGACGCATACAAAAGCATTTATGAATCGCTGACGCATGCGGCGGCGAGCCAGGACTGCGGAATTGATCTCAAACTTATCGACGCCGAATCATTGGAGGATGGCGTCGATGGCCAATTAAAGGATGTGGCGGGGATCCTGATTCCCGGCGGGTTCGGCGTTCGCGGTGTGGAGGGAAAGATCAACGCCGCGTGCTTCGCGCGCGAGCACAAGGTTCCGTATCTCGGTCTTTGTCTCGGCATGCAGGTGGCAACCATCGAATTCGCGCGAAACGTCTGTGGAATCGAAGGCGCAAACAGCACCGAATTCGATAGGAACGCGGCTGAGCCAGTCATCTCGCTGCTGGAAGAGCAACGCGGCATCCGCAACAAAGGCGGAAGTATGCGCCTTGGCACCTGGCCGACGAAAATTGTGGAGGGCACACTTGCCAGAAAAATTTACGGGCACGACGAAGTGATGGAACGGCACCGGCACCGGTACGAGTTCAACATGCGATATCGCGACTGCATGGCCGAGAAAGGCTTTACGATTTCCGGAACATCACCCGACGGCACGCTCGCGGAGTTGATTGAATTGCGTGATCACCCGTACTTCCTCGCCTGCCAGTATCATCCGGAGTTTCAAAGCAAGCCGAACAAACCGCATCCGCTTTTCAGGGGATTTATTCAGGCCTGTCTTGCGTATCCAGCGGATCATGCGCCGCGTGTTGCAGCCGATCCATTATCGCCGCCCCGAGTCCCAGAAGAGGAACTCGTTCCGCAACGATAAGATCGACATTATCTAGCGCATCCAACGTGAGCCCAGATCAATCTCTCGCGGAATATCTTTCAGGGATCGCTAAGCGCGATCTTCGAGGTCGCTACATCATTCCGAAAGAGGATGTCCAATCGGCGCTGGAAAAAGAGGTGCAACAAAGGACCGAGTGTGATGCTGCTCCCCTAGATGATGGTGCAGCGGAGTTACAGCCGAGAATATTTGTATCTGCTGACCCTGAAAAATTCGTTCAGGAAACAATGCAAGCAATTGATACCGTATCGACGAGTCTCAGGAAAATTTCGGCGCAGCAATTCAGGATACGGTTTGCTAATATAGATTCGGGTTCCAACTGGGGTGATCAGGTCCAGTTTCGTGTCCGAATTGTTGTGTAACGGTGCGTCGAGAACGGGTTAGGATTTTTTTCATTTTAGTTGCAGCGCTTTCTGCCGCGCTGCTCAGTGAAACAGTGGCGGGAGATAAAGAGCGCGAGTCGGTCGGATACGTCCTTGACTCGACGGGCGATTGGATGCAGGACGGCATAAAGTTCTCCCACAAGAGCGGTGATCCGGTATACGCGGGCGCGGTCATCACGCTGGACGCGGCTTATGAGGAAGCGCAGACGAGAGGCGCAGCGATAATCATCATCCTCTTTAATGGCAAAAGGGAGGAGCGTTCATTGCAGCAGCCAGCGAATTTTGCGAAGCCGATCGAGTTGCCAAAATCACTGGGGGAACAAAGCTCGCACACCGGACGTTTGCTGCGCGCGATGGGTGGTCTCTTCTCAAGACACTCGGAGAAGTATCTGATCACGACGGTTCGCGGCGCTGATTTGCTGCAGTTGCATGAAGCGGTTGTGAAGCTCGACGAGGGCGAGATCGACCTCGCCCCGGTTTTCAGAGGTGTGCCCGCTGGCAAGTATCTCGTGCGTTTGCGCCTCGTCGAAACTGAAGCGCCCAGCGAACGGAACGCACTGCCTGCGTCTTTGGCGTTCGAGTGGAAACCCGGGAGCCCACAGCGCGTGGCCGCGCCTGGATTGCGGCCGGGGCTTTGGCGTATCAGTTTGCTGCAACCCGAAGACGAACGCCCGCTCGGTGTAGATGCGTGGGCGCTAATCTGCGCGCCGGACAAGTACGAGAAGGTGGCCGGTTCGTTTAGTCAGGTGGTGGCACTGACGAATAAATGGGGCGAGAAAGTCAGAAGTGGCGAGGTGCGGAGTTTTCTGCGCACGGCGCTCGATGTCCTCGCGCAGCAGCCGGAAAAATGAGCACGCCCACTTTGGGGCGAAAGGCGCAGCACAAAGGTGCGCGGGGAAAAGGCGCGACGGTACACGAAGGGAAGTTCTGGACCCATCTGAGGTCAGCGACATGGTTGATTTTCGGAATCACGGTCACGACGTTTTTTTTGCGTTACTTCGGCTGGCTCAATTCGCTCGAAACGAGCTCTCTCGATTTTCTCCTGCGGCTGCGCGAGCCGGTGAAACCAAAATACGTCTGGCTTGTGGCGATCACCGATAAGGATTACGCGGATCCGAAACTTTTTAAAAAAACGAGTCCGCTCGATTCCGAACAGTTGCGCAATGTGATTTCAGCGGTTGCCAACTTGAAGCCGCGCGTAATCGGCGTCGATGTGGATACAAGCGATTCTCGCAACGTTCGCCCGGAGACGAAGGTGCCAATCGTGTGGGGCCAGCGCATGACGTCAGCCGAGGATGCGAACGAGCGACATACGTTGCCAGTCCTCGGAAATGAGCAGCCGCAGCCGGCTGCGAATGAACTTGGCATTTCGGCGATGCCAGCGGATGCCGATGGAGCGGTGCGGCGATATCAGCGCAAAATTCCCGTCGCAGGCGGCGAAGTCGATTCGCTGCCATGGGCAGTGGCGAAAGCGTTTTGCCGCATCATCGTCGCGGATGCGACGGCGGCATCGGATCTCAAAGCGCGATGCCAGAAGATTCTCGATTCCGAGTCGAGGAAAAAATACCAGCGACCGCTGTTACTGACTTTTCCCGAGCCACCACATAGCGCGGTGCGCGTCATCTCGGCCTCCGATGTGCTTCGGATTGCGGGCAATGATGGCTGGAAAAACAATCCCACGTTTCGCGACGGGATCGTGATGCTTGGGGGCACATTTGCGCTCTCTGGGGATGTTTCCTACAAAACGCCGCTCGGCACAAGAGCGGGTATGCAGCTGTTTTCCGATGCAATTGAAACCGAGCTGCAAGGCCGGCCGATCACACCCCTGAATGAGGTGCTAATGGTGATCTTTGAATTGATCGGAGGATATCTCCTCGTTGCGTGGCACTTTGTTTCCAAAGGATGGAGCGCTGTAACGCTGCGGGTAACGGCGGTGCCGGTGCTGGCGATGGCGTCGAGCTTTTTCGCGTTTTCATCGTTGGCGTATTGGGCGAATTTCGTCCCGGTGCTCGCGGGCGTGCTGATTCACGAGCTTTATGAACACTTCAAACACCACCGCGATCTGATCCGCGAGATGCGCCAACTGAAAGAGAATCGGCGTCGGTCGAGAAAGGGCCGAGGCTACAGGTGACCTTGAGAGCTCATGATAAACGGCCCGGCGAGTCTGACCGCAGCTTGCAGCCCGCGCTCCTTCCGCAGTCTTACTAGCCAATCGCGTTGAACGTCAGCTAGGGCTTGGGACGCGTTGCCGGTACGATCTGCGGCTTCATAGAAATCGAGCATAATCTCCACGGTCGTCTCGTCGTCGATGGGCCATAGCGTCATCAACAGGTTCTGCGCACCGGCTTGAATGAAGCCGCGCCGCAGTCCCATTACTCCTTCTCCGGCGCGCGATTCGCCAGAACCGGTGTCACAAGCCGAGAGAACTACCAGCCACGTTCCATCTAGTTTAAGTCCGCCCACCTCCTCAGCTGTCAGTATTCCATCGTTCTCTGTCGAAGGAATGTCGCCGCGACTCCACGCTCGCAGAGTTTTTTGTGCCCCCGCAAAAGCAAGTCCGCTGCGGTGCATCGGATTAAGAAGCATTCGCGGCGGAACAGGGTTTAGGAGGTGGAGAGGATCAGCTTCTTTACCTATTTCAGTTTCCGGCAAGAATAAACCGTGAGTTGCAAGGTGAAGAATGCGGGGAGAGTTCACCCGTCGCAGTTCTGCTTCAGTGGCGTTAGCCCCAAGAAACACCTTCACCTTTCCATTCCTCTTTCTTATGAGTGCTTCCACCCGAGCTGCTTCTTTGGCCGTGCCGGGGAGCGGAAAGAGAGAAAGGCTTTGCAAATCTCGGATCATCTCCCTTGAATGCAATGCGGTCATTTGGCCGTCCGCCGAAGTAAGAGCAATGTCCGCCCCTTCAAAATCCGGATTAGCGAATATGACTGTTACAGGGCCACGGCCAGATTTATTCTGTCTGAGTAAGTCGCGTCCACTCGCCAAGTAACGAATGGAGTACTTCTCGCAGAGAAACTTATCCTCAGCGTCGATGAGCGTGGCGAAGGAAACAAAATTAAGTTCGCCATCTGGGCTGACTGCGACAGTCGCGGTTCCAGCGGGAAGAAGTTTCTCGATGGGTGCCCAAACTTGAGCATGCAACGCATGCAGTACATCAATCAGGGTAGCTTCGTCTCTCTCGCCGCGCGTACATTCTTGATACAATCTAATGCTTTTCTCAATTTCAGCAGCGCTGGCCAGCTGACACCACCCGGGCTTGCTACCGGAAGCAATTAGAATGGCCCCATAGCGCCACTCCCACTTGTTTTTTCCGAGAGAATCGTTGTAGCGCACGAACTCGATTAACGCCTCGTCCTTCCGGAGCGCCGCTTGCACTTGCGGAACAGTAACTCTGAGTGCGTGCCGTGCTTTCCCAACGCCTGCGACGTGGCGTGCCAGTTGGGCTTCCAGTTCTTCTACCTGATGGAAGAGCTGCTGTGTCTCGGTCTCGCGTTGACCTGTTGCGTCTTCAAGAGGTACTTTTGGCGCTTCCAATGAAACCTGCATAAAGCGTTGCTTAGCACTAAGAAGTTCTGTGATGATTTCGCGCTGCTCGGGCTCTTCAGTGGCTTGAGAAATGAGCCGATCTTCAAGCAGCGAATCGAGAACAAGACCTTTACGACGAAGAATTGTTTGCGCTAGAACGTCAGGCATGTTCAGCCTAGCAGGGAGAGAATACGGACTGGCTGTTTGTTGAAATGCCAACCGTTGTCTTTCAGAAGTAAACGACAAAACATTCGCAAGATATTTCTCCTCGGCCCGATTGATACGCGAAACTAAATCGGTCGCTTCGGCAATTTTATCGTTCTCAAGAAAGCAGTACGCCAAATTGGTTAGGGCAGTGGCTGTTTGAAGGTGATCGGACCCCAAAGCCTTTTCGCTGATTCTTACCGAACGATGATAGAACGATTCAGCCCTGGGATATTTTCCCGCCTGAAAGTACAGCGCCCCAAGATTGTTGAGAATTGCCGCGGTGTCTGGATGCTCTTTTCCGAGTACGGCTTCGTCGATTCTTAAGGCGCGCTGAAAGAACCGTTCGGCTTTGTCGTAGGCACCTGTAATCAAATATAGCTCTGCGAGATTATTGAGACTGAGAGCCACGCGAGGGTGCTCGACGCCCAAAGCTCTTTCGTAGATTGTCGAACTCCGCTGGAACAGTCTTTCAGCCTGGCTGTAGTCACCGATTGCGCGATACAGTCCTGCCAGATTGGTGATGCTTGTTGCCGTATCAGCGCTGTCTTCGCCTAGGAACTTTTCGCGAATCTTCAGGGCTCGCTCATAAAGTGGCTGAGCATTAGTGTAGTCGCCAATTTCCTCATAAAGCGCAGCCAAATTGTTTAGGCCTTGTGCGGTGCTTGGATGCTCAGGACCGAGTGCTTTCTCTCTTATCTTCAACGCCCGCTGAAGAAGCGACTCGGCCTTGCCAGAGTCGCCGGTGTGTTTGTACAGACTTCCCAAGCCGCTCAGAAGAGTGGCAACGTTCGGATGCTCGGCGCCCAACGCCTTTTCATCGATCTTCAGAGCGCGTAAATAGAGCGGCTTGGCTTTAGCGTAATCGCCGATGTCTTCATAAAGGTGTGCAAGGTTGTTGCAAGCCGCGGCTGTATCAGGGTGCTCTGAGCCGGCGTTTTTCTCGGAAACTGCGAGGGCTTGGGCGAAGATCGATTCTGCTTTCGCGTATCTTCCGGTTGCGCTGTAAACCAAGCCTAAGTTGTTGAGAGTGGCGGCGCTTGTCTTTGAACTATCGACCCCGTTAACTTTCTCATCGATTCTCAGTGCGCGCTCATAAAGCGGCTCAGCTTTGCCATAGGCGCCCATGTGTCGGTAAAGCTCTGCCAGGTTGTTAAGGGCTGCGGCCGTATGCACGTCGTCCGGAGCAAAAGCTCTTTCGTAGATTTTCAGCGCACGCTGAAAAAGCGGCTCAGCTTTGGCGTAATCACCGGCCGCATCATATAGTCTTCCCAACTTGTCGAGAATCACCGCAGTAGCCGGATGCTCGGCGCCCATAGTCTTTTCACAAAGGTCGAGAAGCTTGGTTGCGATTGGTACAGCTTCGGAATACTTGCCTGCCCGCTCAAGCTGGTCCACCTGCGAACCGAACGTCTCGGCATCCGGATCAGGCGATGGTGCGGACCCTTCCGCGAAAGTCACAAGACTGGCAAGCGCCACGATTCCCATGGCTGCTGACGCGTAATTTTTCTGTGTACGCATGAGAGCTTTATCATACACGCCGAAAAGACCAGTGACTCTTTTCAACTCTCACTTCGAATCATTATCTCTTCCACAGTCAATGAGAATTGCGTGAATTTGTCTCCGCTTCGCGATTCCTAAGTTTCAGGTTGCGGCTCTCGCGCTGGTTCTCGACGTCTTGAAAACGACATAGGTTCGTTCATGAGAGAAAGAAAAGACCGACGGTAAATTTAAGTATTCTCACATTGTTGAGGTCCGCTTCTTCATGGCGGCTCCGCTGCAGCCCGTTGCAGCCGATCCATTATCGCCGCCCCGAGTCCCCGATCGGGAACTTGTTCCGCAACGATAAGATCGAGATCGGATTGATCCAGCTCGCGCAAATGACAAAATAGATTCGCGGCTGCCTGGCGAAGATCTTGCCGGTCGCTTAAGCACCGAACGATGGCGAAATTTTTTTCTAGTTTAACCGCATTCCACGCGAGTAATCCAACCCGTTGATTTTTTTCTGGCGAAAAGCCTCCTGCATCTTCGATCAAACGGAGCGGCGTTCTCGGCGCGTAATGCGTGGGCAATTGTCCAGGCACGGAGACTCTTCCAATCGGAGCAACGATGTCGATTTTACCAAATTTGGACAATTGCTCAGTGGTGATCGGTCCTCGACGCAGAATGTGTATTTTGTCATCCCGTACGGCAACAATGGTTGATTCAATTCCGTGAGCAGTTGGTCCCCCATCCACAATTAGCGGAATACGCCCATCGAGTTCGTCGCACACATGCTGCGCTGTCGTAGGGCTCACTCGACCGAATCGATTGGCACTCGGTGCAGCCAGCGGCCTCCCAAACACGCGAATGATCTGCGCAAACACGGGATGTGAGCTGATTCGAACCGCGACCGTGTCCAGACCAGCAGTCACAATATCCGGAATAATTTCACTCTTCGGCAAAACAACGGTGAGGGGTCCTGGCCAAAAACAATCGACTAGTTTCCCAATCAATTGCCGCTATTCGTGACGGGGTGCGGCCACGCGCTCGAGCCAATCGTAATCGGGCAAGTGAACAATGAGAGGGTCGAAATGCGGCCGTTCTTTCGCTTCAAAAATCTTCGCAACGGCGATTGAATTAAGCGCATCGACAGCCAGGCCGTAAACGGTTTCGGTCGGCAGTGCGA
>WNGF01007873.1_pt1 | contig 12707 bp, 9 predicted proteins | sample 5400641 | NCBI WGS metagenome assembly WNGF01 (sample SAMN13153371, study PRJNA577476) | soil metagenome | isolation source: 80 cm soil or saprolite under grassland replicate 2 | place: USA:California | collected 2016-06-15
GCACGGCGAGCTCGTGGCGCAGGACGAGCACCTCGACCTCGGTGTCCGAGGAGATCCCGCTCAGCCGGAGAACGCCTCGCATAACCGCGTAGAGGAGCGCGTAGAACACGGCGGGATGCTACGAGAACGGTGGTCGGCGGGGCGAATCGAGTTTCCGTGCCCCACAGGCATGACGCTGGATAAGTGCACCCCCTCAGGGTCATCGGACCGTGCTCGTGAACGAGATGGAGGGCGCCGGCAGGACCCGAGGACGTGTGGGACTTTCACGCCAAGAAGCGGTCAAAGGCTCTGACGCAGTCCAGTCGGGAGGTGTATAAAGCAAGCGCCGTCAAGCCTCGCCCAGGAGGTGCGCCATGCCCCACGGTGATGCCCAGCTCGGGGGGACCACTCCGCGATCCGTCTTCTACGACCAAGGCCGGTTCGGCCGGCTGTTCCCGACGCTCCCGGTCTTCGCGGAGGACACGCCGTCGCTGCGAGACGCGCTCGCAGAGGTCGGGGCCAAGGACGGTCCGATGGACGCGCGGGACGACCTGTCCGACCCCATCACCCTAATCACCGACCCAGCCAAGAGCGCCAACAACCCTGACAATCCCGCGATCACAGCGGGCTTTACGTTCCTAGGTCAGTTCATCGACCACGACATCACGTTCGACCCGACGTCGAGCCTCGCTCGTCAGCAGGATCCGGAGTCGATCCGGAACTTCCGGATTCCCGCCCTCGACCTCGACAACGTCTACGGAGGTGGGCCCGTCGCGTCGCCTCATCTCTACGACTCGACGATGGACGGGGGCCGAACGACGCTCCTCATTGAGGAAATACCAGGATCGGCGGCCGTTTCGGTCGGCAACAAGACGCGGTTCGACGTCGCCCGCAACAGTCAGAACACCGCCCTGATTGGCGACCCCCGCAACGACGAGAACCTCATCGTCTCCCAGTTCCACCGTGCGCTGCTCGGCTTCCATAACAAGGTGGTCGCCGACCTCAAGCAAGAGCTCGGCGGGGGCCACACAGCCGGCGAGATCTTCTCGGAGGCGCAGCGGTTGGTCCGCTGGCACTACCAGTGGCTCGTCATCCACGAGTTCCTGGTCAAGACCGTCGGCGGCGAGCTCGTCGACGACGTGCTGAGCAAGGGCCCGAAGCACTTCAAATGGCGCAACGATCCCTACATCCCGGTCGAGTTTTCGGTGGCCGCCTATCGCTTCGGTCACTCGCAGATCCGGCCGAGCTACCGGGGCAACTTCGGAACGAGCGCCAGTGACCCGGCCAAGCAGTTCTTCGCCTTCATCTTCGATCCGGCAGCGGCAGACCCGAACGACCCCGCCGATCTCCGAGGGGGAAGACGAGCGTCCCGCCGGTTCATCGACTGGCAGACGTTCTTCGACTGCGGCGACGGCAGGGTCCGACGGAACAAGAAGATCGACACCACGCTGTCGACGCCGTTGTTCAACCTTATGGGACAGGCGGCGGGTGAGCCGGTGTCGCTGGCGACGCGCAATCTGCTGCGCAACCTCATGATGGAGGTAGCGTCGGGCCAGCGCGTGGCCAAGGCGATGAAGCTGCCTGTGCTGGCGCCGGCCGACCTCGACGACCTCGAGCACTTCCACCTCAACGATCGGACGCCGCTGTGGTTCTACGTCCTCCGGGAGGCGCAGGTCACGGCCGACGGCGAGCACCTCGGCCCCGTCGGTGGTCGTATCGTCGCCGAGGTGATCATCGGGCTGATCATGGGGGATCGGCAGTCCTACCTGCGCCAGGAGCCCGACTGGACCCCCACGTACGGCTCGAGCGGATCGTTCACCACCGTGGACCTGCTGAAAGCCGCCGATGTCGTCGTGGCGCTGTCGTGACCTCCTAATCAGGTGATCGCTCCGAGCTGCCGGAGCATGCCGAGATCGTTGCGCATCGCCCAGTGCTCGCGGATCTTTCCGTCGACGACGCGGTAGATGTGCACGTGCGCAACGGACGTGGTTGTAGAAGTCCGGCGCTCAGAGAAGCATCTCGACGGAGTAGAACCAGGGCTCGTAATACGACGCGCGCTCGTACTCGTTCGGCGGCATGCTCTCGATACCGCGTCGCAACTCGTCGACGTTCATCAGGCCGCGACGGCCGAGGACGCCTGAGGGGTGCACTTATTGGGTTACGGCCTGTGATCAGCGAGTTCTTCCGCTCTTGAAGGACGCTGGGCCGACCACTGGGGAGCCCCCTTCGCACAGCAACCATTCAGCGAACCTGCGGAGGATGGGTTCTACCTCAATAGCCGTTCGTCAAGGCCGGAGAGCGTGCGAGAGAAGTGATTACGACTCGATGTATATCCCGGAGTTGAGAGCCAAAAATGAAGGGGACGGCTTCCTCTGTACGGCACCGAAGGTTCCGGGGCACGAACGTAGCGAAGCAAGGGAAAACCCAGGCAGGCTACCAGGCAGTGGAAGGGAACGAGATGAGCCGAGTAAAGACTCTCCTGCGACTCGCGGTGTCCTTGGGTTCGATCGTCGCCATGCTGTTGGCCGGTGGGGCAATCTGGAGGATAGGCGGCCTGACCTAATCGAAGGGCCAAATATCTACGACTCATCGGGGAGGAAAGCCCAGGCTCTTGCCACCTGCTTGTCTGACGTCAATCTCGCTGGCGAGCTTAGGTTCATTAGATCCCGGATGATTCAGGGAGGATAAGGCCACCGCCATGCGCCAGCGCGCCAGGCGACCGAGGAGGGGGCGCTGATGCCAGCGCCCCCTCGCTTGCCCGGCCTCCAGTCGCTACGTCGGGTCGGAGACCGGGGTGCCGAAGATGTCGGTGTTCCCGAAGGTTTCCGGACACTCCTGCTGCACGGCAGGAGGAGGCAGGTCATCCTCTGAACCGTCGGTCCGCAGCGACATCCGGTTCGGAGTTGCATCGACGACCGGCGATGTGCCAGTTGTCGTCTATCCCAAGTTTGATCTTGCCGTCGGTGGATGCCCATACGAGACTGGGAGGAGGCGGTCATGGGACCAGAGACCAGGTACGCGAAGAGCAGGGACGTCCACATCGCGTACCAGGTCGTTGGGGACGGACAGATCGATCTCGTCCTCGTGCCAGGGTTCGTCTCTCACGTGGAGTGCATCTGGGAGGAACCCTCATACGCGCGTTTCCTCGAACGGATGGCTTCCTTCTCTCGCGTGATCCTGTTCGATAAGAGGGGGACGGGGATGTCTGACCCGGTTCCTATCCGCGAGTTGCCCACGTTGGAGCAGAGAATGGATGACGTCCGGGCGGTCATGGATGCCGCGGGCTCCCAACGGGCCGCCCTGTTCGGGTGGTCCGAGGGCGGAGCAATGAGCGTCCCGTTCGCCGCCACTCATCCGGAGCGTACGTCCGCGCTCGTCCTGTTCGGAACCACGGCCAAGATCATCGCCGAGCCGGGCTATCCGGGGGTTCCGCGGGGGGTCTTCGAGAGGCTTCTCGAGGTTGTCGAGGAGGACTGGCATCAGGGGGTCCTGCTCTTCGCGTTCGCCCCGACGGCCGCAGACGACCCGCGCTTCAGCGAGTGGTGGGCGAGGTGGCAGCGGCTCGGGGCCAGTCCCGGGGCGGCGTTCACCGTGCTGGAGATGGAGTCGGACGCTCGGGAGATCCTGCCCTCGGTCAACGTCCCCACGCTCATCCTGCACCGGACCGGTGACGCGGTCGTGCTCGTCGAGCAGGCTCGGTACATGGCCGGACGGATCCCAGGGGCGAAGTTGGTCGAACTGTCCGGGGTTGATCACGTGTACTGGATGGGGGACCAAGAGGACGTTCTCGGAGAGATCGAGGAGTTCCTCACGGGGATTCGGCACGCGCCTGATAGCGACCGGGTGCTTGCCACCGTCCTGTTCACCGATATCGTTCGCTCCACGGAGCTCGCCGCCCGGATGGGAGACCGCAGTTGGCGAGACCTACTCGATCACCACAACCTCCTTGTCCGGAGGCAGCTGGAACGCTTCCGAGGACGCGAGATCGATACTGCGGGAGACGGGTTCTTCGCCTCCTTCGATGGACCGGCCAGAGCCATCCAGTGCGCCTGCGCTATCCGCGACGCGGGTAGAGCGCTTGGCCTCCAGATCCGGGCGGGGATCCACACCGGCGAGTGTGAGCTGCTCGGCGGCAAGCTCACCGGGCTCTCAGTCCACCTGGGCGCCAGGATAGCGTCTCGATCGGAATCCGGTGAGGTTATGGTTTCGAGGACGGTCAAGGATCTCGTGGCAGGCTCGGGACTCGTGTTCGACGATCGGGGCGAGCACGAGCTGAAGCGGATCCCCGGGACCTGGCGGCTATTTTCCGTGGTGGCCTAAGGTGAATCGGGCCCGGTGAATATTCGACGACACCGCGAGTGTGAGTCCCTCGGAAGCTCCGGCCGGCCCGCGCTCGCAATCGCAGCTCGGTCCTTCATCGGCGCGTCGACTTCACTCCTGTAGGGGGCCAGAAAATTGCAATCATGCGCTTCACCTGCGGATTCGCAGCGGGCCGACGGAGATGAGCCAGCGCGTCTTTGGATGCCCGGGAAGCGAGCGTCCGCCATTGGATTCGCTTGCCTTGTGGGCGGAAATGCCTTGACCGCGTGCGGAGCCGTTCGGCACAGGACTTGAGTACGTCGGACTCAGATCTCATCCACTCCGGTTGGCGGCGGTGGGCCTCCTCGGGGCCTTCAAAGGAAGACGATTCGCACCGATTTGACCGGCGGCCAGCTCGGCTGAAGCCGCACGCCACAAGGGTGATCGAAATTTTTGCCCCCCACAGGTCATCGGGTAGGCCGAGCCCTGCTTCTGAGCCAGGTCCGAATGCCCTGCTCAAGAGCGTGAACCGAATGCACTGTCCAGCAACTGGCGAAGGGTCGCGTTAGAATTTGCCAGGCCCAGCAGGAACAAGGCGAATAGCGCCTTGAACAGCAGGTACTCGGACCAGACGAGCGCGGCAACTAGGTAGGGGCCTGCCTGCTCGCGGTCCTCTAGGTGCACCTGCGGCTTGCGTCGGAAGGCCGCGCTCACCGTGTCGCCCAGCCCCTCGAAGAACGCGCTCAGCCATTGCACGATGGAAAGGGGGGTGCGGCGGAGCTTGCGGCTCGATCGGCGCTTGGGCGGCCGACGTCCCTCGGGTTGAGCGGCCTTTTCCGAGCGGCGACGTGACCGGCGCGACCGACGATCCTCCCGCCGCCGCATTCCTGCCCGGATCAGCCCGAACACCACAAGGAAAACGAGGAAGGCGATCAGCGGGTGCAGTGGCCGCACCAGATATCCGGCGATCGTCTTGTAGAAGAAGGAGTCGACCCACTTCTCCGCTCCGGATGACCGCCGGTTCTCCAAGGAGAGGAGCTTGTAGCGGGCGTCGTTCGCCGAGCGGAGGTCGCCGCGGTCCCGGTCACTGGCCTCGATCAACGCCAGGATCCGGGCCTGCGTGTCGCTACCAGCCACTCGCCCAACGGCGCTCACATTCATCTGCAGACCGCCAGCGATCAGCCGTTCCAGTCCTATCTGCCCCCGGAAGGCAGCGTTGTCGAACGACAGCGAACCGGAGACGGCGAGCCCCTGGAACGTCGCGACGCGGTCGAAGACCGCATCCTCGAAGTCCAACGATCGTGACGCCGATGCCCGGGCGAACGAGACTGGTTGCCGGAAGCGGGTCGCCAGGAATTGCGCTTCGCCCTGGAAGCCCGTATCGTCGAATCGCGCCCCGGCGGCGAACCGGGCCAGCGAGAAGTTTGCCCTGGATTCGAAGGTCGCGCTGCGGAAGTCGGCCAGCCGGGCAAAACATCGTTGGCGGAAGTCGGCCACGCCGACGAAGACCGTCCGGGTGAACACGGCTTGACCGCTGATGGTCCCCTTGACTGGCGCCCCGCACGGACCGCTCGAGCTCGGCTGCCCGCTCTCGGATGAAGACGTGAATAGCGCCTGGCGCCCAAACGCCGTCTGATTGAACCTGGCGTGAATGAGGAACCTCGTCTCGGCGAACGAGGCGTCACCGAGGAATCTGGCGCTGGTGAAGTTCCCCTCTACTTTGAATGTGGACTCGTCGAAATTGGCGGTGTCGTCGAACGTGGCGAACGAGAACAGAGAGAACTTCTCGAACACGCTGGTGCGGTCGGATCTCCGCACTATGAACCGGTCCTTGAACTCGGCCCCGCGGAGGTCGATCTGCCCGAAGAAGTGGGCGCCGGAGAGGACCACGATCCGGTCGAAGACGACGTCGGGTGCGTCGAATTCACCCTGGAAGTCGCAGTTCAGACACCTGATTGGCCGGGTGACCGTGCCGACCGGGCCGAGATCGACGTCCCCCGAGATGATCACGTCCCGCTCGTCGATGGTCTCGCCCGCCTGGATCCGCCGGACGAATTCGTCCGCCGAGATGATCCTCAATCCCTGGGCTCGAGCGCCATGCGCGGAGGCGGTCAGGGCAGCAGAAACAGCCGCCACGAGGCCGATGATGACCAGGAAGCGCCCTGCCACCGTCACTCGTACGCCATCCACACACACCGAGCATTCGGGTGAGAGAGCTGGGAAACTACCTAAGGTATGAAGAAGACAACGCGAGGACGAGGAATCGCGACGATGGCTCCTGCGACGAGAGCCATTGCTGACGGCGAGGTGAATGTTCACGATTGGGACACCGAGTAACTGCTTCACGGCAGACGCCGAGACAATCGCGGTGGCTTCCGTGGCAAGCCTCCCGAGCTGATCGCACTCCCGATTGTGCATGAGTTGAATCGGAGGCAGGGCCGCCATGCGATGAAGGTGTTCATGTAGCACCTCGTCAAGGCGGCGGAGACCATCTGTGAGATCGCCGAAGGAAGAAGCCCAGGCAAGGTGATGTGATCCGCCTCAAAGCGGCGACGTCCATCATCGAACGCATACTAGGCCGACCAGCGGAATCAATCATGCTGGGTGTTCACGCTGCCAGCGAGGCGATCTGGTTCAGCCCTGGCAGAAGCAAATGGCTGCCTCCATCGTAGCCACTACGAAAGAGCTTGAAGCCGGCGATAGTGAGGTGGTCGAGGGCGAAGTGGTGGAGGACCCGGAAGAGCCGGTTGAGCAAGAGCGGCTTCACAAACGATCGGTGAGCGCGGCGGCGAGGAACCGGTAGGTCCACTCCTCGGCGAACCGGCGAGAGTCGGCGAAGACGACTTGGACCTCGGGGTAGCGGACCTGCAGGCGGGCCAGGATGTCGGAGAGCTAGCCCACCGGCACATGTGGGGAGGAGAGTAGCGACGGGTGCCGACCCTCGACTACCACGGCAGAGCAGCGACCACGCCATGTACTCGCCATCGACGTCCCCCAGCCACCTCTGGCTGGAGCCGTGGGTATCCATGAGCCAGATCGTCGACAGGCCACCCTCTGCGCGCCCGGAGGCGAAGGCGATGGTTTCACCGTCGGGGGACCCAGGCCGGGGAGAGGTGCTCCGCGGGATGGTTGGTCCGTGTTCTCAGGTGTGCTCAATCGCCCTGTCCAGTAGCATGTCGGCGGGTCAGGAGAAGATCGCGCCTTGGCCGGCCCTCAGAAGAAGAGCCTCAACACTCCAGATGAGCGGATCCAGCTCGACGGAGTGCTGACCGTACATCTTGCTCAGAAGGGGCCAATCGAGGCGGCAAATGCTGGGGTCTTGTCCGTTCTTCACTCCCGAGCTACTCGATCAAGCGTAGCAGTGGGCAAGCTCATGACCCCGAGCCTTGAGTTTGATGAAGTGCTCGACGTATAGTCGCCCCGGATAGTCGCCAGGCGAGGCAAGGTCGCCGTTCGCGGCGTGGGGGCCCGGTGGGCCGGAACGGGGAGCGCTGATGCCGGAGTTCGATCGCGGCCCGCTGGCCAGGTTCGGAGAGCACTTCTCCCGGGTTCCCGACCCGCCGCACAAAGAGCGGTTCTGGTTCGATTGGGGGCCCGTGTTCTACCGGGGCCGGTTGAGCGGGACGGCCCGTCTGCTGTGCGTGGGTTCCGACCCCGGGGCCACCGAGCGGGTCGTCGGCCGAACCCTGGTGGGCGATGCCGGTCAGCGGGTCCAAGGATTTCTGGGGAAGCTCGGGTTGACTACCTCCTATCTCTGCCTCAATGCCTTCGCGTACAGCTTGATCCCAAGCGAGGCGAACCACGCCCACGAGATGCTCCAAGACTCTCACCAGATGGCGTGGCGCAACCGCCTGTTCGACATGGCGAGGGGCCCGGAGCTTCGGGCCGTCGTGGGTTTCGGCCGGATCGCCCAGGATGCCGTGGAGCTATGGCCGGGAAAGGACTCGCTCTCCGTCTTTCGAGTCTCTCATCCAACCAGCCGGGACGAAGGGAGGTTGCTGGTCGAGTGGCGAGGTGCGATCGCCGCGCTCAGGCAAGTGATCCAACCGGATCCCGACGGGACGACGAACGGTCCCAATTACGGGACGACCTTCCGGGAGGAGGACTACGCGCCGATCCCGCGCCGTGATCTCCCCTTCGGCGTGCCGCCCTTCTCGGTGACGACTCGCTGGGCCGGCGGGAAATCCCGCCTCGTCGGGCCTCCGTGACCCGTCCCCAGCCCGACGACCGGCACACCCTGGTCTGGGTGGCCCCCAGGAGCTAGACCTCGACCATGCCCCCCCGCGCCCCTATCGATCCGGCCACCGGCCCCCCGTTCGCCCTGGCTGGTCGGGTGATCACGATGGATGACGCCGCCACGGTCGTCGACGACGGCCGCGTATACGTGAACGCCGGCTCGGTCGTGGCGGTCACAAGGCCGGGCCAGCCTGCCCCCATCGGGATGGAGAACGGGAAGGTGGTCGAGACCCGGGGCTCCATCTACCCCGGCCTCATCGAGCTGCACAACCACCTGAGCTACGACGTCCTTCCCCTGTGGGACGTCCCCGAGACGTTCTCCAACCGCGACGAGTGGTCAACCGGCAAGACCTACCGCAAGTTGGTAACGGGCCCGATGATGGTCCTGGGGCGGCTGCGGGAATTCGTTCCGGCTGTGGTGCGCTACGTGGAGGGGAAGTGCCTGCTGGGGGGGACCAGCACCTCCCAGGGCGTGGCCCTGTTCAGCTTCGGGGGCATCACCCGCTACTACCGGGGGATCGTCCGCAATGTCGAGCGGACCGGCGACCAGGACCTCCCGGACGCGGGGACCCGCATCTCCGATGTCGAGGCCACGGACCAGGACGCCTTCCTGAGGCGGCTGAAAGACTTCCAGGGACGGTGCCTCCTGCTGCACCTGGCGGAGGGGACCGGCACCGAGGCCCACGCGCACTTCGAGGCCCTCCAGATCGACCAGCAGAACTGGGCCATCACCCGAGCGCTCTCTGGGATTCATTCGCTCGCGCTGGAGAGCCCCGACTTCCGGATCGTGAAGCGGTTCGGCGGGTCGATGGTGTGGTCCCCGCTGAGCAATCTCCTGCTGTACGGGAAGACCGCCGACGTGGCGGCGGCCAAGAAGCGCGGCGTTCGGATCGGTCTCGGCTCGGACTGGTCGGTGAGCGGGAGCAAGAACCTGCTTGGGGAGCTGAAAGTGGCGCGGCTGGTCAGCGAACAGAACGGCGGGGTCTTCTCCGACCACGAGCTAGTGGCCATGGCCACCCGCACGGCTGCCGACATCCTCGGCTGGAGCGGTGCCCTCGGGACGATCGAGCCCGGAAAGCGAGCCGACCTCGTGGTGGTGAACGGGCGGATCGGCGATCCCTACGCCACGTTGGTGGAATCCACCGAGGAGGATGTCCGGCTGGTGGTGATCAATGGGGTGGCCCGGTACGGCCGAATCAGCCTGATGGGCCGGCTGGGACCCACAAGCGAGCGGTGGTCGGTGGGGGGATCGCCTCGGGCCCTGAACCTGCAGCAGCCCCAAGCCGACCCCGCGGTGGGGGAGGTATCGCTGGCCGAGGCTCGGGACACACTCAGGGATGCGCTTGGCAGACTCCCCGAGCTGGCCAAGGAGCTGGAGAAGCAACCCGTGACCTCGGTGCTGATGGCCGCGGCGACGGCGGAACCGCTGTTCTTCCTCGTACTAGACCATGACGATCCCCCCGGGGTCGCCCTCCGGCCTCACCTGCCCGATCCGAACGGGGTGCCGACGGCGATGGTGCCAGTGGACGTCGCTGCGGCCGCCGTCCCCCTTTCCTCCATCGTGGAACCAATGGAGCTGGACCCGCCCACGGTGACGGACGACGAGGGCTTCCTCGAGCTAATCAAACGGGAACGCAATCTGCCCGACTTCATCCGGAAAGGACTGCCCGAGCTCTATTGAAAGGGGTGGAAGGCAAATGAAGGTTCTCATTCAGCTCAGGCACTCACCGGAGGTCCATGCCGCGGCGGCCGCCTTCGCCGCTGTGACCCCGGCCGTGGCGACGACCCTTCCCGGGGTGGAGGTCGATCCTTCGTTCTCCCCGGTGCAGGTCCCGGCGGTGTTCCCCACAGAGCCCGGGTTCGCGTTGTCGTTGAGCCACGCCGTGAGGTTCTCGATGATCCCCGAGCAGTCGACCTACTTGGTCCGGGGCACGATCCCCGACGAGGAATCGGCGCAACGATCTGCCACCGCCACGGCATATGCGAACCCCAACGTGGTGGGACTCTTCTCCGACCCCCAGATCGCCTCGACCATCGTCTGCCCCGGGGATCCGGCGGTGGGGGACGAAGCCGATGTGGCCCGACTGCTGGACGTGAAGCGGCTCGCCGATGCGGGCATGGACGGCGACGGGGTATTCGTGTCGGTGGTGGACACGGGGGTCAACCTCGACTACCTGAGGGGAAAGGGCCGGAAGGTCCGCTACAGCGGAAGAAGGAGCTGGACGCCCGCAGGGGTGCCGACGGCGCCGTTCCAGCATCCGGTGGATCACGGCACGATGTGCGCGTACGACGTGGGGATCGGGGCCCCGGACGCCCGGTTGCTCGACTACGCGGTGCTGCTGTCCAGGACCCCGGGGGCCACGGCGATGGCCGGACTGCTCAGCGATGCCGTCGCCGCCTACGGCAGGCTCCTGCAGCTGATGAGCGAGCCGGGCTACCGGGCCCGGGGCATGGTGGTCACCAACAGCTGGGGGATGTTCTCGCCGTTCTGGGACTTCCCCGTGGGGCACCCCGGAAACTACAGCGACAACCCGGCGCATCCGTTCAACATCGTGGTGGCCAGCCTGGAGTCGGCTGGGGCGGATATCCTCTTCGCCGCGGGCAACTGCGGGCGCGACTGTCCCGACTCCCGGTGCGAATTCCAGGCCCGGCCGATCTGCGGAGCGAACTCGCACCCCAAGGTGCTCAGCATCGCCGGGATCGACACGACCAAGCGACGGGTAGGGTACTCGTCCCAGGGCCCGGGGCGGCTGGATTCCCGCAAGCCCGACGTTTCGGCGTATACCCACTTCACCGGGTCGGGAGTGTTCGATCCCGACCCGGATGGGGGCACGTCGGCGGCTTGTCCGGTGGCAGCCGGGGTCGTCGCCGCGATCCGCAGTCGGCATCCGGCCTCAAAGATCTCGCCGGCAGACCTGCGCTCGCTGATCTTCAAGACTGCAGACGACCTCGGGGGGATGGGATGGGACTTCGACCACGGGTGGGGAGCCATCGACCCCGGTGCCCTGGTCGAGGCCATCGAGAGGCCGACGGCCGCGACTCGCCGCCGAACAAGAGCCACCAGTAAGCCTACCCGAGCGGCCAGCCGACGACCTGCGACGGCGACCAAGGCGGCGAGGGGGGCGGGTCGCCGCAGCCCCCCGGCCCGGAGGCGGTCCAGCGCGGTAAAGTCTTCATGAGGACGATGTCCAAAGTGATGCTCACACTGAAGCTCGACCCCCGGGAGGCCTCCGTCGAGAAGGTCCGGCGGAAGCTCCACCTGAAGAAGGAGGAGATCGACTCCGACTACGGAGTGGTGCCCATCAACCCGAAGGAGAACCTGTTCGTCGTGCTCGTCGAACCGGAGACCGCAGCCAGGGTCAGCAACGAGGAGTGGGTTCAGGGCCCGTTCGCCAACCCGAAAATCGAGGCGTTCGGACCCCCCAAGCGGGATTCGACGCGCGGCGACCGGGAGGGAGGGTAGTCATCGCATCCTCGGTGCGTCCCGGGCCCGAGCCTCGCCCTGGTGGCAGCGCACGTTCGATTTCAAGATGAGCCAAAGTCCTGGCCTGCTGCTTTCGCTGAAACGCAGCAGGGATAGGGAATGAAGGTGGTGTTGTCGAACTCGAGTCGGCGAATTCCGTTCGGCTCGTATGTTTCACGCTTGCGTGTGGGGGCGACACGTGCGGCTAGTGGATGGTCCCACCCGTCCAAATGGGTCCTTTGGACGGGTGGGCCAGCGAAGTACCCTCTCAGCTGAACCCTTTCGGATTTCCAGCCTCCAACAAGCCCAAAGTGCGACCGTCATGAACCCCTTGTGACCGGCGTTACGGGTCTCCGCGCAGACTTAGCACCGTGGAAGATCAAGACGGCCGCGGCTCACAGGGCTTCAGTAGCTCCCTTCTGAATCCCTCATCGCCCTGCCACTTCTTGAGGGCCTCGAGGACTTCCCTGGCCGCGTGAGCCCCAAGAGCCCGGTACGACTCGAACTGCCGGTCGTCAAACCACTGGTCGATCGTCCCCTGAGCCGGGAACCGTGGCACGCGCTCCCGGTAATCTCTGCAGTCCTGGGGAGTGCACTCGTCCAATGCCGCCTTGGCGAAGATCAGGACCCCTCTCGTCCCGTCTGGATAGGTGATGGTCCCGAGGGCGTATGGCTTTTCGCTGACCGCGGTATCTGAGTTGGGCCGGAGGGAGGAAAGGTCGATGTCGAT
>WNGF01007875.1_pt1 | contig 12705 bp, 8 predicted proteins | sample 5400641 | NCBI WGS metagenome assembly WNGF01 (sample SAMN13153371, study PRJNA577476) | soil metagenome | isolation source: 80 cm soil or saprolite under grassland replicate 2 | place: USA:California | collected 2016-06-15
GCCGGGCGGAGCAGCGTGCCGGCCGGAACGACAACGTCGCCCGCACCGAGATCGCCCCCACGCGGACGAACGTGAGCTCCCGCTTCGGTGCGGTTGTCGATCTCGATCGAGTTGTCATGTTGGACAACATACTCAATGGGGATGACGGCATCGGCGCCGGCGGGCACGACCCCGCCGGTAGAAATCGCCATCGCCTCTCCGTCGCCGAGCTCGCGGGACGCAGGCAGACCCGCCGCGATCCGATCGACCACGACCAAGCTCCCCGGCGTGTCTGCCGCGCGCACGGCGAACCCGTCCATCGCGGAGCTGGGGAACGGCGGCAAGTCGACGGCGGCGCGTGCGTCGCGCGCCAACACGCGGCCCGCCGCCGACTCGATGCTCACGGCCTCCGACGCGAGCGGACTGACACGCGCGAGAATCTCCCGCAGCGCAACGTCGATCGAGAGCAGCGATGCCATGGGCGACGCCATACTAGGTACCGCCGTGATCTCGGTCGTCATCCCGATCCACAACGAGGAGCGCAGCGTCGCGCTCCTCCACGAAGAGCTGCAGGCGGCGCTCGAACCACTCGGCGAGGAGTGGGAGGCCGTCTACGTCGACGATGGATCAACAGACGGCTCATTTGCCGCGCTGACCCGGCTCCATGCGCGCGAGGAGAACGTGCGCGTGGTGCGACTGCGCCGAAACTTCGGCAAGGCGGCGGCGCTCGCAACCGGCTTCGCGCAGGTGGACGGCGACGTCGTCGTGACGATCGACGGCGACCTGCAGGACGATCCGGCCGAGATTCCTCGGTTGCTCGCCAAGCTGCACGAGGGGTTCGATCTCGTCTCCGGATGGAAGGCGCAGCGCCGCGACCCGCTCACGCGCCGCATTCCCTCCAAGCTCTTCAACCACGTCGCCGGCTGGATGTCGGGCCTGCGGCTGCACGACATGAACTGCGGCCTGAAGGCGTACCGGCGCGACGTCGTCCGAAGCCTCGTGCTCTACGGCGAGCTGCACCGCTTCATCCCGGTGCTCGCGCACGAGCAGGGCTATCGCGTGGCGGAGCTGCCGGTGAACCACCGCCCGCGCGAGCACGGCCGCTCCCGTTACGGGCTCGAGCGGTACCTGCGCGGCTTCCTCGACCTGCTCACGGTGTCTTTCATGGGCCGCTACCGCCACCGCCCGCTTCACCTCTTCGGCGGGCTGGGCCTGCTGCTCTTCGCCAGCGGAACTACGCTGCTCGTCTACCTGACCGTCGTCAAGCTCACAGGCCACGCGATCGGACAGCGGCCGTTGCTCACGCTCGGGGTCTTGCTCGTCGTGGTCGGGATGCAGTTCTTCTCGCTCGGGCTAATCAGCGAGATGATCACGAGCCACCACGAGGAGCGTGCGATCGCACGAGAGCAGCGTGACGTGCATGTCGAGGAAGTCCTCTCGTAGCCGACGGATTGCGCGTCCTCTACTTCGGCACGTACGAGCGCGGCTATCCCCGCAATGCTCAGGTGATCTCGTGTCTGCGCGGGGCCGGCGTCGAGGTCGTCGAGCGGAACGTGCCGGTCTGGGAGGGAAGAGAGCACAAGTTCGCCGCGGGTGTCGGCGCCGGGCTGCGGCTCGCGCGGGCCGAGCTGACTCTGCTCGTACACCGGCGCGAGGAGTTCGACGCGGTCCTCGTCGGATACCCGGGACACTTCGATCTTCCCGCGGCGAGACGAGTTGCACGCGGGCGGCCTGTCGTATTCAACCCGCTCGTCTCGCTCGCCGAAACGCTCGTCGAGGATCGCGCGCGTTTCGCCGCCGGCTCGCTCCCCGCGCGGGCGTTGCAGGCCCTCGACCGCGCCGCGTTCCGTGCCGCCGAGGTCGTCGTTGCCGATACGGAGCAAAACGCGGTCCTCTTTCGCCGGCTCGGTGCGCGCAAGGTGGAGGTCTGTCTCGTGGGAGCCGAGGAGCGCATCTTCAGCCCGGGCTGGCAGCGGCCGGCCCGATTCCATTGCCTCTTCGTGGGCAAGCTGATCCCGCTGCACGGACTCGAGACGCTTCTCGAAGCTGCGCGGCGCGCGCCCGACCTGCAGTTCCACGTCGTCGGCAGCGGTCAGCTCGAGTCGCTGCTCGAACACCGCCCGCCCAACGTCGACTGGCGTGCGTGGGTCGAATACGAGCAGCTGCCGCACGAGCTTCACAGGGCCGGCTGTGCCCTCGGGATCTTTGGAGCCACGCCGAAGGCCCGACGTGTCATCCCGAACAAGGTCTTCCAGGCGCTTGCATGCGGCACGCCGGTGATCACCGCGAACACACCTGCCGCACGGGAGTTGCTCAGAGACGGCAAGAGCGCCCTGCTCGTCCCGCCGGGCGATCCGGACGCGCTCGTCGGCGCACTCCGTAAGCTCGCGGCCGACGGCGAGCTCGCGCAGGCAATCGGCAACGGAGGACTGACCGCATATCGCGCGCGGGCGAGCGAAGCGATACTCGGCGCACGATGGCGCGCACTGATCGAAGACCTGCTGTAGCGCTCTGGGCGGCCGTCGCCGCGTTTGCGGCGGGTTTCGGTGCGCTGTCCATGCTTCGCCATCGCTCGTTCGAGACCGGGCGCTTCGACCTGGGCAACATGGTGCAGGCGGTTTGGTCGACCGCGCACGGTCACCCGCTCCGCGTGACGACGCTGACGGGAGAACAGGCCCTCCGCCTCGGCGCGCACATCGACCCCGTGCTCATGCTGTTCGCGCCGCTGTGGTGGCTGTGGCCGAGCCCAGACCTTTTGCTCGTCGCGCAGTCGGTCGCGATCGCGCTGGGAGCGCTGCCGGTGTATTGGCTCGCGCGCAAGCACCTCGGCTCGGCGCGTCCGGGACTCGGCTTCGCCCTCGCGTACCTCCTCTATCCGGCCACGACATGGCTCGCGGTCAACGAGTTCCATCCCGGCGGCCTCGCGATGCCGGCGCTCCTGTTCGCGTTCTGGTACCTCGACGAGGACCGGCTCGCACCGTTCGCCGCCTTCGCGGTGCTGGCGGCAATCTGCCGCGAAGACGTCCCGCTGGTGCTCGCAGGCTACGGCGTCTGGTACGCGCTCGCCCACGGCCGGCGCGCTGCGGGCGCGGCGATCGCGGCGGCGGGAGTGGTCTGGACTGCCGTCGCAGTCGGATTGGTGATCCCGCATTTCGGCGCAGGGCAAAGCACGTTCTCGGGGCGGTACAGCGAGGCGCGCGCGGCGCTGCACAACCCGCCGGACTTGGTTCGACTCGTGTTCGACCACGCCGGGCTGCACTACCTGCTCGAGCTCGTCCTGCCACTCGCCGGGTTGTGCCTGCTGGCACCGATCGCGATCGCGGCCCTGCCCGCGGTTCTGCTGAACCTCCTCTCGGCAACTCCCACCCAAACGTCGATCCACTTCCACTACACCGCCGCAGAGATACCGCCGCTGATCGTGGCCGCGGTGCTGGGCGGCGCGCGTCTCCGAGAAAGATCGCGACTGCCCGTGGCAACGGTTGCGGTCACGGCAACGCTAATCGGCAACTACGCGCTCGGCGCGATACCCGTGTGGGGAGAGCTTCCCGGTGGCGAGACGCTCCAGGAACGTGCCGCGATCGTGACGTCACATGACCGTGTCGCGGCAGACGCGCTCCGGCTAATTCCTTCGAACGCGGTGGTCAGCGCCACGAACTCGCTCGGCGGCCACCTCTCCGGCCGGCGCCGCATTCTCAGCTTCCCGTACATCCGCGACGCCACCTGGGTCGCGGTCGACGAGGCGCGGCCCGGCTATGCAGATCGGCTCGCTCCGTTACCGACGGCCGCGCAGGTGGTCTGGCTCCGCCACAACCCGGCCTGGCGACTCGTCTTCGAGCGGGACGCGGTGCTCGTCTTTCACCGCGTGCTTCCGCCCTAAAGCGGAATCGTCTGGCGAAGCAAATACGCGCACAGCGCGAGCGAGAGCAGAGCCGCCGGCTCGTCGTCCTCGGCCGCAGCGAGCGGCAGTGACCACACGACGTACCAGACGACGAGGTACGGAATCGCCAGCAGCAGCGCGACGGTCGCGAGGCCAAGGCGAGCCTTGCCGCGCCAGGCCTCACGCGCGAGCCACATGTACACCGCCGCGAAGGCACCTGCGAACAGCGCGATTGCGACAGCGTGAGGAACACCGAGTTGTTCGAGGCGGTGCGGAAGCGCCCAACGCGTCTCGTGGTTGGCGTTCCGGGCGAGCGGCCCAAACGCGTCGAGCCAGGCGGTGCCGTAGCGCGCGAACGCGACAGTGCAAAGCGCCGCAGCCGCAACCGCGAAGCCTGCGTGGCCGACGCGTCGGCGCTGCGCACGCGCCTCGAGTGCCCGCAGCGGCAACAGCAGAAGCGGCACCCACTTCACTAGCGCTCCGAGAGCCCAGCAGACGCCCGCGAGCTGGCGTCGACCGGCCGCGCCGGCCGCGAGGGCGCCGACCACGAGCACCGCGAGCCACGCATCGTTGTGGCCGCCGCCGGCGAAATGCACCGCGAGCAGCGGGTTCCAGCCGACCAGCGCCAGCGCGAGCGCCGGGCGCGCGGAGAGGCGGGCTGCAAGCCCAGCCGCTGCCAGCACCGCCGCAGCGGCGAGGCATTTGTAGATCCACGCGGCCGCGTCGGAGGACGAGCCGGCCGCGCGCGCGATCGGCTCCGACGCAAGCGTGAACGCTGGGCCGTACACCGTGGTCGAGTCGCGCCAGTTGGTGCCGATCGAGCCGAACGCCGGATCATTCGGAAAACGCGCCGGCTCGACCCGGTACGGATTCGCTCCGTGCACCGCCGCAATTCGGCCGTAGTCCCAGTACGCCCACGCGTCGGTCGACAGCAGAAGGGGTGCGCCAAGCGGCACGAGCTGAACGGCGCACGCGAGCGTCGCGACGACCGCGACACGCGGCGGTGAACGACGGATCAGCGTAAGCGCTGCGACGTATGCGACAAACGCGGCGATCAGCAGGCCGAGGAACACCCAAGCCCACGTGCGGTCCCCGGTCGGATGGCCGCCTTGGCGAGGGACGAGCGGCGAGTCGTGCGGCCACGCGAGCATGACCGCCGCCGCCGTGAGGCCGAACGCCACGAGTCCCGCGGCAAGCGACCAGCTGCCCGGCTTACGGAACAGGCGGCTCGGTCGTGGTGGTCGGCGGAACGGTCGTCACAGGGGGAGCGGTCGTCGCCGGCGGCGGCGGCGGCGGCTTCTTTTCCTTTTTCGGATGCGTTTTCGCAGGCGGTGGGGGCTGCGTCGCCTGTGTCGTGGCGGGCGCTGTCGTCGTCGTGGTGTCGGACGTCTGCGAAGGCGCGTAGTAGCTCGACGTGGTCGTCGCCGGGTCGTACGACCCGCCTCCGTACTGCCACTCGCCGTCCCAGTTCGTGTACGTCGGAAATGTCGTCGGCACGAGGAAGTTCCGGACCGGCTCCGTGTCGAGCGCCTTCTGCATGAACTGGTTCCAGATCTCCGCCGGGAACGTGCCGCCGGCGACCGCGATGCCGTGCACGTTCTCCATCGGGATCTCGCCCTTCTGAAAGCCCATCCACACGGTCGCCTCGAGCTGAGGCGTGTAGCCGCAGAACCACGCGTCGGCGTGATTCTCGGTCGTGCCCGTCTTGCCCGCCGCGGGCCGGCCGATGTTCGCCGCGATGCCCGTGCCGGAGAGGATGTTCTCTTGCAGGATCTGCGTTACCTCGTAGGCGACACCGGGTGCAAGCACCTGCTTGCGCACCGGCTTGCCCCACCCAGCACGCGTGTCCTCCTGACCCTTCGCAAGAATCACCTTCGTGATCGCCATCGGCTTCGAGTAGATGCCCCGTGCGGCGAACGTGGCATACGCCGACGCCATGTCGAGCGGGGTTACGGCGATCGACCCGATCCCGAGCGATGGGAAGTAGTAGGCCTTTCGCGGCATCGGCGTGCGCACACCGAGCCTGCGCGCCATCTCGGCGACCTTGTCGGCGCCCACGTCGAGCGTCAGGCGCGCGTACACGGTGTTGTCGGACCGAAGCGTCGCGCTGGTGACCGACGTGCTCCCGTGGTACGTGTGGTCGTACGTCTCCACGTCCCACGGCTTCGGGATACACGGGCTGACCTCGCAATGCAGCGGCGCGGAGAGGTAGTAGGTCGAATCCGGGTTCAGTCCCTGCTCGACCGCCGCTGCCAGCACGAACGGCTTGAACGTCGAGCCGGGCTGGCGCCTGGCGTCCGCGATCAGGTTGTACTGGTTGTCCGCGCGGCCCGGGGAGACCGCCGTCATCGCACGAATCGCCCCCGTCAGCGGATCGATCGCCACGACCGCGGCCGCGGGATCGCCGGTGAGGTAGAGCGTGTCCTTGATCGCCTCGCGCGCCGCGCGTTGCAGCTGCGGATCGATCGTCGTGTAGACCCGCAGCCCGCCGTGACGCACGCGGGCCTCGCCGTACACGCGAACAAGCTCGTCACGCACGTAGCTGAAGAAGTAGGGCTGCCAGATCTTCTTGTACAGCGCGCCCGGCTTGAGGTGGAGGTTCTTGTTCTTGACCGCCCGGCGGTACTGGTGCCGCGTGATCGCGCCCGTCGAAAGCATCGCGCGCAGCACCGCTTTGCGACGGGCGCGCGCGTCCTTGGGGTTTGCGAAGGGGTCGTACTTCGAGGGAGCCTGCGGCAGCCCCGCGAGCAGCGCGGCCTGGGAGAGAGTCAGCTTGCGAGCCGGTCTGGAGAAGTACGTCTGCGCCGCTGCCTCAACTCCGTAGGCGTGGCTGCCGTAGTACACCTGGTTCAGGTACGTGGTGAGGATCCGGCGCTTCGACCACTTCTGTGCGAGCTTCACCGCAAGGCACGCCTCGCGCAGCTTGCGCGTGAACGTCCGCTCGCGCGAGATGTAGAGGTTGCGCACAAGCTGCTGCGTGATCGTCGACCCGCCCTGTACGACCTTCCCCTCGCTGATGTCCTTCCAGAAGGCGCGCGTGATGCCGATCGGATCGATTCCGCCGTGTGTCCAGTAGCGCTTGTCCTCGATCGCAACGGTCGCCTTCTTCACCCACGGGCTGATCTGCTTCCAGCGCACCTTTTGCCGATTCCTCCCCTCGGCGGGAATCGCGCCGAGCCGCGAGCCGTCGGCCGCGTAGACGAACGTGTTCTGGCCGATCGAGAACGGCTCGAGCGACGAGAGCGAGCACCCCTTCTGGTAGGCGACGGCTCCACCGAAGCCGACGCTCAACAGCACGCCCGCGACGAGGAAGCCGGCGGCGGCGGCGAAGACCGCTACCCGCCGGCGGCGCGAGACGCGCTTGCGGCGCTGGGCGCGAAGCCGTCGGGCGCGAAGCACTTCGAGCTCGAGCTCGTCGCGGCGGCGCGATCCCCTCGGCGGTGGGGTCATCCGAAGGCGCCGGCGTCGCGCAGACGCCGGTGCGCGCGCAAACGGAGATCGCGCGCCTGCCGCTCGGCCTCGTCCTGCGACGACGCGTGCTCGCGCAACGTGATCACGGCGTTCCCGTCGAGCGCGCTCACGTAGACGTCGCCGGCGGTTTCAGACCGCAACGCCTCGACCAGCGCGTCGAGATCTTGCTGAAGGGGGACTTGCACTGTGATCTCCGCGACCTTCTTCGGGCTCCTGATGGTGAAGTTGCGGATCGTATCCGAGGCCAGCTTCTCGTTTGGAATCACGAGGCGAGCGTCGTCGGCCGCACGGATGAACGTGTATGTCAGGCCGATCTCTTCGACCGTGCCCTCCACTCCGTCGATCTCGACCCGGTCGCCGAGCCGCAGCGGCTGCGAGAACGCGATCATCACACCGGCCACCGCATTGCCGATCGTTCGCTGCGCGGCGAACCCGATCACGAGGCCGAGCACGGCTGAGGAAGCGAGGATCCCGCCGGCAATCGCGCGCACCTGCGGGATCACGAGCAGCGCCGAGAGAACGCCGACGAACACGATCGTCGTCATCACGACACGACGCACGGCGCGATAGCGCGTCACCGCTTCCGGCGCGAGCTGTTTTCGGCCGAGCGCCTTGTCGGCGAGCTTCGCGAATGCTCCTGCGATCAGCACGGCGGCGCCGGCGATGACGAGTCTGTGCCAGAAGGGCATCGGAGAGTCCTATTCGGGATCGAGTTGCTTGCGTCCTGCGAACCCTTCTTCCAGGCCGTGCCAGTACGCAACCTCGGCCTCGCCTAGGCGCCAGCAGAGCAGGATCTCTTCGCCTTCGCGCAGCGCCGGAAAATCGACGAGCCCCTCGTCGAGGTCCTTCACGATCGCGCCTCGGCCGTGGATCTCGTTGACGCAACGCGCGATCTCGACGCGCTCTCGCTGCTCGGCCTCCACGAGCTCGCCGAGGATCGCGGAGTCGATGCCGCCGCCGTTCCCGGCGATCTTCGCCGCCAGCGCGAGCCTGTCGGCCTGGAGCCGTTGCTGTTCCCTGCGATGCGACACGACCTCCTCGACGAGTGGCCGGATCTCACGTAGGGCGTCGTTGGCCTCCTTCGGGGTGAAGCGACGCGGCATGCCACACCTATGATCCCGGGCGTCGTGGTCGCAGGTCAACGAGTCGAGCACCGGCCTGCCGCGCGCGACGGGCTGCGGCCGCCTTCCGCTCGGCGGTCGGCGGTCGAGATCTTCGTCTGGTCGCGCCTCGGAATCTGGCTCGCTGCGCTGATTGCATTGCTGACGCTCGAGCCGCTGCGCAACCCGAAGGCTTCGCGCTGGGACGATCCGGCCCTGACGCACGACCTCGGTTCCGTCACCGACGTGTGGGCCCGCTGGGATTCGGTGCATTTCCTGCGCATCGCGGAGCACGGGTACTCGTCGGCGGAGGCCGCGTTCTACCCGCTCTACCCGGCCCTGCTCGCAAGCCTCGGGCGCGCGCTCGGCGGCCATTACGTTCTCGCCGGCATCTTGATCTCGCTGCTGGCGGCGCTCGGCGCATTCGTGCTGCTGGAGCGGCTCGCCGACGAGCGGCTGGGCGCGGGCGGCGCGCGCCGGGCCGTCCTCTACCTCGCGCTCTTCCCGACGGCGCTCTTCCTGCAGGCCGTGTACTCGGAGTCGCTGTTCCTCCTCCTCTGCCTCGGTGCCTTCGCGCTTGCCGAACGCGACCGCTTCCCGGAGGCCGGCCTCGCCGCGGGGTTGGCGATGCTGACGCGACCGGTCGGAATCGCGCTCGTCCCGGCCCTCGTGCTGATCGCTCGCCGGCGCTCCTGGCAGCTCGGTACGGTGCTGCCGACGGCCGCCGCGTATCCGCTGCTGCTCTGGTGGAAGCTCGGCGACCCCTGGGCGTTCGCGCACGCAGAGGGGACCTGGCACCGGCACCTCTCCCCGGCGGGGCCGCTCGGCGGCATCTGGGATGGATTGCGCGCCGGCTGGGCCGCCATCGAGCAGCTTGCATCGGGCTCGAACGCACACGTCTACTGGACGGCCGTCGCGCCGGCTGACTCGACACCTCTGCGGGCCGCGGTGATCAACCTCGAGCTGCTCGGCTTTCTGTTCCTGTTCCTCGCGCTGGCAGTGATCGCGTGGCGCGAGTTCGGCGCGCCCTACGGCGTCTTCTCGGCGCTCAGCTTGGCGCTGCCGCTGAGCGAGCCGAGCTCGCGGTGGCCGCTCCTCTCGCTTCCGCGCTTCGGCCTCGTGGTCTTTCCGTTTTTCCTCGCGCTCACCTGGATCGGCGGCCGGCGGCCGCGCGCGAACGCCGCGATCATCGGCGTGAGCGCGGTGCTGCTCGGCGTCTTCGTCACGCAGTGGACGCTCTGGGACTGGGTGAGCTGACATAGGCCGTTTTCGGCTCCAGGAGCAGCCAGGGGAGGGTGCGTTCGACGACCAGGGCTGGTGACATCACGGACCTCCGATCCTGTCTCTATCTGTAAGTGCCGCATGGTTGCGGGTTAGGCTCTTGAGGTGACAATCTGCTCCAACTGCGGCGCCGAGAACCGGGCCGACGCGAAGTTCTGCGGCGAGTGTGGCGCCGGGTTGGCGGCGCTCTGCCCCGCCTGCAGCACTCCGAATGAGCCGGGGCGGAAGTTCTGCTACGAGTGCGGCGCGTCGCTCGGAGGTTTGCCGGGATCGGCCGCGGCGGTTCCGGCGCAGCCGCGCGATGCGCCGGCGGCTGAGCGTCGTTTGGTGTCGGTGTTGTTCGCGGATCTGGTTGGTTTCACGACGTTGTCGGAGTCGCGGGATGCCGAGGAGGTGCGGGAGCTGCTGTCGCGCTATTTCGACACCTGCAGCCGGCTGATCGGGCTCTACGGCGGCACGGTCGAGAAGTTCATCGGCGACGCGGTGATGGCGGTCTGGGGGACGCCGACGGCGACCGAGGACGATGCCGAGCGAGCCGTGCGCGCGGCGCTGGATCTGGTCACCGCTGTCTCGGCGCTCGGCGACGAGGTCGGCGCGCCCGAGCTTCGGGCTCGCGCGGGAGTCCTCACCGGTGAGGCGGCGGTGACCCTGGGCGCGGAGGGGCAGGGGATGGTCGCGGGTGATCTCGTGAATACGGCCTCGCGGGTGCAGTCGGTCGCGGAGCCGGGGACGGTGTTCGTGGGCGAGTCGACGCGCCGGGCGACCGAGCAGACGATCGTCTACGAGGAGGCGGGCTCCTTCGAGCTGAAGGGCAAAGAGGGCCTGACGCCGCTCTGGCGGGCGCAGCGAGTCGTCTCCGGGTTGCGCGGCTCGCTCAAGTCGCAGGGGCTGGAGGCGCCCTTCGTCGGCCGCGACCGCGAGCTGCGGCAGATCAAAGACCTCTTCCACGGCTGCGCCGACGAGCAGAAGGCCCACCTCGTCTCCGTGACCGGGATCGCTGGGATCGGCAAGTCGCGCCTGGCGTGGGAGTTCTACAAGTACTTCGACGGCATCGCCGAGACGGTCTACTGGCACCGGGGGCGTTGTCTCTCCTACGGCGAGGGCGTCACATACTGGGCGCTCGCGGACACGGTGCGCATGCGCTGCCGAATCTCCGAGGAGGAGGAGCCGGCCTCCGCGCAGGCCAAGCTGCAGGCGACGCTGGAGGAGCACATCCTCGACCCCGAGGAGCGGGGCTTCGTCGAGCCCCGGCTGGCGCACCTGCTCGGGCTGGCCGAGCACCAGGCTCGCGACAAGCAGGACCTCTTCGCCGCCTGGCGTCTCTTCTTCGAACGGCTGGCCGAGAGCTATCCGACCGTGCTCGCCTTCGAGGACATGCAATGGGCGGACGCAAGCCTGCTCGACTTCGTCGAGTACTTGCTCGACTGGTCGCGAAACTCGCCGATCTTCGTGGTCACGCTGGCGCGGCCCGAGCTGCTCGAGCGCCGGCCGACCTGGGGCGCCGGGCAGCGCAGCTTCAGCTCGCTCTACCTGGAGCCGCTGTCTGAAGAGGCGATGGAGGAGCTGCTGACCGGGCTGGTGCCGGGGCTTCCCCCGGGAGTGCGCGACCGGATCCTCGCGCGCGCCGAGGGCGTGCCGCTCTACGCGGTCGAGACCGTGCGGATGCTCCTCGACCGCGGCCTGCTCACCCAGGAGGGCCCCGCGTACCGGCTAACGGGGCCGGTCGAAGCGCTCGAGGTGCCGGAAACGCTGCACGCGCTGATCGCCGCCAGACTGGACGGGCTCACAGCGGAGGAGCGGCGGCTGCTCCAGGACGCGGCGGTGCTCGGCAAGACATTCTCGAGAGAGGCGCTGAGCGCGCTCGCGGGCGCCGATACCGAGATCGAGCTGCTGCTCACGGCCCTCGTGCGCAAAGAGGTGCTCGGCGTGCAGGCCGACCCTCGTTCGCCCGAGCACGGCCAGTACGGCTTCCTGCAGGACCTCGTGCGCCACGTCGCCTACGAGACGCTCTCGAAGCGAGAGCGTCGTGCCAGGCATCTCGCAGCCGCCGCCCACCTGAGCGCTGCCTTCTCTGAGGACGAGGAGGAGGTCGTTGAGGTGATCGCCTCGCATTACCTCGCCGCCCACGAGGCCGGCCCGGACGCGGCCGACGCAGCCGAGATCAGAGGCAAGGCGCAGGCCATGCTGGCGCGGGCCGGAGAGCGCGCCGCCTCGCTCGCCGCGGCCGCGGAGGCCAGGCGCTACTTCGAGCAGGCAGCGGCGCTGACGGAGGATCGGTCGGAGCGGGCGGCGCTGCTCGGACGGGCGGGTGAGATGGCCAGCAGAGCCGGTGATCCGGACTCGGCGCGCCGGCTGTTCGAGGAGTCGATCGGGCTACACGAGGAGCAGGGCGACACGCATGCAGCCGCCCGCGTTCTCTCGAGGCTCGGCATCATGGACCTCTTCACGGGGCGGCGCGACGAGGCGCTGGCACGGATGGAGCGCGCCTTCGCCGTCATCTCGGCCGACGAGCCCGACGAGGATCTCGCGCTGCTGGCGGCCCGTCTTTCGCGCGGATACTGGTTCAGCGGCGATCTCGAGCGTGCGGCCGAGCGGGTCGAGCTGGCGTTGGACATCGCCGAGGCGCACGCTTTCCCGAAGGCGCTCGCGCTCGCGCTGCGCGGTAAGGCGTTCGTCGCCTCTAGCCGGGGGCACACCGAGGAGGCTGGGGCGCTCCTCAAGCGCGCCCTCGAGATAGACCTCGACCACGGCCTCGCCGACGACGCGGGCGTCTGCTACTTCCTCCTCTCCGACCAGTGCTTCCGGCGCGACCGGTACGCCGATGCGCTCGGATACCTCGACGAATCTCTGGCCCTCGCACGCAAGCTCGGAAGCCGCCCGCAAGAGTGGGCTGTGCTGGCCGAGCGGACCTACCCTCGGTACATGCTCGGCCGCTGGGACGAGGCGCAGGCAACGAGCGACGAGTTCACACAGGAGCAGGTCGACGCCGGCGGAGTC
>WNGF01014917.1_pt1 | contig 12705 bp, 15 predicted proteins | sample 5400641 | NCBI WGS metagenome assembly WNGF01 (sample SAMN13153371, study PRJNA577476) | soil metagenome | isolation source: 80 cm soil or saprolite under grassland replicate 2 | place: USA:California | collected 2016-06-15
ACGGCCTACATCCGCAACAACGGGCTGCTGAAGGGCGAGCCGAGCTTCACGATCATCTCGAATCGCTGCGCGCACCTCGGCTGTCCGGTGCAGCCGAACGGCCCCGTGCAGGACGACCAGAAGAAGATCGTGAAGGGGGAGCACGGCCAGAGCGTGACGCTGATCCCGACGATCCCCGCGGGCGGCTTCGGCTGCCCGTGCCACGGCGGGCAGTACGACCCGGAAGGGAACCGGACGGCAGGACCGCCGGTGCGCGGACTCGACCGTTACGACTACACGATCAAGAACGGCCACCTGATCCTCGGCGACCCGTACAGCGTCACGAAGGTGGCCGGCGAGGGAAAGAACGCGCGCATCCACAAGTACAAGCTCGCCGGGCCGGGAGAGCACGTGGACGGTTGGGAGCAGATCCTCTACCCGCTGCAACCGCCGCATTAGATGGCAGTCGCGCCGCCCCGCAACCGGAAGTCGGCCCGCCGCAAACGGCTCGAGGCTGCGATCAATTACCCGCTCGACTGGCTGGAGGAACGCTCCGGGCTCGTCGGCGCTACCCGCTACTTCCTCTTCCGCAAGGTCCCGGGCGACTCGAACTGGTTCCACACGCTTGGGTCGGCGACCCTGACAGCGTTCCTGGTGCAGGCGGTCACCGGCGTGATCCTGGCGATGTACTACAAGCCGGACCCGAACAGCGCCTACCAGTCGATCAACCACATCACGAACGACCTCACGCTCGGCTGGCTCGTCCGCGGCATGCACAAATGGGGCGCGAGCGTTTTCATCATCCTGCTGTTCTTCCACATGGCACGCGTGTTCCTGTTCGGCGCCTACAAGTACCCACGCGAGCTGAACTGGATCGTCGGAGTGCTGCTGCTCGTCTTCGGGATGCTCGAGGGCTTCACCGGTTACCTGCTGCCCTGGGACCAGACGGCGTACTGGGCGACGGTCGTCGGCATCAACCTGAACGGCACGGCGCCGATCCTCGGGCCGTTCCTGGCGGACTTCTTGCGCGGCGGGGCGGAGATCGGCGGCGACACGCTCGCCCGCTTCTACTCGATGCACATGCTGCTGATCCCCGGAGCGATCTTCGCGCTGATCGGGCTGCACCTGTATCTCGTTGTGCGGCTCGGCGTCTCTTCGCCGCCCTGGTCCGCCGAGGCCGCGGGCGGCGATCTCGCGGAGCCGGCGCCGACGAACGGACGCAGCGGCCTGACGCAGCCGAAGGCGCGCAGCAACTGGCGCCGCAACGGCGGTGACGCGTAGTGGCCGGGATCGAGGAGCGGCGCGCCGGGTTCCAGAAGTACAAGGAGGACGTCAAGGCGCGCGGGAAGCCGTTCTACCCGTACGCGATGTTCCACGACACGGTCATGAGCCTCGTGGTCGTGTCGGTGATCGTCGGGCTCGCGTGCGTGTGGTACTTCACGTCCGGCGAGGATCCGAAGACGTGCGGTAGCGGGGACTCGTGCCTGCTCGGGCCGCGTTATGCGGAGCCCGCCGACCCGGGGACGACGAACTTCGTGCCGCGGCCGGACTGGTACTTCTACTTCCTCTTCTACCTGCTGCGGATCTTCAAGTGGCCCGACTCGGTCATCCTCGGGACGATCGGGATCCCGACCATCCTGCTGATCATCCTGTTCGTGCTGCCGTTCGTCGATCTGCGCCGCGAGCGACGGCTGTTGCGGCGGCCCGTCGCCGTGATCGCCGCGGTGCTGGTGGTGCTCTCGATGGGCGTGCTCACGTACAAGGGCGCGGTGGCGAAGGAGGCGCTCGCGAGCGAGGTTGTCCAGGCCGTTCCGACGTGGGCCCAGCGGGAAGGATTTCAGAACAACAAGGACGCGGTTGCCGGGGCGACGACCTTCGCGAGCTCCGGCTGCACGGCGTGTCATACGTACCTCGGCACCGGCAGCTCGAACCTGGGCGCTCCGGATCTCAGCTCGATCGGCAAGAACGGAAGAGGGGTCCAGGGCTTTGCCAACTACGTGAAGGACCCGTCGCAGTTCGGCAACAACGTGATGCCGAAGTTCGCGTCGCTCGGGGACACGAAGCTGCGCCAGCTCGGCGAGTTCCTGAACGCCTCCAAGGGCCCAAAATAGGCCCGCGGTGCGTGTCTTCCTCGGCATAACGGGCGCCTCGGGCGCGCCGTATGCGGCTCGGCTGATCGAGGTGCTCGCGGCCGCGGACGTCGAGCTCGGCATCTCCGCGTCGAGCGCCGGGATCGAGGTGCTCGCGACGGAGCTGTACGGCAACGCGCGCCTGTCGCGCGACGAGACGCTCGAGCGGCTGCTCGAGCACGCGCGCGGCGGCAACGTCACCGTCTTCGACCCGAACGACTGGAAGGCGCCGTACGCGAGCGGCTCGGCGAAGGTCGACGCATACGTGATCTGCCCGTGCTCGATGGGGACGCTCGGGACGATCGCCTCGGGTGCGATGTCGAACCTGATCCATCGCGCCGCCTCGGTCGCCCTGAAGGAGGAGCGCCGGCTCGTACTGATGCCGCGCGAGACGCCGCTGTCGCTCATCCACCTTCGCAACATGCTCACCGTGAAGGAGGCGGGTGCGACCGTGCTCTTCCTCGCGCCGGGCTTCTACCACGGCGCGGAATCAGTCGACGACCTCGTGAACTTCATCGTCGGCCGCGCGGTCGACCTGATCGGGTTGGATGTCGAAGTGGCGAAGCGGTGGGGTCAATGAGCGTCGCCTCCGGTCGCCTCCCGGCCGAAGGCGTGCGCGCGATGTTCGATCGCATCGCACCCGTCTACGACGCGATGAACCGGACGATGACGGCCGGGCTCGACCGGCGCTGGCGGCGAATCACCGCCGAGGCCGTTGTGCAGCCCGGCGACGACGTCCTCGACGCCTGCTGTGGCACCGGTGACCTCGCGATTGCCTGTGCGCGTGCCGGCGGGCGCGTCACCGGCCTCGACTTCTCCGAGCGCATGCTCGAGCGTGCGCGCCGCAAAGCTCCTGAGCTCGAGTGGCTGGGCGGCGACCTGCTCGCACTACCCTTCGCCGACGCGAGCTTCGACGCGGCGACGGTGGGCTTCGGCGTCCGCAACGTCGACGACCTCCCGCGCGCGCTCGCCGAGCTGCGACGGGTTCTGCGCAGCGATGGGCGTCTCGGCATCCTCGAGATCACGCGCCCGCGCGGCCTGCTCACGCCGTTCTACCGCTTCTGGTTCGACGGAGTCGTGCCTCTGCTGGGCAAGCTGCTCCCAGGTGGATCTGCGTACACCTATCTCCCTGCGAGCGTGCGCCGTTTCCCCGGCCCGGAGGAGCTGGCCGGCCTGATCGCCGCCGCGGGCTTCACCGACGTGCGTTACCGCACCTTCGCGGGCGGGATCGTCGCGCTGCACACAGCGGCGGCCAGGTGAGCGCGCTCACCGAGCTGCGTGAAGCGCCGGGCCTCGAGGCGTATCTCGCCGAGCTCGAGGACCGGCTCGACCACGCCGTCGGCCTGTACCGGGGCGTCGTCTCCGAGGTCGGCGGCGAGGCGCTCGCGGCAGGCGGTAAGCGATTGCGGCCCCTGCTCGTCTACCTCTCGAGCCCACCCGGGAGCGAGGCACCGGTCGTCGCGGGCGTCGCGGTCGAGCTCGTCCACCTCGCGACGTTGATGCACGACGACCTGATCGACGGCGCTCGGCTGCGGCGAGGACGCGCGTCGGCATGGTCCGCGCATGGCCCCGGTGCCGCGCGCGCGGCCGGCGACTACCTCTTCGCGCGTGCGTTCTCCGAGCTGTCGGCGACGAAGGACGCACGCGCCGTCGCGATCCTCGCCAACGCGACGCTTTGCCTCGCGCGCGGCGAGGCGATGCAGCGGAGGCAGCGGTTCGATCCGGACACGACCGTCGACGCCTACCTCGACTGGAGGGCGCACTGTTGCGGGTCGCCTCGACCGGCGCGATCGAGGAGAGCCGCGAGGTCGCGCTCGCCTACGCGCGCAGCGCGCGCGCCTGCCTGAACGGAGAGCTGCACCGCGAGGAGCTGGAAGCGCTGACCTACGCCGTCGTCAACAGGGAACACTGATGGCGCTGCTCGAACGGACAGACACGCTCGCCGCAATCCGCGAGAAGATCGAAGCGAACGAGCGCCTCTCCTACGACGACGGCGTCGCACTGATGGAGTCCGACGACCTGCTCGGGCTCGGCGAGCTCGCCGATCTCGCGCGGCGCGTGCGCGGCGGCGACGACCGCGTCTTCTTCGTGCAGAACCTGTACCTCAACCAGACGAACGTCTGCCGCGTGAAGTGCAAGTTCTGCGCGTTCGCCGTCACGCGCAAGGAGCCTGGCGCATACACCTACACCGGCGAGGAGCTCGTCGAGGACGCCGTTCGCCAGCACGAGCTCACCGCCTTCACGGAGATCCACATGGTCGGCGGCGAGAGCCCGCACGTGGATTTCGAGTACTACGTCGACATCGTGCGCTCGCTGCACGAGGCGCTGCCGGACGTACACCTGAAGCTCTTCACGGCGAGCGAGATCCACCACATGACGAAGCTCTCCGGCTTGACGCACGAGGAGGTGCTGCGCACGTTGCGCGACGCCGGGCTCGGTTCACTGCCGGGCGGCGGAGCGGAGGTGTTCGCCGACCGTGTGCGCCGACTGGTCGCGCCCGGCAAGGAGCATCCGGACTTCTGGTTCCACACGCACGACACCGCGCACCGGCTAGACCTACGAGGAGCGCGTCGACCACCTGCTGCGCCTGCGCGAGCAGCAGGACAAGACAGGGGGCTTCCTCGCCTTCATCCCGCTCGCGTTCCACCCGGAGAACACGGTGTTCGAGAAGCGGGGCTGGCGTCACACGACCGGCTCGGACGACCTGAAGCTGATCGCCGTCTCACGCCTGCTGCTCGACAACGTCCCGAACATCAAGGCGTACTGGATCATGATGGGATTGCCGCTCGCGCAGGTCGCGCTGCACTTCGGTGCGAACGACGTGCAGGGGACGGTCGTGCGCGAGGAGATCTTCCACGCCGCCGGTGCACGCACCGAGACCGAGCAGAAAGTTCCTGAGCTCGTGCGATTCGTCCGGGACGCCGGACGCATCCCCGTACAGCGGGGCACGCTCTACAACGAGGTGCGGCGGTGGTGAGGCTCGGCCGCATCTCCTACGTGAACATGGCTCCGGTCTTTTACCGACTCGACGCCGACGTGGAGGAGGTGCAGGGCGTGCCGACGGAGCTCAACCGTCGCCTGCTCGCGGGCGAGCTCGACGTGGCGCCGATCTCGTCGATCGAGTACGCGCGCAACGCCGACCGCTTGCGGCTGCTGCCGCGGCTGTGCGTCGGATCCGAGGGCGCGGTCGACTCGATCCAGCTCGTCTCGCGCAAGCCGCTCGAGCAGGTGCGCACCGTCGCCGTCACGCCCGAGTCGGCGACCTCGGTCGTGCTGACCAAGGTGCTGCTTCCCGAGGCCGACCACGTTGCGCTCGGCGAGGACGCCGACGCGAAGCTGCTGATCGGCGATGCGGCGCTGAAATCCGCGTTCGAGGATCCGACGCCGCACTACGACCTCGGCCGCCTCTGGCTCGAGCGGACGGGGCTGCCGATGGTGTTCGCGGTGTGGGCGTGCCCAGAACCGCTCCAGGCCGGGCTCGCGGAGCTGGAGGACGCGCTGGTCGCTTCGGTGCGGCTCGCGCGCGCGGAGCCGGAGCAGCTCGCGCACGAGGCGAGCGAACGCTACGGCTACCCGGCCGGCTTCCTCGCGCGCTACTTCGAGAAGCTGCGCTACCGCTTCGGTCCGCGCGAGCGCGCGGGCCTGATGACGTTCCTCGAGCTCGCGCGCGACGCCGGCGAGCTCGACGAGGTACCGGAGTTGCGCTTCGTCCGCGAGGCGGTGGTCGCGTGAGTGTTGCGGCGATCTTGGACAAGTCGCTCGACGGCGAGCGCATCTCCGACGACGAGGCGCTGGCGCTGTTGGAGTCGCGCGACCTCGTGGCGGTCGGACGCGCGGCGAACGAGCTGCGGAACCGCAAGGCAGATCCCGGCCGGATTACGTTCATCATCGACCGCAACCTCAACTACACGAACATCTGTTACACGGACTGCGAGTTCTGCGCGTTCTACCGCAGTCCCGGCGACACGCGCGAGGGCTACCTGCTGCCGAAGCCGGTCATCTTCAAGAAGATCGAGGAGACGCTCGCGCTCGGCGGCACCGGCCTGCTGATGCAGGGCGGGCACCATCCTGATCTCGGCATCGACTACTACGAAGATCTCTTCCGCGCGATCAAGGCCCGCTACAAGATCCATCTGCACGCCCTGTCGCCGCCGGAGGTGCAGCACATCGCGCGGCGCAGCAAGCTGACTCTGTGGCAGACGATCTCGCGCTTACGCGACGCGGGCCTCGACTCGATCCCGGGCGGCGGCGGCGAGATCCTCGTCGACCGCGTGCGGGACGAGATCGCGCCCAAGAAGACGAAGACGAACGAGTGGCTCGCCGTGATGCGTCACGCGCACCGGCTCGGCATGTCGACGACGGCGACGATGATGTACGGCCACGTCGAGACGCTCGCCGACCGCGTCGAGCACATGCGCCGCATCCGCGAGCTGCAAGACGAGACGGGCGGCTTTCGCGCCTTCATCTCCTGGACGTTCCAGAACGACGGCAACCGGCTCGCCGGCAAAGTCGCCCGGGAGGACATGCCGACGTCCTTCGACTATCTCCTCACGCAGGCGGTGTCGCGGATCTATCTCGACAACGTGCCGCACATCCAGTCGTCGTGGGTGACGCAGGGGATGAAGATCGGCCAGGTCGCACTCGGCTTCGGGGCCGACGACATGGGCTCGGTGATGATCGAGGAGAACGTCGTCTCGGCCGCGGGGACGACACACCGAACGTCGACCGAAGAGCTGGTCCACCTGATCAAGGCGCTCGGCAAGACGCCTGTGCAACGCGACACGCTCTACCGCGACGTGAAAGTTTGGAACTAGTCAGGCGCCGTAGTCCAACGAGCCATCCAGCCGCCCGCGCGACGCGAGCCGGTTGAACGTAAGCAGCGCGAGTGTGAGCCAGGCCGCGCCTACTGCGGCCTCGAGGGCTGCATGGCCGAGAATCGATCCCGCGTCTGCGCCGGCGAAGACGCCGCGGATCGCCAGCAATCCGTTCGTTAGCGGGAGGACGTGCGACAGCCACTCCATCGCGCTCGGGTAGTACGAAAGTGGCACGTTCACACCACACGCCGCCATGAGGCCGACGTACGTCGTGTTCACAACCAGCCCGTTGATCTCGCGGAAGCGGAAGACGATCCCAGCGAGGAAGGTCCCAAGGCAGTACGCAGCGATCGCCACCAGGCCCGTGAGGGGGATCACGACGAGCACGCGCGGCCACGGCAGATGCAGACCAAAGAGTGGGCCGGCGATGAAAAGAGCGAGGATGGCGCTCAACGCCCCGTCGACGGCGAGATAGGCCCCGCGTGCGGCGAAGACGACGACCGGGCTCGTTGGGCTCGCGACCAGCAAGGGCAGCGTCCCGGCCCAGCGCTCGCCCGTCGTCATGTTCAGCGAGAAGATGCCGGCTTGCGCGGCGACGGCGAGCGCGTTTCCGATCACTAGGTAGAAGGCCGAGCGGTCGTCGGCCACGCGCAATCCGATCAGGCCGAAGAACGACACCTGAGCAACGACCCGCACCATCCAACCGAACACCCAGCTGCGCCAGGTAAAGATCGACCTGTAGTCTGCGACGCCCGCCGCGAAGGCATGGCGCATGACGTTCAGGACGCTCCTCATACCGTCACCAGCTCGCCGGTCACGCGCATTCGGCGGAGCACGAGGTTGAGGACGGCCCGGCCGACGGCGAAGCTGATCGCTCCGAGCAGCATGACCATGCCGAGTCGGCCCCAGAAGTCGTGGACGTGCTCCGGCTTCAGGCTCGCGCGTAGGAGGTCGGCGCTCCAGGACATGAAGATGGCGCTGGAGAGCGGTTGGATCCAGCCCGGGAGGATCGCGATCGGGACGAAGACGCCGCCGAGCACGTAGAACGGGAAGCTGGCCGAGTTCATGAACGTGATCGCGTTCCTAGTCAGCACGAACAACGCCGCAAACGCGACGGCGGTGCCCGACATGGCGAACACCGTCGCGAGCAGCGTAAGTGCAAGCTCGAGCGGATGGTCTAACGGGATGCCGACTCCGAACACGAGCTCGCCGACGCCCCAAACCTCGAAGAAACCGACGAGGCTGAACAGCATGATCCCGCCGATGCGACCGAGGAGGACGGCCGGCAGGCCCACAGGCGTGGCCAGAGCCCATTCGAGCACGCCTTGCCACCGATCGGACGTGACGAAGTTGCCACCTTGAAAGAGCGCGAGCCACCACATGGTCATGAGGACCGGCGCGATCAGCGCGTCTGGCTGGAGGTCGTCGCGGCCGCCGTGGCGGACGATCATCAGGAAGATGATCGTGAAGAGTGGCGCCGTGAAGAACGGCAGGATTACGTCGTACTCCGCTCGCAGGATCGCCGCCTGCAGTCGCGCCCCCGCGAGGAAGCCCTTCATCAGATCTGGAGCCCGCGGTCGCCGATCAGGTGCACGTAAACCTCCTCGAGGCTGGGCAGGCTCGTCTTGACCGACGTCACGCCCGCGTCGACGAGGAGCTTCAGGACGGCGCCGGTCGCTCCCTCCTCAGCGATCTCGATGCGCGCGCTGCCGTCGGTCTCGCTGATCGAGTGCACGCCGGGTAGGTCGCGTAGGCGTGTGATCAGCGCGGGCTCCACGCCCTCGACGTCGATGCGCTGGTACCGGGAGATGACGCTGCCCAGGGTGCGGGGCGACTCGGTGGCGAGAATTGCGCCGCGGTCGATCAGGGTGACGCGGTCGCAGACGTTCTCGGCCTCGACCATGTCGTGCGTCGCGAGCAGAATCGTCCGCCCTTCTCCTTTCAGCTCGCCGATCAGGTTGCGGAACTCGCGCGCCGCCAGCGGATCCATCCCCGTCGTCGGCTCGTCGAGGAAGAGGACTTTCGCGTCTCCGACGAGGCCGCGGGCGAGGTGCAGGCGCTGCTTCATCCCCCGTGAGTACTTCTCGACGCGCTCGTCCGCCTTGTCGGCCAGACCGACTCGTTCGAGGAGTTCCTGAGCACGGCTCCGCGTTCGGGACGTGGAAAGCTTGTAGAGCGCGCCCCAGTATTCGAGGTTCTGCCTGCCCGTCAGGCGCCAGTAGAGACCCCGCTCGCCGCCGAAGACGATGCCGATGACCGGCCGCACGGCCTTCGCCTCCTCCACGACGTCGTGGCCGAGGACGCGCGCGCGACCGGACGTCGGCACGAGCACCGTGGAGAGAATCTTGACGAGTGTCGTCTTGCCCGCGCCGTTCGGCCCCAGAAGGCCGTGAATCTCCCCCGGTGGGATCTCGAGCGACACGCGGTCCAGCGCGACGACACGCGCATCGCGCTTGCGGCGCGGCTCGAAGACCCGCGTGACCTCCTCGACGGCGATCGCGGGGCCGTGCTCCGATCTCAGCGGTGGGCTCGTTGCAGCAGCTGCCTCGTCAGCGGTGAGTTGATGAAGTCGACGCAGTCCTGGTCGTTCGTCGTCAACACGTAGAAGTCCGTCGTCTCCCCGGTCGCGGTGACGTGGTACTCGGGCGCCTTCGTGGTCGGGATCGCGCCCTGGTCGAAGGCGCAGCCGACGATGATGCCGAGCGCCTGGATGATCTGCTTGTTCGTCTTCTCGAGCGTCGTCACGCGCTTCTGGAGCGCGGTGAACTGCTTCGGCGTGACGGCCTGTTCGCCGGCAGGCGCGGTTGCTGCGTAGAGGGCAACGGCCGCGAGTGCGACCAGTGCGACGGCGAGGACACGTTTCATGACTCCCCTTCGGCTCGGGCGGCGGAGGGCCGCGAACGCAAGGCAACGAAATCTAGCGGGCGCTTCAGCTACCCTCGGCCGGGGTCTTGCTCCGCAAAGCCGTCATCGCCGCGCTCTGCACGGGAGCCGTCTTCGTGCCGACTCTCGCGGACGCCGCGACGCCGATCCGCGGCCAGACGCTCATGCCCGGCGTCATCTATTCGCGGCAGGTCGAGTTCACGGCGCACGGCCCCGTGGTGCTCCACGTGGTCGCCGCACCACGGCCCACCGGGCTGTACGCGCTCAAGCCGATCCTCTCCAACGAGGCCGTCCTCGGAGGCGAGCGGGTTACGTCCATGCAGCGCCGCTACTCGGACGAGGCGACGGTGGCCGGAGTCAACGCGGGGACCGGCGGTCTCATCCGCGCCGGCGTCCTCGACGCCGCGCCCGCCGACGAGCGGTCGACGGTCGGAGTCGACACCGACGGCACGTTGCGCGTCGAACGCGTCCGGCTCGCCGGCAGCTGGCAGGGGAGGGGGCAGCGCCGCATCCTCGGCATCAACGAGCCACCGCGCCCGAACCGCACGACCCTGTACACGCGCGCGTGGGGCGGGCGCACGCCCGGTGAGAGCGGCGGCGCCTACGCAATCCTGCAGCCGTTTTCCGCGACGAGGCCGAACACGCCGCTGATCTCGACGGCGACGGGCTACGCGCCCGGTGGGAACCAGCCGATTCCGGCCGACGGCGCGGTGCTCGTCGCGCGCGGCGCGCAGGCTGGCTTTCTGACCGCCGAGGCACCGGTCGGCTCGAAGGTGACGATCCTGTTGGCGCTGACGCCGCCGTGGACGAGTGTGCCCGAAGCGGTGGGAGGCGGGCCGGTCGTCGTCCGCGACGGAAAGCCCGTCTTCCGCTCGTTCGAGAGCTTCACGACCGATCAGCTCGCGTCCCGCCAGCCGCGCGCAGGAGTGGGGCAGCTCGCGGACGGCCGCATCGTGCTCGTCGCGGTCGACGGCCGCCAGCCGGGATACAGCACCGGCCTCACGAACTTCGAGCTGGCCTTGACGATGATGCGGCTCGGCTGCGTCACCGCGTCGGCGCTCGACTCGGGCGGCTCCTCCGAGCTGGCGTTCGACGGCAAGCTGCTCAGCCACCCTTCCGACCGCGGCGGCGAGCGAGCGGTCGCGGAGGCGCTGACGCTCTTCTACTACGGCGTGTACGCGCCGCCGCCTGCGAGTCGCGTGCTCTCCCCGAACGGCGACGGCGTCGACGACGCGCAGGCGCTCTCGTACAAGCTCGTGCGTCCGTCGACCGTGTCGGCGACGCTCGTGGGGCCCGGCGGCGTCGTCGTGCCGCTCGACACCGGAAGTCGCGCTCCCGGTGCCTACCGCTTCAACTGGGACGGCGCGGCCCAGCCCGAAGGGAACTGGACTTTCCGCGTCGTCGCGGATGACGATCTCGGCCGTCACTCCGTGGCGGACCGTCAGTTCGCGCTGAACAGCACGCTCGGGTTCCTGGCCGTGCGCGTTGCCGGCAAGCGCGCGACGGCGGCGTTCAAGCTCGCCCGGGCGGCACGCGTCGTCGCGCGCATCGAGACCTCTGCAGGGGCAATCGTCCGCACGCTCTCGACTCGGAGCACGCCGGCCGGCGACGCGACGGTGTCGTGGCGTGGACGGGCAGGCCGCTACATCTTCAGCGTGACCGCGACGAACGACGCCGGCTCGGTGGAGCTGACCGCTCCCTTCCGTCTGCGCGGGTAGCCTCTCCCGCGTGCCGGTCGCCGGCGTCACGAGCTCGCTCACGTCGCTGATCGGTGATCACGGCGTCTACGCGGTGTTCCTGCTGATGGTCGTTGCGGCGGTGCTCCCGGCGGCGAGCGAGCTGGTGATGCTCTACGCAGGCGCCGTCGCCTCCGGCGCGTTCGCCGGCGCGCACGTCGTGCTGTTCGGCTCGCGCGTCCATGGCCATGCGGCGGCGTATCTCGTCATCGTCGTCGCGGGCCTGCTCGGGAATCTCGTCGGCGCCGCGGGCGGGTGGCTCGTGGGCCGGTATGCCGAGCTCGGGCTCGAGCGGCGCGGCAAGCTGCTGCACGTGACACCCGAGCGGCTCGAGCGCGCGCGGCGCTGGTTCGCGCGGTTCGGCGCGGTCGCGGTGCCGGTCGGCTTCATGACGCCCGGCATCCGCTCGTTCGTCGCGATTCCGGCGGGCATCGGCCGCGTCCCCTTCGGCCGCTTCGTCGTCTTCGCGCTGTTCGGCTGCGCGGTCTTCTGCTTCGGCCTTGCGGGCGTCGGCTGGGCGGTCGGCTCGAACTACGACAGCGTCCGCAGCTACCTCGACTACGCCGTGATCGGGCTGGTCGTGCTCCTCCTTGCGTATTTGCTGATCCGTAGGCGACGTGTCTCTAGACTTGCTGGCCGTGCCTCCGATCCCGCTCGTTGACGTAAGGGCGCAGTACGAGCCGCTGCTGCCTCGCATCCGCGAGGCGATCGACCGCGTGCTCGCGAGCGGCGAGTTCATCCTGGGCCCGAACGTGGCCGCGTTCGAGCGCGAGGCGGCGGACTACCTCGGCGTGCGTGACGCGGTGGGCGTGGCGAACGGCACCGACGCGCTCGTGCTCGTCCTCGACGCGCTCGGGATCGGCGCCGGAGACGAGGTCATCTGCCCGTCTTTCACCTTCTACGCCACCGCGGAGGCGGTCGCGCGGCGCGGGGCAACGCCCGTGTTCGCGGACGTCGACGCCGCGACGATGAACCTCGATCCCGAGGACGTTGGTGCGCGGATCACGGACCGCACGAAGGCGGTCATCGCCGTGCATCTGTTCGGCCGCCCTGCGCCGCTCGCGGAGCTGGCGCAACTCGGCGTGCCGGTGATCGAGGATGCGGCGCAGGCGTTCGGGTCGCCGGAGATCGCCCGCACGGGCGTCGCGTCGACCTTCAGCTTCT
>WNGF01014990.1_pt1 | contig 12705 bp, 10 predicted proteins | sample 5400641 | NCBI WGS metagenome assembly WNGF01 (sample SAMN13153371, study PRJNA577476) | soil metagenome | isolation source: 80 cm soil or saprolite under grassland replicate 2 | place: USA:California | collected 2016-06-15
CACCGGCGAGAAGCGCTTCTTCGGGGAGTTCCTGGTGAACGCCCAGGGCGAGGACGTGGTGGCCGGCGTCCGCACGCCCGAGCACCTGGACGATCTCAAACGCCGCATGCCGAAGGCGTACCGGCAGCTCGTGGCGATCAAGGACAAGCTCGAACGCCACTACCGGGACATGCAGGACATGGAGTTCACCGTCCAGGACGGGCGCCTGTACATCCTGCAGACCCGCTCCGGCAAACGTACGGGGGCGGCGGCGGTGCGTATCGCCGTGGAGATGGTGGAGGAGAAGCTGATCGACAGGCCGACCGCGCTCTGCCGGGTGGAGGCGGCCTCGCTGAGTCAGCTGCTGGTCAAGACGGTGGATCCCAACGCCAGGTACAGCGCCATCGCCCAGGGGCTCTCGGCCACGGCGGCGGCGGCCGTGGGCAGGGTCGTCTTCAATCCGGAGAAGGCGGTGGAGACGGCCCTGCGTGGAGAGCGGGTCATTCTCGTCCGCGCCGAGACGTCACCCGAGGACGTGGCGGGGATGCACGTCGCGGAGGGCATCTTGACCTCCCGCGGCGGGCTGACCTCGCATGCGGCGGTGGTGGCCCGCGGGTGGGGCAAGTGCTGCGTGGTCGGCGCCGGGGACGTCGTGGTCGACGAGGAGAACGGCCTGTTCCGGGCCGGCAAGAGCGTCGTCCGCGAAGGACAGGTGATCACGCTGAACGGCGCCACCGGCCAGGTCATCGTGGGGCCGCTGCCGCTCGTGGACCCGAAGCTCTCCGAGGAGTTCAAGCAGCTGCTGGGCTGGGCGCGCGACGTCGCGACGACCAAGGTCCGGGCCAACGCGGACACGCCGGAGGACGCCCGGAAGGCGCGGGAGTTCGAGGCCGACGGGATCGGGCTCGTGCGGACCGAGCACATGTTCTTCAAGGATGAGCGAATCCCGATCGTCCGCGAGATGATCATGGCCGAAGACGTGGAGGCGAGGAAGAAGGCCGTGGACCGGCTCCTCCCCTTCCAGCGCGAGGACTTCATCGGGATCTTCAAGGCGATGACCCCACACCCGGTGACGATCCGGCTCCTGGACCCTCCGCTCCACGAGTTCCTGCCGAAGTACAAGGACGTCATCGAGGAATACACGCGGCTCGACGCCCTCCGGATCAACCCGGCGCGCCACCAGGAGCTCGGAGGCATCAAGGCTCGGCTGGAAGCGCTCCTCGAGGCCAATCCCATGCTCGGGCACCGGGGCTGCCGGCTCGGCATCACCTTCCCCGAGATCTATGAGATGCAGGTGCGCGCCATCATGGAGGCGGCGTGCACCGTGGCCAGGCAGGGCGTCGCGGTCGAGCCCGAGATCATGATCCCGCTGACGGGCACGACGGCCGAGATGAAGCTCACCGGGGAGATGACACGAAGAGTCGCCGAGGCAGTCACGGCGGAGATGGGCGTGCGGGTGCCGTACATGGTCGGCACGATGATCGAGGTGCCGCGGGCCGCGCTCATCGCGGACCAGATCGCCCGCCACGCCGAGTTCTTCTCCTTCGGCACCAACGACCTGACGCAGATGACCTTCGGCTACAGCCGGGACGACATCGGGAAGTTCTTGCCCTTCTACCTCGACAAGAAGCTGCTGCCGGCCGATCCCTTCGCCGTGCTGGACCGGGAGGGGGTCGGCGAGCTGATCCGGATCGGGATCGAGCGGGGGCGGAAGACGCACCGCGACCTGAAGGTCGGCATCTGCGGCGAGCATGGAGGGGAGCCGTCCTCGGTCGAGTTCTGCCACCAAGTGGGCATGACCTACGTCTCCTGTTCGCCGTACATGGTGCCGATCGCCTGGCTCGCGGCGGCCCAGGCCGAGATCACGGAGCCCCGCCGGAGACCGGAGCCCGCGCGAGGAGGGAAGCGACATGCGTGAGTTCGACGGCGTCTTCATCCCGGTGCCGACTCCCTACAAGGGCGATGCGGTCGCCACGGACCGGCTCAAGGCCAACCTCGAGCGCTGGAACCAGACGGGGCTCGGCGGCTACGTCATCCTGGGGTCCACGGGCGAGTTCCCGATGCTGTCCGAGGCCGAGCGCGACGCCGTGCTGGTGGCGGCCCGCGAGGGCATCCCGCGGGAGAAGGCCTTCATCGCCGGCACCGGGAGCAACGCGACCCTGATCACCATCCGCCAGACCAGGCGCGCGGCCGAGCTCGGCGCCGACGCGGCCATCGTGATCACGCCGCACTACTTCACGAAGGCGTTCTCCACGCCGGCCGCCCAGATCCGGCACTACCTGGCGGTGGCCGACGCCTCGCCCATCCCCGTCATGCTCTACAACTTCCCGCTCAACACGGGCATCAACCTCGAGCCCGACACCGTCGCCCGCATCGCCGAGCACGGGAACGTGTGCGGGATCAAGGACTCCTCCGGGAACATCCCGCAGGCGGCGCAGTTCATCCACCTGACGCCGAAGAGCTTCCACGTGCTCGTGGGCGCGGCGGCGGCGCTCCTCCCGGCGCTGACCATCGGTTCAGCGGGCGGCATCCTGGCGCTGGCCGTCATCGCGGCCCGGGAGTTCGTGGACGTGCACGCCCTCGCCCGCCAGGGACGCTGGGCGGAAGCGAAGGAGATCGCCGCGCGCATGATGCGAGCCGACCGCGGCGTGCCGGGCCGCTACGGGATCGGCGGGCTGAAGGCCGCCCTCGACCTGCAGGGCTTCTACGGCGGGCCCTGCCGCGCGCCGCTCGGGACGCCCGACGGCGACGCCATCGACGACATCAAGGAGAGCCTCGCCTCGGCGGGGCTGCTCTGACCACTGCTCTACGGAGGGATGACGACGTGGTGAAGCTCCCCGGTGCGCGGATCGTGCTCGAGTGCCTGAAGCGGGAAGGGGTGGACCTCATCTTCGGCTTGCCGGGCGGCGCCGTGCTGCCGATCTACGACGCGCTCTACGATTTCCAGGGGCTCCGGCACATCCTGGTGCGCCAGGAGGCGGCCGCGGGTCACGCGGCGGAAGGGTACTCGCGCACGACGGGCAAGGTCGGCGTCTGCCTGGTGACGTCGGGGCCGGCCGCCACGAACCTGGTCACGGCGCTCCAGGACGCGCTCATGGACTCGATCCCGATCGTCGCGTTCACCGGCCAGGTGCCCACCCATCTCATCGGCAACGACGCCTTCCAGGAGGCGGACAACGTGGGCATCACGCGCTCCGCCACCAAGCACAACTTCCTGGTCAAGGACGGCAAGGACCTGGGGCCCATCATCAAGGAGGCGTTCTACCTGGCCTCCACCGGGCGGCCGGGGCCGGTTCACGTGGATCTGCCCAAGGACATCCTCGTGAAGGAGTGGCCGTTCGAGTACCCCACCGAGGTCCATCTCCGCTCCTACAACCCGACCTACGAGGGGCATCCCGGCCAGATCAAGAAGGCGGCGCGGGCCATCGTGCGCGCCAAGCGGCCGGTGCTCTACGTGGGCGGCGGGGTGATCTCGTCCGACGCCTCCCCCGAGCTGATGGAGCTCGCCGAGCTGACCCAGATCCCCCTGACCCAGACGCTCATGGGCCTGGGGTCGTTCCCGATGGCGCACCCGCTGTCGCTCGACATGCTGGGCATGCACGGCACCTACTACGCCAACATGGCCGTGCACAACTCGGACCTGCTCGTGGCCATCGGCGCGCGGTTCGACGACCGCGTCACCGGGCGGGTGGACGCGTTCGCCCCGAACGCCGAGATCGTCCACATCGACATCGACCCGTCGTCGATCTCCAAGAACATCAAGGTCCACATCCCGATCGTCGGCGACTGCAAGCGCGTGCTGGCGAAGCTCGTCGAAGCCGTGAAGGAGGAGATGAAGGACGGGGTGACCGCCGCCGTCGCCGAGGTCCGCAAGCAGTGGGCGGCCCAGGTCGCGTCGTGGAAGCACGACTTCCCGCTGCGCTACGACTGGAGCGACGAGGTCATCAAGCCCCAGTACGTGATCCAGGAGATCTCGAACGCGACCCAGGGCGAGGCGTTCGTCGTGACCGGAGTCGGGCAGCATCAGATGTGGGCCGCCCAGTACTACCGGTTCAAGCACCCCCGGCGCTGGTGCACGTCGGGGGGACTGGGGACCATGGGCTACGGCCTCCCGACGGCCATGGGCGTGCAGGCCGCCCACCCCGACAAGCTCGTCATCAACATCGACGGCGACGGCTCGTTCCAGATGAACAGCCAGGAGCTGGCCACCTGCTTCTGCGAGGGGCTTCCCGTCAAGACCGTCATCATCAACAACAGCGGTCACGGCATGGTGCGCCAGTGGCAGCGGATCATCTACAAGGAGCGCTACTTCGCCATCGACCTTCCCGGCGTCCCCGACTACGTGCGGCTCGCCGAGGCCTATGGCTGCGTCGGGATACGGGTCACCAAGCCCGGCGAGGTCGTACCGGCGATCGAGAAGATGATCAGCACGCCGGCGCCGGTGGTGCTCGACGTCTGCGTCGACAAGGACGAGTGCGTCTTCCCCATGGTGCCCGCCGGCGGCGCCAACAAGGACATGATCCTGACCCCGCCCACCCGCGAGGTGAAAGACAAGGCGGCGAAATCGCAGACGGGGTTTTGACTCGGAGGGGGCCTCGACGGCCCCCTCCGAAGCCTCCCCCAAGGATGCAGGGCGAGCCGCAGGACGTCGCGGGGCTGGGGACCCGCCGTCCGAGGCGAGCGATCCGGAAGCGGCGCCGGCGAAGCCGGCGCTCGAACGCGGCAAGCGGCAAGCCGCGGGGCGGTGGCTGCGGCTGACGCAGAGGGGATGAAGCGCCCAGCGCAGCGATCCGGTGGGGCATGGGCGTGGCGACAGCCCGGGTGCCCATGCCCGAGGGAAAGGAAAACAAGATAGTGGACGTGGAGAAACATACGATCGCGGTGCTCGTCGAGAACAAGTTCGGCGTGCTCTCGCGCGTGGCCGGGCTCTTCTCGGCCCGCGGGTACAACATCGAGAGCCTGTCCGTGGGCGAGACACTGGACCCGTCGGTGTCCCGGATGACGCTGGTGGTCACGGGCGATGCCTTCATCATCGAGCAGGTGCTCAAGCAGCTCCACAAGCTCATCGACGTGATCAAGGTCACGGATCTCTCCGACGAGGACCACGTGGAGCGCGAGATGCTGTTGCTGAAGGTGAACGCCGAGCCGGCCAACCGGGCCGAGATCCTCCGCATCGGCGACATCTTCCGCGCCAAGGTGGTGGACGTCACGCCCACCACCTATACGCTGGAGGCCACCGGGGAGGAGTCGAAGATCGAGGCCATCATCGAGCTGCTCCGGCCCTTCGGCATCCACGAGGTCGTCCGCACCGGGAAGGTCGCCATCGCCCGCGGGCCCAAGACGCGGCTGCGCAAGGTCGAGGAGAAGCTGGGGAAACCGCGCGAAGTCGTGCGACCGCACGAAGATCCCAAGGTCGTCGGGTTCGCGGACTGATCGAGACAGCAAGAACAACGGAGAGTGCCATCATGCCGGCCAGGATCTACTACGACCAGGACGCCGACGTCGGGCTGCTGCGCGCCAAGAAGATCGCCATCATCGGCTACGGGAGCCAGGGGCACGCGCACGCCCTGAACCTCAAGGACTCCGGCCAGGATGTGGTGGTCGGGCTCTACGAGGGGTCGAGGAGCTGGGCCAAGGCCGAGAAGGACGGGGTCAAGGTGATGACCGTGGCCGAGGCGGCCCAGGCCGGCGACGTCATCATGATCCTGTTGCCGGATCAGAGCCAGCGGCAGGTCTACGAGGAGTCGATCAGGAGCGCCCTCGGCAAGGGCAAGACGCTCATGTTCGCCCACGGCTTCAACATCCACTTCAACCAGGTGGTGCCGCCGCCGGACGTCGACGTGTCCATGATCGCGCCGAAGGCGCCCGGCCACGTCATGCGCGACCTCTTCACCCAGGGGCCGGGGGTGCCGGCGCTGGTGGCCGTCTACCAGGACGTGTCGGGCAAGGCCCGGGATACGGCCCTCGCCTACGGCAAGGGCGTCGGCTGCACGCGAGCGGGCGTCATCGAGACCACGTTCAAGGAAGAGACGGAGACGGATCTCTTCGGCGAGCAGACGACGCTGTGCGGCGGCGTCTCCCACCTCATCAAGGCCGCCTTCGAGACCCTCGTCGCGGCCGGCTATCAGCCCGAGGTCGCCTACTTCGAGTGCATGCACGAGATGAAGCTGATCGTGGACCTCTTCTACCAGGGCGGGCTCGCCTACATGCGCTACTCGGTGTCGGACACGGCCGAGTACGGCGACTACACGCGCGGGCCGCGCATCATCAACGAGCAGACCCGAGCGGAGATGAAGAAGATCCTGGACGAGATCCAGTCCGGACAGTTCGCGCGGGAATGGGTGCTGGAGAACCAGGCCAATCGCGCCGGGTTCCTGGCCATGCGCAAGCGCGACGCCCAGCACCCGATCGAAGAGGTGGGCGGGCGGCTCCGCAAGATGATGTCCTGGATCAAGCCGCCCCGCATGTGACGGACCGGCGCCGGGCGGGCGTGCGCATTCCCATAGCCGCCGAGGGGTGGCCCTTCATCTTCCCACTCGCCGTGGCCGCGTGTACTCTGGCCGGGATGGGATGGTGGGCGGCGGCGGGCGTGGTCGCGGTGCCCGCCCTGGCCTTCCTGGGGTTTTTCCGGGATCCCGAGCGCCAGCCGCCCGATCTGCCGGGCGCGGTGCTGGCGCCCGCCGACGGGAAGGTGATGGAGGTCGCCCTCGTCGACGACGCGTGGGTGGGACCGGCGGCGCGCGTCTCCATCTTCCTGTCGCCGCTGGACGTGCACATCAACCGGGCGCCGGTCGCCGGGCTCGTGGTGGGGGTCGAGTACGTGGCCGGGAAGTTCAGGGCCGCCTACAAGGCGGAGGCATCGGAGGTGAACGAGCGCTGCACCGTGGCGCTCGAGGGTGATGCGGCGCGCGTCGCGGTGAGGCAGATCGCGGGGGTGCTGGCCCGGCGTATCGTGTGCCGCGTGCGGGCCGGGGACAAGCTCGAGGCGGGCGAGCGCTACGGGCTGATCCGCTTCGGCTCGCGGACCGACCTCTTCGTGCCCCGGGCGACCGAGATCCGGGTCCGGGCGGGGGACCGGGTCCGGGGAGGGGAGTCGATCATGGGGGTGCTGAGGTGACGAGCCGAGAAGCCGGGAACGGAAGGAAGTGGAGATGAGGAGACGGCACTTCAGCGCGGAGGGGGTACGCGGGCCCCGGCGGCGGCGCTGGCAGGAGTTGCGCGAGCATCCGCGGAGAGGCATCTTCCTGCTGCCCAGTCTGCTGACGACGGGGAACCTCTTCTGCGGCTTCCTCGCCCTCATCCTGACCGCCGAGGCGCGCTTCGTCGAGGCGTCGGTGGCGATCTTCGTCGCGATGGTCATGGATGTCCTGGACGGCAAGGTCGCCCGTCTCACCAAGACGACGACGCAGTTCGGGGTCGAGTTCGACTCGCTGGCGGACGTGGTGTCCTTCTGCGTGGCGCCGGCCTTCATGCTCTACACGCTGGCGCTGGCCCGGCTGGGGCGCGCGGCCTGGCTGGGCACCTTCCTGTTCGTGATCTGCGGCGCGCTCAGGCTCGCCCGGTTCAACGTGCACTCGGGCGTCAGCGACCGCCGGTACTTCGTGGGGCTGCCGACGCCGGCGGCGGCGGGGATCGTGGCGTCGGTGGTCCTGTTCCTCGGTAACGGCGTGATCAGCCAGTGGGAGGGCGCCGCCATCGCCGCCGGGACCTACATCGTGGCCGTCCTGATGGTCTCGACCTTCCGCTACTACAGCTTCAAGGAGATCGACTTCGCGCGCCGCCGGCCCACCGGCGTCCTGCTGCTGTTCGTGCTGGCCGTGCTCATCGTCGCGACCCACCCGCAGTGGTTCCTGTTCCTCCTGTTCTCGGCCTATGTCCTGAGCGGCCCGACGCGCCCCGTGTGGGCGCGCCGCCGGGAGGGGGCGCTGGTAGTCGAGAAGGGAATCAGGGACGCGTACTAGGAAAAGTTAGGAGAGGACAATCATGGATCGCGTGATCATCTTCGATACCACGCTTCGCGATGGCGAGCAGTCCCCCGGCTTCTCGATGAACACCCAGGAGAAGCTGGAGATGGCGCGACAACTCGCCCGGCTCAACGTCGACGTCATCGAGGCGGGCTTCCCCATATCCTCCGACGAGGATTTCGGGGCCGTCGGCGAGGTCGCCCGCCAGGTCGGCACGCTCCCCGGCTCGCCCGTCATCTCAAGGCGTCCGACCTCGCGCCGGGCCGGATGACGTGGGTGGCGGTCGAGCGCGAACGGGTGCTGCTGGTGAACGTCGCCGGCGTCTTCTATGCGCTCAGCGACGCCTGCGGCCATCAGCGGGCGCCGCTGTCCCGGGGCCGGCTCCAGGGTCACGTGGTGGAGTGCCCCTGGCACTTCGCCCGGTTCGACGTGCGGACCGGTCGGCTGCTGAGCGGCCCGGTCGCGGAGGACGTTCCCATCCACGAGGTGCGCGTCGACGGCGACATCGTCTACGTGAGGCGGTCGGCCGCCCCGGGAAGGACCTGAGGCGAGTTCCCGCGCAACGCATCAGCTCGTCTCCGTCATGGCGATCGACCCGCGCGCCTCGAGGACGGAGCGTTCGAGAACGATCTCGACCAGGTGATCGACGCGTTGCACGGCGGCAGGCGCGCCGACCCGCAACAACCCGCGCTGGTCGCGGGCGACCCGGAGATGGCGACGCGGGCGGAGCGGCTCGAACGGGGCGTGCCGATCCCGGACGACTTGATGGCGCAGCGGCGCGGGGTCGCGTGGACCGGGCGGGCGTGCCGTTCGCCCTCAGGTCCTGAACGCGTCGCCGCGCTCGATCCACGCCGGAACTGCGTGGCGCTACGCGCGCGCGCGAGCCGCCTCGATCGCGCCCTCTTCCCAGATGCTGTGCTTGCGCGTCTCCGGCATCACGAAGACCGCGATCAGGAACATGACGGCCGGCACCACGATCGGGTAGATGAGCGCATAGCCGACGCTGTTCGTGGAGAGGTACATCGAGGTCGTGACGATCGGGACCAGACCGCCACCCCACCCGTTGCCGATGTGGTACGGCACCGACACCGACGTGTAGCGGATGCGGCTGGGGAAGAACTCGGCCAGGAACGCCCCGATCGGCCCGTAGGTCATGCCCACGTAGTTGACGAGGACGACGACGATGAGAATCGACATCGGGTAGTTGACGTTCTGCGGATCGGCGTAGTTGCCCAGGGCGGCGTAGAGCGGGTAGTACGTGAGCGACGCCAGGGCCATGCCGCCCAGGATGATCGGCTTGCGGCCGATCTTGTCCGAGAGCCAGCCCCAGAAGATCAGCGTGGGCGTGGCGATCAGCAGCGCGACGCCCACGATGTAGCTGGAGGTCAGCACGTCGAGCTTCTTGACCGTCTGGAGAAAGTAGAGCGCCCAGAACTGTCCGCTGTACCAGACGCATCCCTGTCCCAGCACGACCACGCTCGCGATCACCACGTACTTGAAATTCTTGCTGAGAAACGCCTCGCGCCACGGGTTGGTGGTGGTGGCGCCCCGCGCCTTGATGTCCTTGAAGATCGGCGTTTCCCCGAGCGAGAGTCTGATGTAGATCGCGATCGCAACCAGGAGAAGGGAGATGATGAACGGCAGCCGCCAGCCCCAGTCGTTGAACGCCTCGTTGCCGAGATAGGTCCGGATGCCGATGATCGTCGCCAGCGACACGACGATGCCGAGGGTGGGCGATGTCTGTAGCCAGCCGGTGTAGTAGCCGCGCTTCTCATCCTCGATGTGCTCGGCGACGTACGTGATGGCGCCTCCGTACTCCCCGCCCAGGCAGAGACCCTGGATCAAGCGGAGGGCGAAGAGGATGAAGGCCGCGGCGAGCCCGATCGACGTGAAGGAGGGGACAAACCCGATGAGGGCCGTGGAGATCCCCATGCCGCTCAACGTCACGATGAAGGTGTACTTCCGGCCCACCTTGTCGCCGAGCCAGCCGAAGACGAACGCCCCCAGCGGCCGGATCAGGAAGCCGACCGAGAAGATCGCCACCGTGCTGAGGAAGGCCGCCACGGGGTGGCCCTTCGCGAAGAACTTGACCGCGAGGATCGAGGCCAGGCTCCCGAAGATGTAGAAGTCGTACCACTCGATGATGTTGCCGACGGAGGCCGCGATGACGACGCGTCGGAGCTCCTTCATCGGAACCTTAGGTGCCCGCATTGGTGCCTGACCCTCCTCGCTGCCGGTGGGAGTTCACTGCTCGAGAACGATGCAGATCGCCAGCCCGATCGTCAGCCTTCGTGCTCACACGGATGTGCACCGCACATGTCGTGCCAGCGAGTGGCGGGGCCTAGGTCACTGTTTTTCCGGCGCGCCTGGGCCGGTCGGCGATGGCGGCCTTGGTACGGATGCCAAGATCTCTTGGTATCCGTGCCCTGACGCGGCGCATTGGTCCTCGCAATGGCTGCGCAGACGGCCGTCGACCCGCATCGTTCGCGAAGTCCAGAAAGGACGGCGCCGACCGTGGCGGCGGTCCGGAAGGAGAGGGGGGTCCAAGACGCCGGGCCGGGCGGAAGGTTTCGGGCCGCCCCGGCGGCTGAGGACACGTGACTTATGTTTCCTTGCGCTCCTGGGACTCCACGCGCTCCACCCGGCCCCCACGCCCGGTCTTGAACCACGCCGGACACCGTTCGTGCCGGGTACGACAAGGGCCGCTCCGCGCCCGGCGTCGGTCCCGGGCGAGTGGTCGCTCATCCCACGGTGACGGGGGCGATCTCCCTGAGCCGCGGCATGACTTCCTTCGAGAACAGCTTGATCCCCTTCTCGGCCTCCGCATGCGTCATGAAGCCCGTCCGCCCGACCAGCACCACGTGGCCGAAGCCGCCGACCTTGTCGTGGAAGTCCATGATCTGCCGGTAGACCGTGTCGGGATTGCCGACGAACAGGATGCCTCGCTCCATCGCCTGCTCCGCCGTCATGCCGATGAGCGTCGCGGCGTTCTGGCTGGCCGACGCGATCGGCTTCTCGGTGTTCGCCGGGCGCGCGGGCTTGTCGCCGGCCGGCCCGACGGCGTCGGCGCTCGGCCCGGGCGCGGTGCGGTAGACCTGCGGCGCGAATTGCGGCGGCACGCCGCCGGGAAGGAACTTCGCGTACTGAGGCGCCGACTTGAGGCTCGTGTTGAGGAACCACAGGAGCTTGCTGCCGATCCGGACGCCCTCCTCGTGGGTGTCGCCGACATAGACGAAGGCCGCGTACGCGAAGTGGTCGGTGGTGACCTCGGGGAGCCCCGCCTCCGCCCGCGCCGAGCGATACGCGGCCCAGGCGCGCTTCGTGCCCTCCGCGCCGCGCAGGACCAGCACGTTGATCATGCCGCGCCGGCCGACCTCGCTCGCCGTCTCCGGATCGCCCGTCGCCGCCCACAGCCGCGGATGCGGCTGTTGCCACGGTCGCGGCCAGATGTTGACGTGCCGGTGCGTGTAGTGCTTGCCCTCCCAGCTGAACGGCCCCGCCTGATGCGTCAGCGCCTTCCTGATGAGATCGATCGCCTCCCAGTAGCGTTCGACGTTGTTGATCGGGTTCGCGTTGTTCGACGCCATCTCGGTACCGCCCGACTTGACGAAGCCGATCTCCAGGCGCCCGCGGGAGATGACGTCCGCCGTGGCGTACTCTTCCGCCACCCGCACCGGATCGTGCCGCAGCGAGACCAGCGTCCCCATGCTCAGGATGCGGACGTTCCGCGTCTGGCGGGCCAGGATGCCGAGGATCAACGGGTTGGCCCCGAAGAGGGAGTTGATCCCGGCATGGTGCTCGATGGCGACGACGTTCAGCCCGTGGTCGTCGCACAGCATGAACTCGTCCAGCACCTCCTCGAACAGGTCGGCGGCGACCCTCGGATCGCAGTACTTGTTCGGCAGGCTGGCGCGGACGGAATCCGCGCGGTCGAGGACCTCTTGCGGAACGAAGGGATAGGGGTTCTCGCACTGATACCAGGCGTCCATGGCCCTCTTCCTTCCTCCTCGAAGCTGATCCGATCCGGTCGTTATCGGTCCAGGAAGGCGGCGACGCGATCGACGAAGGCCTCGGGCTGCTCGATCTCCGGATGGTGGCCGGCCTCCGCGATGAGCTCGAAGCGCGCGCCCGGGATCAACGCGCTGTAGGCCCGCCCGTAAGACGGCGTCACGATCCCGTCGCTGGCGCCCCAGAGCACGAGCGTCGGAACGGTGATCCGGCGGAGCCAGCGCTTCAGCTGGCGGTCGTGCATGTAGGGATGCCAGCCGTAGAGGCACAGCGCGTCCCAGTTCCGGGCGCGGACGACCAGCTCGTCGTCCGACATCGTGTTGAAGTCCGGCGCCCACGTCTCGGGATCGTGCCAGCTCCGCCGCTGCACGTCCGGCGGCGACGTGTTGAAGACATCCAGGATGTCGGGTGTCTCGCGATCGCTGATCTTGATACCGAGGGCGTCGACCAGCACGAGCCGGTCGATGCGGTGACAGCACGTCACCGCGATCTCCGCCGCGAGCCAACCGCCGAAGGACAATCCCACGAGCGTCACCTTCTCGTGGGGCAACGCCTCGAGGACGTCCAGATAGAGCCGCACGAGATCGTACACCGTCTCGAAATCCGCCGGGCGCGGCGAGTGGCCGAAGCCCGGGTGCGAGGGAGCGAGAATCTCGGCGCGCCTGCCGAGCAGATCGAGAAAGCGCGCCCGTGGATCGACGTTCTGCGGGCCGTGCAGGAGCAGCACCGGCCGGCCCGCGCCCCGGCGCACCAG
>WNGF01016043.1_pt1 | contig 12705 bp, 13 predicted proteins | sample 5400641 | NCBI WGS metagenome assembly WNGF01 (sample SAMN13153371, study PRJNA577476) | soil metagenome | isolation source: 80 cm soil or saprolite under grassland replicate 2 | place: USA:California | collected 2016-06-15
TGCGGCGCGCGCACGAGACGCTTGTGGAGATGGGCGACCGCAGCATGCGTCCGATCATCGCCGGCTACCTCGCCGACGTTATCCTCGTCCTCGGGCGTGACGAGGATGCACGCGAGCTCGTCGACGAAGCCGCGGCGACGGCAGGCGCCGACGATCTCGTCGCGCACGTCGTTTGGCGCTCGGTCGGAGCGCGGCTCGCAGCCCGCGCCGGCGAGCACGAGCTGGCGGCGACGCTGGCGGGCGAGGCGGCGGAGCTTGCGGCGGGAACGGATTCGCTCGAGGTGCGCGCGGGCGCGGTCCTCGCAGTCGCGGCGGTCGCGGCCGACGCCGGCCGCGAGGACGAGGCGCGCGCGCGTCGGGAAGAGGCGGCGACGTTATACGCGGAAAAGGGGAACGTGGTGGCGGCCGAGCGGGTTCGGGAGACCTTGAAGGCGCGCGTGAGATGATGCGCCCTGTGATCGATCTGCTGAGGCGATTCGTGGCCTGGGTCTTGAGCTGGTTCCGGCGAACCAAGACAGGAGGAGACGTGGCGAGCTACGACGACGAAGGGCTGATCGGGGAGTACGTCGCCGACGTGGCGATCGGGACGAGCAAGGATTCCATCCAGGACGCGGTCAGAAACGGGTACGAGAAGCTCGAGCGCAAAGGCGTGAAGCCTCCGTACCGCGTGGTCGAGATCTGGGCACACGGAACGAATCCGTTCACGGAGTTCCGGGTCATCATGAAGGGTGACGGGACGGTCTAGAGCCAACTCACGCCGGCGGCATCGGCCGCAGCTTGTACCCCACTCCCCACACGTTGACGATCCAGTCGTCGAGGCCGCCCGCGGCGAGCTTGCAGCGGATGCGCGACGCATGCGACTCGACCGTCCGCGTGGGCGCGAAACCCGGGTAGCCCCACACGTCGCGCAGCAGATGCTCGCGCGTGAAGACTCGGTCCGGATCGGACGCGAGCTTCACGAGCAACGCGTACTCCTTCTGCGACAGAAACACCTCCCGCCCGCGCGCGAGCACGCGCCTGGCGGCTCGGTCGACGACGAGCTCGCCGAGCTCGAGCAGCTCGCGCCGCGGGGGACAGCGCCGCAGCAGGGCGCGGATGCGAGCGACGAGCTCCTCGTAGACGAACGGCCGCGCGAGATAGTCGTCGCAGCGCGCGAGCGCCCGCACCTTCGCCTCCGGGTCGGCACGGCCCAGCACGATGACCGGGCAGTCGTGCACGCGGCAGCGATCGAGCGCGTCGGGGTCGCCGAGCACGAGCACGTCCGGATCGGCCGACCGCGGCAGCTCCTCGGTGCTCGGGAAGGCGAGCACGTCGAAGCCGTCGCTGCGAAGCTGACGCTCGAGGAAGCCACGCATCGCCTCCTCGGGTTCCGCAAGCAGCAGTGCCGTCATGGCGCGAACATACGCGCGACGCTGCGCCACGCGCCAGATGTCCTTTTGCGCGAATGTGTGACTTCCTGTTAGGCCGGTGCGTGCGAACGTGAAGCAGCCGTTTCAGAGCGCCGAACCCTCCCAAACCCCACCAAGCGGGCCGCGTGAACTTGAGGAGGGCTCGGCCGGGTGAACGTACCGCGGAAGACCTGACGCCAACCTGACCGTGTTGTATTCGTCGCAGTCGACCCGGCGGTGCGAGGCTCAACCATGCCCCGGCGACTGTTTGCACGGATGCGTGTGGTAGACCCCGGGCGGCAGCGACGAGCTACCGGTTTCCGCCCAGCGCACGGCCGTAGCAAGATCGTCTCCGCTGAGGTACTTGCCGAGGAACGCCGGGAGCAACGCCTCCGCACGGCAGAGATCGTCTGTCTGATCAGGCCCGCTGTACGGGTGTGATGCTTGCTCAACTTCCAAGAGCATCACTTCTGCGGCAAACCCCACGTCCTTCAGGACGTTGAGATCCGGGCCGTTCAGGGCGCGGATTGCCCGAAGCTCCCTGGGCGACGCGGCGAGTAACAAGGCGCCTCTGCACACCTGCGGGTTCAGCTCGATCAGTGATGCCGGGAGGCGCGTGTCATCCCAGTGCGTGACGCCCTGCAGCCCTTCGGGCAGTTCGGGGTTGCACCGGACGGGAGTCGCAGGCGCTCCGGCGACGGCCAAGGCCGAGAGGAAGACGGCGAGTCCGAACATCTACGCCAACACCCTATGGCTCGAACGTGTCGTCTGGACGCGTCGTAGGGTGACGACCGTGCATGTCCGTCCCGCGGAAGCGCGTATCCTTCTCGTTCCCGGCGGCGGGTCGAGCGTCCACGGCTACTTCCCCGAACTGGCCGGCTGCCTGGGAAAACATGCGCGCGTGATCGAGGTCGATCCGCCGGGCATGGATGTCGCGAGCGGCCGTCGTTGGCTCCGCCTCGCCGATCATGCGCATTGGCTGGCGCAGGCCATCCGTCTCGATCGCGACGACCCTGTCATCGTTGTGGCGCACACACTCGATGAGCCGGGAGCTGTCGCTGGCCTGCTGCTACTCGACCCGTCCCCGCTGATGCCGGCTGCGCTGGTGCCGGCTCGGCTCCTGAAGCTGGTCGCCGCGTCTCGCAAGGTCGCCACGGATCTCGGTGTGATCAGCCCCCCGCAGAAGCGATCGGCAGCGGCGCCGCGGTCTGTATCGACGATCGTTCGCTTGATCTGGTACCTCGTGTTTGACGGGATGGCCCTGGCTGCGGACCTCGCCGCCGGTCGGCTCGCCGCGATCCCCACCACCATCGTCTCGGCAGGCGAGCACGCACCGGACTCCGCCACGCGGCGCACGCACGAACGCCTCGTCACGTGGATTGGCGGTGCACGCCTGGAGGTGTGGGAAGGCACCACGCACCCGCTCCATCTGCAAGAGCCGCGCAAGGTGGCCGAGGCGGCGATTGCGCTCAGCGGACGTATCGCTTAGAGCCCTTTCCTACTCGACCTCGTTCAGTCCGTCCACCAACCGGGGATGATCTCGCCGTCGCCGTCGTGTCGCGCGCCGACTGCGAGCAGTTCGAGTCCCTCAGGGCCCGCCTCGAACGTGCGGGTCACATCGGGGGCGACACGGATCGCGTCGAGGCGCCCGACCTCGATGACCTCGGCGTCGAGCTTCATCCGGCCGGAGCCGGCGATCACGACGTAGACCTCCTCGGCCTCGTCGTGCTTGTGCGCGAATCCTTGCCGCTTGCCCGGCTTGACGCGGTGGTGGCTGACGCCGGTCTTCTCGGCGTCCAGGTCCTTGGTCGCGAAACGGGCCTCTTGGAGCTCGTCGTATCCGAACGACGGTGCGGCGTCCTTGACGTCGGTCAGTCGCTTGAGCGTGTACTTGGCGGGCACAGCCGCCTCCTTTCGACATTCGTGTCTGAGAGATCACGTTCCTCGCAAGCCCAGCCTGCAAACGGGAGGCCGTCTACCTGAAGAAGTCGAGCAGCAGCGCATTGACGCGCTCCGGCTCGTCGAGCTGGAGCCAGTGGCTCGCGCCCTCGATCCGCTCGTAACGCCAACCGCCGGTGACGTGCTCGCCCGAACGCACCATCGGCTCCTCGAGCAGGTAGTCGTCGCCGCTCGACCAGATGCCCATCGTCGGCGCGGCGATCTTCGGAAACGCCATGCGCTCACCGAGCTCGCGCCGCGGGTGCGTGTTGGCGCGGTACCAGTTGAGCGCCGCCGTCAGCGCGCCCGGGCGCGCGAGATCCTCGAGGTACCGCTCGGCGTCGCCGTTTTCGCGCATCCACTCGCGAGCGAGCTTCCAGTCGTCGCGCTGGAGGAGCTCCTCGGCGACACCCTCGAACTGGAAGAGCAGCATGTACCACGCCTTCTCGCGCTGCTCGACCGTGGGAGTCCGGACCGTGTTCGGGTGCCCGACCGACAAGACAACGAGCCGGTCGATGCGGTCGGGCGCAAAGCCGGCGGTGACCCACGCGAGCCCGGCGCCCCAGTCGTGGCCGACGACGTGCGTCCGCTCGATCCCGAGCTCGTCGAGGACGGCGAGGACGTCCCCGAGTAGGTTGCGGAGGGCGTAGGCCTCCACCTCCTGCGTCTTCTCGGACTCGCCGAACCCGCGCAGATCCGGCGCGACGACGCGGAAGCCGGCGGCCAGGAGCGCCGGGATCTGATGCCGCCACAACTGCGACGAGTCGGGGAACCCGTGCAAGAGCAGGACCGGCGGCCCCTCGCCCTCGTCGAGCACGGCGAGGTCGCCGATGCGCTTCACAGGCGCCCGGAGCGGACGACGCCCCAGAGCAACCAGAGGCCGAGGTAGGCCGAGAGCGCGAACCCGATCACCGAGACGACGTTGACGCCGAGCACGTGCGGCCCTGTCTTCGCGAAGATGCCGATCAGGCTCGAGCCGATCAGGCCGCCGGTGACGATGAGCGCGACGACGAGCCGGTTGAACACGCGCTGCATCTGCTCCATGAAGTCGTCGAGGCCCTTGTGCACGAAGCCGACCTCGACCTGCCCGTCGCGCATCTGCTCCATGAAGTCGTGCCACTGGAACGGCGCCTCGGCGAACACCTCGGCATAGCGGAACGCGTCGCGGCGCGCGCGTTTCGCCACGCGCCTCGGCGTGAAGCGGTCGACCAGCAGGCTGCGCGCGTACGGCCGCGCCACCTCGAACACGTTGAAGTCCGGATAGAGCTCCATCCCGACCGACGCGAGCGTCGCTATCGCCCGGTCGAGGAGCAGGAAGCGCGTCGGTAGGTACAGGTTCATCGAGTAGATGAGCTGGAAGGCCTCGCGGATCACCTGGATCGGGTCGATCTCGTTGACGCTCGCGCCGTAGTAGCGGTAGTACATCTCGCGCAGCTCGGCGAGGAACTCCTCCCTGCGCTCTTTGGGATAGCGGACGCCGAGCGCAGCGAGCCGCTCGGGCAGGACGTCGACGTTCTCGGAAGCCGCATCGATGAAGAGCCGGGTGAGCTTGCCCATGTCGTCGTCGGTGAGCTTCCCGACCGCGCCGAAGTCGACGAGCCCGATCGCCCCGGCCTCTCCCAGCACGAGGACGTTGGCCGGGTGCGGATCCCCGTGGAAGAAGCCGTGGCGGAAGATCATGGCCATCCACGTCTCCGCGATCAGGTACGCAAGGTCGCGCCGCTCCTCGAGCGACAACGGCAGCGTGTCGACGTCTGCGAGCTGAGTGCCGTCGAGCCACTCGAGCGTCAGCACGCGCGCACGGGTGTACGACCAGTAGACCTTCGGCACGTGGACGTGCGGATCCCCAGCGAAGTTGCGATGGAACGCCTGCGCGTTGCGGGCCTCGAGCCGGTAGTCCAGCTCCTGGCGGATCTGCCGCGCAAACTCGTCCACAAGCGCGTGCGCGTCGATGAAGTCGAGCGCGTGTACGCGCTCCTTCACGAGTTTCGCGGCCTGGTAGAGCAGCACGAGGTCGGCTTCGATCTGACGTGGCGCGCCCGGGCGCTGCACCTTGACGGCGACGTGCTTCCCGTTCGGGAGCGTCGCGCGGTGCACCTGGCCGATCGACGCGGCCGCGACGGGCTCGCGCTCGAACTCGAGGAAGAGGCGCTCGATCGAGTTGCCGAGGTCCTCGACGATCACGCGCTCTGCCTGCTCGAACGGGAACGGACGCACGTCGTCCTGGAGTCCGCGCAGCTCCGAGATGATGTCCGGCGGGACGACGTCCGGGCGCGTCGACAGCAGCTGCCCGAACTTCACGAACGTCGGCCCGAGCTCGTCGAGCAGCTCGCGGAGGTGCCGGCCGCGCTGGGAGGCTCCGTCCTCCTCGGCTTTGGCCGCCAGTCGCGTCTCTGCGCTGCGGCCCGGGAGCAGATCGGTGAGCTTGTGTGCCTCGAGGAAGTAGCCGAAGCCGTGCCGCACCATGACCTGCGCGATCTCCGACAGACGGCCGAGGCTCCTTGTCGCCGGCTGTGCCATGGCCGTCAGTGTGACACGGTGGTCCGCCTGCGCCACGGCGCCGGCGGAACGAGCTGCTCAACCCTGAGATACGCGAGCCCGACAAGCGGGAGATCGCCCAGCTTCTCCACGCAGAGATACCGCGGCCGCCAGGCCGGGTGGAACTTGCGGCTGAACGAGTACAGGCGCTCGAGCTGAAAGGCCCCGTCGGCGGCGAGGAGCGCGCGGCGGAAGACACGACGCGGCAGCGTGACCGCACCCTCGGGCGCCAGGAAGTCGGCCAGCGCGCAGAAGTTGAGCGAGAGCTCCGTCGCGCCCGCCTCCTTCGCCCAGGCGAGGGTCTCGACGACCAGGAACTCGTTGAGGCCGTTCGGCGTTCCGGGGCGCCGGCGCATCGTGCTGAGCGACCAGCCCGAGCCTGCGGGCGCGAGGTGGAGGAATCCGCCGACCTTTCCGTCGGGAGCCTCCGCGACCGCGAACGTCATGCCGGCCGCGTAGAGATCGTCGATCGCCATCGAGAAGCCGCGCTCACAACGGTTGCCGCGCCACGCCGCGGAGACGGCATCGAGCTCCTTGCGGTCTGCGTCCTCCGCAGAGACGACGCGGAACCGGTAGCCCGCCTTCGTCAGCCGCGAGACGGACTGGCGCACCTTGCGGATCGCCCGGCCTTCGAGCGAGAACTCTGCCGGCCGCAGCACGGCTTCGCTCCCGATCGGAACGGCGCGCATGCCGAGACGCTCGCAGCGTGGGACGAACTCGCCCGACGCGCCGAGGACCGCGAGGCGCCAGCCGCGGGCATGCGCGACGCGCTGGAACTCAGCGAGGAGCGCGTCGAACTCCGCCTCGTCGCCGACCGGGTCGCCGCTCACGAGCGCGGCGCCGCTGACGACGCGGTAGGCGAGGAACGCGCGTCGGGTCGGTGAGAAGAAGAAGCTCTTGTCATGCCGCAGGGCGAAGAACGAGAGGCTGTCGCGGCCGTAGGTCTCGACGAGGTCGCGCGCGAGCCTGCGCTCGCCGACCGTCTGTGCGACGACCTGCGAGAGCGGGCGCAGCCAGAGGAAGAGCGCGTAGAAGCCGACCACGAGCCCGACCGCCCAGAACGTCCGAACGACGTCGTCCGGCACGACGCTGCCCCGCAGCTCGATGCCGAGCGTTGCGGCCGTCGCCGCGAGGGCCGCGAGCCCGATCGCGAGGAGCGGTCGCACCGAAGCGGGATCGCCCGGCACGTCGAAGCGGCGGCGGTAGCGCAGCAGGGCCACGAGCAGGAGGCAGGAGACTGTCGCCTCCTCGACGTCGAGCCCTTTTGCGAGGTGGGCGGCGGCCGAAGCGAGCACGAGTGCCACGGCGAGCTGCCAGGCGCGGCGCCTGCGGCGCGCAAGCGACCGGGAGAGCCAGATCAGAGCGATTCCGAATGCGAGTGCGAAGACCCGCGCTGCGGCCGGCACACCGGGCGGGAGCACGCCCTGGACGACGTCGGAGCGGTTCGCGAACTCGGGCGTCGTCGCCGACACGATCCCGATCACGCCGACGCTCGCCGCTGCCCACGCAAGGACGGACTCCTCCTGGGGTCGTCGGAGCAGCACTCGCCCAGGGTACAACGAGTGCATGACCACGGCCTTACAACTCCGCTGGCTCGTGCGCCTCCTGGCGTTCACGGCGGCGGGCCTCATTCCCTGGACACTCTGGCTGGCCCTCTCCCTACCGGATCGGAGGGTCGCCCATCACTACAACCTCGCCTGGGTCGGCTTCGACATCGCGCTCGCCGTCGTGTTCGCGGCGACGGCCTGGTCGGGGCTGCGGCATTCGCGGTGGCTCGTGCCGTTTGTGTCGGCGACGGCGACGATGCTCCTGTGCGACGCGTGGTTCGACGTCGTCACGTCGGCCCCCGGCCAACGGCTCGAGCCGATCCTCCTCGCGGCGCTTGCGGAGGTGCCGCTCGCCGCGGTCTGCGCTTTCATCGTGTACGAGCTACGGCGCGGGTAGCTCGCTCTGCTGCTCGAGCAGCCGCAGCCGGTGCTCGAGCTGCGCCACCCGGAGCTCGAGCTCGTCCACCTCGTCGCGGGTGACGAGGTTCAGCTCGTCGATCAGGCCGCGTACCGCGCCGAGCGCCTGCTCGGAAAGCCTCGCCCGCCCGCCGCGCACGCGCGCGGGCAGCTCGGCGAGCAGCTCCTCGACGACCTCGACGATCCGGTCGCTACCGCGCGCGGCCATGCGGTCTCGTGCGGCGGCGCTGTCGGCGCTTGTCGCGCCGCGCCTGCGCGCTCGGATCCGCGGGGAGCGCGGGCGCAACGTCGACGAACTCCGGCTCCGTCCGGACGTCGACCGGCTCTGGAATCGGCCCGTCCACTGCTGCGACCCGGCCCGTCCCGCGCCCGCGCCGCAGCGCCCGGGCGATGACGCCCTCGTCGATGGTCTCGCTGCCGACGCGGCGCTTGAACTCCGGGCTGCGCTCCATCAGCACGGTGAGGAACGGCGTCGCGACGAAGATCGTCGAGACCGCACCGAGACCGATGCCGATGAGCAGGGCGAAGGCGAAGTCCTTGAGCGTCTGGCCGCCGAGGACGAAGAGGCTCACGATCGGCACGAGCGTGATGAACGTCGTCGCCAGCGAGCGGCGAAGAGTCTCGGCGATCGAGAGGTTCGCGATCTGCGCGAACGTCGACTTCGGCATCAACGGGATGTTCTCGCGCACACGGTCGAAGACGATGATCGTGTCGTAGATCGAGTACCCGAGGACCGTCAGCACGGCCGCGACGGTCGACACAGTCACCTCGCGGCCGCTCAACGCGTACACGCCGACCGTGACGAGGATGTCGTTGAAGAGCGTACGGAGAATCGGGATCGCGAAACGCCACTGGAACCGCAGCGCGATGTAGACCGCAATCAGCAGGAAGGAGACGATGATCGCGACGATTGCGTCGCGTGCGATCTGCGAGCTGAAGCTCGACGAGACGGTCTGCACGTTCGGCTGGCCCTTGAGTGCGCCCTTCGTGCGGAGGTCGTCCACGACTTTCGCCTGCTGCGCGTTCGTCAGGTGCTTCGTCCGGACCTGGAACTCCTCGTACGAGTTCCCGGTGTGCGCTCCGCGACCCTGCACGACGGCGTCTCCGAAGCCGTCGTCCGTGAGGATGTTCTGGATCGAGCCCACCGTCGTCGGCGTCGTCGTCCGGAACGACATCTGGGTGCCGCCCTTGAAGTCGATCCCGAAGTTGAGGCCCTTGACGATGATCAGGAGCAGGCTCGCGACGATCATCACCGTCGCAATGGAGAGCAAGATCCGGCGGCGGCGGCGGCTCGCGACGTCGATCTTCGCCCAGCGCGGGATCGAATCGCCCTTTGCGCCCATGAAGCGCGGGTTGCTGAACCACTTGAAGCCGCCGAGCAGGCCGAGGATCGCGCGCGTCGCGGCGACCGCGGTCAACAGTGAGATGAGCGTGCCGAGCAGCAGCATGAGCGCGAAGCCCTTCACCGACGCGACCGCGATCAGGAACAGCACGAGCGCCGTGATCGCGGTGACGACGTTCGCGTCGAGAATCGTGTGGAAGCCCTTCGCGTAGCCGGTCGCGACCGCGGCGCGCACGGATTTCCCGCCGCGCACCTCTTCCTTGATTCGTTCGAAGACGACGACGTTCGCGTCGGCCGCGACGCCGATCGTCAGGATCAGTCCGGCGAAGCCCGGCAGCGTGAGCGTCACGTTGAAGAGGAGGATCGCGGCGTAGTAGAGGAGCGCGTAGATCGTGAGCCCGACGACCGCGACGAGGCCGAGGAACCGGTACAGCAGGAGCAGGAAGAGCGCGACGACGACGAGCCCGACCGCGGCAGCGTGCCACGCCTGCGTCAACGACTCCTTTCCGAGTGTCGCCGAGACGTCGGTGCGCTCGATCTGCTCGAAGCTGACCGGCAGCGCACCGGTCTGGAGGATCAGCGCGAGGTCCTTCGCCTCGCCGATGGTGCCGCCCTGGCCGAGGTCGATCTCGGCGTTCGGCCCGGGGATGCCGTCCGGGTTCCGCTTGAAGTCGATGTACGGCGTCGACTGAAGCTGCTGGTCCAGCACGATCGCGAAGTGCTGGACGTAGTTGAGGTAGTCGCCCTGCCGGCCGGCCCCGTTGTACCGGATCTCACCGCGGGTCGCCTCTTCACGCGTGATCTTCTGGAACTGGCTCGAGCCATGGTTCGTGAACTGGAGGAGGACGACCGGGCCGCCGGTCTGGCCGAAGTCGGCGCGCGTCCCCGAGAGCACGAGGTCGGCGCCCGTCATCTCCGGAATCGTGCCCTTGCCGTTCGCCTGCCCGTCCGGGAAGTACTTCATCAAGTAGTAATAGGTGCCACTGGGCGCCGCGCCCGCGCCGAGACAGCTGCTCGCCGCGGCACAGCTCACGACGATCCTGTGCGCCGTCGCGGGGCTGCGGCGATCGACCGAGTGCAGGACAGTCGTCGTCGGCTTTGCACCCTTCTTCGTCGCCTTCTTCGTGACGGTCTTCGTGTGGAAGAGGTAGTACGCCTCCGGCGTGCCCTTCTTCGCGTCGGCCTGGACCTGCTTCAGGAGCGCGTAGAGCGTCGGAGTGGCGACCGGGTTCCCGTTCGCGTCGATCGACGGCCCGGTCAGGTCGTTCTCGAAGTCGAAGAGCATCAGCTGGGCCGTCTTGCCGATCAGCTTCGCCGCTGCCTCGGCGTCGTGGACGCCGGCCAGCTGGATGACGATCTGGTTGCTGCCCTGCTTGCGGATCTCCGGCTCGGACACGCCGAGGCGGTTGATCCGGTCCTGCATGATCGTGACCGAACGGTCGAGGTCTTCCGACGTCAGCTTGTGGCCCTTCGGCGGGACCGCCTTCAGGATCACCTCGAGGCCGCCCTGGAGGTCGAGGCCGAGCGTCGGCTTCTTATACGCGGGGGAGCCGGGAACCGCGAGCAGGAGCGCGCCGATGAGCGCGGCCGAGATCGCGCCGATCAGGATCAGGTACTTGCGCCGGTCGCTCACAGGTCGCGTGACAGGGTAGCGCCGGGATTCACGTGCCCGGCGTCGGCTCGACCCTCTCGGGCTCCTCGGGCGCCTCGAAGGCGTCCTCGTCTTCTGCTCCCGGCTTCTTGACGACGGCGCCGATCGCCCGGCGGGCCACCCGCACCTCGAGGTCGGGGGCGATCCGCACGCGGACGTCGTCGTCGTCCTCGATGGCCGTGATCTCGCCGTAGATGCCGCCGGCGGTCACGACCTCGTCGCCGACCTGGATCTCGTTCAGCATCCGCTGCTGCTCCACCTGGCGCCGCCGCTGGGGGCGGACCAGGACGAAGTAGAGGAAGAAGAACGCGATGACGATGATGAAAAAACCAGCGCCGCCCATCAAGTCTCCATTCGTGTACGTGCGTCCGCTCGCCAGCTCTCGAAGGCGCCGCGTTCGACCGCCCGCCGTGCCGTCGCGACGAGATCGATCAAGAAGCGGAGATTATGCAGGCTGAGGAGCCGCAGGCCGAGAATCTCCTGCTGGTTGACCAGGTGTCTGATGTAGGCACGCGAGAAGCTCGTGCAGGCTGGGCACCCGCAATTCGGATCGAGTGGGCCCGGATCGCGGGCGAAGCGGGCGTTTCGAAGGTTCAGCCGCCCCTCCCACGTCAGGGCGCTCCCGGTGCGCGCGGTGCGGGTCGGGAGAACGCAGTCGAACATGTCGATCCCGCGCGCGATCACCTCGATCACGCCCTCCGGGTCGCCGATGCCCATGAAGTAGCGGGGCTTCTCGGCGGGTAGGAACGACGCGGCGTGCGACGCCGCCTCGAACATCGGCCCGCGCGCCTCCCCCACGCTGAGCCCGCCGATCGCGTAGCCGTCGAAGTCGAGCGGCACGAGCTCTTCGCTCGAGCGCCGGCGCAGCTCGGTGTCGAGGCCGCCCTGCGTGATCGCGAAGCGCAGCTGGCCGGGGGCGCGGGGCTGGTCGCGCTGGCGGGCGGCCCAGAGCGTCGTGCGGCGCACCGCCTCCTCGAGCTCGGGGCGCGTGACACCTACGGGCAGGCAGATGTCGAGGCACATCGCGATATCGGAGCCGAGCCGCTCCTGGATCCGTGCCGCAAGCTGCGGGGTCAAGCGCTCGGGGCTGCCGTCGTAGACCGAGCGGAACGTGACACCGTCGTCGTCCGTCTTCAGCAGCGTGTCGCGCAGCGAGAAGACCTGGAAGCCGCCGGAGTCGGTGAGGATCGGACGGTCCCAGGACATGAACGCGTGCAGGCCGCCGAGCTCGGCGATCAGGTCCTCGCCCGGGCGGAAGTGAAGGTGGTACGTGTTGCCGAGGACGATCTCTGCGCCGAGGGCCTTCAACTCGTCCGGATCGACGGACTTCACGGTGGCCTTCGTGCCGACGGGCATGAACGCGGGCGTCCGGATGTCGCCGTGCGCGGTGTGCACGACGCCGGCGCGCGCGCCGCCGTCGGTCGCCTCGAGCGTGAATGCGCTCATGACGCTTCGAACCAGCCGTGCAGTTCGCGCTTTCGCGTCTTCATAGAATCAGCATCGCATCGCCGAAGGAGTAGAACCGGTAGCGCTCGTCGACCGCGAGCCGGTAGAGGGTGCGCGTCTCTTCGATCCCGGCGAACGCCATCACGAGCGCGAGCAGCGTCGAGCGCGGCAGGTGGAAGTTGGTGAGGAGCGCATCGACGCGGCGGAACTCGAAGCCCGGCGTGATGAAGAGCTCCGTGCGGCCGCTGAGCGTCGCGCCGCGGGCGAGCGTCTCGAGCGTGCGCGCGGTCGTTGTCCCGACGGCGAGCACGCGGCCGGCGCCGGCGATGCGCTCCCACGCCGCGGCCGCGACCTCGTACCGCTCGCCGTGGATCGCATGCTCCTCGAGCCGCTCCTCGCTTACGGGCCGGAACGTGTCGAGGCCGACGTGAAGCGTGA
>WNGF01007877.1_pt1 | contig 12703 bp, 9 predicted proteins | sample 5400641 | NCBI WGS metagenome assembly WNGF01 (sample SAMN13153371, study PRJNA577476) | soil metagenome | isolation source: 80 cm soil or saprolite under grassland replicate 2 | place: USA:California | collected 2016-06-15
TACGTCGCCGAGGACGCCGATCCAAATGGCTACTGGGAGTTGTTCAAGCGACGCGACGATTGGCAGCAGACCACGCCGGGCATGATCACCGGCCAGGCCGGCCCACCGTACATCCTGACCATCTTCTACGGCCCCAGCCAGAGCAAAGTGATCGCCATGGCGCGGCACGAGCTCGACGTCCTCTTCGACCTGGACTACGACGCGTTCAAACCACTGCTCGCCAGCACGCCGACCGCGCGGTCGTGGTTCCGCGAGTTTCCGTGGGCGTACGGCAACGAGCTGGACACCCGCTGGTTCGGCTTCAATTACACGGTTCCGCCGTACGACAACAAGGACGTGCGCTGGGCGCTCGCCCTGGCGATGGATATTCCCGCCCTGGACACCGACTACATCGGCGGCGTGGCCAAGCTCTCGGTCCTGCCGATTCCAGCGACACCGCTGCATCAATCGCTCTACCACGTACCGCTCGACCCGTGGCTGCGCAGCTTCACCATCGATGTCGGCAACGGCGAGACGTTCGCGCCGTACGATCCCGACGCACCGCAGCGTATTGCCGCATGGGCGACTCAGCAGGGCTACTCGGTGCCGACCGACATCGACGGCCTGCGCGCGCGGTTTGGTGTCGGGAGCTGGAAGCACGCGCCCGATGTCGCCGAGAAGCTGCTGGTGAAAAACGGCTTCAAACGCGACAGCGGCGGGAAATGGCTGCTGCCGGACGGCAAACAGTGGACGATCCCGATGCTCGCCGCGCCCGATGAAAACGATGTGTATCGCCTGGCGTTGGGTGCTCAGGATCAGCTCAAGAAGTTCGGCATCGACGTCAATATCGAGACCCTGGAGCGCGATCCGTATACCACCCGACAGACCACCGGCGACTTCGTCAGCACATCCACGTGGGGCGGCCTGGAAGTCAATGCCCATCCCGACTTCTGGCGCGGCCTGAACGCGCTGCATTCCCGCTTCTTCGCGCCGATCGGCAAGTCGACCGCGGGCAACGGCAGCAACAACATCGAACGTTTCCAGTTCCCGGAGCTCGACGCGCTGATCGAGCAGATGGGCAAGCTCTCGCCGGAGGATCCGGCGGTGCTCGAGCTGGGCCGTCAGGTGATGCAATTCTGGGTGCAGAACATGGTCCGCATCCACACCATCAGCTTCAAGAAGTTCATCACCCAGGACACGCAGTTGTGGAGCGGCTTCCCGACCGCGGAAAGCCCGACACGCCAGCCGCTGTACTGGTTCATCGGCGGTCGCTTCTCCTTCGCGCAGATCACCTCAACCGCCTGAGATAGCGGCGCTCGATGGGGTTCGTCAAAACATACGCACTGCCACGGCTGATCCAGTGGGCCGTCGTCATCTTCGTCGGTACGACGGTCACCTTCGTCATCCCGCGGTTGCTGCCGACGGACCCCGTCGAGCAAACGCTGCGCCGGGTTTCCACGTCCCAGCTTGATCCCCGCGCGGTGGAAACGTTCCGCAACGCCCTGACTGATCTGTATGGTCTGCAGGGCACGCCGCTCGAACAGTACGGCCGATTCTGGACTCGCCTGATTCGAGCGGACCTCGGCCCGTCGTTGGGCGCCTTCCCCACGCCCGTGACGCAGATCATCCGCGACGGTCTGCCGTGGACCGTCGGACTGCTCACCGCGAGCACCTTGATCTCGTGGGTGCTGGGGATCATCCTGGGCACGTTGGCGGCCTACTTCCCGCGCAGCCGCTGGAGCAACGTCACCAGCGGCCTGCTCGTGACCATTTATCCCGTGCCGTACTTCATCCTGGCCCTGGTGCTGGTGATGGTGTTCGCCTACTACATCCCCCTGTTTCCGCTCGTCGGCGGCGTGAGCGGATCACCCGCGAACCTGGGACCGTACCTCTTGAGCATCGTGCAACACGCGTTCTTACCCGCGTTGTCGCTGGTGCTGCTGGGTACCGCCTTCCGCTTCATCATCGCCCGCGCCCTGGCTTCCACGGTCATTGCCAGCGACGCGGTCGCCTACGCCGAGGTCGCAGGGCTGCCGCGCCGCCGCATCATCTTCGGCTACGTGCTGCGCAACAGCCTGTTGCCCCAGGTGACCGATCTGGCGCTCGCGCTGGGCGCCCTCTTCGAGGGCGCACTCATCACCGAGTTCGTGTTTTCCTATCCTGGCATTGGCTATCGGCTGTACACCGCCATCTTGCAGTCGGACTTCAACATGATCATGGGCGTGACGATCTTCTCGATCGTCGGCATCGCGACTGCCGCGTTGGTGATCGACTTGCTGTATCCACTCTTCGACCCACGCGTGCGCTACCGCTAGCCCATGCGCGGCATCGTCGGCGCGGTTCGCGACCTGTTTCGCTCCAGCCCGGCCTTTCGCACGGGCGCCATCCTCGTACTTGTGCTGCTGGCACTCGCCATCGCGTCGTTCGCCGCGCCCTACGGCCCCTCCGATAGGCGAGTCGTCCCGATCGACCGTCCTCCGTCGCTGCAGTACCCCTTCGGCACGACGTCGCTCGGCCAGGACGTGTTCTGGCTGACCACATACGCGATCCGCAATTCACTGGTGATCGCCGGCCTCGCGGTGATCATCTCGCGCACGCTGGCCGTCCTGATGGGCTCGTTCTCGGGGTACGTCGGCGGTGCCATTGACCGTGTCCTGTCGGGGTTCACTGACTCGTTCATCGTGATCCCGCGCTTGCCGCTGCTCATCCTGATTTCGTTCATGATCCGCGGCTCGCTCAACATGCTGTGGCTGGCCCTCATCCTGGGCCTGCTCGACTGGGCCTGGCCTTCGAAACGCTATCGCTCGCAAGTGCTCAGCTTGCGTGAGGAAGAATTCACCAAGACGGCCACCTTCTCCGGCATGGGCACGCTCAAGACCATCCTGCGCGAGCACCTGCCGTTCCTGATCCCGTTCCTGCTGGCCGACGCGGTGAGTGGCTTCCTGTTCGCAATCGGCATGGAAGTCACGCTGTCCGTTCTGGGCCTGAGCGACCTGGGTACGCCCACGATCGGCACGATGATCTACTGGGCCGGCTATTACCAGGCATTGCTAGCGCGCCGCTTCTGGTGGCTGGGCGCACCGATCGTCACGTCGGTGCTGCTCGTGGTTTCCATGTACTTGCTGTCGATCAGCCTGGGCAACTACCTCGATCCGCGGACGCGGCTGAAGACGCTGGTGGCGCGGAGCACGGGGTGATCGCGCCGCCGGTCTCGGCGCCGACCGTGGTGGCCGAGGTGCGCGACCTGCGGGCGCACTACGTCACCCAGTCTTTCAACGTGGAGCGCACCGTTCGCGCGCTGGACGATCTGTCGCTGCAGATCCACGAAGGCGAGGTCTATGGCATCGCTGGCGAGTCAGGCTGCGGCAAGACCACGCTGCTCAAAGTCCTGCTCGGGGCGATCACGCCGCCGCTCGCGGTCGTCGCGGGGGCGGTGCGCTATCACGTCGAGGGTCGCGACATCGACGTACTCGCCTTGTCCGATGCCGAGCGCCGCGCGCTGCGCTGGGACGTCGTCTCGTACATCCCGCAGGGCTCGATGCACGTGCTCAATCCCGTGCGCCGCATCCGTGACACGTTTCGCGACTTCATCGCAGCCCACAAGCCACCCTGGGCCGCCGACACCGATGCGCATGTGCGCAAGTACGTCGATGAGCTGGGCTTACCCAGTGGTGTGCTCGGCGCGTTTCCGCACCAGCTCTCGGGTGGGATGCGGCAGCGCGTCACCATCGCCCTCGCCACGATCCTGTCGCCGCGACTCATCCTTGCCGATGAGCCCACGACGGCTCTGGATGTGGTCGTGCAGCGCGGCGTCATTCAGCTGCTCCAGGACATCCGCGATCGGATGGGCAGCACACTCGTGCTCGTGACGCACGACATGGGCGTCCATGCCAATCTGGCCGATCGCGTGCTGGTGCTGTACGCCGGGCAGGTCATGGAGGAGGCCAGCACCACGACGCTGTTCAAGGAGCCACTGCATCCCTACACGCAGTACCTGATCAAGTCCCTGCCACGGCTGGACGATCGCGCTGAACGGGTCAGCATTCCAGGCCGGCCGCCAGCTCTCGACGCCGCGCCGGCCGGCTGTCGCTTCCACCCGCGGTGCCCGTATGCGATGGAGGTGTGCCAGACCGTACCGCCGCCGCTGCTGCAGATCGGACCCGAGCATCGCGTCGCATGTCATCTCGTCACCCCTGTGCCTGCCGCCGCTGATGCCGCCGACTGACACCAGCGCGGCGCTTCTGCAAGTCGAAGATCTCACGCGCGTGTTCACCGCCCGTCGCGGACTGAGCACGCTCCGCCTCTCCGCCGTCGACCGCGCCAGCCTCACGATATCGGGCGAGCAGCACGAGATCCTGACCATCGCGGGCGAGAGCGGCAGCGGCAAGACGACGCTGGCGCGGATGATCCTCGGGCTGATCGAGCCGACGTCGGGTCGCCTGCGCTTCAAAGGCCACGATGTCACACGCATCCGCGGTGGTACGCAGCGCACGTGGTTCCGCCGCCAGGTGCAGCCCGTATTCCAGGACCCGTTTGCCACGTTCAACCCACTGCGTCGCGTCGAGTCCTACCTCTATGAAACGGTTGGCAATTACGGCATCGCGCCGCGGCGGCAGGCCGAGGAGCCCGTAGAACGCGCACTCAGCACGGTTGGTCTGTCACTGCGCGAGGTGCAGGGCCGCTACCCGAGCGAGCTGTCGGGTGGGCAGTTGCAACGCGTCGCGATCGCTCGCGCGCTGATCACCGATCCATCGCTGCTCGTCGCCGATGAGCCAGTGTCCATGCTCGATGCCTCGCTGCGCATGTCGGTGGTCAACCTGTTTCGCGAGCTCAAGGCACGCCAGAGCGTGCTGTACATCACCCACGATCTGGCGACCGCGTACTACGCGAGCGACCGAGTGGCGATCATGCTGCGCGGCTGGATCGTGGAGCTCGGTCCGGTGCACAAGGTGCTGGGCGAGCCGCTGCACCCGTATACCCAGCTGCTCAAATCCTCGGTCCTGGAGCCCGATCCGGCCCGTAAGTCCAATCAGCGCGTGTCGTTGTCGGTCACCGAGGCCCACGGCGCCGAAAGCATCGGCTGCCGCTTCGCCGATCGCTGTCCGCAGGTGATGAGCATCTGCCGCACGATCGAGCCGCCCAATGCCCAGGTGCAGGGCCGCCTGGTCAAGTGCCACCTGTACCAGACCGAGCAAGCCCAGCTCGAGGTCCCCCAGCTCGCCACCACGCCGGCCTGAGCCAGTCGGATCTCGCCCCGTATCTCAACAGGGTCCGCCGAAGCGATGCCTTGTGCGCGCTAGCCGATCTACCACCAGCAACACGTCGTCGAGCTCGAACGGCTTCGGCAGAAACGCCTGTGCGCCCAATTCATCAGAGACGTTGCCAGCGTCCCGCGCCGCCGACATCACCGCGACTGGTACCTGAATAGCGTTGTGCTTGATCTGCCGCAGGAACTCCCACCCGTCCATCACCGGCATCATCAGGTCCAACAGGACCACTGCCGGCGGGTGCGCCCTGAGCTCCTGCAGCGCCTCGATGCCATTGGTCGCCATCCTGACGCTGTAATCCGACATCTCGAGGATGTCGGCCACGACGTTCCGTATCGCCGGATCGTCGTCCACGATCAGGATGTGCTGCACTCGCGAAAGTTCCCGCACGCCCAGTGCCGGCCACGCACGAACCGGCTGTCACTTTGGCAACGCCCGCTGGCTGTTTTGTGACAATCACCGGTGCGTGACTTGCAGATTGGGAAGCGTGCGTTCGCTGCCCGCGGTGGCTTTGGCGCTGCTGGTCGCGTGCGCCCCACCTGCGCCACCGGCGCCCGCGCCGCCCACCACCCCGCCGTCCTCGCCGACCCAGCAGCCAACACTTCAAGTTCGACCCACCCCGCCAGCGGCGGCCCCCCAACCCACCACAGCACCAGCGCCATCCCAGCAGCAGCAGCCGCAGGCACAGCTCACCCGGGAGCAGCAGCAGGCCGTCGCGGCCGCCCAGCAGCGCACGCTCGAAGGCGACTACCCCCGCGCGATCGAAGCCTGGCGTCGCGCGCTCACCCAGTCGCTACCGCCACAAGCAGTGGTGGAGGCCCAGTTCCAGCTAGCGCTCGTTCTCTCGAAAGCCGGCCAGGGCGCGGAGGCGCTCAACGTAGCCGCGGCTCTGCAAGCGGATCCACGCTCTGCCTACCTGCAGGGCGAGGCCCTGGAAGCCAGCAACCGCCACCGCGAAGCCATGGCGGCGCTGAACGCCTACGCCACCACCAACCCCACCACGGCGTCCGCGGTGTACCTCGAAATCGCCGAAACAGAGCAGGCCGCCGGCCGCCCAACGCAAGCCGCGGAAGCAGCCGCCAGAGGCCTGGACCAGGCCCAGGCCAGACAGCTCAAGCAACGCCTCCTCGAGGTCAGAGCACAGGCGCTGGGAAGCCTCGGCCAGAACGAGCAAGCTTTCGACGCCCACCGCCAGGTCCTCGCCCTCGCCACCAACAACGCCACCCTCGGCGAGCAGCTGTTCCGCCTGGCCGAGGTCAGCCGCGACCTTGGCAAACGCGATGAATCGGTCCGCGCCCTCAAGACCGCGCTGGACCAGTTCCCCGGCGCCGCCACCACCGCCGATGCCTTGCGGCTCCTCGATGAGCTGAAGGCGGCCGACGAGGTCGACCCCTTCATCCTCGGCCGCGCCAGGTACTTCGCCGTCGATTACCGCAACGCCGTCACAGCCTTCGACCGCTATCTGCAAGCGGAGCCGAACGGCCCCGACGCCACAGCCGCCCGACTCTACAAAGCGCTGGCCAGCCTTACTCCGGGCAACGAGCCCAGCGCCCTGCGCGAGCTCGACGCCATCGCCGACGATCCCAACCAGGACTCCGAGCTCTCCGCGCAAGCCCTCCTCGAAGGTGGTCAGGCACTCGAGGGCCTGAGCGAGCCTGACCAGGCCGAACAGCGCTACGCGCGCCTCCTCAGCCGCTTTCCACGCCTCGACGCCGCCGCCAACGCCGGCTTTCGCCTGGGCCTGACGCGATTCGTTCGCGGCGCCGACACTGAGGCGATCGCAGCCTGGGACGGCTTGATCGCCCGCCGCGATGACTTGACCGCGGACGATGTCGGCCGCGCCTTCTACTGGCGCGCCAAAGCCCTTCAGCGACTTGGCCGCGACGCCGACGCCCGCGCCAGCCTCCAACAAGCCGCGCAGATCCGACCTGCGAGCTACTACTCGCTGCGCGCTGCCGCCCTCCTCGGCGAGCTCTCGACAGGCGCGGACCAGTCGCTCCAGGACTGGCTGGCCGGCCGTCACCAGGATCTCACCGCCGCCACTGCCAGCGTGGCCAACGATCCCGCGCTTGCCCGCGCCCTGGCTTTGTCCGCGCTCGGCTTGATCCGCGAAGCCAACTGGGAAGTTGACGAGCTGCTCCAGCGCTACCCCGACCGCGCCGACCGACTGACCGTGCTCGCCCAGCGTTTCAGAGATCTCGGCCTCGTCAGTGCCGCCACGCGCCTGGGCGACGCGGCCATGACCGCCGCCTCGATCGAGGCGCCCCAGGATGCGCCTGCGGCGCTGCGCCAGCTCGCGTACCCGCGACCTTTCGCCGAGCTGGACGACAGTGTCGCCGACCGCTACGGCCTCGACCCATTGCTGCTGGAGAGCACGGCCCGTGAGGCCACACAGTTCGATGCGTGGACCGACGATGCCACCAGCGGCGCTCGCGGCTTGGCCCGAATGAGCCCGCTCCATGCCGAGGAAGCGGGCCGCGGCCTCGGTGCCCAGAATGTCGACCCGTTCCGTCCCGCGCTCGCGATCGAGCAGCAAGCCTGGCTGCTCGCCGATCGGCTGCGCCGCTTCGACGGCCGTCCCGAGGTCACCCTCGCCGCGCTGAGTACCACCGAGCGACTGGTCGACGGCTGGCTCGTGCGCCCCGGTGCCGACGATCCCGACGTCTTCCTGGAGCAGATCGACTTCGAAGGCACTCGCTCCGTGCTGCGCGGCCTGCTGGCAAGCCGCATCGCCTACGGCCTGACGTACGGCGCCCCGCTCGATCCGGTCGCGGCCATCCACGTCAAGCCCGAGCCGACTGCCGGCTGGGTCAAGATCGCCCGATTGGCTGGCGAGGTGCCGCCAGCCGCTCCCGTCTCGCCTGCGGCAGCGTCCGGCAGCCAGGAGCAACAGCAGACGTTCGCCACCGCGGCCACGATGCAGCGCGACGGCGACCACGCCGCGGCCGCCGACCTCCTCCGCCCGCTCGCTGCGTCGGGTGATGCACCCGTAGCCACGGCGGCGCAACTGCGTCTCGGCCAATCGCTGCTCGGCGCGGCTCGCCCCGCCGAAGCCCTGCAGCTGCTCCAATCGCTGCCGCCCTCTGCCGACCAGGCGTTCCTCACTGGCCGCGCCCTGGCCGCCCTCGGCCAGTGCCCCGCCGCCGTCGACCAGTTCCAGCACTTCGTCGACACGGTCGGCGGGCCGCTAGCGGTCCACGGCCTCGGAGCGCAGGCGGCCTGCCAACTCGACACGGGTCACGCTGACGACGCCGTCGCCCTCTTGCAGCGCGCCGTTGCCACCCCCGACCTGCCGCGCCCGCAAACGATCGACCTGCGCGAAAAGCTTGCCCTCGCCCGCCTGCGAGCGGATGACGCTAACGGCGCCCGCGGCGACTATGCCTCCCTGCTCTCCGCCGCACGCTCCGACTCCTACCGCGCCGAGCTCAACTACATCCTGGGCGTCATCGCTCCCGATCCCGGCGCCGCCGCCGCCCGCTTCCGCGCTGCCCTACAGCTCGACCCCAAAGGCCGTCCCGCCCAGGCCGCCCTCGACGAGCTCGTCTCCCTTGGCGATCCCTTCGCCAGTTCGTTCGAAGCGGGCGAGACCCGTTTCGAGCAAGACCGCTACCGCGAGGCGCTGGCAGCCTACTCCGCCTTCGTGCAGTCGAACCCGTCAGACGCGCGTGTGCCAAAAGCGTACTACGGTCGCGGCGTCTCGCTGGTGCGACTGAACCAGGACCGTGCGGGGATCGCCGTGCTGGAGAGCATCGCCCAGCGCTTCCCGAACACCCTCGATGCCGCCGACGGCACCTTCCGCGGCGGTCGCATCCGCGAGAGCCTGGCCGACCTGGACGGCGCCGCGCAGTCCTACCGCGCCGCGATGGCGCAGCCTGGCGCCGGCACGCGCGCGACCGATGCGCAGTTCCGTCTGGCGTTCGTGCAGTTTCGCCAGGGTCGCTTCGCAGAAGCCGCCGCGGGCTGGCGCGACCTCTCCACCCGGGTGTCTGCCGCGGACGATCGCGCGCAAGCCCTGTTCTGGCTCGGCAAAGCGCTGCGTGCCCAGGCTGACTCGGCGGGCGCCAGCGCCGCCTGGGTCGCCGCGCGCGACGCCGACCCGCGCGGCTTCTACGGTATGCGCGCCGACGACCTGCTGTCGGGTCGCGACGATCCGCGAGCCGCCAGCAATGCCACGCTCCCCGACGCCGACGCGACCGCCGACCTGCGCGCGTTTGCCGACTCGCGCGGCGATGTCTCGGCCGCCCAATCACGCCTCGACCGCGACGCGGGCGTAGCCAGAGCCGAGGAGCTGCTGGCTCTGGGCCTGAGACGCGAAGCCACCTGGGAGCTGTCAGGCGTCTCCGACCGTCTGGGCAACGATGTTTCCGGGCTTGCGCTGCTCGGCGCCTGGGAACAGAGTCACGGTCTGTACAACGCCGCCCTGCTGCTCGGCTACGACATCTCGAGCGCCGCTCGCACCTCTCTGGTCGCCGGTCCCGCGGCCGTTCGCAAGCTGCTGTACCCCGTCCCCCACCCCGCGGCGCTCCAACGCAGCGCCGAGCGCCAGCACGTGGATCCACTCCTGTTCAGCGCGCTGATGCTGCAGGAGAGCAACATGGATCAGGACGTCGAAAGCGCCGCCCAGGCGCGCGGCCTGAGCCAGTTGATCGCGAGCACCGCCTACGAAGCCGCGCGAGCCCTCGGCGTGTATGGGTTCCGCTCCTCCGACCTGTTCAAACCCGCCACCAGCATCGAGCTCGGCGCGTACACCTTCCAGCGCCGAGTGGCCCGCTACGACGCCAGAATCTTCCCCGCGCTCGCCGCCTACAACGCCAACCAGTTCAGCGTCGACGGCTGGCTCTTGAGCAGCGGCGACGCCGACGTCGACACCTTCGCCGAAGCCATCCCGTTCACCGAAACCTACCCCTACGTCCAGCGCATTTATGTCAATTACCGCCAGTACCTCGAGCTGTACGGGAATCAATGACGGCTGAGATTGGCTGGTTGAGTGCAGTACTGGAAACAATCCAGTTAACGAACGATGGCCCAGGCACGACCTCGTACCTGGGCTCATGGTTGTCCTTGTAGACCTTGACCTGAACGTCGAACGCCTGGACCGCCAGCCGCTTCTGTTCGTAGGTCAAGTTGTTCAGGTTCGACGCGACCAGCTGACATGCCGCGGTCAGCTCAGTCAGCCGGTCACGCTGGGTTTGCCGCTCGACCTCGCGGTGCACGAGTTCAGCTCGTTCGGCCTCCAGCGTGCGTCGCTGCGCGCTGAGGCCCGCCAATTGTTCGCGGACCATGCTCGCGGAATCTGCGTCAAGCAGCGCGAGGTTGCTGACCAGGGCGCGCTGCTTGCGTTCGAGCTCGGCTATCGAGCGATCGAGCGTCGCCGCGTCGGCTCCAACATCCTCTGACGCCAACATCTGCTCGATGCCATCCCTGATCTTGTCTGGTTCAAGGATGAGCCGTACGACGTCCGCCCAGGCCAGGTGGTCCAGCTTCTCGGCGCCGATGCTCGGTATCTCAGCGCACTGGTCGCCCGGATTGCGGCTGGTGCAGACATAGCGCGTCTTCCAGCGTGGATTGCGGTTAACGACCATGCCGCGCCCGCAGTACCCACACCGCGCGAACCCAGCCCGCAGAAGCGTCTCCGTCGGGTCGCCATTACGTCGGCCCGAAAGCCGCTTGTTCAACGCCATGCGCTCCTGCACCGCGGCAAACGTCGCGGCATCGACCAAAGCCGGCACCGTGCCCTCGGGCATGACCACCTGGTCCTCGGGCCGCCGGAACCCACGCTGGTGCCGGTTCTTGCCGCGCGGATTGTGTTGGCGAAACGAGGCCGCATGGCCCGTATACGCCAGCGTCGTGAGAATGTGCCCGAGGGTGGAGGTTCGCCAGACTGGCCCCCGACCCGATGGCGTAGGCACGCCCTCGCGCATCAACACGGCGGCAATTGCGACAAGTCCTTGCCCTGAGCCGATGCTGCGAAGATTCGCCTCACCACGGTCGCTTCGGGTTCTGCTGGCACGTAGCGACCCTTCGCCTCGTCCGCCCAACGATAGCCATACAGCGCCTTCCAGCCAGGGATCAGCTTGCCGCTCTGAGCACGCGCGACACGCCCGCGGACAGTCCGCTCCTTGATCTTCTCGTGCTCGACCTCGGCCGCGAACGCCTTGGCCGAGCGGATGAACCGCCCAACCGCACTGTCCTCGAAACTCTCGGTCACGAACTGCAGCGTCGCGCCCGCCTCTTCGAACTCCTCGGCCAGGATGTAGATATGCGCCTGGTTGCGCGACAGCCGATCCAGCGCGTAGCAGATCACGGCGGTGATGCCGCGTGGCCGTACCGCCTCCCGAAGAACGGATAACCTAGGTCGCTCGCGCAGCACCGTGCCCGAGAACACCTCGCGATAGACGTAGCCATCTTCGACAAGACAGCCACGCTCAGCCGCGAAGCGCCTACAAGCAGCCTCCTGCGTGTCGAGCGATGTGCCTTCCTCTTCCTGTTCCACCGAGCTAACTCGGGTGTAAATCGCAGCTCGCTTCTCGAGCAGCGGCCCGTTCTTATTCATCAATGTTTCCCCCTGTGCTTGGTAGATTCTAGCAATTATCTACTTCAGTGTCAGCGACTAAACCTCGCCTAATCATGATGAGCTTCGCGGCTAATGCAGCCGCTAACATTCGCCGTCAATGGAATGAATTGATCCCATCCTGTACGTGTGGCAAGATCCTCGAGATGGCGTCCCGTGGGCCCGAAGCTTCAGCCAAGTCTGACCTGTGGCGAGGAGTCTATGACGCCCGCCGGGCCGCGGCGTTGTCCGGCGTTCCCGAACGCACACTCACCCGTTGGGCCGCGTCAGGTCTTTTTTCGCCTTCGATCTCACCCGAGCCTAGAACGCGCTTCTGGTCGTGGTACGACCTCCTCGCGCTACGCACGATCGATTGGCTGCGCAAGCCGCCCGAGGATGAGGGCTTGCGGCGAGTCACAATTCCGAGGATTCGGCAGGCGCTCGAGGACCTGGACGCCCGCGGCGTATCACGTACGCGCCTGCACAATGCTGTCGTTCGCACGGTTTCAGGCGAACTCTTCTTCGAGATCAACGACGACCTGGTCCGAGCCGATCGAAGCCGGCAGGGCGGAATGCCAGGCGTGTTGCCGGTCGTGCGCCAGTACAAGCGCGGGCCAGACCTTCTGGAGCCGCGACCCCTCCTTCGCATCATCCCAGGCAAGCTCCATGGCGAGCCGCACCTACTGGACACTCGCATCCCGACCGCTGCGATCTTTGCGCTCCATCGCCAGGGATTTTCAATCGCTGAAATCTCGACGATGTACCCGGATGCAGATTCCAAGGCGTTGGGTCAGGCCGTCGAACTTGAAGACACGTTAAACCCTGCTGCATAGATGCGAACCGCTACGTGCCCACGCACTATGTGCTCGACCACAATTTTCCGTTCTACGTAGTTCAGTTCGCGTGG
>WNGF01024903.1_pt1 | contig 12700 bp, 14 predicted proteins | sample 5400641 | NCBI WGS metagenome assembly WNGF01 (sample SAMN13153371, study PRJNA577476) | soil metagenome | isolation source: 80 cm soil or saprolite under grassland replicate 2 | place: USA:California | collected 2016-06-15
CCCCGAACAGGGCAACGAAGGAGACCATGAGGATGGGCCACGACCCCCCCACCACCACGAACCCCCTCCCCAGGGCGGTGGTGAGCCTGCCGAGCGGCGAGGGGCCGATGGGCCGGCGACCAAAGAGGCTCCCGAACAGCCCGGGGCGGGACGGGGCCTCCGATGTGCGGCTGGCGGTCGCCGGCGTGGAGGACGCGGACGAGCGGGCCTGTGAAGGGCGCCGGCCCTTCCCCCCGCTCCGCTTCTTCGCCGTCATCCGGCCCCGTCCTCGTCTTCGTCCCCAGAACCTTCCGGCTCGCCGAAGTCGGGAGCCTCCGTCCGCCGCGAGAGGTACCCCAAGGGCACCGAGAGCAGGACCACCATCACCACCAGGGCGATGGCGAAGTTGCCCAGCAGGCGGGCCGGGTCGGCGACGCTCGGAGAGGTCACGTCGATCAGGTCCCCTTGCGGATCGGGCTCGTAGGCCACGAGTCCACCCCGAAGGCCCCCCGTTGCGGAAAGGACGAGATCCCCGGTGACGGCGATCCCGCCGACCAGGCCCGGACCCCTCTCCGACTCCCAGACCTCATGACCGGATGAGGCGTCCACCGCCACCAACCGCCCATCGCCGAGGCCGACCAGGACTGACGTCCCTCCCACGACCACCGGCGAACTTCGGCGGATGAATTCGTTGAACTGGAAGTCGAACAGTCTCTTCCCGTTCGCGGGATCGAACTTCCACAGGCCTCCGCGCCCGTCGGCGACATACACGGCGCCACCGGCCACGGTCGGCGACGAGGTCTGCCACACCGGGCCGACGCCACGGTGCACCCAGCGCACCGCGCCTTCGGCCGCATTCATGGCGATCAGCTCTCCGTTCAACTGGCTGTCCGAAACCGCCACGTAGACCGATTGCTCGTCTACGACCGGCAGCGAGGTGAAGACGGTCCCCAACGGGAGCGGGACGACCCATGAGGGGTCGCCGGAGGACGCGGACAGCGCGACCAGCGACAGACGGTTTGGCTCTCCGACGACCTGCCCCGACGGCGAAGGAGACGGCGACGGCGTGGGGGTGGCCGCCGCGCCGATGGCCAGCCGTCCCTGGGGCACCGTGTAAACGGTGCCGTCCGCAACCGTGACCGGTCCCTGCACCCCGTCGTTCAGCAGAACCGACCACCGCTCCTTGCCGGTGGCCAGGTCGACGGCGAAGACGTGGCCGGCGTCGTCCCCCACGAACGCGGTGCCACCGGCCACCGTCACACCGGAGTGGCTCTGCTCACCGAGGGTGAACGGTGTGGCCCAGGCCGGCTTTCGGTCGGCCAGCCCCACCGCCCGGAGCTTCGTGTCCGAGCTCGAGGAGCCCTCGGTGAACAACAGGACCGCGGTCCCCTTGACGGTCGCCACCGCCGGCGTGGTCGAGGGGCCCTCGGCGCGCGCGAGCGTCCACCGCTCCTGTCCGGTAGCCAGGTCGATCCCGTACACGGCGGCGGGCCCCACCACGATGGCCTCGTCGGCGACGACGACTGGAGCCGAGGCGCCTTGCTGCCCGATCGGTGCCACGGGAAAGGCCCAGGACTGCCGGTACGGGGGCGGCGGACCCTCAGCCGTCCCCGGGTGCGAGGCACCCCCTTGGAACTGCGGCCAGGCGAACGCCGATCCGGGCTCGGCAGCCTGTCCGAAGGCCCGCCCGGCCAACAGGTTGATCGGGACGCTCATCACGAGGACCGCCAGCGCGGCCTTCGACAGAACGCGGAGCTGATCAGGGAACAGGTGGGCGACCCTCCGTCGAACGGGCGCCCATTCTAGGCGGGCCCGGTGAGGCGCCGTTCAGCTCATCCGGTGGGGGGCAGGACGGGAGCCAACCGGATCAGCCCGACGAGGCTCAGGGGAGCGAGGAACGCAAGCGGATCCACGTACGCGCCCTCTTGCCGAACGCCGAAGTGGAGATGTGGCGGCTCCACGCCAGGGTGGCCGGTCCCGGTGAGCGCCACCGCCGACCCTCGAGCCACAGCGTCGCCCTTGCGGACCAGGATGGCGGAGGCCCACGAGTACGTCGATGACAGCCCACCGCCGTGATCCACTGTAACGAACAGGTGGCCGGCGACGTCGCCCGCGAATGCCACGAAGCCCGGCGCCGGCGCGAGCACCGGCGTTCCGATGGGGACCGCGATGTCGATCCCGCGATGGCCCGCGCCGAAGGGCGTGGATGGTGGGTCGAAGCCCCGGATGACCGGGCCCACGACGGGCCATGCCCAGCCGCCGGATGGACCCGAGCCGACGGAGGGGGCGACCGAGGCGAGCAGTAGCAGGGGGAGGATGACGAGCCGCGGACGAAGCGGCATCGAGACCTCCTGTTCTCCTTCTTTTTCCCCGGGCCCGTCCGTTCTTCGGCCGGTTGATCGAGGCCCCGAACGCTAGCCGCCCAGGAACCGGATTGCAGTGAGGGAGATCACTTCCGGGGGGCCCAGCGGGCCCCTACTCCGCCTCGACGAACTGCAGCCGGAGCTGGTTCACGGCCTTCGTGTGGATCTGGCACACGCGGGACTCGGTGACGCCGAGGATCTCGCCGATCTCCGCCAAGGTCAGTCCCTCGAAGTAGTACAGCGTGACGACGATCTTCTGGCCAGCAGGCCCCGCGTCTCCTGCCCCTCCAGGCCCATGGTGACGTCGCTCCCCCGGTCGGCCAGCGTGTCCAGCAGCGAGACCTGCTCCCCCCGGTCGCTCCCCACCGACAGGAGCTCGTCCAGCGCCAGGACTGACACGAACGAGATCTGCGTGATCACGTCGTGGAGCTCCTTGAGCGTGACGCCGAGGCGCGCCGCGACCTCCTTCTCGCTCGGGGCTCGCTTCATGATCGACTCGAGGTCGGAGTACGCCTTCTCGATCTCGCGGGCCTTGAACCGGACGGATCGCGGCACCCAGTCCATGGCCCGCAGCTCGTCGATGATCGCCCCCTTGATCCGGGGGATGGCGTAGGTCTCGAACTTGTTCCCCCGGGCCGGCTCGAACTTCTCGAGCGCATCGATCAGCCCGAACATCCCGTAGGAGACGAGGTCGGCCTGGTCGACGCTGGCCGGAAGGCCGGTGGCCACTCGGCTGGCCACGTACTTCACGAGCGGCGCGTAATGAAGGATGAGCCGCTCGCGGGCCTGAAGGGATGCTGTGTCCTTGAACTCGGCCCACAACGCTGCGAGCTCGTCCATCGGCTGCTTGGCCGGCTCCGGGAGGACCGTCACCGACCGCCCGGCCGCCCTGGCGGGCGGTTTGAGCGGTGGGGCGACCTTGATGGCTGGTGCGGCCTTGGTCGATCCGGACGACTTCACGGCCGGTGCAGGCTTGGCGGGCTTCGCCCCCTTCGGGGTGAGAGCCGCTTTCCCGTTCGCGCTCGCCTTGGCCGCCATCATGCCCTCGGGTGGCTTCGTTGGTAGGCGGCGAACAGCCGGGTGCGCGACACATGCGTGTACCGCTGAGTCGTGGCCACGCTTGAATGACCGAGGAGCTCCTGGACAACGCGGATGTCCGCTCCCCCTTCGAGGAGATGCGTGGCGAACGAGTGCCGGAGCGAGTGCGGGGTCACGCGACGCCCGGACAACGTCTCCGAACCGTATCGCTCCACGAGGGCTCGGATGTCGCGTACCCCGAGCGGCCGACCCTTGCGGTTGAAGAACAACGCGGCCGACCCCTCGACGGCGAGCGGCGATCGACCCCGGTGGAGATACTCCCGGATGGCCTCGACCGCGAAGTCCGACATCGGGACGTCGCGTTCTTTCGAGCCCTTGCCCAACACCCGGACCCGTCCGTGGTCCAGGTCGATCCGATCGAGTGTGAGTGCACTGACCTCCCCCGCCCGCAGGCCCGACCCGTACAACAGCTCGAGGACCGCCCGGTCTCGGAGTGCCACCGCCCGGCCCACCTTGTCCTGCGAACCGGGTTCAGGGGCCTCGACGAGTCCGGCAGCCTCCGCGGGCCTGAGCACCGTGGGCAGCCGGTTGGCCACCTTCGGCCGCCCCAGCATGGCGGCCGGATCGGCCTTCACGAACCCTCTCGCTGCGGCCCAACGGTAGAAGGTGTGGATGGCCCCCACACGCCGGGCGATCGACGAACGTGCGTAGCCGAGGGTCACCTGCTGCGCCAGGAACCGCCGGAGGAGCGGGTACGTTGCCGAGTCGAGCGAGCGCCGCTGGCGCGACAGGAACACGGCCAGCTGCTCGAGGTCCTGGCGGTAGGCGGACACCGTATGCTCGGACAGGTGTCGCTCGAGCGCCAAGTGATCGGCGAACTCGCCGATCAGCTTCGCCTCGGGATGGGGAAGGTCCTCCCGTGCTTGCATCGTCCTTCCTGGTCGTCGTCCTCGTCGTCGTCGGGTGCCCTTGTACCAACGGGAGAAGGGGCATTCAAGCTTCCCACGAACGTCGGGCAGTTTCAGTCCCCCCAACGGCCGTCGGACGGTGAATGCCTCGCCCCACCCCGGATGGGCCGATGGCGCTCGGGAACCAGATGCCGCGCCGAGGTTCTACGTCGTCGCCGCCTTCAGCCGAGGTTCAAACCGGCCACCGACGCTCCGGATCAGTCCCTTCAGCTCCAGGCCGAGGAGCAGCGGGAGCACCTCCGGCACCGAGACGCCCAATCCCCTCGCCACCTTCTCGGGCAGCACGGGTCCGCCGACGAGCTCGAGAGCGGCCTGCTCCGCCAGGGTCAGGTCCAGCCGCATGAGGGCACCGCTCCGCCCATCGACGAGCTTCAAGTCGCGCATGAGGTCGTCGACCCCCCGGATCAGCGTCGCCCCTTCCCGGATGAGGACGTTGGGAACGTGAGCCAGGGGATTGGTGATGGCGCCCGGGACGGCGAACACATCCCGGCCCAGATCCAGCGCGTGTTCGGCGGAGATCAGCGAGCCGCTTCCCTCGGCACCCTCCACTACCACAAGGCCCGTGCACATGGCCGCGACGATCCGGTTGCGGGCCGGGAAATGGTACGGCTCTGGCGGGATCCCCGGCGGATACTCGCTCACCAACGTTCCGGTCTTCGCGATCCGCTCGATCATCCGCTCGCTCCATCTCGGATAGGCCTGGTCGATCCCGCACCCGAGCACCGCGACCGTATGACCGCCGGCATCGAGCGCGCCCTGGTGGCCGGCGGCGTCGATGCCTCTTGCCGCTCCACTGACGACGCATACGCCCGACGTCGCGAGGTCATGACCGATGGCGGTGGCCAGCTCCCTGCCGAGGTCGGAGCAGTTGCGAGCCCCTACGATGGCAACGGCACGCTCGCGCGGTGGAAGGGGCCGGCCCTTGACGAAGAGGGCAGCCGGCGGGTCCTCGAGGTTCTCGAGCTGCGGCGGGTAGCCGGCGCTTCCGAACGGCACGAGGCTCGCGCCACATGCGACGAGGGCGCGATCGATGTCGTCGGGGTCGAGCCCCCGTGCGAATTCTCGGTCGGTATGGCTGCCGGCGCGTCCCCGTCGGACCGCCTCGAGGGTGGCCTCGGCAGCTCGCTCTCGGTCCGCGACCTCCAGCAGCTTGATCGGCGAGATGCCCCGCAGCGCCATCAGGACGAGCAACGCCCTTCGATCCGCCTCGCCGTCGACGAAGCTCGGCGGCCACCGTGATGGGCGGTTCGCCGAGCACCTCCGGTGGACGGTCGGCCGGTCACCTCGTTCGGCGGCACCATCAGCCCGCACGGGCCAGGCTTCCCTCGGAAAGGTTCATCCGATACGTCAATGCCTCGGCCATGTGTCCGGCGGCGATCTCCGTGGCGCCCCCGAGGTCGGCGACGGTCCTCGCGACCTTGATGGCTCGATCGAATCCTCGCCCGGTGAGGCCCAGGACATCCACCGCGCCTGCCAGGACGTCGTATCCGCCGGAAGACATCCTGGCCCGTCTCCGAGCCACCGGCCCGGGAAGCATGGCATTGCATGGGAAGCCGAGGGCCGCATACCGGTGCCGTTGACGGGCTCTGGCCTCCTCGACACGAGTCCGGATGGGTAACGACGCCTCGCCGGCGGTCTCACCCAGCAGCTCTCTCTTGGAGAGCCGCGGAACCACGAGTCGGATGTCGATTCGATCGAGGAGAGGTCCCGACAGCTTTTGCCGGTACAGCTCGACACGGTGCGGAGGACACCGGCACTGGCGTTTGGGATCGCCCTCGTAGCCGCACGGGCAGGGGTTGGTCGCCGCGACCAGCGTGAACGCCGCGGGGAACTCGACCGACCCGGCCACACGCGTCACCACGACGCGGCCGTCCTCGAGCGGCTGGCGGAGCGCCTCCACCGCGTCCCGTCGGAACTCCGTCAGCTCGTCGAGGAACAGGACCCCGTGATGCCCCAGTGTTGGGGAATGTCGCCCGAAGGGGATTCGGGCTGCGTCACTCCTTGTCTGGTGCAGCCTCCATAATGACGTGGACGCGGTAGCCCTTCGCTGGTAAGGCCATGATGGCTGCGATCGCCACCCAGTCAGGCCCCGGAAACTCAACCGTCTTGTTCATGCGACCAGCAACTCGAATCTCGATGAAGTCCGAGCCTGCATCCCTGGCGACCGACATTAGGGCCGCTTTGACCTTCTCCCCCTCCTCCTCGTTGCCGTTGCCGAAAAAGTCCAGCCTGTCGGGGAACTGCGTCCAGACGTAGCCGAGGTACTCGCCTTCCCTGGTCCAAACATGCACCGTCATGGCCCCTCCTTCCAAGCGCCAATCTAGCGCGGGAAGGGGTGCTCACCCCAGGCCTCGTAGATGGCCCAGGGCTCCACGTAACCGGGGGTCGGAGCGGCTGTTCAGCCACCTCCGGATCGTGGAGACGCTGACCTCGCGAGTCTCCGGGCCGCAGATCCAAGATTCGCCAGGGAAGTGGCCTCGTTCTGGGTGAGGGCAAACTGACGAGACTAGAGTTCAGGTATGCCCGAGAAGGGCCGTATCGGCGAACTGTTTCATGTCCGCTTCACCGTGACTATCACGGTGGGAGTGATCGCGTTTCTCATAGGGGCGGGTCTTGTTCTTTTGTACGCCTACTTCCCGAAGCAGCGCGCCCTGCTTCAATTCGTAGCGGCTGCCTCAGCGGCAGCCGGGGGAGTTACAGCGGCGTACTACGTCGGAGCAAGCGTCAGAGACGCAGCCCGGACTCAGGATGCGACCCGCAAAGAGCAGGGAGACGCGCAAAAGGCCCTGCTCGAGGAACGGGTGCATGCAGAACAGATCCGACGAGTATTCGACTTGTCGGCCCGCTGGGGTGATCCGGCCTTGAGTCCCGCTCGGAACACGATGTCACGCTTACTTGAGGAATTCAAGAAATCTGCCTTGGGGGCAGAAGACCGAGTCCGGGCCATTGAGACCGCGATCGAGGAGGAGGCGAAGGAAGACACAGAAACCGAAGGCCCCGGGGTCCGGAGATCCATCACCATGACCCTCGACTTCCTGGAATCCGTTGCTCTTTCGGTCAACACTGGTTCGGCCGACGAGGAGTTGACGAAGAGGTTGTCCAGGGGCGTGATTTTGAACTATGCGCGGATGTTCGGGCCGTGGATTATGGATCGCCGAGATCGAACTGCCCAACCGAGGCTTTACGTAGAACTACTCACCTTGGCGGACCGCTGGAGCGACCGGTAGGAACAGAGCCAAACAGACGCCTCAGACCGGAGTTCTCCGGAGCATCCTTGGAGTCTTAGCCAGAATCGACTTCTACAGCCATCCGCTCTTCGCCTCTATTCACGTAGGACCTCCTGGCTCGCTTTCTTGTACAGCATAAAGCATCGGCGCGTGTGCCGCCCCACCTAAGTTCCTCCGTCCCCAGGCTCTCGCGGGGGCACTCCTCCCGCCTGAGCCAAGGGATGATGTGAGCTATGGGCCAGCCCTACTCTACGGCGTTGCCCGAGCTGCGAGCGACGTGAACGCCATCCGCCGAGGCCGAGTGCTCCGTCGGGTGAAGACCGGCTCATCGGCCGAGCGTTGGCCCGAAGCTCTTGGTGGCGGTGAACGAATCACAAGCCTGTTCTTAAGCCTCTCACAGCCCCGTAGGGCCTCGGAGCGGTAGGGGCGTGCCCTAGGGGGCCGGGGAAATCCTCTTCTGGCCCCCAGGCTAATCTCCGCAGACGTTCCGCCGCCAGGTCCAGTTCCTCGAGCACCTGCCCCTGCGGGTGTACCAGGAACCGGATACGGTCGATTGCATCCAAGCCCTCATCGCAGACGACCCACGGGTCGGCGTTGGGCAGTACCGGGAGCTTCGGTCGGATGCGTTCCCGTAGTCGGTGCTCCCGCTGACGGGCAGCCAAGGCTTCGGGCTGGTCTCCAAGCCGGTGAACCCGAACGAGTTCCTATGCCTTCGGATCGGTTATGGAGTGACGACGTCGATCTTCTGCACGTAGGACGAGATCGCCCCGGTGCCGAACCCGGCGATGATGTCCGTTGTCGCCGTCAGCACACCGGTCTTGACATCCTCGTGCGTCCTGGTCTCGACCCCACCGGCGTCCCAGAACCGACAGGCGGTAGCCAAGTTGCCGACCAACATGAAACCGGTCGGCACTGCACTGGAGGCGTAGACGAGTGCGCCAGAGAATTTGACGAATTCTTCGGCGATTGTCTTGCCGCCTGTGGATGTGACGGCCTGGAGGAGGGCGACATTGTCCGGGTGGGCGATCACCACGACCTGTCCATCGGCCGCCGCCGTGTTGTCGGTCACTGTCGCGATCGACTTGCGGATCGCCGCTGGCACGTCGGCTGTGAAACCGACCGCAGTGCCCGCGTCCGTGTTCACCAGGGTGATCAGGGCGCTGTCCAGGTCCCTGGCAATCGCCGTGCGATGAGCGGCGAGCACCGTGCCAGCGTCGGCGCCGACCAGCGATTCACGAGTGAAGTCCGTGAACCTTCCGTATCTCTTCAGAGTGACGGTGCCGCCGGTCGAAGCGGCGAACTCGACGACCGTCACACCCTCGGCCACACCGGCATCCACCGCCGGCAGCGTGAGCTTCGGGTACTGCGCCGTGATGGCAACCGCCTGCGTTCTCGGGATGCCGGCAGCCTCCCACAGCGTCCTTGGCGAGGACAGGATGTTCGCGTCCCACTGACGGGGCGACCCGTATGTCGTCGTCGTCAACGCTGCGCGGTACTCGGCGTTGAACACCCCCGAGGTGCGGGTGTCGATCGCATGCTGAACCCCGTTCAGCATCTCGTTGGTCACCGCCAACGGGTTGCCCCTCTGGGGGACATCGGGAGCACCCTGGGCATCGGACCGGGGCACCCTGCGGAGCTCTCGCTCCATGGCGGCGTCCCGGGCGAGGCGATCTTCGAGGGCTTCGATCTCGGCCTGGAGCTTGTTGTACTTCCTCTGCTCCGAAGCGCTGAGCTCTCGATCCTCCGTGGCAGCCGTCACCTTGAGGTCGGACTGCTTTGTCGAGATTTCGGCCAGCTGCATCTGAAGGCTGGCCCTTGTGAATTCGTCCATCTGCGTCTCCTGCACGTGCGCGAATAGGCCTTTGGCATTCGGGCCGGTGCGGTGCACTCGCGGCCTTACTGGGCCAGTCGCGCTGCTGAGGCCGGCTCGGTGAACCTCACCTCGGGTGCCTTCGGAGACAGCGCACCCGCGCTTATGGATTAGGTTCCGGTCTCCGTCACGGTTCCTCGTCGTCTTCGCCCTCGACGTATACCTGGGCCATGATTTCCATCTCGATGGCCTCTGCCGAGGCGCGTCAGTTCGTGATGAAGGATTCAATGCACTGCCGCCAGGAGGGCAGGGCATTGGGCGTGGCGTCGAGGTCCACGTCGGGGCCGTCGTCCGGGTAACGAAGGGCCGTCTGGATCATGGAGTGCAGGCTGGCCATCCACCTGTCCCGCTCGCGGTCCCATTTGACTAGGAACGTCCATTTCCGAATCATGGCGGTGCGGTCATCGAGGACGTCCGACTGGGCCATGAGCTGGCCAGGGCGAACCCAGGCGGCGGTGAAGGCGTCGATGGCGGAAGCGAGCAGCTCGTTCATCCGATAACCAGAAAGGGCCCTGGGTCGGGGGGTTCGGGCTCTTGCTCGGATTCGGGTTCCGGCTCAGGCTGGGCCTGCTCGGCTTTCCACTTCGCCTGCTCCTCCGCGAGCACTCGGTTGTGGTGAGCGCAGTAGACATCCTCGGCTTCCTGGAAACACTGGCGTGGTAGGTAGGGGTGCCGTGGTCCCTGCGTTCCCTGCGTGTCCTCGTCCTGCCACTGACAGAGGCCGGGACCACCCTTGTCTAGGGACTCGGTGTACGCCTCGTCCCAGAGCAGCATGCCAGCGTCGTAGCCGCCGGCCTTCAGGATGCGTTCCCGCTCCTTGAGCCGCTTCTTCTCGGCGGCCGCACGATGCCGTGCCGCCTCCCGCTCCTGCTCCTCCCGCTCTCGGCGCTGTTTCTCGTGGTACTCCTGGCTGATCCGGTACCTCTCGGCGGCCGAACGGCACGCTGCCGAGCAGAAACTACGCGGCCGCCCCGTCAGGGCCGGTGGCGGCATGGGACCACCGCAGTATTGGCACGAAGTCGGGCGTTTCGGCATCTATCCTCCGTTACTCTGGCTCAGGAGTTACTTTTCCGGGACGTTCTGTAAGCGGTTGGCTAACGTAGCTCTAGAGCGATTCGCGAATCTGATTGCCCCCCCGTCTGGTTTTTTCTTTCGCATTCCATCGCCGAGGAGTCAGGTATCAGGTAGACCCAGGTACCTATTAAGTACCTGGGTTCACCTGACCCTAGGCCTCGGGTCCACCTCGGGTTCACCTGGGTTCACCTGCCAGCTGCCAGGGTTTCCCCTGGTAGGACTTGCCATCCGCTCCGATCACAGCTCCAACCACCTGGAGAACGCGGGCCGGGACCTCCTTGCGGAGCTCTGAAAGGGCCGGATCGATGGTGCTGGCCCCGAATCCCTGGCTCTTCAGGGCCGCCTTCAGGCCGTTGGTGGACAGCCCCTCGTTCCTGCCGATGGCCTCCACGATTGCGTCCATGCACTCCGCGACGCGGGGGTCGATGTGGGTGCCGACAGGCTCGATGTCTAGGCCGTCGTCGTCCGTATCGACGATTCGGAAACGGCTCTTCGGTTCCTTGTGGCCACCGGTCCGGTTCTTCTCGTGGGCGATGGTGAATTCGTGAATCCCCACCGCCTGGAAGATGAGAACGACATCGGCCTTCTGGCCCATGGCACTTGCGCCACGCCCAGCCCCGACGCCACCACGATTCACAAACGCCTGAGGGTGTCCGCTGTGGTGAACCACTAGGAGGCAAGCGCCCGTCTTTCGCACCAGCGGCACGAGCACGTCTCGGTCGAAGGCGACGACCTCTCGGTTGGAGTTCTCGTCCCCCGACCACAAAGCTGACAACGTGTCGAGCACGACGAGTTCGGCACCAACACACGCCCTAGCGAGGTCCACGAACCGCTCCGAATCCGCTAGGTCGATTGCCGGCATGTGGTAGTGACGTAGTCGGCTCCAGTCGGGGCGAAGCCGGCTCAGTTGTCGAACGTCGGTCTCAAGCGGGTTCTCGGCCGAGACGAGTACGACCTCTCGGCCCTCGTGGGTCACCTTCGTCGCTACCCATTGCGTCCATATCGTCTTGGACGATTCGGCTGGTCCGAACGCCCAGACTCGGGCGGCCTTGGGCAGATAGGGAAACAGGATGTAGTCGGTCTCTGGGAGACCCTCCGTCAGCAGCTTGGCGAAGTCCGTGGGGACGAGTGCATCTTCGTCTGCCTCGGCCAATATCTCGTCGGCCTCTTCGAGGATCGGCGACTTCGAAGACTCGTTGGGAATGGTTGCGCCGATCTTGCCGTCCAAAGCAGCAGCGAGGTCCGCCAGCCGGTGCTGTTCCTCCTCCGCCGATAGTCCACCTGCTAGACTGTCGCCAGCGACGGCGAGGCCCTCTGCCCCCTGCGGGTAGGGGGCCTTTCCTTCGGGGCTCATGTTCCCGCCCCTCGAAGCATCCCGGCGACCCGTGCGACCGTGTCCGAATCACTGACGTGCTCCGGAAGCCCCTGCTCCCGCCGCGAGGCGCGAACCTGCTCCTGCAGGGCTTTGACCTGCCGCCGCATGGCCGCGATCTCGACGACGCGTTCGACTGCAGCCTGGTCGAACTGTCGGCGCTGCCCATAGCCCGGCCTCGGGTTCTCCAGCGGAATCAGCCCGTCGCGGACCCAGTTGTCTAGCTGGCGATACGTGATACCAGCGACGGCGCAAACTTCGCTGGCGGTAAGCGGTGAGCGAGACAACACCAAACGCCCCCTCTCGGAGGTTCGCTTGGGATGCCTCAGCAATCCCCGTGGCCCGGATGTCCCGCGACCTGCCGCCTGGTGAGCCCCGGAATGGTCCCGGCGACCCCCTCTGGCCCTAGCCTGGGCTATGCGCCCTGCCTGGCGACCGTCCCCGTCGGTAGGGGAATTATCAGGCTGTCATTATACGGCGAATTAGACCCGCCAGACGATCTCGATCCGGTCAGGGTCGAAACGGTTCCGGCCGGGAACCGCCGGGCCGATCTCCACCTTCTCCACGATGAGCTGGACGAGCTGTCGGCGAGCCTCCAGGGCGGCCGCTTCCCACCACGTTGTTAACGCATTAACAGACGAGGGTAGGTCGGCCACGACCCGCGAGCGGACACGGCTAGCGAGTTGTTCACGCGCCCGACCAATCCGACCCTCCAGGTCCCTATCAGCCTTTTGAAACGAGGCCAGCGACAACGTACCGGCCGCGTAGGCGTCAGCGGCTTCCCGCCGGCGGGTTTCCTCGGCCGCGAT
>WNGF01007886.1_pt1 | contig 12687 bp, 10 predicted proteins | sample 5400641 | NCBI WGS metagenome assembly WNGF01 (sample SAMN13153371, study PRJNA577476) | soil metagenome | isolation source: 80 cm soil or saprolite under grassland replicate 2 | place: USA:California | collected 2016-06-15
AAGCCGTCGCCAGGGCCCTTGAGTCGGCCGGCGTTCGGCCGGACTCGGTCGACCTCATGATCGTCGGGACCTGCACCCCCGACCGTCCGCTGCCGTCGGCCGCCGCGTTCATCCAGGCCCGCCTGGGCATGACGTGTCCGGCGTTCGACCTCAACGCAGCGTGCGCGGGGTTCGTGTACGGCCTCTCGGTGGGCGGCGCCCAGATCCGGGCCGGGGCCGCCGACCGGGTGGTGGTGGTGGGCGCCGAGGTGCTCTCCCGGGTGCTCGACATGACGGACCGGACCACGTGCGTGCTGTTCGGCGACGGAGCGGGTGCGGTGGTGCTGGAGCCTGACGACGAGCCCGGCCTGATCGAATCCCGGCTCGCGCTGGACGGCACCCAGGCCCATCTGCTCACCATCCCCGCCGGCGGGACCGAGGAGCCCACCACGGAGGAGGCGGTCCGCGAGCTTCGGACCAAGATCCACATGTCCGACGGCCAGGCCGTGTTCCGCCAGGCCGTGGTGGCGATGGCCGAGGCGTGCCGGGGACTGCTTGACAAAGCCGGCCTGGCGGCGTCGGACCTGGACGCGGTGATCGCCCACCAGGCGAATGCACGGATCATCGCGGCGGTCGGCAAGCGGCTGGGCATCGAGCCGGCCAAGCTCTACCTCGATATCGCGGAGGTGGGGAACACCTCGGCCGCCTCGATCCCCATCGCCATGGACCGGGCGTGGCGAGCGGGCCGGCTTCACCCGGGCGACCTGGTGCTGACCACGGCGTTCGGGGCCGGGATGGCCTGGGGCGCGAACCTCCTTCGATGGACGGCCCCCCTTCCCGAGGCGGCCCGTGCCTGAATCCGGTGCTCGAGCGGGGACGGCAGGCACGGGGGCCACCGTGGCGCTGGTCACGGGAGCCTCTCGCGGGATCGGCCGTGCCGCGTCCCTGGCCCTCGGCCGGGCCGGACTCGCGGTGGCCGTGGGGTACCGGTCGGACGAGGATTCGGCGGAAGAGACGGTGGCGAAGGTCCGGGCGGAGGGAGCGCAGGCGCTGGCCGTGCACGTGGACGTCACCGACGAGGACTCGGTGGAGGACGCCTTCCGAACGGTTGAGGCCGAGCTTGGGCGCGTTCGGGTGCTGGTGAACAACGCCGGCTTCATCAAGGACGGGCTGGCGGTGCGCTATTCCACGGAGAACTGGGACGCCACGGTGGACACCAACCTCCGGGGAGCGTTCCTGTGCACCCGTCGGGCGCTCCCCTCGATGCTGAAGGCCAGGTGGGGCCGGATCGTGAACGTGGCCTCGATCGCTGCCCTTCGCGGAAACACCGGCCAGTCCGCGTATTCGGCGTCGAAGGCCGGGCTGGTCGGATTCACCAGATCGCTGGCCCGGGAGGTCGGGAGCCGCGGCATCACGGTGAACGCCATCTGCCCGGGGTTCGTCGACACGAACATGACGGCGGCGACCGGCGAGGAGATCCGGCAGCGGTACGTCGAGATGACCCCGGCCGGACGGTTCGGCACCGCGGACGAGATCGCCGCCGTCATCGCGTTCGTGGCGGGCTCGGAGGCCTCGTACGTGAACGGCGCCGTGATCGCGGTGGACGGAGGGCTCTCGGCCTGAGACCCTGACGTTTCGGACGCCGCCCGGTGGAACCCGGTGGCGGGGATGAACACAAGGAGGCGAGCGTGGAAACCGGCGAGATCGAAGAGCGGGTCCGGAAGATCCTGGCGGAGAACCTGTCGGTGCCCGAGGACGACGTGACGACGGACTCCCGGTTCCAGGAGGACCTCGACGCCGACTCTCTCGACCTGGTCGAGGCCGTGCTGGCCCTCGAGGAGGAGTTCGGCGTGTCCATCCCCGAGGAGGAGATGGAGGGCGTGAAGACCGTCGGTGAGGCCGTGAACCTGGTGGCGGCCAAGCTGGAGGGCTGAGGCTGGTGGGAGGAACGGGCGCGATGGCAGGGACCGGCGGCAGGCGCCGGGTGGTCGTCACCGGCATCGGCCCGGTCTCTCCGATCGGGGTCGGCCGGAACGCCTTCTGGGAGTCGCTGCTGGCCGGGCGGGGCGGGGTGCGAAGGATCCAGCGGTTCGATCCTTCGGACCTCCCCGTGCAGATCGCCGGCGAGGTGGCCGACTTCGATCCGACGGAGTTCCTGACGCAGAAGGAGGTCCGCCGGACCGACCGGGCCGTCCACTTCGCCGTGGCCGCCGCCCGGCTCGCCTGGGCGGACGCCGGCGAGCCGGAGGTGGACCATGCAAGGACCGGGGTGATGTTCTCCACCGGGATCGGCGGCCTGGAGAGCCTGCTCGCCCAGCACAAGGTGTTCCTGGAGCGGGGGGCCGACCGGGTCAGCCCGTTCATGGTCCCCATGCTGATGCCGAACGCGGCGGCCGGCCAGGTGGCCATGCACTTCGGCTTCACCGGGCCGAACGAGTGCATCACCACCGCCTGCGCGGCCGGGGCTCACGCCGTGGGCGAGGGGTATCGGGTGATCCGCAACGGGCTGGCCGACGTGTGCATCGCCGGGGGCACCGAGGCCTCGACGCTGCCTCTGTGCATCGCCGGGTTCGCCCAGATGCAGGCGCTGTCGCGCAACCGCGATCCCTCCCGAGCATCCCGGCCGTTCGACGCGAACCGCGACGGGTTCGTGCTCTCCGAGGGTGCGGGGGCCCTGGTCCTGGAGGACGCGGAGCGGGCCGTGGCCCGAGGGGCGACGATCCACGCGGAGGTCGCCGGGTACGGAGCTTCGGCGGACGCGTACCACATCACGGCCCCGGAGCCCGAGGGTCTGGGGGCCATCCAGGCCATGCAGGCCGCCCTGCGCGACGCCGGGGAGCAGCCCGAGGCGGTCGGGTACATCAACGCGCACGGGACCTCGACGCAGCTGAACGACGTCGCCGAGACCAGAGCGATCAAGAAGGCCCTGGGCGACCACGCGTACCGCGTGGCGGTGTCCTCGACCAAGTCGATGACCGGCCATATGCTGGGAGCGGCCGGGGCGATCGAAGCCGGCGTGGCCGCCCTGGCCCTCGAGCACGGGGTGATCCCCCCGACCATCAATTACGAGACGCCCGACGAGGACTGCGATCTCGACTACGTTCCGAACGAGAATCGCGAGGAGGACATCGAGCTGGCCATGTCGAATTCGTTCGGATTCGGCGGCCAGAACGCGGTGCTGGTCCTCCGGCGCTGGACCGCGTGAGCCGCGCGGTCAGCCTTGCCTTCTGAGCACGCCGAGCACCTCGTCGGCGTAGCGCTCGAGTTTCACCGGGCCCACGCCGTCGATGGCGGCGAGGTCGGCCCAGTCCTTCGGCTTTCGGGTGGCGATCTCCTCGAGCACGCTGTCGTGGAACACAACGTACGCCGGCACGCCGGTGGCCCGGGCCCGCTCCAGCCGCCACTTCTTCAGTGCGGTCAGGACGGCCCCGCCCTCGGCCCGTCGATCCGGGCGAGTCCGCGGCGGCGCCGGCTCGGCCAGGCCCGAGGCGGCCGCGGCGACCTCCTTGAGGAACCGGCTCGGCTTGCGCCCGGCGAACGACCATGTGAGCGCCAGGTGCGTTCGGGCCCGGGTCATGCCGACGTAGAGGAGCCGGCGCTCCTCGGCCAGGGCCTCGTCAGTGCGGGCCCGCTTGAACGGCATCTCCCCCTCCTCCAGGGAGGGGAGGAACACCGCGTCGAACTCCAGGCCCTTCGCTCGGTGATACGTGAGCAGGTTCACCCCGCGGCCTGCGCCCTCGGAGGCGAACCTGGCCTGGAGGTCGGCCACGAACTCGCCGACCGTTCGGGCGCCGTCGTGGTCGAACGCCTCGGCCAGCTCCACCAGCCGGGCCAGGTCGGACTGGCGGGTGGCCTCCTGCTCGCTCAGGCCATCGGACGTCTCTTCGGCCAGCCCCTCGGCGGTGGCCGCGCGGAGAACGGCGCCGGCCACGGGCTGCGCGCCCGGGTCCCGGAGGCGATGCAGCACGGCCCGGGCCGCCTGCCGGGACAGGAAGGCGCCGTCCCGGACCTGGAAGGGGATTCCCGCGGCGGCGAGGGCCGCTTCGAAGTCCTCGGAGCGGGAGTTGATCCGGTACAGCACCGCCATCTCCTCGTAGGGAACCCCGTCCGCGTGCAGCTCGCGGACCCGTTCGGTCACGAACGAGGCCTCCCTGGCCGGGTCGGCGAACCCGCGGACGATCGGCTCGACGCCGTCGGGCAGCTCGGCCCTGAGGTGCTTGGTGACCCCGCCCAGCCGGGGCACCAGGCCGTTCGCCAGGGCGAGCACCTGCGGGCTGGAGCGATAGTTGCGCTCCAGCCGGATCACCGCGGCGCTCGGATACCGGTTCGGCATCTCGATCAGGTAGGCCGGCGTGGCCCCGGTGAAGGCGTAGATCGACTGGTAGTCGTCGCCGACCACGCAGAGCTCGTCGCGGTCGCCCAACCATCGCTCGAGCAACGACTGCTGGAGCAGGTTGACGTCCTGATACTCGTCGACGGTGAAGGCGAGATACCTGGACCGCAGCGTCGCCGCCGCGTCAGGGTTCGAGTCGAACATCCGGATGGTGAGCTCGAGGAGATCCTCGAAGTCCACCATCCCGCGGCGCGCCTTGGCCCGTTCGTACCCGTGATAGACCCCGGCCATGAGATCCGCCGGGATGGGCGGCTCGTGGTCGCCCAGCTCCTCCCGGTACCGGTCCGGGGCGATCCGGCGGTTCTTCGCCCATTCGACCTCGGTGGCCAGGTCGGCGGCGGGCCGGAACCGGTACGGGCGGGGCAGCGTGTTGGCGATCTGACGGAGGGGCGGGACCTTTGAGGAAAGCACCTGTCCCGGCGGCCCGGAGCTGAACCGATGGAGCTGGGCCAGGGCGGCGGAGTGGAACGTTCTGGCCTCGACGCCCCGGACGTCCACGGCCCCGAGCCGCTCCCGCATCTCTCCCGCCGCCTTGTCGGTGAAGGTGACCGCCAGGATCTGCGACGGCTCGAACGCGACGCAGGCCACCTGATGGCCGATCCGCCGCGTGATGGTGGTGGTCTTTCCCGAGCCGGCGCCGGCCAGGATGCACACCGGCCCGCGAACAGCCTGCACCGCGAGCCGCTGCTCGGGATTGAGCCCCTCGAAGATCCGCTCGGTGTTCAGCCCCCCGACGATACAGGCTCTTTTCGGCGACATGCGTGGCTTCGACACGCATCCGGTCCGGCCTTAGGATTCGGCCCCAACGGGCACCGCGAGGGGCGGCGCCGCGAGAAGGGGGAAGGGGGATGCTTTGAGGAAGCACGGCAAACGCGCCATCTTTGCCCTGGCGTTGGTCGGGGCCATGCTCGCGGGCACCGCCGTGGCCGGGCACGCCGGACGGGGAACCGTTCGTGGAGGACTGGCCCCGTCGGGTTCGAACAGCAAGCCGGGGACCGTGGTCACCGGTTCATGCCCAACCCCGGGCACGCACTTCGTGGCCGCGGACGATACGGGGAACAGCACCATATCGACGACGTACGTCGATGTCCCCGACATGACCGTGACGTTCACGGCCGGGGGGACGAGGTCGTTTTGCGCGACCGCCACGTTCTCGGCCTTTACCTTCGCCCCCGGCGGCGCCCTTCTCGATGTCCAGGCGCTCATGGACGGGACGGTCGTGGGAGCGCCGGGGGAGCAGCAGTTCAGCGGGGATGACGGCGTGTGGGCCGTGTCCCACGCGTTCACGTTCGTCTTCCCATCGGTCGCTCCGGGAGCGCACACCATCAAGATCCAGTACCGGAGCTTCGACGGAAAGACGGTTTTCATGCACCGGCGGAGCCTGGTGGTCTTCCACCACTGACCCGCCTCTCGACCGGACCGGCCGGCGCCTTCATTTGGAGGCGCCGGCCGGGGCCGGGTCGGTCAGGAGTCGGCGGGGAAGAACAGCGCCAGCTCGCGTTGGGCCGATTCCGGACTGTCGCTGCCGTGGACCAGGTTCTCGGTGATCTCGATCCCGAGGTCCCCTCGGATGGTGCCGATGGCCGACTTCGCAGGATCGGTCGCCCCCATCAGCGCCCGGAGGATGCTCACGGCCTCACGCCCCGTCAGCCTGGCCACCACGACGTCTCCGCCGGTGATGAACTCGACCAGGTCCTCGAAGAACGGCTTCTCGCGGTGCTCCGCGTAGTGTCGCTCGGCCATGTCCCGGTCGATGCGCATGAGCCGAAGGTCTTCGATCCGGAGCCCCTTGCGTTCGGTCCGCGACAGGATCTCACCGATCAGCCCGCGGCGGACCGCGTCGGGCTTCACGATGAGCAGCGTCGATTCCTCGGCCACGTTCGTCACCTCAGGGCTTGGACAGGAACAGGGGGCGGGCGTCGCCGACAGTATAGAAAGAGCCCGTCACCAGGATCAGGTCGTCCTCCGCCGCCCCGATCCTCGCCGCCTCGACGGCTTCGCCGACGGTGTCGAACGTTCGAACGTCGTCCAGGCCCGCCGCTCGCATCCCGTCGGCCACCCGCTCGGGCGGGGCGGAGCGAGGGCTCTGGTTCCGGGCGGCATACCCCGAGTCGGCCATCGGGCCCAGGATCGCCATCACCGCCTCAACGTCCTTGTCGGCGAACATGGCGCCGACCAGGTGCAGCCGGGTCCAGCGGAAGGATTCCCGGAGGCCCTGGGCCAACGCTTCGGCGGCGTCGGGGTTGTGCGCGCCGTCCAGCACGACCAGCGGACGGCGGCCCAGGACCTCGAGACGGCCCGGCGACTCCACGGAGCCCAACGCCGCGGCCACCGCCGAGCGGTCCAGCGCCCGTCCCAGCAGTGACTCCATCGCCACGATGGATGCCGCGGCGTTCCTGGCCGCCTGCTCCCCGAACAGCGAGAGGAAGAACTCCTCGTAGGCGGCGTGGACCCCTTCGACGGTGAGCACCTGGCCACCGAACGCGGGGGTTCGGGCGGCCAGTTTGAAGTCGCGGCCCTCCAGCACGAGGGTGGCCCCGGTCTCCTCCGCCCTCCCGCGGATCACCTCCATCGCCTCCGGACGTTGCCCGCGGACCACGGCGGTGCGACCCTCCTTCACGATCCCCGCCTTCTCCCGGGCGATCTCCGCGACCGTCCGTCCGAGCTGCTCCACGTGGTCCAGGCCGATCGGACAGATCACGGCCACGTCGCCCCGGACGAGGTTCGTGGCGTCCCAGGTCCCTCCCATCCCCACCTCGAACACCCCGAGCGCGACCGGCTTGTCGGAGAACCACAGATAGGCCAGCGCCGCGAGGGCCTCGAAGTACGTGGCCGGCCGTTCGCTCCGGCGGTCCACCTCCTCCAGATACGGCAGGAGGCGTTCGTACTCCTCGCCGAACTCGGCCACGGAGATCTCGCCGCCGCAGAGCGTCAGCCGTTCGGTCACCGAGCCGAGATGAGGCGAAACGAACGTGCCGGTGGTGAGGCCGTGGGCGCAGGCCAGCGCGGCGATGAGCCTCGCCGTGGTGGTCTTGCCGTTGGTCCCGGTGACCTGGATCGAGGGATAGGTCAGCTCGGGATGATCGAGCAGCTCGGCCAGTGCCGAGATCCGGTCGAGCGACGGCTCCGGCATCTGCTCGGGCTGGCGCCGGTCGAGGTCGCGGAGGGCAGCCTGGAAGTTCATCCCGACGGCCCCGCCCTCAGCCCAGCTCGTCGAGCTGCGCGGCGAGTGTGACGGCCTCCTCCTTCGCCTCGGCCAGCCGGCGGCGCTCCTCCTCCACCACCGCCGCCGGGGCCTTCGCCACGAATCCCTGGCTGGAGAGCTTCCCCTCGCTCCTGGCCGCCGCGGCTTCGATCTCGGCCAGTCGCTTCCCTATCCGGGCCCGCTCCACCTCCGGGTCGAGCACCCCCGCCAGCGGGATCAGCAACTGGGCGCCGTCGGCCGACAGCCTGGCGCTGCCCGCCGGATCGCCCGGCCGGTCGAGCACGTCGAGGGTGGAGATCCCCGCCAGCCGCTGGATCTCCGGCCGGAGCCCATCGAGGATCTCGCGCTGGGCCTCGGTCCCGTGCACTCGGGCCGCCAGCGCCAGCTGATCCCTGAGGCCGTGCGACTTCCGGAACCTCCGCACGGTCGTGACGACGTCCTGGGCGAACCCGAACCGAACCTCGGCCTCGGGGTCCCGGTGCTCCGTGCGCCGCTCCGGCCACGGGGCGATGACGATCGACTCGCCGCCGGTGTCGACCCGCTGCCAGATCTCCTCGGTGACGAACGGCATGATCGGGTGCAGGATCCGGAGCGTCCGCTCGAGGATCCAGGCCAGCGTGTTGGAGGCCGCGTCGCGTTCGTCGGCCTCGTCGCTTCGAAGCCGGCCCTTCTCGACCTCCAGGCCCCAATCGCAGAACTCGGACCAAAGGAACCGATGGATGGCCTGGGTCGCCTCCGCGTACCGGTACTGGTCGAGCGCCCGGTCGACCTCGCCGAGGCACGCCTCGTGCCGAGACAGCAGCCATCGCTCCGGGAGCGTGAGATCGTCGAGAGCGGGCAGCGCCGGCACGCCGCCCGCGTAGGCCGAGAGCACCAGGCGAGCCGCGTTCCAGATCTTGTTGGCGAACCGGCGGCCGGCGTCGATGTGCTCCTCCCCGAACGGGATGTTCTGGGAATCGGTGGCCTGCCAGGCCAGGCCGAACCGAAGCGCGTCCGCTCCCGCCCGCTCCACCGCGTCGAGCGGATCGATCACGTTGCCGAGGGACTTCGACATCTTGCGGCCGATCGGGTCGCGGACCAGGCCGTGGATCACCGCGTGGCGGAACGGGACCTCCCCGGCAAGGTGCAGCCCGCTCATGATCATCCGGGCCACCCAAAGGTAGAGGATCTCGTAGCCCGTGATCAGCGCCGAGGTCGGATAGAAGAACGCGAGGTCCTCCGTCTCCTCCGGCCACCCCAGTGTGGAGAACGGCCAGAGCTGCGAGGAGAACCACGTGTCCAGGACGTCGGGGTCCTGTTCGATCCCGGTCGACCCGCACTCGGGGCAGGCGTCCGGGTCCTCCACGGCAGCGATCTGGTGGCTGTTCGAGCAGTACCACACCGGGATGCGGTGGCCCCACCAGAGCTGCCGCGAGATGTTCCAGTCGCGGAGGCCGTCCAGCCACTGCGTGTACGCGTGGACCCACCGCTCGGGCCAGAACGTGATCCGGCCGTCGAGGGCAGCCTGCTTCGCCGAACCCTTCAACCGTTCGACCGCCACGAACCACTGCCCACCTTTGAGCCACGGTTCGACCTCCGTGTGGCAGCGGTAGCAGTGGGCGACCGGGTGGACGTAGGGGCGCTCCTCATTGACGATCCGGCCCAGGTCTCGAAGGCGCTCCAGCACCCGAGCCCGCGCCGCGTACCGGTCGAGGCCCCGGAACTCCTCCGCGGCGGCGTCGGAGATCTTCGCCTCGGCGGTCAGGATGTTGCGCGGGGGAAGCCCGTGCCGCTGGCCGATCTCGAAGTCGGTGGGGTCGTGGGCCGGCGTGACCTTGACCGCGCCGGTGCCGAAGTCCGGATCGACGGCCCCGTCGGCAACGATCGGGAGTTCCCTGCCGTCGAACGGGTGCCGGACCGTCTTCCCGGCGATGTCAAGGTACCGTTCGTCGTCCGGATGGACGGCCACGCCGGTGTCGCCCAGCATGGTCTCGATCCTCGTGGTGGCGCAGTCGATGTGGCCGGTTCCGTCGGCGAGGTCGTAGCGGAACGTGACCAGCTCGCCCTCCACGTCCCAGTGCTCCAGCTCCGAGTCGGAGAGCGCCGTGGTGTCCTTGGGGCACCAGTTGATGATCCGCTCGCCCCGGTAGATCAGGCCCTCGTCGTAGAGCTTGACGAAGGCAACCCGCACGGCACGGGCCAGCCCCTCGTCCATGGTGAACCGCAGCCGGTCCCAGTCGCAGGAGTTGCCCATGGCCTTCATCTGCTCGACGATCCGGCCGCCGTACTGCTCCTTCCACTTCCAGACCCGATCCACGAAGGCCTCCCGGCCCATCTCCCGCCGGTCGAGCCCCTCGTTCGCCAGCTCGCGCTCCACCACCACCTGGGTGGCGATGCCGGCGTGGTCGGTGCCCGGCAGCCACAGCGCCTCGTAGCCCTGCATCCGCTTGCGCCGGATCGTGATGTCCTGCAACAGCTGCTGGAATGCGTGGCCGATGTGGAGCGACCCGGTCACGTTCGGTGGAGGCAGGACGATGCTGAACGGCTCCTTCCCGCTGTTCGGCGTGGCGTGGAAGTAGCCCCGGGTCTCCCATTCGGCGTACAGGCGCGCCTCGACGTCGCCCGGCTCGTAGGCCGACGACATCTCGGGCGCCCCAGACGACGGCGAGGCGGACTCACTGCTCATGTCGTTCCCTTCGGATCGAGTGCGGCCGCGGCCGGTGGAACGGTCAGGCCCCGGGGAGGACGTCACCCGGAGGGGCGATCGCTTCACGCCCCCCCGGCCCGGGTACATGGACGAGGAGCAGCGGTCCGGCCGGAAGCGCGTGCATGGCTAAGTCTATCCGGTCTCGCCCCCGGGCCGATCGTTCGACCCGCCGTGTTACTCCGACTGAGACTCCACTCGCCTCAGCGTACAGCTGAGCCCTCGGCTAGAATTCGCTCGAGATGCCCCGATCCGATCGTTGCATGCGCTGCGGGATCGCCCTTCCCCCGGGGATGTCGGTCTGCCGACGCTGCAATCCTGCCGGCCTGCCCAGCCCGAGCGCCTCTCAGTACCACGCGACGGTATTCATCTCCGTTCTAGTGGCGATGGTCGTCGTCGGGCTGTTGCTCGTCCTGAAAGGCTGATCCACCACCCCCCGACGCCCGAGCGTGATGGGCCGCGAGTTCGCCCGGGTGCCACTGCCGCTTGATGTCGAGGAACCATCCGACCCCGGCACCGAGGAACAGGATGCCACTGGGGATGAAGACCCAGCGGATGCCGACGACGCCCACGACCAGCAGCAGGGCGGCGATGGACAACACGAACGGCCAGATCGTCGGGACGATGTGCTCGGATTCGACGGAAACCTCCTCCGGGACCCTGGTCTCCCTGGTGACGGGGACCGAGGCTCTCCGCATGGCGCCACGAAGAACCAGGCCAACGTAGGTGAAGGAAACCGCGCACACGAGCAGGAGCACCGTCCCTCGCCATTCGCGGGCCGTCACGGCGAACACGATGCCCGTGACCGCGAGGAATAGCCCGAGGCCCAGTGCGATCCGCATCCCGACCCTCATGCCGATCCTCCTCCCACCGGCTACCTGGGGACGGCCACGTAGAACACGGTGAACAGACCGATCCACACGATGTCAACGAAGTGCCAGTAGATCGCGGCGGCCTCGACGGGCTCGTGTCGAGCGGTCGATATCTGTCCCGCCAGGGTCTGCGCTCCCACGACCGAGAGGAGTACGACACCCCCGATGACGTGGGCCATGTGCAGCCCGGTCATCACGTAGAACAACGACGGGTAGATACCCTGTTTGACTCCGAACGTGAGCTGCGAGTAGTCGAATCCCTGCAAGGCGAGGAAGCACAGCCCGAGCAGGATGGTGAGGCCGAGGAGCCGCTTGAACGCCGCTACCCGCCCCCGTCGCATCGCTCGGAGACCGAACTGAAGCACGACGCTGCTCGTCACGAGGGTCACCGTCAACGCAGCCGGGACCGGCAGCTCCGGGATGCCGATGCTCGCGGGAGGCCAGACCTTCGCAGCCGCTCGGACCGAGAAGTACGCCGCGAACAATGCGGCGAAGAACATCGCCTCTCCCGCCACGAACAGGACCATCCCCATGACGGGACTGCTCGTGCCGCGGACGGCGCGCTCGTCCGTGGACAGCTCGGAGGCACTCATGCCGGCGATTCCCCTGGGGTGAGACCCTGCCCCGACCTCCTCTGGTCGTAGACAGGGCGGGAGGATCGCACCTCGGGAAGCGTGTCGAAGTTGTGCGGCGGGGGCGGCGAACTGGTGGCCCACTCCAGCGAGTTGCCGCTCCCCCAGGGGTCGGCGGGCGCATCCCTCGGCTTGCGGAGCGACAGGAACAGATTGACGAAGAAGAGGGCGATGGCCACGCCGATGATGTACGACCCGAGGGTCGCCAGCGTGTTCAGTCCCGTCCAACCCCGGTCCGGCGCGTAGTCCGCGATCCGACGCGGCATCCCACGGAGGCCCAGGATGTGCATCGGGAAGAACGTCAGGTTGAAACCGATCAGTTGGATCCAGAACTGCCAGAGGCCCAGCTTCCTCGACAGGAACCGGCCGCTCATCTTGGGGAACCAGTAATAGAAACCGGCCATGATCCCGAACATGGTCCCGCCGAACAGCACGTAATGGATGTGCGCCACCACCCAGTACGTGTCGTGGATCGCGAAGTCCATGGCCGGTGACGCCATCCAGACGCCATCGATGCCGCCGATGAGGAACATGGCGATGAAGCCCAGCGCGAACAGCATCGGCGGCTCGAAGCGCAGCTTCCCCTTCCATAGGGTCGCGAGCCAGTTGAAGAACAGCACGCCCGTGGGGATGGAGATCATCTCCGTGGTCACGCTGAAGAACGGTAGCTCGACGGCCCCGGTCGCGAACATGTGGTGGGCCCAGACCGTGAACGAGAGCGCCGTGATGAGCAGGAAGGCCAGCACCACCCCGCGATACCCGTAGAGCGGCTTGCCCGAGAAAACCGGAAGGATCTCGCTGACGATCCCCCACGCCGCGAGGATCAGCATGTACACCTCCGGATGGCCGAAGAACCAGAACACGTTCTGCCACAACAGGGCACTGCCGCCGTGCGAGGCGTCGAAGAACACCGTTCCGAGGTG
>WNGF01007887.1_pt1 | contig 12687 bp, 6 predicted proteins | sample 5400641 | NCBI WGS metagenome assembly WNGF01 (sample SAMN13153371, study PRJNA577476) | soil metagenome | isolation source: 80 cm soil or saprolite under grassland replicate 2 | place: USA:California | collected 2016-06-15
TCGAGGCCGGTGTTCCTCGACCCCTCTTCCGGGCGACGGTTCAGCCGATTGGCAACGTCCGTAGCCATTACCTGGCCTCGGCCGACGGTCAGCGTTTCCTTCTGCTCTCTCCCCTCGGGCGCGAGTCCATGGTCCCGACCACCGTCGTCGTGAACTGGAACGCCGGGCTCTCGCGGTGATCCGGGGAACCTAGGAGTCCGTCCGAGTCATCTTCAGCCCCGTCATCCTGAGCGACTCGTCCTCCGAAGCTTCAGCGAAGGAGGAAGCGAAGGATCTGCTCTCGTGGTTAAGGGTTTACGGGAGCAGATCCCTCGTCGCGGAACTCGCGCCGTCGCCATAGCGGCTTTGGCGCGTCGGCGACCTCGGGATGACAGAAGGAATCGAACGCCCTAGGAGAAACGGATAGAATCAGGCGGAGATCCGAGAGTTTTCTGCGTCGTCGCTAAACAGGGATCCGGCCGACCGGGCTCGCGGGAGAGTCCGGCGCGGGGTCGCCGAGCGACAGGACGCGTCAAGGATGAGGCAAACAGGACAGGAGGCAATGTGGCGCTGGCGGCAGGCTCGAAGCTCGGTCCCTACGAGATCCTTTCGGCAATCGGCGCGGGTGGGATGGGCGAGGTGTACCGGGCGCGGGACACGCGGCTGGAGAGGACCGTCGCTGTCAAGGTCCTGCCCGAGCACCTGACTTCCAACGAGGATCTGCGCCAGCGCTTCGAGCGCGAGGCCAAGACGATCTCGCAGCTCTCCCATCCCCACATCTGCGCGCTCTACGACGTCGGCCGTGAAGGCGACAGGGACTTCCTCGTCATGGAGTACCTCGAGGGAGAGACCCTGTCCGCGCGCCTGGACAAAGGCGCGCTCCCGGCCGAGCAGCTCCTGCGCTACGGCATCGAGATCGCCGACGCCCTGGACAAGGCGCACCGGCAGGGAATCGTGCACCGGGATTTGAAGCCCGGCAATGTGATGCTGACAAAGTCGGGAGTGAAGCTTCTCGATTTCGGCCTGGCGAAGTTCCAGGTGGCGGCGCGCGGCAACTTGATTTCGGGAGCCTCGGTCCTGGCGACGCAGGCGCAGCCGAGCCAGCCGCTGACAGAGCGCGGCACGGTCCTCGGGACCTTCCAGTACATGGCGCCGGAACAGCTCGAAGGCGGTGAGGCCGACTCCCGATCGGACATCTTCGCCTTTGGCGCCGTGCTCTACGAGATGGCGACCGGAAAGAAGGCCTTCACCGGAAAGAGCCAGGCGAGTCTCGCCGGCGCGATCCTTCGAGACGACCCGACTTCCGTCACCGAGATCGCGCCGATGGTCCCGCCCGCCGTCAACCGGATCGTCAAGACGTGCCTCGCCAAGGACCCGGAGGACCGGTTCCAGACGGCGCACGACGTCAAGCTGCAGCTCCAGTGGATCGCGGAAGGCGGCTCGCAGGCCGGCGTGCCGATGCCCGTCGCGGCGCGGAGGAAGAGCCGTGAGAGGCTGGCATGGGCGGTGGCGGCGGCGGCGCTCATCGCAGCGGCGGCGCTCGGATTCGGTTTCGCTCGCCGGGCGCCGGCGAAGCCGCGGATGGCCCGCTTCGAGATCGGGACCCCGGAGGGGATCATCGGCATCGACGCCCCGCGCATTTCCCCCGACGGGCGCTATCTCGCGTTCAACGCGACGGACACCGAGGGCAAGACGCGGATCTGGATCCGGGCGCTGAACGCTCTCACCGCCCAGCCCCTGACCGGCACGGAAGGAACCGGCCGGCCGTTCTGGTCTCCCGACAGCCGATTTCTCGGCTTCATGGCCGAAGGGAAGCTGAAGAAGATCGAGGTGACCGGCGGGCCGGCGCAGAAGATCTGCGACGCTCCGACGGGAGCCGACGGAAGCTGGAGCTCCACGGGCATGATCCTCTACGACGGCACCGGCGCCGATCCCATCTTCAAGGTCTCGGTTGCCGGAGGCACGCCGACGATCGCCGCGAAGCCGGAGGCCTCGCGCAAGGAGACTCAGGTCGGCTGGCCCGAGTTCCTCCCCGACGGCCGGCGCTTTCTCTACATGGTCTACGGGCAGAAGCCCGAGGACAGCGCCTATCGCGTGGGCTCCCTCGACTCCCCCGACTCGAGACCGGTCGCGCCGGCTCAGACTCTCGTGACCTACGCGCCGCCGGGCTACCTGCTCTTCGTTCGAGACCGGACCCTGGTTGCGCAGCCGTTCGACGCGAAGGCCGTGAAGACCAGGGGCGAGCCCGTCCCCCTCGCCGAGCACGTCGGAACCGACAGCGTCGGCCTGGCGACCTTCTCCGTTTCCCGGGACGGAACGCTCGCCTACCGGACCGGGGATTCGGGAGCCCGGATGCTCTGGGTCGACCGCTCGGGCAAGGAGCTCGAGACGATCGGCGAACGCGGCGAGTACTCGAGCCCGAGGCTCTCGCGGGCCGGCGACCGCCTCGCCTTCAGCCTCAACGATCCTCGCAGCGGCAAGGCTGACATCTGGATCCGCGACCTCGTGCGCGGCGTCAATTCCCGGTTCACGTTCGGCTCCGGCGCCAACATCTACCCGGTCTGGTCCCCGGACGGCGGCACGATCGTCTTCCGTTCGGATCGAGAAGGTAACTACAACCTCTACGAGAAGCCGGCGAGCGGCCAGGGCGAGGAGAAGGTCCTTCTCAAGGACGACGTGAGCAAGATGGCCACCGACTGGTCCAGCGACGGCCGCTACATCGCCTACGGGAGGCAGGGCAAGGAGACCGGGTGGGATTGCTGGGCGCTGCCGACCTTCGGAGACCGCAAGCCGATTCTCATCGCGGGGGGGCCGTTCCTGGAGCTCTTTCCCGCCTTCTCGCCGGACGTTCGCTTCGTGGCGTATCAGTCCAATGAGTCGGGCCGCCCCGAGATCTACGTCCAGTCCTTCCCCGTCGCGTCGGGCAAGTGGCAAGTCTCGAGTTCCGGCGGAACGGATCCCTCGTGGCGCGCCGACGGGAAGCGGCTCTACTACCGCTCGGCCGATCAGAAGCTCATGGCGGTGGACATCCAGGCCGGGGAGAGCTTCAAGGCCGGGATCCCCCAGTCTCTCTTCGCGGCCACGGTCCAGCCGGGCATCGCCCGCAACAAGTACGTGCCGTCGTCAGACGGAGAGCGCTTCCTCCTCGTCGCCCCCCTCGGCCGCGAGGCCCTGAACCCGACGACCGTCGTCTTGAACTGGAGCGCCGACCTCGCGCGCTGAAACGGCCGGCCGAGCAACCGTGTCGAAAACATCCGTGACCCCTGACCTGAAATGACGATAGCGCCGGGCTCGCGTCTGGGCCCCTACGAGGTCCTCACGTTGATCGGAGCAGGAGGCATGGGGGAGGTTTACCGGGCGAAGGACTCTCGCCTGGGCCGGGACGTCGCCATCAAAGTGCTGCCGTCCTCCTTCTCGGCCGATCCGGATCGCCTGCGCCGCTTCGAGCAGGAAGCGCGGGCGGCGGGGATCCTGAATCACCCGAACATTACCGCGGTTCACGACATCGGCACGCACGAAGGCGCTCCGTACGTCGTGTCGGAGCTGCTGGAGGGGGAGACGCTGCGCACGGCGCTCTCCGGCGGAAAACTGTCGCAGCGAAAGGCGATCGACTATGCGCTGCAGATCGCGCACGGCCTCGCGGCGGCGCACGCGAAGGGGATCGTGCATCGGGATCTGAAGCCCGAAAACCTGTTCGTCTTGAGAGACGGCCGCGTCAAGATACTCGATTTCGGCCTCGCGAAGTTGACGCATATCGAGGTGGAGCCCGGGGCCACGAGCCTCCCGACGGCGACAGGAGGCACGGAGCCGGGCGTCGTGCTCGGGACGCTCGGGTACATGTCGCCCGAGCAGGTCAAGGGCAAGCCCGCCGACGCCCGGTCGGACATCTTCTCCTTCGGCGCCATTCTCTACGAGATGCTCTCGGGGAAGCGTGCGTTCCACCGCGACTCGGCCGCGGAGACAATGTCGGCGATCCTCCGGGAAGAACCGCCGGACCTCTCCGTCACGAACCAGAGCATCTCGCCGGGTCTCGAGCGGATCGTCCGGCACGCGATCGAGAAGAATCCCGAGCAGCGGTTCCATTCGGCGCACGACGTCGCGTTCGCCCTCGAAGCCCTCTCGGGCCTCTCGGCGTCCGGCCTGCAGCCCGCGCCCGCTCCCTCCACCGGCAAGAAGTTCCGGCTCCTTCCGGCCGCTGTTGCCGTGCTCCTCGTCTTGACGGCCGCCCTGGCCTATTTTGTCGGGCGCCGCGCGGCGAACGCTTCCAGGCCGGGCGGCGCCTCTTTTCAGCAGTTGACGTTCAGCCAGCAGTCGATCTTCAACGCCCGCTTCGCTCCGGACGGCCGGACGATCGTCTACAGCGCGGCGCTGAAGGGGAACACGCCGGAGCTCTTTACGGTCCGACCGGACTTCCCGGAGGCCCGGTCACTGGGCCAGCGGGGCGCGCATCTGCTCTCCGTCTCCTCGCGCGGTGAGCTGGCGCTGCTGACAGGTGCGCACTACATGGGTCACAACGTCTACCAGGGCACATTGGCGCGGATGCCGCTCGAGGGCGGGGCGCCGCGGGACGTTCTCGAGAACGTGCGCGAGGCGGATTGGTCGCCCGACGGCGCGAGCCTGGCGGTGATCCGCGAGATCGGTGGCAAGGATCGTCTGGAGTTTCCCGTAGGAAAAGTCCTGTGCGAGACGGGCGGCTACGTGAGCGACCTTCGGTTCTCGCCGCGCGGCGACCGGATCGCGTTCTTCGAGCACCCGGCCAAGTGGGACGACCGGGGGGGGGTCGCCGTCGTGGATCTCCAGGGTAAGAAGACCGTTCTGGCCGATGGGTTCTGGGGGGAGGAGGGCCTCGCCTGGTCATCCGACGGGAGGGAGGTCGTGTTCTCGGCCGGCAATGCCTACAGTGCCTTCAGTGTCCTCGCCGTGACGCTCTCGGGCCGCCGGCGGACCGCGCTCGAAAGCGCGGGAGGCCTGACGATCCACGACGTGCGCCCGGACGGTCGGTGGCTCGCCACACGGGATGACTTCCTTCAAGGAATGCCGGTCCTCCTGGCCGCGCAGACCACCGAGCGGGACCTGTCGTGGCTCGATCTCTCCGACCGCCCCATGCTTTCGGCCGACGGGAAGACGATTGTCTTTACCGAGCAGAGCGGCAGCCTCGGCGCCAACTACGCCGTCTGCCTTCGCCGCACCGACGGTTCACCCGTCACCCGGCTCGGAGAGGGGACGCCCACAGACCTGTCTCCCGACGGGAAATGGGCGCTCGCCATCGTGCCGACGTCGCCGCAGCAGCTCATGCTCTATCCCACTGGCGCCGGAGAAGCGCGCCGGCTCGATCGCGGCGGGATCGAGAGCTACGGATCGGCCGTGTTCTTTCCCGACGGCCGGTCGGTGCTCGTGTGCGGCCATGAGCCAGGGCATGCGCCGCGTTGCTACGTTCAGGAGATCGTCGGCGGCAAGCCGCGGGCCGTCACTCCGGAAGGAACGGCGCGAGGGATTCTTTCTCCGGATGCGCGCCAGATCCTCGTTAAAGCGAGCGGCGGCGGACTCGTCCTCTATCCCGCGGGCGGGGGCGAGGGGCGGCCCGTGCCGGGCACGACTCCGGACGAGCATGCAATCCGCTGGAGCCGGGAGGGAGGCTCGCTCCTCGTCAGCCGCGAGAGCGATGTTCCCCTGCGAATCGAGCGGATCGCCCTCCCGGGCGGCCGGCGGGACTCCGTGCGGACGGTCGGACCGACGGACCTCGGCGGCGTGACCTCCGTCAGCTCTCCGTTTTTCGCGGAAGACGAGAAGAGCTACGCCTACGTCTTCTCGAGGACCATCTCCCACCTGTTTCTCGTGGAGGGAGCGCGATGACGCTCGCCGCAGGAACACGGCTTGGCCCCTACGAGGTTCTGGCGCCGATCGGCGCAGGCGGGATGGGAGAAGTGTATCGGGCGCGGGATACACGGCTCGAGCGGACGGTGGCAATCAAGGTGCTGCCGCCGCACCTGTCGGCGTCTCCCGAGAGCCGCCAGCGATTCGAACGGGAAGCGAAGACGATCTCGCAGCTCTCGCATCCTCATATCTGCGCGCTCTACGACGTTGGGCGGGAGGGTGAGACCGAGTACCTGGTGATGGAGCTCCTCGAAGGCGAGATGCTGTCGGATCGGCTCGCGAAGGGGCCGCTGCCGCTCGAGCAGACGCTGCGGTACGGGACGGAGATCGCGGACGCGCTCGACAAGGCGCACCGCCAGGGGATCGTGCACCGGGATCTCAAGCCCGGCAACATCATGCTGACGAAATCGGGAGTGAAGCTGCTCGATTTCGGCCTGGCGAAGGCGATGGCACCCGCGCAGCCGCAGTCCGCCCTGACGTCCGGTCCCACGGTGGCCGGCACGCCGAACGTCACGCAGGAAGGGACCATCCTCGGGACGTTCCAGTACATGGCGCCGGAGCAGCTCGAGGGCAAGGAGGCCGACGGGCGGACGGACATCTTCGCGTTCGGCGCGGTGCTCTACGAGATGGCGACGGGGAGGACGGCGTTCACCGGCGCGAGCCGGGCATCGCTGATCTCGTCGATCATGACTTCCGAACCGCCCGCAATCTCGACAGTCGAGCCGATGACTCCGCCCGGGCTCGAGCACATCGTGCAGCGTTGCCTCGCGAAGGGCCCGGACGATCGCTGGCAGAGCGCGGGCGATGTGTCGGGAGAGCTGCGTTGGCTTGCGAGCGCGCCCTCGCGTGGGGCGCCGGCCGTCTCCGTACGGTCGAGGAACGGCCGCGCCGTCGCGATCGTGGCGTTGCTGCTCCTCGCCGCGCTCCTGGCGGCCTTCGCGCTGTCACGTCTGCGGCCCGGCGCTTCCCGCCCGCAGGCAGTCCGGTTTCTGATCGCGCCTCCCGCCGGCGCGCTCTTCACACACGACGTGGTCGCAACCAACATGGCCATATCGCCCGACGGACGCCATCTGGCCTTTGTCGCGTCGTCGCAGGGACGAAGGCAGGTCTGGCTTCGGGATCTCGACGTGGTGTCCGCGCGACCGCTCGCGGGAACCGAGGGCGGGTCCTCTCCTTTCTGGTCGCCCGACAGTCGTTCGCTCGGCTTTTTCGCCGACAGAAAGTTGAAGCGCCTCGCGATCTCCGGCGGCGCCCCGCAAGCGATCACGGATGCCGTGAACGGCGGCAACGCGTGCTGGGGGCCCGATGACACGATTCTCTTCATCGACAACATCGGGCGGGAGGGGATTCTGCGTGTCCCTGCCGGCGGCGGCGCGGTTGCCGAGGTCACGCATTTCGATAAGAAGCGGGGCGACTTCTGGCACGCCTGGCCGAGCTTTCTGCCGGATGGGCGCCACTTTCTCTACTCGGTGTGGTTCAAGACCGAAGGCTCCATCCGGCTGGGCTCGCTCGAACGGGGTGATCTCGGCGAGCTCCTGCCGGTGCGCTCGCGCGCACTATTCGCCTCCGAGGGCTACCTGCTCTACGTGAGCGAGGGTGCGCTGCTCGCGCGGCCGTTCGATCCAAAAGGGCTTCGTCTCTCGGGCGATCCTCTGACCGTGGCCGGCCGGGTCCCGTACTTCGCCATAACGGGTGGCGCCGACTTCGCGGTCTCCCAGACGGGGACGCTCGCGTTCGTGGAAGGCGAGCCTCAGGGACGGATGGCCTGGTTCGATCGGGGCGGGCGAGATCTCGGCGCCGTCGGCGAATCGCGGAATCTCGACACTCTGTCGATTTCACCCGAGGGGCGTCGAGTGGCCGTGGGCGTCGCGGACGACAAGGCGGGATCGATCCACCTCTGGATCGAGGACCTCAGCGGCCAGCCGCCGCTGCGGTTCACCTATTCCGCGGGCGCGGAATTCGTTCCCATCTGGTCGCCCGACGGGCGGCAAATCGTCTTCGCGCAGGATCCGGGCAATGGTTCGGTGCGCCTTCGTATCAAGAAAGTGGGCGCTACCGGAGAGGGCGAGGACCTGCTCGCGCCCACGAACTTCCAGATCCCGCACGACTGGTCGAGCGACGGCCGCTTCATCGTCTACAGCGACGATGATCCGAAGACGCACAACGACATCTGGATCCTTCCGATGGATGGTAATCGCAAGCCGATCCCGTTTCTCAAGACGAGTTTCGAAGAGTCCGACGCCCGGATGTCGCCGGACGGTCGCTCGATCGCTTACGTCTCGGACGAATCGGGAAGGTCGGAGGTGTACGTCGCGTCTTTCCCGACCGGTGCGGGCAGGCGCCGCGTCTCCGTCGAGGGGGGATCCCAGCCTCGCTGGCGCCGGGACGGACGAGAGCTTTTCTTCCTGGCCGCCGACGCACGGCTCATGGCGGTTCCGGTCCGGGCCGGCGAACCGGTGGACCTTGGAGCGCCCGTTCCCCTCTTTCGCTCGCCGACCGCGACGTCGAACCGCTCGGAGCTCGCGCTCTGGAACGACTACGACGTTTCTCCCGATGGCCAGCGCTTTCTCATCCGCGTGGACCTCATCAGCCGGGACACCATGGCATTGACCGTGGCCCTCGGCTGGGCGGCGGGGCTCGCGCGATGACGCTCGCCACCGGGTCCAAGCTCGGTCCCTACGAGATCCTCGGCCAGATCGGCGCCGGGGGCATGGGAGAGGTGTACAAAGCACGGGATACGAGGCTCGAGCGGATGGTCGCCGTCAAGGTGCTGCCGCCGCACCTGTCGGCATCTCCCGAGAGCCGCCAGCGTTTCGAGCGGGAGGCGAAGACAATCTCGCAGCTCTCGCATCCGCATATCTGCGCACTCTACGACGTGGGGCGGGAGGGCGAGACTGGCGAGATCTGCGTGGGGGATCTCGGCTCGCGCGACGTCAAGCACATCGGGCAGTCGAGCTCGCTCGCCGTCTACGCGTCCCCCGGTTATCTTCTGTTCGCCCGCGGCAGCGCTCTTGTCGCGCAACCGTTCGAGGCCGGCCGCCTGGAGGTTCGCGGGGAAGCGGTGCCCCTCGGCGTGGATCTGCCCTCGAATTCCGCGACGAGCGGCCTGCGAGCCCTCTCCGCCTCTCTCGACGGAACACTCTGCTGGCACAGCCAGGCGAGCGCGACGAGCCAGCCGGTCTGGTTCGATCGCCAGGGACACGAGATCGGCCGGCTCGCGGAGGCCGCAACCTGGTATTACCCCCGCCTCTCCCCCGACGGGCAGCAGCTGGCGATCGCGCGGGCGGTCGCCGATACCACCGTCGAGGACATCTGGATGATCGACCTCGCGCGAAACGTGACGACGCGGATGACGCTGGACCCGGCGGATGAAGCGATGCCGATCTGGTCGCCCGATCAAACGCGGCTGGTCTTCAACTCCAGCCGCAAAGGCGCCGCGGCAGACCTTTACGTCATGCGGGCCGACCAGCCGGGCAGCGAGGAGCTTCTTCTCGCGAGCGAGGCCCCGAAAGGCCCCGATTCATGGTCGCCCGACGGCCGCTCTCTGACCTTCGAAGTCAGCAGTCCTCAGAGCCGGCAGGATCTCTGGCTCCTCCCTCTCGAAGGGGATCGAAAGCCGGTTCCGTTTCTGGTGACGCCCTTTTCCGAGCTGAATGCCCGCTTCTCTCCCGACGGCCGGTGGGTTGCATACACATCGGATGTTTCGGGCGCCCACGAGATGTACGTCCAGCTGTTCCACGAGTCGGGCGGCACGTGGAGGGTCTCGACCCGAGGCGGGCAGACTCCCACATGGAGAGGCGACGGGCGTGAGATTTACTACCTCGCGCCCGACGGCATGCTGATGGCCGCACCGGTGACAGGCGCCGCACCCTTCCAGACCGGAACACCGACGCCGCTCTTCAAAGTCGCGGTGCCCTACACGACCGATCCTCAGTACGACGTCTCCCCGGACGGCAGGCGCTTCCTCGTCAATCAGCTGATTTCGTCGAAGGAGGAGCCGATCACCGTGCTCCTAAACTGGGCCGCGGTGCTCAAGAAGCCATGACGCTTGCCGCCGGCTCGAAGCTCGGTCCCTACGAGATCCTCGGCCAGATTGGCGCCGGCGGGATGGGAGAGGTGTACCGGGCGAAGGATCCGAGGCTGGGCCGCGACGTTGCCATCAAGGTCCTTCCTGCCTCGCTCTCGCAGGACGCGGATCGCCTGCGCCGCTTCGAGCAGGAAGCCAGGGCCGCCGGAGTCCTGAACCATCCCAACATCACCGCCGTCTACGACATCGGGACCCACCAAGACGCTCCTTACGTCGTTCAGGAGCTGCTCGAAGGGGAGACGCTGCGCACAGCCCTCTCGGGCGGGAGGATAGCGCAGCGAAAGGCGATCGACTATGCGCTGCAAATCGCGCACGGCCTGGCAGCCGCTCACGAGAAAGGGATCGTGCATCGGGACTTGAAACCCGAGAACCTGTTCATCACGAACGACGGCCGCGTCAAGATCCTCGATTTCGGTCTTGCGAAGCTGACTCTCAACGAGGCGAGGCCCGAGGGGACGCCGATACGTATCGGCCAGCTTCGTCGCGATGGTTCTTCGCCACCTCGGCGATGAAGCTCAGTTTCTCGACTGGCGGGGAAGGCCTGCGAGGACCGTGCCTTCGAGGTAATCTTTCTCAAGGTGGATCCCTCAAACGACGACCTGCGTGACGACCCCCGCTTCGCCGCCCTGCTGCGAAAGGCGGGGTTCAGCCCGTAACGGCGCTCCCGTCAACGTCGTCCGGAACGTCTTGACGGGAGCATATCGAACAACCATACTCATACATATGAGAACAACTCTTATTCTCGACGACCAGCTGCTCGAAAAAGCTCGGAGCCTGACCGGGCTGAAAGAGAAGACGGCGATGGTGCACGCCGGGCTCGAGGCCCTGATCGCCCGAGAGAGCGCCCGGAGGCTCGCCGCGCTCGGCGGCTCGGAGAGAGCGTTGCGCCGTGTGCCCCGGCGGCGCCAGACGCGAAAGACGTCTCGTTGATCCTCGTGGACACGTCGGTCTGGGTCGACCACTTGCGCAAGAGAAACGCGCGGCTGGAAGGTCTCTTAAACGACGGGCTCGTTCTCGTCCATCTGTTCGTCGTCGGCGAGCTGGCGCTCGGAGCCTTGAAGAAGCGCTCGGAGATCCTCGGTCTTCTCGAGGAGATGCCGCAGGCGGAAGCGGCCAGCCACGCCGAGGCCCTCGAGTTCGTCGCCCGCCATTCGCTCGCCGGAAGCGGAATCGGCTGGATTGACGCCCATCTTCTCGTCTCGACGGCGTTGAGCCGTGCCTCTCTCTGGACGCTGGACGGCCGGCTCGCCAAAGCGGCCAGCCGCCTGGCACTGTCGGGCTGACGACAGCATGCAGATTTCGGAAGGGGAACCCCGACCTTGTCTCTCGCGAAGTCGCTGGCCGCGCTGAACCGTCCCGGCATCGCGGCGGTTTACTCCTTTGAAGAAATCTCCGGGCGGCATCTCCTCGTCATGGAGCTCGTCGAAGGGATCTGATTTTGACGCCGGAACTCGGCTCGGGCCCGGCGAGGTCTTGGAGCGTTGTTGATAGACTTTGCCAAATCCTGCTCCCGGGATTGAGGAGGCCTCCGATGAAACTCGGTCGCATCGCCGCCTGCTTCTCCGCCGCGCTCGCCGTCGTGGCCGCCGCCAATAACCAGCCACACGAGGCGCCACCCGTCCTCAAGGCGTCCGATTTCCTCGACGCCGCGCTCCTGAAGGGTCCCGACTACACCGTCGAGGAGAAGGTCTCGAGCGACGGCGTGTTCAACACCTACACGATCACTTCGAATTTCGGCACGTGGAAGGTCCAGAGCACTTCGCTCGCCGCGACGCGCGTGCACGAGATCGGCGCCATCGCGAAGCTGAAAGAGGTGGACAAGATCGCGGTGGCGGCGGGCGGCATCGCGCACGGCGCGGTGGATGTTGGCAAGGGCGTGGCCAGCATCGTGACCCATCCCGTCGATACCGTGACGGGGGTCGCCGACGGAGTCGGGCGGCTCTTTGGCCGGATCGGCCGCGGCGCCAAGAGAACCGCCGAGAAGATGGGAAGCGACGACGGCTACAAAAGCGAGCCGCAGAACCTGAGCCCTCCGGCAAAGGAAGAGAAAGCTCCGGGACAGTCGACCGCCGGAAAGGCCGTCGGCGCGACGGGCGATCTGGCCAAGGACATCATCGGCGTCAACTACGCCATGCGGTCCTGGGCCAAGAAACTCCGCGTGGACCCTTATACGAGAAACGAGGTCCTCCATGCCGAGCTGCGGGATGTCGCTCAATACGACGCGGGCGGCCGGTTCAGTATCAACCTCGTGCCGGGCGGCATCGTGCTGACGGCGCTGTCCACCACCGCCACCGTCAACGACTTGATCTGGATGAAGGAGCCCGACGAGCTGGTGACTTTGAACGAAACGAGGCTGAAGGCCATGGGCGTGTCGCCGCAAGTCAGCCGTGCCTTCCGCCTGAACCCGCAGTACAACCTGACTCGACAGGTCCGCCTCGTCGCCTCCCTCGATGCCCTTCCCGCCATCGCGGGGCGCCCCGAGTTCGTGGCGCGGGCGGCCGGAGCGCAGGTGGACGCGGACGGCCAGTTCTACATGGAGAGTGCCATGCTGGCCGACCTTTTCAATCGTACGCAGGCGCCGCTGTCGAAGATCGTCGCCAGCCTGCCGGGTGCCTGCGTGATCGCGCAGGGAGATCGCTTCGCATGCCTCTTTCCCCTGGACTACGTCGCGTGGACCGAGGGCGTGGCCGGCCACTTCGACCGGATCACGAAGGCCGCGCGGGCCGAGTTCCCGAACGCAAAGCGCG
>WNGF01012197.1_pt1 | contig 12687 bp, 12 predicted proteins | sample 5400641 | NCBI WGS metagenome assembly WNGF01 (sample SAMN13153371, study PRJNA577476) | soil metagenome | isolation source: 80 cm soil or saprolite under grassland replicate 2 | place: USA:California | collected 2016-06-15
ATGACCTGGTCGTCTCGGCCGAGATCAGCCCGCGTCCACGCCGTTGATCGCGAAATCGAAGATCTGGTGACTCTCGAGCGGCCCCGCCGCGGCCCGCGCCGCGTACTCCGGGCGGAGCGGGTAGTTCAGGATGAAGGGCACCCTGGCCTCGGCGATCCCGCCGTGAGTGCGCAGCCGGTGACCGGCGAGCCCCGAGAGATCGTGGTCGGCCGCCGCCGCGCCGATGCAGGTGTCCGTCCGGCCGATCACCACCACGTCACCCTCGCGGTCGAGCGGCAGGTCGAAGCGCCGGACGGCCGTGGCCCTGTCGTACACGGCCTCGATGCCCGTCAGCCCCGCGGCCAGACGCATCACGTCGCCGGGCTCGAGGCTCCCGTGGCAGTAGACGCGCACGAACCCGCCGAGGGCCCCGTGGTGGGCGACGAAGCGGTCGGTGATCGGGCAGATGACCGTGCTCGAGCCCTTGCCGAACCGGGCGTCGAGCAGGTCCTGGAGCCAGATCACCCGGGGCGACCCGTCCGCGTTCGACTTGTCGTTCATCCCGTGGTCGGCGGTGAGCGCCACCACCGCCCCGAGGTCGTGGAGCCGTCCGAACTTGTCGTCCATGTTCCGGTAGTAGCGATCGGCCTCGGGCTCGCCCGGCGCGTACTTGTGCTGGATGTAGTCCGTGAGCGAGAGGTAGAGGATGTCCGGCCGCCGCTGCTCGAGGAGCTTGACACCCGCCTCCAGCACGAACAGCGACAGCTCGGGCGAGTACATGGGCGGCTTCGGCATGCCGGTGAGGGCGAGCGCGTCCTCGATCCCGGTCTCCTCGGGCAGGCGCTGGTCCGCGCACTCCGCCGAGAAGTTGACGCTGCCGCGGCTCAGGTCCATGTCCTTGCCGAGCTGCTTGCGCAGCTTGTCCTTGGCCGTGATCGACACCACGCGGGCGCCATGGCGCGAGAACTCGGCCATGATGGTGCGGGAGCGGAGCAGCTCGGGGCCCGTCATCACGACCGCCTCTCCCGTCTCCCGGTCGAGGTAGAAGTTGCCGGAGATCCCGTGGACCGACTGGGGGCTCCCGGTCGCGATCGACATGTTGTTCGGGCAGGTGAAGCTCGGCACATCGCCGTCGGCGATGGCGCCGAACCCGGTCTCGAGGAAGCGCGCGACGTTCGGGACGATGCCCTCCCGCACGCCTTGCTCGAAGTAGGCCGGATCGCCTCCATCGATGCACACCACGACCACCGGCCGCGACGGCCAGCGGTACCCCACGCCGTTCAGCTCGATGCCAGCTCGATCCATCGGGTCGCCTCGTCAGGATGTGGAGGACCGCTTCGCCTGTTCCAATTCTACTTCGCCAGCGCCTTCCGCTTCCACAGCTCCCACGGGCGCGGCAGCGTGGGGGCGATGGAGTCCTCGGCCTTGCGCGCCTCCTCGGGATCCAGGTAGGTCACGGTGGCCGAGAGCGCCATGGCCTGGGCTTGCAGCCTGGCGTTCACCTCCGTGTAAACGCCCCGGAACACCACCTGGGGCAGGGAGGCGCCGACGACGACGTTGCCGTGACCGCGCATGAGCGCCACCGCCCGCGCACCCAGCGTCTGCGCGAGCGCGCGGCCGAGGGCCGGGTTGCGCACGAGCATGTCGGTCATCTCCCCGCTGGCGGTCCGGATGTCGAAGACGGGCACGCCCGCCCCGAGGAAGGCGCTCATGTGGTAGAGCGGCCGGAGCGGGACACCGGTGACCCCGAAGGGGATGACCGAGGGCGAGTGACTGTGCACGACCGCCTTGACGTCGGGGCGCGCCTTGTAGAGCTCGCCGTGGATGAAGCGCTCGAGGTAGCTCCCGCGGCCGCGCGCGTCCACGGGATCGCTGTCGAGATCGTACTCCATGATGTCGGCGGCGGTGACCAGCTCGGGCGCGATCGAGCGCGACATCAGGTAGCGGGTCGGGTCGCGGTCGTGGCGCGCGCTCACGTGGCCGTAGCCGTCGAGGACACCCTGATCGACCAGGATGCGGTTGGCCGCGACGAGATCTTCGATCAGCCTGGGGTCGGCCGGGCCCGCCGAGGCGGGCGCCGTCTGCGCGGCGACCCGCCGCGGGCCGGCCAGGAGCGCCGCCCCGAGGCTCACGCCCGCCGCCAGGAACCGCCGTCTCCGGAGATGGTCCATGTGACTTCCTTTCGCGCTCGGCACGGAAGATACGCGATCCGCGACCGCCGGCCGAGAACATAGCCACGCCAGATTGGTGGACACTCGGATCGTTCGCGCGGGGCGAGAATACCCGACGGCCCTCCGGAAAGGCAAGCGGGCTGCTCAAAACAAGAAAGGCAGAGCAGCGATGAAGAGTGGGTCCGGCTCCGCGGGGCATCGACGACGCGAACTGACAGGGCGCGGATACCCCGCTCGAATTCTGTTGACAGCCCGGGTTGACGGCGATACTCAGGTAGCTCGATGAGCCTTCGGTCCGTCCTGCTCCTCGTCCTGCTCGGCGCGCAGGTGGCGTTGACGCCCACGGCCCATGCCACTCCGCTTGATGCCAGCTGGCTGGGGGGGATCTATGACGACGGGGACTTCGACGATGTCGTCTGGCTGATCACCTCGGGTGCTGCCGTGGTCGAGCCATTCCCCCTGGATGACGCCTGCCGCGTCCCGTTCGCCGTCACGCTCCTGTTTCAGCCGGATGAGGGGAGCGCGCCGGGCGCGGCACCCGCTTTCGTCCGCACCCGCGCTCCACCCACCGCGTAACCCTCCTCGCTTGGCCCAGCCGCGGCTCTCCGCGGCCGGCAACCCAGGGTTTTCGGAAAGCCTCCACGTCGCTCGACGCGCGCCGACGAGACGTGTGACCCTGACGGAGTCGCTTTGCGATCGGCGCTCGAACGGTGCATGCGAGACATGGGCACAAGGACCGCAGTCGAGTCGGGCTGGAGATCGACGGCCGCCGCGAGCGCCTTGCGGGAGCGATTGAACGCCTGGATCCGGCACGGGAGACACAAGCTGGCCTATCTCAGGTTCAGCAGCATTCCCCGGCGACTCGTGCGCAGGGTCAAGAAGGCCGTATGGCATACCACCGAGGTGCGCATGTATGCGATGGAGGCCGCCGCGGTACGTCATCTGGCCAACCCGCGCATGATGAAACGGGATTGTCTGGACGATGTGCAAGAGTACGAGCCGGCCGAAGCGTGGCAACCCTCGAAGGAGGGTTTTCTCCGTGAGGTGGCGGAAGGCATGGTGGCGGGGGCGCATATCTACACGTACGCCGAAGGAGGCCGCTTGCTCCATCACGGATGGCTGACCGAGCGTCAACCGGAAGCCGTGCTTGCCGAGGTGGGGCAAAGGCATCCCTTGCCGCCGGATTCGGCCGTGCTGGCGGCGTTCTACACCCATCCGCGGGCGAGGGGCCGCGGGCTCTATCGAATGGCGCTCGCGCAGATGCTGCACGACGCGACGAGCATCGCCGGCGCGACGCGGATCTATGTCTGGGTGACGGCCGATAACAAGCCGTCGCGCCATGTCATCGAGAAGCTCGGCTTCGTGTATCAAGGCAGCTTTTTCCAGCGAAAGCGGCCAACCGGCACGGCGCGCTGGACGAGGGCTCCGGAATCATGAGTCCCCTCGGGGGCAGGGCACGAGGCGCGCCGTGGGGCGCCCCGCTCGCCGAGCCACCCGCCGGCAGCGCCTCGTTCACCTGAGAGTGATGATTTGCTCCGCTAACGCGAGGCAGGGCTTCCCTTGACACGCCCGCTCCCGCTGCCCATACTGTGTCTACCGATGTACAACGTTACACACTGCGCCCGCGACGAAAAGGAGCTGATACCCATCAAGGCCACCAAGCGACAGCCCATGGTCCAACGACTCCCCCTCACTCAAGCCCGGAACACGCTCGGCGCCGTGGTGAAGCGGGTCCATCTAAACAAGGAGTACGTGATCCTCGAGAAGGACGGGATCCCGCTCGCCGGCGTCATGGATATTGACGAATTCGAGGATTACCTCGAGCTCCGAGATCCGAAGGTGCGGGCGGCAATCGCGAAGGGCCGTCAGGAGTACCTTGCCGGCAAGAGCCGGCCGGCTCGCTCCCTCCTCACCGAGCTCGTCAGCAGTGGAAAGAGAGGTAAGGCTACGCGGCGTCAGACCGCATGACGCCGCGCTTTTCCGTTCGCACAGTCCCCGCCTTTCACCGCCTCGCCCGGCAGCTGGCCCGTCACCACCCGGAGTTCATCGGGGTCCTCGCCCAAGCGACCGAGATCCTCGAGGCGGACCCTCACAACGCCGGCCGCACGCATAACATCCTCAAGCTCAAAAACGTGCCTGCGGGTCAAGGTCAGTACCGGCTCCGGCTCGGTCGCTTCCGCTTCCGCTACGACATCGCCGGCCGCGAGGTCGCCCTCCTCTACTGCGGGCTCCGCAGCGAGGACACCTACCGCGATCGATAGCGGCTCCTCTCACCGCCGCAAAAGAGGGTGTTCCGCGGGGCCGAAGCAGGCGCCTTGACAAAATAGGCCGTAAATCGTCAGACTCTTCTCTCGGCCACATGTCAGACTCACGATCCTTGGAATGCACGTCGCGCGGTGAGAATACGCGATGCCTGACTTAGCCCTGCCGCGTCGCCGACGATCTACTTAACGCACGACGGGAGGTGACAGCATGACGACGGAAACGTGTTCCGTCCCAGGGTAATTCGCTGTACCTCGATCGCACCCTCCCCGGGGCGGGGAGCCAGAGAAGGGGCGCCATGGGCTCGACCATTCGCTGGCTGGTCCGGCGGGATACGTATCGCGACTCGGTCGAGCTGATGCGCGTGGCCGCCGAGCTGGAGCAGCTCCCCGGCGTGACGCGCGCGGCGCTCTTGATGGCCACGCCGGCCAACCGCGGGCTTCTCGCCGAGGCCGGGCTGCTCGTGGGCGAGGCCACGGCCGCCGGACCCAATGACCTGGTCGTCGCCGTGGCGGCGTCGGACGAGGCGACCGCCGAGGGCGCGCTCGCCCGGGCGGAGCGGCTCCTCGTCGCCGGGGTTGCCTCGCCCTCGGGGTCGGCCGGCAGGCCCGCGCCGCGGAGCATCGCGGAGGCCATCGGCGAACACCCCACCGCCACCCTCGCCATCATCTCGACCCCGGGCGCCTATGCGACGGCCGAGGCGCTCAAGGCCCTCAAGCGCGGGCTCCACGTCTTCCTGTTCAGCGACAACGTGCCGATCGCCGAGGAGATCGAGCTGAAGCGGCTGGCCACGAAGAAGGGACTTCTCGTGATGGGGCCCGATTGCGGTACCGCCATCCTCGACGGCGTGCCGCTCGGCTTCGCCAATGCGGTGGGCCGCGGCCGGATCGGTCTGGTCGGCGCCTCGGGCACCGGGCTGCAGCAGGTGAGCTGTCTGATCGACCGGCTGGGAGAGGGCGTCTCCCAGCTGATCGGCGTCGGCAGCCATGACCTCGACGAGCGCGTCGGCGGCCTCATGATGCGGGCCGGGATCGAGCGGCTCGCCCGGGATCCCGGCACGACGGTGATCGTCCTCGTCTCGAAGCCGCCCGCGGCCTCGGTGGCGCGCCACGTCCTCGAGGTCGCGCGCACCTCGGCCAGGCCCGTGGTGGTGACCTTCCTCGGCGAGGATCCGGCGGCGATCCGCGAGGCCGGGGCCATGCCGGCGGCCACCCTCGAGGATGCCGCCCGCTTCGCCGTGGCCCTGGCGCGCGGCGAGCGCGCGAGCGCCGCCGACGGTCTCGATCCGAAGCTCGTGGCGCGGTCCCGCGCTCGCGTGGGCCGCTTCGCCCCGGGCCAGCGCCACGTGCGCGGCCTCTTCAGCGGCGGGACGCTGTGCCGGGAGGCCGCCCTCATCCTCGAGGAGGGTGGGGCCGCCGGGCACAGCGCCGTCGATCTCGGGGATGACGAGTTCACCGTGGGCCGCCCGCACCCGATGATCGACTTCCGTCTGCGCAACGAGCGCATCCTCGCCGCCGCGGAGGACCCGACGACGGCCGTGATCCTGCTCGACGTGGTCCTGGGCTATGGCGCGCATCCGGACCCCGCCGGGGCGCTGAGCGCGGCCGTCGAGCGAGCGCGCCAGCAGGCGGCCCGGGCCGGCCGCGCGCTCGGCGTCGTGGCCTCCGTCTGCGGAACCGCGGCCGATCCGCAAGATCTGCCGCGGCAGGAAGAGAAGCTGTCGGCGGCCGGGGTGGTCCTCGCGCCGAGCAATGCCCAGGCGGCACGGCTGGCGGCGCTCCTGGCCGGAGATGGCGGAGCTGGGTGACTCGATGCCGGAAGCGCTGTTCCCCGGAGGCGTCCACGCCCTGAACGTCGGCGTCGCGGAGTTCGCCCTGTCCCCGCGGGCCCAGGGGGCCACCGTCGTCGAGCTCGACTGGCGGCCTCCGGCCGGCGGCGACCGTGACCTCGGCCTCCTGCTGGCTCGCCTCGAGGACGATCCCGACGATCCCGTCGGCACCCGCGTCGCCGCGGCCAACACGCAGGCCCTCGAGCGAATCCTGGGCGCGCGGCCGATGCTCGTGGACGTGCGCCGCGCGGCCGAGGTCGTGCCCGGGCTCGGGTCGCGGACGATCCTCCACGCGGGCCCGCCCATCGAGTGGCCCCGCATGTGCGGCCCGGTTCGCGGCGCGATCGTGGGCGCCATCGTCCACGAGGGCTGGGCCGATACGCCCGAGGCGGCGAGGACGCTGGCGGAGGGCGGCGGGATCAGCTTCGCCCCCTGCCATCACCACGGCGCGGTGGGACCGATGGCCGGCATCCTCTCGCCGTCCATGCCGGTCATCGTGGTGGAGAACGCGAGCGGGGGGAACCACGCCTTCGCCACCCTCAACGAGGGGCTGGGCAAGGTCCTGCGCTTCGGCGCCTACAGCGCGGAGGTGCTCGACCGCCTGCGCTGGATGGCGGAGACGCTCGCCCCCGCCCTCGGCCAGGCGCTCCGCGCGCGCGGCCCCGTCGACCTCAAGACCATCACCGCGCAGGCCCTCCAGATGGGCGATGAATGCCACAATCGAAACGTCGCCTCGACGTCGCTGTTCACGCGGATGATCGCCCCCGCGCTCTGCCGCACCGCCGCGCCCGAGGTCGCCGCGACGATCCTCGAGTTCCTGGAGGGGAACAACCACTTCTACCTCAACCTCTCCATGGCGGCGTGCAAGGCGGCGCTCGACTCCGCCCACGGCATCGCCGGCTCGACGGTGGTCACGGCGATGGCGCGCAACGGCGTCGAGGTGGGCGTCCGGATGAGCGGCACCGGCGATCGATGGTTCACGGCGCCCGCCGTGGTGCCCGACGGTCTCTATTTCCCCGGCTACGGGCCGGACGACGCCAACCCGGACCTCGGCGACAGCGCCATCACCGAGACCATGGGGATCGGCGGCTTCGCCATGGCGGCGGCCCCGGCCATCGTGCGCTTCGTGGGCGGGACGCCGGACGACGCCCTCGGCTACACGCGGCAGATGTACGGGATCACGCTCGCGCGCAACAGCGATTACGGGATCCCCGCCCTCGGCTTCGCCGGCACGCCGACGGGAATCGACGCGCGGCGGGTGATCGATGGCGGGGTCGCGCCGGTCATCAATACCGGCATCGCCCACCGCGAAGCCGGCGTCGGCCAGATCGGCGCCGGCATCGCGCGGGCGCCGCTCGCCTGCTTCGCGGGCGCGCTGGGCGAGCTGGGCCGGCGGCTGGGTCTCGCCAGGTGACGGATGGCCGTGCATCTCGCCGTCAACGGCACGCTGATGCGGGGGCTCGAGCTGAACCCGAGCATGATCGATGCCGGCGCCGTCTTCGTCCGCGAGACGACCACCGCCCCGAGCTACCGCCTCTGGTCGATCGATGACCGCCATCCGGCCATGATCCGCGTCGCGTCCGGCGGCGTGCCCGTCGCCGTGGAGGTCTGGGCGGTGCCGCCCGAGGGCCTGGCCAAGATCCTGCTGCAGGAGCCGCCGGGTCTCTGCATCGGCAAGGTGAAGCTCGCCGACGGCGAGGAGGTGCTGGGGGTGATCGGCGAGCCGCTCCTCGTCGAGGGCCAGCGCGAGATCAGCTCGTACGGCGGCTGGCGCGCGTACATCGCCACGAAGACGCGGTGAGGAGCGCCCGGCTCCGGGCCTCGCCGCCCGCACGGCGACGCCGGACGCCGATCACGGGCGACCTCCGTCGTGGTCGTCGTGAAAGCACCCGGAGCCACGCCCGGCGTAGTATGCTAGCCGCGGCGCCTCCCGATCGGCATCGCCGCTCGCGGAGGGCGACGAGGACCCGTCATGACGCTCGCTGTCTACGAGGAGACCCGATGACGCTCACCGGCAACACGCAGGTTCTGACCGCGACGCCGGCGGCCGCCGTGGCGCCGGCGCCCACCCGGCGCCCGGCACCCGAGCGGCTGGTCTTCCTGGACGCGTTGCGCGGTTTCGCCCTGATCTTCATGGTGCTCAACCACACCGGGCGCTGGTGGATGGACGGCTCGATGCGGTGGTCCCGCTACTACTTCATCTACGTGACCATGGCGGTGGCGGCGCCGATCTTCCTCTTCCTGGTGGGCTTCTGCCTGCCGCTCTCGCTCTCCCGGACGCGCGGGGCGAGCGTCGAGCAGCTGCTGCCCACGCTCTGGAAGTACACCAAGCGCGGCGGGCGGATCATCCTGGCCGGTCTGCTCCTGAACGTGCTGGTCTTCCCCGAGGACCCGTTCTGGAGCAACGGCGTGCTCCAGACGATCGGCCTCGGCATCATCGTGGCGGCGCCGGTCGGCCTCTTCCTCGGCTCCACCGGCGCCCGGGCCCTCGTGGTGGCCGCGGCCGTGCTCATCTACCTCGCCTTCGCCTGGGCCTTTGCCCCGCTCACCGCCTGGGTGGGCGCTCATCCCGTCGGCTCGCGCATCCTCTTCCTCGAGTTCCCCCCCTGGCCCTGGATCGCGCTGGTGCTCTTCGGCCTCGTGCCGGGAGCGCTGTTCGTCGAGCAGTCCGACCGGCGGGGTCGATCCCGCTACATGCTCGGCCTGGCCGCGGCCGGCGTCCTCTGCATGGCCTGGCTGTATGCCTACGACTGGTGGGCGCAAACCCCTTACCGGTGGATGTTCAAGCGCGACTTCATCCTGAACATTCACTGGACTCCGCGAGGGGCCACGGTCCTGTGGGTGATCGGGGTGACGTTCTGCCTGATGACGGTCTTCTACTACCTGGCCGAGGTGTGGCGGCTGCGGATGACGTGGCTGGTCACGCTGGGCCAGACGGCCCTGTTCCTCTACTTCATCCACCACCTGATCGTCCTGACCCTGGTTCACCAGTACCTGCATCAGATCTTCAATAGCTGGTGGCGCTATGGTCTCGCCAACCTGCTGCTGATGTTCCTGCTGCTCGGCCTGGGCCGGGGATGGATCGAGGTCAAGCGGATCTACCGGGAGAGAGTCCCGCCGCTCGCCGTCGTTTTCCGGCGCGCCTGATCAGCGGACGCTCCGATACGCCACGCTCTCGCTCCGCACTCTCAACCGGAGGTACAGGCCGAGCGCCGTGAGAAGGGGCACATCCTGGAACGAGAAGAGGATGGCGGGGTCGTCCCCGTCGCCGGCCTGCTCGTGCCGCGCCCGGGGCGGGACCGCGAAGAAGTCGCCGCGCGTCCAGTCGAAGCGCCGGCCGTCGATCACGCTGTGGCCGGCTCCCGCCACCACGTGATACACGGCGCTCGACGTCTCGCGGTGGGAGCGCGTGCGAATGCCCGGCCGCAGCATCTGGATATAGCAGCCGAGCGTCGGCAGCACGGAGCGTCCGGTCGACGGATTCACGTACTCCAGCATCACGTCGTCGTACGGACTGGCGGGGAGCTCCCGCTGGCGCAGCAGCGCGGCGTGCGTCGCCTCCCAGCGGTAGTGCAGGAGCCGGCCAGTCGCCGTGCCCGACTCCACCGTCGCCGGCCTGAGGCCGGGCGCGCCGTACCGCCGCTCGGAGAGTCCGGGGACGGCGGCCACCGGCTGCCGCTCCTCGGGATAGGTGTCCATGGCGAGGTTCTCCAGATAGCGGACGACGGGTGAATCGAGGCCGTCGATCCACATCGCCGGCTCCGTCCCCTCGTCGCCATGATCGTGCCACGTCATGCTCGGTGTCAGCACGAGGTCGCCGGGCTCCATCACGCACTTGTCGCCCTCCACCGTGGTGTAGGCGCCGTGGCCCTGGAGCATGAAGCGCACCGCGTTCGGGGTGTGGCGATGGGCGGGCGCCACCTCGCCGGGCAGGATGTACTGCACCGCCGTCGAGATCGTGTGCGTGCTCGTGCGCTCCGGCACGCCCGGGTTGTCGAGGCGCACGATGCGCCGCTCCGCGCCCCGGCCGGGCGACATGAGCTCCGCGCTGCGCCGGACCAGCGGCTCGATCTCCGCCCAGCGCCAGAGCCGCGCCTGGACCGCCGACGCCTTGGGCCGGATGAGTGGCCCCGGCTCGGTCCATGGCGCATCGAGACCGGCGGCGCGTAGCTCCGCCCGGTACGCCTCGAGGTCTGCGGCCCGTTCGGTCGCTTGCAGTGCCATCGCCGTCCTCCTGGGCGCCGGCCGAGCCGGCGAGGTGCAGAGAGCGCAAAGGTCTTGTGCGGTCGATGGTGCCACGCCGGCGAGCATGAGGTCAACCAGGCGGGCCGACCGGCACCGGGCCGATTTGGTTCACCATACCTCGTCACCGGCCGACGACCCGGTCCACGAGCTCGGGCGCCAGGCCGATGTAGCCGGCCGGATCGAGGAGCTGCTCGATGGCGTCGCGGCTCAGGTGCGGCGCGACGCGCGCGTCGGCGAGCAGGGCGTCCATGAAGTCGATGCCCGTCGCCTGGGCCTTCATCGCGACCTCGTAGACGACCTCGTGCGCCGTCTGCTTGCCGATGCGCTCGCCCAGGGCCAGCATGACGCGTTCGGAGAGCAGGAGCCCGCCCAGGAGTCCGAGGTTCGTGCGCATCCGCGCCTCGCGGACCTCGAGCCCGCCGAGCACGCGCCGCATGTGGTGCAGGATGGCGCCGGTGTAGACGCAGGCCTCGGGCAGCGCAGCCCACTCGGCGCGCCAGCACGTCGCGTCACGCTCGTGCTCCTGGAGCAGCACCTCCGTGAGCGGGCCGAGCGTGCCCCGCACCAGGCGCGCCAGCACGACCACCAGCTCGACCATCGAGGGGTTCTGCTTGTGGGGCATCGTGCTGCTGCCGACCTTGCCCATGTGGAAGGGCTCGCTCACCTCGCCCAGCTCCGTGCGCTGGAGGTTGTACACCTCGTTGGCGATCTTGCCGAGGGTCATCGCGATCTGCACGAGCAGGCAGGCCGCCTCGGCGATGCGGTCGCGCGCCGAGTGCCAGCAGATCCGCGGCGCGCCGAGCCCGAGCCGGCCGAGGGCGCGCGCCTGCACCTCGAGCCCCTGCGCGCCGAAGGACGACATCGTGCCCACCGCGCCCGTGATGTTGCCGACGAAGATGCGCTTCTCCGCCTCGGCCGAGCGCTCGAGGTGGCGGTCGATCTCGTCCACCCACACCGCCAGCTTGTAGCCGAAGGTGATGGGCAGCGCCTGCTGGCCGTGCGTGCGCCCCGCCATGACGGTGCGCTTGTGGCGCCGGGCATGGCCGACCAGGATCTCGCGGATGTCGTGCAGATCGCGCAGGAGCACCCCCCAGGCTTCCTTGAGCTGCAGCACCAGTCCGGTGTCGATGATGTCCTGGGTGGTGGCGCCGTAGTGGATGTACTCGCCGGCCCCATCCTCGCACAGGTGCTCCAGCGCCCGGAGGGCGGGGACCAGGGAGTGGCCCACCTGGGACACGCCGGCGCCGATCGCCTTGAGGTCGACCAGCTCCGCCCGGGCCTTGCGGGCGATCTCCGCCGCTGCCGCCCGCGGGATCATCCCCAGCTCGGCCTGCGCCTGCGCGAGAGCGGCCTCGACGTCGAGCCATTTCTGCACGCGATTGCTGTCGCTCCAGATCGTCACCATCTCCGGCGACGCGAACCCTGCCCCGTAGACCTCGGAGTCGATGATGTGGCTGGCCATGTCGTCTCTCCTGGGTGGTGTCGGCCTCTCGACAAGTCACCGGTAGGCGCAAGGGGGAACCGCGGTCTTCCATACGACCTTGGGAAGGTGCTCGCCCGGCGGGAAGAGCCGGAGCTGCTCGGCGGGAGGCCGGGGCGACAGGCGGCGGCCCCGCAGCGCCATGAAATGCGCCCCACGCGTCACGTCGACGCCCAGCCGCCGCAGGTCGTCGGCGCCCCGGACCACGGCCTCGCGACGAGCCGCGATGAGCCGATCCGCGGAACGGGGCCCGATCCCGGGCACCCGCAGGAGCTCCTCGCGGGACGCGCGCAGCAGCTCCACGGGGAACGCCGCCGGGTGGCCGAGGGCCCAGGCTGTCTTGGGGTCGTGCTCGAGCGCGAGGTTCCCGTCGGGTCCGAACACGAGATCCTCGAAGGCGAACCCGTATTGCCGGAGCAGATGCTCGGCCTGGTAGAGCCGGAATTCCCGCGCCGCTGGCGTCGGCGACAACCCCTCCATCGGTGTGCCGGCCACGGGCTGGAACGCGCTGAAGTGCGCATGATGCAGAAGCCCGCCGCGCTCGAGACGGCTCACGAGACCGAGCAGCTCGCGATCCGTCTCTCCCTGGGAGCCCACGACGAACTGCGTCGTCGTGCCCGCCGGCGCCGCCAGGTGAGGCCGGCTCTCCAGCCGCGCCTCTCGAGAAAGCCGCCCGGCAAGCGCGAGCTTCGGCAACAGGTCGCCGGAGAAGTCCTTCTCTC
>WNGF01018118.1_pt1 | contig 12685 bp, 12 predicted proteins | sample 5400641 | NCBI WGS metagenome assembly WNGF01 (sample SAMN13153371, study PRJNA577476) | soil metagenome | isolation source: 80 cm soil or saprolite under grassland replicate 2 | place: USA:California | collected 2016-06-15
TTTCGTTTCTCGAAGTGGGCGAGGAAGGCGTCCCACTCCTGGTCGGTGGGGGTTCGGTATTCTTCGCTGGGTCGGGTCGCTCGGCGTCGGGCGATGAATGCCCGGTGCGCCTCGATCGTTTCGGCCGGGTAGACCGCCTCTGGCGGAGTCAGGTATTGCAACTGTCTGAATGGGTCCTGTCCGATGGTCAGCTTGTCGCGGATCTTGTGGCTGGTGTGAGGTCAGGTCGAGGGCCAGGTCGCCAGCGGTACCAGCATCTCGTCTGGGTGCGCGCCGCCGTGCTCGTAGCGCATGTCGGGGTCCTCCAGGGGAAAGCGCTCGGTGCGCGCCAGGGCGACCACCTCGCCGACCCGCTCCAGCAGCCCAGGGGCGTCGGGGAGGAGTCCCAGGTCGACCAGGTCGGAGGCCGACAGCACCAGGGCGTTGGTCCCGAGCCCTTGGCGCAGCCGCTCGGTCGCCTCGGCTGCTTTGCCGGGGCGTGGGTAAAGCCAGCGTGCCCGGCCGGCGCCCGCACCGGGGAAGGCGCACAGCGCTGGGGTGTCGACCGCCGCCCAGACCGCTTCCAGGGCCTGGTCCCTGACGCGGTGGACCTGGCCGTGGTCGGCGTGGGCGACCACGGTCCAGCCCTGGGCCGTCCACCGGGTCGCGGCCGTCTCCAGCGTCTGCAGGGCGTGCTCGGCGGCACGGTCGTAGCCGTGGAGGTGGACGTAGTCGTCGAGGTTGACGTAGACCCACACGAGTGTGTCCTGCACACCTGGGCGTTGGGCCAGGACCTGCTCGACGTCGGCGATGACCGCGGTGGCGAGGGTGCGGGGGTCGGCGGCCTGTGCGTGGAGCGCGCCCGCCGAGGTCTTGCCGCGGTCCCAGCGGTCGGCGCCGCGCAGCAGCGCGTTGGTCCAGGGGCCGGGCAGGCCGTCGAGCTCGCGGGTCACCGCGACACAGGTGGCCCCCTGCTGTGTGGCACGCTCGAACAGGGTGGGGTGCGGGGCCACCAGCTGAGCGTCCGGGCTGGCCTGGAGTGGCAGGAGTGCCTGGCGGGGCCACGTGATCGGCTGCGCGTTGACTGCGTTCACCACCATGCCGAGCGCCGGCACCAGGTAGGAGTTGGCGGCGGCCAGATGCTCGGCCGGGCCGACCCCGGTCAGCGCGGTCAGCCACGCAGTCGCCGAGGTAGTGGGGAAGGTGCTGGTGAGGCAGGCGAGTTCGGCAGCGTGCCAGCAGGTGGCAGCCACCGACCACGACAGACCGTCGACACCCAGGACGATCACGCCGCGCCGGCTCGTGTCCAGCTGCCGCAGCACCCATTTGGGAACGAGCGTGAGCGACTGCGCAGGATGGGGCATGAGTCCGGGCACGCCGGGTGCGGTGCAGGCACCGACGAGCGCATCGGGGTCGAGGAAGCTGCCCGACGCGCCCGTCGAGGTCACCGCTCAGCCGTCCTGCCGCACGGTTCGGCGGCTGACCTGGGCGGCGTAGGCGGCCCAGTCGCCGCTGCAGGCGCGTTGCCAGGCGACCGCGACGGTGATGTGGATGCCGAGCATGCGCGCCAGGATGGCGGCGGGCAGGTCGGTGGCGAGCTGGAACAGCGCGGTCGAGCGGGCTTGGCCGGGGCGCAGCCCGAGGCGGCGGAGCCGCTCGCCCAGCTGTTCGGCGCTGAGTGCGCGGCCGGGCTGCCCGCCGGGAAACAGCCATCGGGAGGTGCCTTGGTCGCCGAGAGCGGCGTGGCCGTGGCGGGTGGCGACCAGCTCCAGGACCAGGCCGGCGAGCGGCTCGGGGAGCACGACCGGCTCGCGGCCCAGTTGCAGCCGCACCTGGTCGGCGCCGACGTGGACGTGGTCGAGCGTGAGGCGGCTGACCGCCGATGGCCACTGGGCGTAGAGCAGCACCAGCAGCCCGGCGACGCGGTCCTCGGGACGGAGCGTGGTGTCGTGCAGCAGCCAGCGGGCCTGCTGCCAGCGAGCTTCGGTGTCCAGGACACGGGTGGGGCCGCCCCACTTGGTGGCGGGGAAGTCCAGGCTGGTCAGCTTCTGTCCTTTGGCCCAGCGGACGAAGTGCCCGGCCTCCAGGCGGTGGCTGGCCTGGTCACCGGCGAGCCAGGCCTCCAGGTCGCCCTGCCGGGCGGCCTGCAGCGTCAGGTCGTGGGCGGTGAGCCAGTCGAGCCAGACGATGGCGGCCCGGAGCTGCTGGCGGATGGTGGCGAGCTGGTTGTGGGTGGTGTCGGCGCCGCCGTTGCGGTGGCGGAGCCGGCGCAGCAGATGCCAGACGGCGTAGCGGTGCAGCAGCTGCTGCTCGGCGGGGTCGTCGCGGTCGCTGATGGTGCGGGTGATCCAGCGCTCCAGCCGGGCCAGCTGTTCGTCGCGGGCCGGCAGCGCGCCGGTGGCCACCAGCATGGCGCGCAGATGCTCCAGCGGCTTGCTGGTGGGGAGCCGGTCAAGGGCGGCGTGGCTGAGCGGGCAGGTCCCGCTGGCAAGCTCGTGCAAAATGGCGGGAGCGGTGGGTCGGTCGAGCCAGCGCAGCACGGTGTCGGGGCGCTCGGCGCTGGCCAGGCTGCGGTGCAGGCCCGCAAGCTCGGCACGGACCTGGCCGTGGCCGTCGCCGAGCAGCTCACCAAGCCGCCGGTCCACCACGCAGCAGGTGCACGGACCAGGCTGGAGCTGGGCGGTCGTGCCGCAGGTCGGGCAGGTGCGCCAGAACGAGGGGTCGGGACGGGTGCACCGGGCGCACAGCGGCTGGGTGCGGGTGCCGCCCCGCACCGGCTGGACCGTGCCGCAGCCGGCGCAGCGGGCCCAGCGCTGCTGGCAGGCCAAACACCATGGCTCACCCATGGTCTTGGAGATCCAGCAGGGCGCCACGCGGCCACAGATCGAGCACCGCATCGTCGGCGCCTGGTGGCAGGCCTGGCACCGTGGCCCGTCGGCGGTCCGGGTCCAGACCCGGCGGCGCCGGCCGCAGCCGATGCAGGGTTCCTGGTTGGCCGGGTCGGTGATCAAGCAGTTCGGACACAGTGGCCGGCCGTCCGGGTCGCGGGTGGCGGGTTCCCGGACACTCCCGCACCGCGAGCACGGCCGTGCCCTCGACTTGGCCACGCAGTTGCGGCACAGCCACTGCCCGTCGACCCGCCGGTGCAGGTGGATGACACGCCGACACCGCGGGCAGGCTGGATGCGTGATCGTCTGGGCGCCGGCGTCGCAGAGCGCATCGAGCAGCCGCAGCACCGACGGGATGGGCGCCTGGGCGCCTGCCCCAGTGAGCAGCTCGGGCCGGTCGGCCAGCGTCCAGGCGAGCTGGCGGCGCTGCCCGGCACGCGACGCCACCGCACCCACCGCGGCGACCACCAAGTCGGCGGACACGCCCGGATCGGCGGCCCTGACGAGCTCCACCACGACCTGGACCGGGTCTCGGCCGCCAGGCGGGCATCGCGCACAGCGGGGCTGCCCGGCTTGGTCCCGCGATTCCACCGGCCGAACCTTCCCGCAGGCCGCGCACGGCTCCCGCTTGGGCCCGCAGGCACCGCAGTACCAGTCCTGGCCGCGGCGCTGCAGGGTCCGCAGTTGCTTGCCGCACACGGCACAGATCGGTGGGGAGGTTGCCGTGGCGCCGGCCGTGCGCAGCGCGAGCAGCAGCTCCCCGACGACCCGGGGTGCCGGGGAGCGACCGTCGGTGAGGACCTGCGGCCGCGCGGCCAGCGCCTGGGCGAGGCGGCGGCGCTTGGCCCGGCCGGCCGCAACCCGCGTGACCACCGCCTCGATCTCCTCGCGGCCCAGCAGCGTGTCAACCCCCGCGACCAGGGCGACGGCAACGCCGACCGGATCGGCGATCGGATCGGCGATCGGATCGGCGATCGGATCGGCGAGCACCGCGGGCAGGTGGAGCATCTCGATGGGCATCGGTCAGCCGCCGGCGCCGGGGCGGGCGATCTGGGCGCGCCGGGGACGCCGGTCGCCGATCCCGGCGTCGCTGCCGCCCGCCGTCTTGGCCTTGCGGGCCGGGTTGGCTATGGCGATCGGCTCGATGAGCTCGTCCATCGGGCAGTCGAGGATGTCCAGCAGCGCCATCAGCACCCGCAGGCTGAGCCGCTCGGGCCGCTCGACCACCAGCCGGTAGACCTGGCTGGACGACAGCCGGATCCCGCGCTGCGCCAATGGCTCGATCAGGTCGGTGGTGGCGAACATGCCGCGGGCGGCCATCACCTGCCGCAGGTTCCACCGGTAGTCGAGCTTTCGTGCCATCACCCCTCCCTCCGGCCCGCCAGCGGCTCCGTGCCCACGCTCCCCGCGTCGAAGGCTGGGGCCAGCGCCTTGCGCAGCGCCGCATTCATGAAGTCGCCGCTGACATGCGTGTAGATCGCCGTGGAGGTGTCACAGCGGTGCCCGACCTGCTCTTGGATGAACCGCCGGTCGACCCCGTCCTCGGTCAAATGCGTCACATACGAGTGCCGCAGCGAATGCGGCGTCAGCTCGACCGGCAACCCGAGCGCATCGCGGTAGGCGACGAACCGGGCGTTGACCTCCGCCGGGCTGACCCGCCCGCCCCGCTCGGTCACCCACAACGCCGGATGTCCCACGCAGCCGAACCGCGGCCGGATGTTCTCCATGTAGTCGCCGACGGCCTCCACTGCCCAGCCCATCACCGAGGCGACGTTGCGCCGGCGGGGTGGCTGGCCGCGCACCGCCTTGCCATAGCGCACATGCAGCATCCCGTAGCGGCCGAACTCCGGCGCCGCGGGGTTGCGGCCCCAGTCGGCCAGGTCCAGCTTGGACGTCTCGGTGCGGCGCAGCCCCCAGGCGTAGATGACCTTGAAGAGCGTGGCGTCCCGGTAGGCGGCCAGTGCCCCCTTGCGCTTGGCCTTCACGGCACGTTCCACCTGGTCGTCGGCGTAGTCGAGGAACCGCTGCAACTCGGCTCGGGTGAGCGGCCGTGCTTCGGGGTTGCCCTCGTAGTCGTTGAGGTGGGCGATCGTGTTCCACTCGTGACAGATCGCCACCGGGTGGGCGCCCGGGCCGAACGCCTCCTGGCAGGCCACCGCCCAGCCGTAGCGGCCGTCGGTGAGGTACTCGCTGAACAGCCGCAGATCGGTCTGGTAGCCGCGGATCGTCGACGGCGCCAGGTGCTGCTCGGCGGTCAACGACAGGGTCCACTCCTCCACGTGGCCAGGACCCCACTGCCACGGGTACTCGCCGGTGAACCCAAGGAACCGTCGCACCAGCCGCTCCCTGGGCTCGATCGTGCCCGGCTGCAGGCCACGTGCCGTCTGCTGGGCGCGCCAGCCCCGCAGCATCGCCTCGACCATCGCGTCCTCTGGGCGCAACTGCACCACGCCCGACACGAGTTCGAGGTGCGCCGCACCCGCCAGATCACCCCGTCCCACCCAGCCCTCCCGCCCCGCCGACCGCGACCGTTTGAAGGCGGGATCATGCATATAACGGGATCGTCTGCAAGCCGTGCAGGTCACCCGCCATGCACGGCCGGCCGGGGCGAGCGACTCCGAGATCACCCTCAGCAGGCGACCTGCAGCTTCTCGCCCGTCTGATGCAATTCCTGAGAGTCCAGGTAGACCTCGGTGGTGGACAGGTGGGCGTGCCCCAGGACCCACTGCACGTCGGTCAACGTCAGCTTTGGGTCGCGCACCATCCGCGCCGCTGCGCTATGGCGCAGATCGTGCAGGGTCCACTCGCTGCCCAGGGCGGCGTTGGCCCGCTCGAACATGCGGTGGGCGGCGTGGTAGGTCAACGGCCGGTACGGTCGCCGCAGCGTCCACCAGACCGCTGGCCGGGATCAACGTCGCGCTGGCGCAGGCCCAACAGCTCCGAGGCCCGCACCCCGGTGGAGATCCAAAACGCCACCAGCGCCCGGTCGCGGTTGGACGACAGCGCGGCGAACAGCTCGTTGAACCGATCGTCGGGGATCGCGCGGGGAATCCGCCGCGGCACGGTCGGCCGGTAGCGCCCCACGCGCTCGGCGTTCCAGTCGTCCATCGGGTTGTGGTGGGCGTGGGCGCGCCTGCCGCGCCGCGAGCGGTCCAGGGGGAAGGGGTTGAGGATCGGGCCGGTGCCGGCGTGGCGGTGGAAGTCGTAGAAGCTGCGCAGCACCGTCTCGCTGTGCGCCCGCACCGAGGCCGCGTAGCGGTTGCCCACCGACGCCGACGCCGACGCGCTGCCCGGGTCGTGATCGTGGCCTCGCCCTGTCTGCGCCAGTGCGGCCGGGTCGGCTTGCCGGCCAGCTGCAGCCAGCGGCAGAAGTCCCGCGCCTCCAGGCGCGTGGCCCGCTCCCAGCCCACGCCGGCCGCCCAGAGGAACCAGCGCAGCAGGTCCATCCCGTAGGAGCGCAGCGTGGCCGGCGACCGTCCGGCTGCTTGCAGGTCGTGGAACCAGTCCGAGACTGCTTTCACCGCCATCCCGGTCGGGTCGAGGAGCTGGTAGGGCTCCCACGGATCGCCGGTGGCGACCAGCCGGCCGGCTTGCGGCACGACCATGCCCGCCAGGTTGCTCGAGTTCGTCTCTTGCCCGTTGTCGGTGTCCATGGCGGGGATGTCTATCACATCCGCCGCATGGCCGCTGACCAGCGATTACAGGCTAGTTAGTTCAGTCAACAGGGCGTTTTCATGCGCGCATGGGGTCCCGTACCGCTTGGCCTCGAGCCCAGTCGCCAGGACGATCCCACCGCCCAGCGCCGTCAGCGCCACGAACGCGTCGGCGACCAGGAGGGCCCCTCGGACCGTGTTGCTCCACATCTGCGCCCCCTCGTCTTCTTCGGCGCACTCGACCCCGGCAAGCTCAGTTTCGCCGAACGGTCGCTCAGGAAGCTGCCGGCCGCCCGCGCGATGCTCCCCGAGGGCGACTTCCGCGACTGGGCCGAGATCGAGACGTGGCCAGCGGCATCGCCCACGAGCTGGCTGAGGCGCCGACGAGCCGACGCTGAGGCATCCGAGGAGGATCCGATGGCCAAGGCCGAGGGCCATGAACTGAAGATGCTGGTGTCGGCAGCGCAGCTCGCTGTGCTGTCGTCGCGGTGAAGGAGGCCGATGATGTCGCAGGCCCGGGCACGAGCTCGAAGCAGCAGCGCGGCACGGGTCGTGGCCTGGGCGTTTGGGATCGCAGCGAGGCCACACACCAAGTGCCGACATGGAGCCCGTGGCGGACCCAGGCCGCCGCCCCGCCCGGGCCATAAGCGGCAGGCAGGCAGTTCGAACGCGGCGCTCGCGGCGAACAAGGTCGCCCATACGCTGGCCTGGTCCTCCATCGAGTCGTGCATGGTGTACGTGCTCTACGCGGGGTTCGCCAGGCGGTCTGATCGTAAGGGTCGCCATGGCCGCCGGGGTCGGGGCAGGGGAGAGCCTGATCTTCGCGGCCAACCGGTTCCGCTGTCCGCTCACCAGCTCGCCGAGCGCCTCGGCGCCCAGCAGGGCTCGGTCACCGACATCTACCTACCCGGGTGGTTCGCCCACAACCTTCCCGCCATCCACGCGCCGCTCATCGCCCTCGCGGCCTTCCTCCATGGACGAAACCTCCGCCAGCAGAGACGCCGGGACCGGAGGTCAGGATGCTTCGGAAGCCATAGCATCGGGCCGAAGGAGACTCCTTGCGGCTGGCGTGGCGGCGGCAGGGCTCGCGGCCAGGTACGCCGTCGGGAGGGCTCGCGTCGACCGAGCGAAGTAGTCCGGGGTCGAGGCCGCCCAAGCGGAGCTAGCTAGGCAACAGTCCTTGGGTTCCTGAGGTCGGCGGTTGCTCGATTACTACCTGTGGGAGGAGCTGGCCGCGCTCGGCGCTGTGGCGGGCGTCGACCGCCCGGCGGCCGCCTCCAAGCCGCATTCCCGCACGCCACGCCGGCCCGCGCCCGCCGTCGCCCGCCGTCGCCCGCTGGCGCGGAACCGGCCCGACCGGCTGCACGAGCGTGGGCGGATCAGCCCACGGGATGGGTCAGTCCGAGATCCGACAGCGTCGCCTCCAGCAGGGCCTCCATCGGGGGCCAGGGCATCTCTGGCTTGCTGATGCGGAGGTCGACCATGCCGTGCAGCGCGATCCAGAGCTGGACCGCCAGGAAGAAGGCCTCCCGGTCCGAGCGGCCGCCGGCGTCCAGGCAGCGCTGGACGCCGTCGACGAGGGCGAAGAACGAGGCGGCCCCCGGATGCGGGCCCTTGCCGTAGGTCCCGACGTCCCTTGGCCCGAGCGAGGTCGCGCTGAACAGCACGCGGTAGTGGCCGGGATGCTCGCGGGCGAAGCGCAGGTAGGCGCGGGAGCGGCGCTTGAGCGCGTCGAAGGGGTCGCTGGAGCCGGCCTGGGCCTGGTCGAGCACCCGGTCGAAGTCCCGGAAGCGCTCCTCCACGACCGCGCGCACCAGGCTGCGCTTGTCCGGGAAGTGGCGGTAGGTCGACGGGGCGGTCACGCCGGCCGCCCTGGCGACGGCGCGGATGGACAGCCGCTCGGCGTCGCCCAGCTCGGCGAGCAGGCGGCTGGCCGCGTCGATCAGCTCGCCGCGAAGCCGCGCGCCCTCGCCTCGCCGGTGCCGCCGGCGAGGACCCGGTTCGCCCATCGGTCTCCCCTTTGGCTCACATCCGTATACTACCAGTCGTAAGTTTACAGGTCCGCCGCTCCATCCACGAGGAATCGACAATTACGGCGTTGAATACGGCTGATGCGTGCGGTGCGAGGGCGTCGCCGGCAGCGGGACACGCCGACGCTGGGAGGTGTCAGGCTTGCCTTCTCGTTGAACAGGTGACAACCTAGCGGCTGCTCCGCGAGGCCGGACGCTCGACAACGCGGGAGGACGCGACGCTTGCAGACCATCCTGGTGGTTGGCGCCACGGGCACGGTCGGAGCGCCGGTGGCCCAGCGGCTGCTGGCCGACGGCTTCGCCGTTCGCCTGCTGGTCCGCGACATCGACCGGGCACGCGCCATCCTCGGCCGCGAGCACGGCTACCAGTACGCACCCGGCCAGCTCGGGGACCGATGCTCGCTCGACCGCGCGCTGCGAGGATGCTTCGGCGTGCATGTCAGCGTGAGCGGCGGGTCCGACCCCGCGACGCTGGAGCGGGTGGAGCTGCACGGCACCGCCATGCTGGCCGACCTGGCTGCCGAGCATGGCCTGCACCGCCTCACCTACGTGTCCGGGTTCCTGGCCCGGGAGGACCTCGCCGCCGCCCACCTCGAGTCCAGGGTCAAGCTGGCGGCGGAGCGGGCGATCGCGCGCCCGTCACGGCTGACCAGCCGGCCGGCCACGGGCGGCTACCGGGTGGGAACGCGGCTGCCGTACGCGGCGTCGGCGTCGATCTCCCGCGCCGACCTGGCCGCGTTCCTGCTCGACCAGCTCGACGACCACGCCGCCACGCGCGGGATCGTCGAGATCACCACGTGAGCACAGTGGAGGGGAGCAGCCGGCGACCCGGCATGCCCCGACACCCGACCGACAGGACGTGACCTGATGGACCTCCTCGGCCTGGCCACCCTGGTGGTCACCGGCTTCACCGCGTGCGCCGAGCTCGGCTCCTACGCCTTCGTGCACCCGGTGGCGCGCCGCCTGCCGCCACGGCATCACATCACCGTCGAGCAGGGCCTGCTGCGCACCTTCGGGCGGGTCATGCCGGGCCTGATGACGCTGTGTCTGGTGCTGGCGATCGCGGACGCGTCCCGGTCGGGCGGTGAGGGCGGGCCGCGGCTGTGGCGCTGGCTGGCCGCCGCGTCGTTCGCCGCCGCCCTGGCGTCGACGCTGGTGTTCAACGTCCCGATCAACCTCGCGACCGGCCGGTGGAACGCCGAGGAACCACCCGCCGACTGGAAGCAGACCCGCGACCGCTGGGAGCTGTTCCAGGGCGTCCGATCGTGGCTACTGCTGCTCGGCTTCGTGCTGGTCAGCGTCGGATTCGCCAGCGGAGCTGGCGGGCGCTAGGCGCGATGGGGCAGGAGACAGTCCGGCGCCATTCGAGGGATGAGGAGATGGTGCCATCAGCAGCGTGCGGACCCAGCCGGCGTCGGTCGGCACGAGGCTGTGCCAGGCGATGGCCAAGCCGAGCCAGCAGGCGGTCGCCGACCTGTGCGCCGCGGACGCGACCGTGCACGGCCCGCTCGGCACGCTGCGGGGGCGGGACGCGATCGCTGCGCTCCTGCACGAGCCGCCGGCATGCTGCCCGACCGCAGATCAGCCTGCACGAGGCGTTCGCCTCCGCCGGTGGGACCAGCGTGTGCGTGCGCGACCGGCTGCGCTGGCGGCACGAGGGCTGCGGGTTCGACCCACCGCCCACCGCCCACCGGCCGGACCGGGACACCGCCCTCGTCCATGCGCTCGGGCGGGACCGCGACGGGCGTGTCGCCGAGCATGTGGTCTGGTTCAGCACCTTCGACCTGCTACAGGTCCTGCTGGGCGACTGGAGCATGCCGTTTCCCGGCGATCCGCCCGACCCGCCAGCTGGTCGTCCCGCGCGGGACGACCCTGACCGCGGCGCTCGAAGCCTCTCGGGTTCGGGGTCCGACGAGTAGGCGAGGCGAGGCGGTAGCGTTCAATCCTGTTCGCCTGCTCGGACCGGGCGTGCGCCACCCCAGCTTCCCCGAGATCCCTGATGACACCCGCCAGCACCGCGACGGGAGCCGCCGTGTCTGCGGCGCTATGCGGTCTCTGGGTTGCTCTGCGACCTCGACCGCGCCGAGGGCTGGACCGACCGCTACGGCATCATCGAACAGCCCGACAACGACCTCGACCTGGACGACCGTATCGACTGAACCGAGCGCCCAGCTCGGGTGTCCAACCAGGTCCTCGCCGCGAGCGGCGAGGACTCTTACCAGCTGGCGGTCGGTGCCACGGACCCGAGGGCTTATCCGAATAGTGCATACCTCGAATAAGGTCTCTGCACCAGGAAACGACCAGTACAGCGGCCTGGGCGCGATCGTGGTGGCCGGCATGCCGCGACTCGCTGTACCTGCTGGACGTGCTCCACGACCAGGACGCCGGCACCCAACCCGAGACGATCGTGACCGACACCGGGTCGTGCTCCGACATCACCTTCGGGCTGGTCGCGCTCACCGGCCGCCGCTGCGCCCCCAGGCTGGCCGACCTGCCCGACCAGCGGTTTTGGCGCATCGACCCGACCGCTGACTACGGGCCGCTCGGCGGGCTGGCACGCGGCCGCGTCGACCTCGCAAAGATCGCCCGGCACTGGCCGGACCTGCTCAGGTTGGCCGGCTCGATCCACACCGGCCAGGTGCGCCCGTCCGATTCCATCCGGGTGCTGTCCCGCGACGGCAACCCCACGCCGCTTGGCGAGGCGGTGATGCACTACGGGCGGCTCCACAAGTGCCTGCACATGCTGACCTTCCTGGACGACGAGCTCGAGTAGGACCCACCGCCCCCGGCTGCCGGTCGGGCCGCCCGGGCGGTCAAGTAGTCAGGTGGTGGCTTGCGGGGCGCTGCCGCTGCCGACGCCAGGTGAGGGCTTGCGGCGGCCGTTGCTGTACGGCTCGAGCGCCGAGGGTCGCGGCGCCGCTCGACCAGATGACTCGCCGGGCGAGGCGCGATGAGCGGCGGCTGGGACGAGGACCGGGACGGCGCTGCCCGCGCCGCGAGGCTCGCCGCCTACCGGGCGCAGGGGGTCGAGGGGGGTCGAGGGGGGTCGAGGGTGTCCGTGATGCTCTATGCGCCCGAACGCTGGCAGGGGACCAGACCATCGGCAGGGCGTCGACGCCTGCCATGGAGGTCTGGTCCCGTTGTCCATACTGCCCACGGTCGTCGGTCTGCGTGCGGATCTGCGCTTGGTTCCTCCGACCCTCTTGAGCGACCCTCTTGAGCCCGCCGGACGTTTCTAACGTCATGGCCGGAATTGCCTACGCCAGCCTGTCTGGCATCGAGCGGTTGCGGAGGCAGGCGAGCACGGCGAGCACGCGCCGGTGGTCGTCGGGTGTTAGGGGCAGGTCCAGCTTGGTGAGGATGCTGCGCACGTGCGACTCGACGGTTCGCGGGGTGAGCACCAGCCGGTCGGCGATCGCCTGGTTGGAGCGTCCCTCGGCCATCAGCGCGAGCACCTCGTGCTCCCGGTCCGACAGGGCGGCCAGCGGGTCGCGCTGCGGCCGGCGCGCGAGCAGCTCCGCGACGATGGCCGGGTCGACGACCGGGCGGCCGGCGGCGACGCGCGTGACGGCCTCGGCCAGCTCGTCGGCGTCGGTCACGCGGTCCTTGAGCAGGTAGCCGACGGCCTGGGGGTGTTGGCCGAGCAGCTTCATCGCGTAGTGCGGCTCGATGTATTGCGACAGCACCAGCACCGCGACCTGCGGGTGCTCGGCGCGGATCCGCTCGGCTGCCCGCAGCCCCTCGGTGGTGTGGGTCGGGGGCATGCGGATGTCGACGATGGCGACCTGCGGCGCCGTCCGCGCCACCAGCTCCAGCAGCTCGTCGACGTCGCCGGCCTGCCCGGCCACCTCGAAGCCGGCGTCGGCAAGCAGCCGGGCGATCCCTTGGCGAAACAGCGCCGCGTCGTCGGCGAGCACGACCTTCATCGGGATCGGGGGCTTGGGCCTCACCGCCGCGCCTGCCCATCCTGGGCGTCCTCGGCGTGGCCGTGGTGGTCTGAGACGAAACTCCACGGTGAGTGGGCAGACGGCAGCAACCCGGCGCAGCCGGGTTCAGCGTGGATGAGGCGCTCAGGCGGCGGGGGTCAGATCGACGGCGTAGCCGAGGGCTTGCAGCTCACGGATCAGCCGGCGCT
>WNGF01023485.1_pt1 | contig 12685 bp, 9 predicted proteins | sample 5400641 | NCBI WGS metagenome assembly WNGF01 (sample SAMN13153371, study PRJNA577476) | soil metagenome | isolation source: 80 cm soil or saprolite under grassland replicate 2 | place: USA:California | collected 2016-06-15
CGCGTGTCACCACCCGCGACAGCGCGACCTGCACGCGGGCATCGTCGTTCGATTGGCCCGCGAGGCGATAGAACGTCGCCTGGTCGGTGACCGCCAGCGGGATGCGCGAGATCGCCGCAGCCTGGATCACGCCGGGGATCGCCCGGATCTTCTCCAGCTCCGCGTTGACGAACGCCACGCGTCTGTCGATGTCGCGATAGCGGAAGAGCGGCGTGACGAAGGTGAGGACACTCTCACGGCGGATGCCGAGATCGACCCGCCGCAGCTGCTGAAACGTCTGCAGCAGCAGGCCGCCGATCGTCAGCAGCACGACGGCGAGCGCCGTCTCGACCACAATCAGCGAATGCTGGAACCGGTAGCTGCGCGCCGAGGCACTGCCGCGGCCGGCGTCGCGCAGTTCTTCCTGTAACGCCACGCGCGAGCCGCGGAGGGCGGGTGTCAGTCCGAACATGATGCCGGCGGCGACCGCGATCGCCGCGGAGACCAGCAGGACCCGCCCGTCGAGGGTCAGGTGCACGGCTGCCATCGTCTGCGGGATGAGCGTCTCGAGAAACCGCATGACCGGGATGGCCAGCGCGACGCCGGCGACGGCACCGAGTCCCGCGAGGATCAGGCTCTCGACGAGGAACTGCGCGATCAACCGAGTGCGTCCGGCGCCGAGCGCTGCGCGCACCGCCACCTCGCGTCGGCGCGCCGCCCCGCGCGCCATCTGCAGGTTGGCCAGGTTGACGCACGCGATGAGGAGCACGGCCGCCGACGCGCAGAGCAGCGCGATCAGCGACGCGGCGGTTTTCCCGGCCAGCTCGTCGCGCAACGGTGTCACTACCGCCGAGCGCGCCGGCTTGATGTTTACCGCGGCCGACACGCGCAGATTCAGCGCCGACATGGCGTCCTGTGCCTGGCGCAGCGTGACACCGGGCTTGAGCCGGGCGACGGTGTGCACGTCGTGCCAGCCGAAGTGCCGCAACATGGCAGGCGTGAAGCTGGTCGGCATCCAGACGTCGATGTCGCGCGCGGGCATGAAGTAGAACTCGCGCGGCATCACGCCGACGACTTCGTACGCCATGTCGTTGAGCGTGATCGTGCGGCCGACAACATCCGGCGACCCGCCGAACCGCCGCTGCCACAGTCCGTGGCTGATGAGGACGACCCGCGCGCCCGTGACGTCTTCGTGTTCGGTGAAGACGCGGCCGACGAGCGGCTTGACGTCGAGGACGGACCAGAAGTTCGCGCTGACCTTGCGGGCCGGAACTTCTTCGGGCTCGCGGCCGCCCGATAGCGCGGCGTCGCCGGGTTGCGATGCCGCGATATCGGTGAACACCGTGTTCTGCCGCCGCCACTCGGACCATTCAGCGGGCGTGGTGAAGAAGTGTTTCGAGTCTGTCTGCCTCGCGTCGTCCCAGACCATCACCAGCCGGCCGGCGTCGGTATAGGGCAGCGGACGAATAAGAACGGCATCGGCCGCGCTGAACATCGCCGTGTTGGCGCCGATGCCGAGCGCCAGAGTCGCGACAGCGACGGCCGAGAACGCGGGTTTCCGTCGCACCTGTCGCAATCCGTCGCGGACGTCGCGCCCGAGCTGATGCAGGAGTATGCGGATGCGCAAGGGTGTACCTCGCGACTTAGACGCGTGAATCGGCGCGAAAGGTTGGGGCCGGATTCGACTTTCCCGCCAGAGGCTTGTTCAACGGCTTGACGGTGCTGGTGCGGGGGCCGATGTGGTTGAACGCCTGAGCTGTGGCCCGACGACGTATGTTCCGAGCGCGGTGAACTGGTACCCGTCGAAGCGGCTCAGACCGGCGGCGGTGCAAAACCAGAGAAATCCACGCGGCCGGGGGGGCACCCCCCGGCTCGTTCTCTTTAAGTGCTCGAACGGCGAAGGTGGTGAACCCGAGTGGCGCGCCGGGCATGACGTTGGAATGGCACACGCTTCGCCGCGCGTCGGCGCGGTGTCGCGCGCTTCACAATCGGCCGCGCCGCGCGAGTTTTGCTTCGCTCGGATGGCGCTCCCTTTGCGCGTGCCGCGAGAACATCGGCTCCGGCCTGGTTCTGCTTCTCGAGGTCGGCGATCACGCCTTCCAAGAACATGATCATGCGCTTGCGCTGCGTCTTCGGCGTCGCGCTCCACTTCTCGCTGCCCGCGCGCTTGTGCGCGATCTTGAACTTGAGTCCGGCCAGCGATGTTGTGTAGTCGTTCGCGCTTCGTTTGGTGGTGTTTTGATGCGCAAGGATGTACCAGTGGTACTCCGTACCAACCGGAACGCCGGATCCTTCCGGAGCGCGTCCGGCACGTCGCTTGGTCACCGCATAGCCGATCTGCCACAAGTCGGGAGTGATTTTCTTCTCCTTCCATTCGCCCCTGTCGTAATGCCACTTGTGGCTTCGGCCGATCTTCATGCCGGTGTATCGCTGTCCCTCGGACTCCTTGAAGTCGTTGTACGAAACGGCAGGATCGCTCTTCGGCTCCTTCATCGATCGCTTTGCCGAGCTGGACTGTGCTGCCATGGTGACACTCGTGTGTTGCCTGTACCGATGCAAACGCGAGGCCGCCGCATGCCAGTAATCACGAAGCTGCGGACCCCTTGTCGCGATGTGCAGTGACGCGACCTCGAGCAGTCCTTGAAGATTAGACGGAATTTACTCGCGAATGTACCCAGCCTCGCCAGTTGACTGCCAACAGTTCTGAGGTGTAGGCTCCCAACACATGACGCCCGACAAGAGTGACGTCCTCTACGGCACCCTCGGCTTGATGGTCATCAAGACCTTGGAGGCTTTAGGGCCGTTGCACGGGTACCGGATCGCTCGGCGAATCGAACAGATCAGCGGCAATCAGCTCGCGCTGAACCAGGGCACCCTGTACCCGGCGCTCCTCAAGCTCGAGCAAATAGGATGGATTTCGTCCAAGTGGGGCACATCCGAGACCGGACGGCGCGTGAGGATCTACGTACTGACACGCACCGGACGGAAGCAGCTCCACAAGGAAGAAGCGCAATGGCAGCGTGCGGCGAGGATCGTTGAACGCTTCCTGAAGATCTCGGAAAGCCGCTCATGACGCGCCTGCGGATCTCACTGCGTCGGCTGTGGGCCCTCGTTCGTTCTCGGCAGATGGATCGCGAGATCGACGACGAGATCACCAGCCATCTGGCCGAAGCGACAGAGGAGTACGTCAAACGAGGTCTTTCCCCGGACGAGGCGCGCTGGGCCGCCCAGCGTAGTTTCGGTGGCGTACCGCAGACGAAAGAGGTGTATCGGCAGGTGCGGTCGTTCATGTGGCTGGAGGAACTGTCGCATGACGTGCGGTATGCGCTTCGCACGCTCCGCAAGAGTCCGACTTTTGCGACGACTGCGACAGCCACACTGGCGCTGGCGATTGGCACCAACACCGCCATGTTCAGCGTCCTGAATGCCGTTCTGCTGCGGCCCCTCCCGTATCGGTCTCCCGAACAGCTGGTGATGTTGTGGACCGAGGATCCGACGCAGAACCTTCGCGAGGGCAGATCGGCACTGTGGGATGTCGAACAGTGGCGGGCTCAAAGTCAGAGCTTCGCGGACATGGCCACCTTCGATTCCGTGTCCACGGTACTGACAGGCGCTGACGGGGCGGAGCAGATCGTCGGCGCGAGTATCTCCCCCAACCTGCTTCCACTCCTCGGTGTCCGGCCCGTCCTGGGGCGCAGCTTTTCGACCGAAGAAACTGAGCAACGGCAACGGTTCGTCCTGATCAGTCATCGCTTCTGGCAAGCGCGATTCGGAGGCTCGCACGATGCGCTCGGCGCGACCCTCATGCTCAACGGCTTGCCTTCTCAGATCATCGGCATCCTCCCTGCTGATTTCCAGATCGCGACGCTCGATGCAGACGTGTGGGAGCCGCACACGACCCGCCGCAGCGTGCGCGGCCCTCAAACGTGGTTCGTCGTTGGAAGGCTTCGACCGACCGTGAGGTTCGATCAGGCCCAGGCGGAGATGAGCGCTATCGCCCGCCGGCTCAACGATCAGTTGCCGGCGGCTGAAAGGCGCCAGGGCATCAGCGTCGTCCCATTGAATCTTTACATGGTCGGACCCCAATCGCGATTGGCATTGTGGGTGCTCGGCGCCGCCGTGTTTTGCGTGTTCCTCATCGCCGCTGCCAACGTGACAAGCCTCTCGCTGGCGCGCAGCACCGCTCGCGCGCGCGAGATGGCCGTTCGCGCTGCGCTTGGAGCGAGTGCTGGAAGGATCGTGCGACAGCTGCTCACCGAAAGCGTCGTGCTTGGAGCCGTCTCAGGGCTGGCTGGCACACTGCTCGCCGTGGTAGGCATTGACCTCATCCGTGCCTTCGGGCCTGCCAACTTGCCACGCCTGAACGAAGTGAGCCTCGATCTCCGCGTCCTCGGGTTGGCCTTGGCCATGTCTCTTCTGGCGGGAATCCTGGTGGGACTGACGCCCGCGATTACGGCGATGCGCCGCGATCTGCGTCCATCCGGCGAGGAGGGTGGCAGAAGTGTCTCAGGCGGAACATCCAGCCGTCGGATTCGCCGCGCCCTCGTGGTGGCGGAGTTTGCGCTTGCGATCGTTCTGCTCGTCGGCGCCGGTCTGCTCGTCCGAAGCTGGTGGTACGTGAGCAACATTGATCCGGGATTCAGGCCTGAGCGGGTCGTTGTGATGGAGGTCTCGAGCCCGACGACCTTCAACATCCCCGCGCAACGGGCCGACCTGTACCACCGCGCCCTTGAACAGATTCAGGCGGTTCCGGGTGTGGAGAGCGCCGGCATCATCGACGATCTCTTCACTGGTAACCCCAGGGAACAGGCGCTGACTATGGAGCGGGACGCCGGAACGGTCTCCGAGCGCCTGCTGTTTACAAGAGACGAGGTCAGCGCGGATTTCTTCAGAACCCTCGGAACGCCGTTGCTCCGCGGCCGCTTCTTTTCGATCGGGGATCGGCTCGAGGCTCCGCGGGTCGCGATCATCAACGATGCGATGGCTCGGCGCGCGTGGCCGGGGCAGGATCCAGTGGGCAGAAGGTTCATGTTGGGCGCGCGGGATGCCGACGGCCCGTGGTACACAGTCGTGGGCGTGGTCGGCGATATGCGGCGGCAGGGGCTGGAGCGCGAAGCGCTCCCGCAGATTTTCGTGTCGCTCGCCCAGAATCCTCCCTCACGGAACGTGGATGTTTTCATACGAACCTCGTCGGACGACCCGCTCGCGATGGCCGGAGCACTACGGGCGGCGGTGCGTCGCGTGGAGAAGAATGCGCCGATCTATGGGGTGACGCCCCTGGAACAGCAACTCGGAACGTACCTCACGCAGCGTCGCTTCCAGACTTCGCTCCTGAGCGGCTTCTCCGTCGTGGCGCTGCTGATGGCCGCTGTCGGGATCTACGGGCTCATCCAGTACTCGATCGCGACGCGCACGCAGGAAATCGGCTTGCGCATGGCCATCGGCGCACAGGCCGGCGACATCTTCCGGATGATTATCAGTGAGGGGCTGACGTTGAGCCTGACCGGTGTCGCAATCGGGCTCGTGGGAGCTTCGTGGCTGGGGCGCGCGGGCTCCAGTCTGCTGCTTGGCGTGAGCGCCAGCGATCCGTTGACGTTCACGGCTGTCTCGCTCTTGCTGACGGCGGTTGCCACTGCTGCCTGCTATTTCCCAGCGCGACGCGCAATGAGAGTGGACCCGATACGGGCATTGCGTATGACGTGATCCTTCTGATTCACATCCCGGCGTCATTCAGCGGCACAACAAGTCTCTGGGATTAGGCAGCCTGCATCGTTGATTCAGAGAATCGGTGTGCCGTCACAGGTATGCGCACAAGGTTCGAAGGCTTCTATTCCTGCAGCTGCGCGTTTCGGAACAGCTGCATCGGTTTGTAGCTAAAATTCCGGTACAGTTCGAACTGGTCACGGACGTGAGGGCCGAACACCGGCCTGTTGTTGGTCGCGTCCAGCGCGATGAAGCCGCTCTCGCCGAGCGAAAGAATGCTCTCGCTGCTTGGCGTTGGATTGCTCAACACCACGATGTACGCGTACGTGGCGCGATTCGAGTCAAGCATCGTTGCCAGTTCTGGAACCGCTGGGTGGAACCGCGGAGCCGCCGCCCAGGGCATCGTCCAGGACGTGAATGAGGATGTTGACGCTCGCTTGGTTCACCTGGGTGCCCAATTCATCGCCGAACGTGTTGCCAAGCAGCAACTCAAACCACTTGGCGAAGATCACTTGCCCTGGTTCGAGGGTTTCGCTTGTGATCGCGTCGGCGAACAGGCTGCCGTCCCAATGTTCCAGAACCGCTCTCGCCTGCGCCGCGAGTGGGTTCGTTGGCGGCACTGCGTCCAGGGCCTTGAGCAGATAGGGCTTCAGATAACGCGATTCTCGGCCGTCACCACCTTGGCTCGTGCGGGCGATATCCTTGGCGATGTCCTTCATCCCGTCGAACGAAATGACGCCGGTGGCGAGGCGGTCGTCGATCTCGAGCGACCTCCACTGCTTTCCAAAGCTCCTCTGATCCGGATTCGGATATCCAAAGGCGGGTTTGGTATTCCAGCTGGACAGCCACCCGCGAGCGGGATTAATCGAAAACGGCAGTGACCGGAATTTCTCCCGTCCATTCCGCATTTCCCGTACCTGGAAGCGGAAGGCGAGGGTCGAAGCCCGCGGGGCGAACTGGGATTTTCCCAGAGAAGAAATACGCAATGTTTCCCAGCTTATCGGCGTAGAGGAAACTGTGAGAAACATCGAGTCGACGAACTGCCGTCTCGAACTCCTGCAGATTTCGCGCGCGATCAATGGCGAACCACTGTCTTGCCGACTCTATCTCGCGTTTCCAGACGACACGCTTCTGACTGAAGACCACACCCGATCCCGCGCCCACGACGGGCCCGTGAATGGTGCGCCGAATGGTGAGATTCGTCGGTGCTGCACCCTTGATGTTGATGACTTCGGTTCGCACCTCGAACGGCGTGCAAACATCATTGAATAGATATCCCGTTCCCCCGTCGCAAAGCGTCTCCACGTAAGTGTCTCGAATGTCGCCGAACGTGCCGCTCGTCATCGCCCACGCCATGTGATCGGTACGTCCGGCATACACGAAGGGTACGCCGGCAAACGCCCGGCCCATCACGTTGAAACCGTTTCCTCCTTTGAGATGCACTTCGTGAAACAGCTCCGGCGCGTTGAAATCGACTTGCGGGCCGCCAAACAACATCGCGGACCCGGTGGCGCTCTTTGCAGCGCTGACGACCCAACCATGACTGCCGGTCGAGAGAGGGACACCAAGCGCTTTCAGGACCGCGTCGGCCTCCTCCTCCATCGATGCGACCCTCTCTAGGGACGCGCCCTTGAGTTGATCCGCGAGCACGACGACCGATGACCTCGCGCTCTGCCGCTTGGTTTCCGTCTCTTCGACGGGCACGCTGACGGGCGTGTTGGGATCATCGGCCCAGCGCAGGTCATTGAAGATGCTCAACCCCACCGCCTGCCCATGCCTGTTGATCAGGTTCGCCAACAGGGTCTGATTCTGGCGTTCCTGACCACCGGCCTGGCCGAACCGCGTCTGGTAGACGGCGTTCGCGACGACATCGAGGGCCGTCCACGGCGCCGGAATTCCGGTTCCCAAGAAATGAAATTCGAACGGCAGCTTGTTCGCAGGATCAGCAGCGACGACGTCACGCACGTAACGGTTGATGCCGTCCGCGTAACTTCTGAATATCTCCGCCTCCTCGGCATTCAGGAGCGAGAACTGCTGCTGCAGCTCGGCATCCGTGTAATGTCTGGTCCGGATGTCGATGTCGGCGGCGAGCGCGGTGGACTGACCGATTTGCATATTGGTCGGCACCGTCGCGGCCCCGAGGAGCTCCGCGAGACGACCCTGAGCGGCGTGGCGAAAGAGCTCCAGCTGCCAGAGCCGGTCCTCGGCCACCGCGTAACCGTAGCCGGTGAACAGCGCCTTGTTCGTGTCCGCGAACACATGCGGCACACCATATTCATCACGAGCGATCACGACCTTCTCTCCGTCGACGTTGATGACAGTGGATCGCTGGTCTTCGGCCCCACCATGAGCGCCGAGCAGAAGCCCGTAGAGGAGAATTGATACGAGGTAAGGCTTCATAAGGTGACTCCTTCGGCACGAGCAGATTCACAGGAGACTTCGTTCCGCGCGATCGCGTTCAGCGTGCCTCGCACGCGCGACCGTTCTTTACTTAGTTCTGTGAGGCGGGGATAGCAATCGATCGTCGCTTGTCTGTCGCTGATATCGATCTGATTGACCAACTCCCTGCGGCACCGCGGCTTGCGGCGATGGCTGATCGCCGCTTGTTGTTCGCGTTGCACATGAGCGGCGTTACACTCTTCGAGGTCGGGGCTTCATATGAATTCAGCCGCACAGAAGATTGTCCGATTCGGCGTCTTCGAGCTCGACCTTATGTCTGGCGAGGTCCGCAAGCAGGGTCTGAAAATCAAGTTGTCCGAGCAGCCACTCCGGATCCTGCTGCTATTGATCGAGCGCGCTGGCGAAACGGTGACCCGCGACGAGGTGCGACGGCGACTCTGGCCGGCGGAGACCTTCGTCGATTTCGACGCCGGATTGAACAGTGCGATCAAGAAACTGCGCGATGCGCTCGGCGATCCGGCCGAGAATCCACGGTTCATCGAGACCGTGCCCCGCCGCGGCTATCGGTTCATCGGTCCGGTGCAGCAGCCGGCGGTTCAGGGGAACGATGAAGTCTCCCCGAACCGCCCCCGCGCGGTCGGCGGTTCGCCTCACCGCCGATGGCTTCTGATCGCGACTCTGGTAACGCCGCTCGCAATCGGTGCGTGGCTGAGCCTCGGCAACGGGTGGCCCAGGCTGTCGGCCCGCCTCGGACTCGCTGCGAGCCCGAGACGAATTACGTCGATCGCCGTGCTGCCCTTCGAGAATCTGTCCGGCAATGGCAATAGAGAGCAGGACTATTTCGTCGACGGCATGACCGAAGCACTCACGACCAACCTCGCGCAGTTCAAGTCGCTGAGGGTGCCATCACGTACTTCGGCTACGCAGTACAAGCAGCGCACGAAATCGCTGGCGCAGATCGCACGCGAACTGAACGTCGATGCCGTCGTCCAGGGGGCGGTGGTGCGATCGGGCGATCGGATGCGCCTCACGGTCCAGCTGATCGACGCCGCCACCGACCGCCATATATGGGCTCAGGACTACGAGCGTGAGGTTCGTGACGTGCTCGGGCTGCAGATCGAGTTGGCGGAGACGATTGCGGCCAAGATCCGTGTCGAGGTCCGCCCTGAGGAGCGGCACCGCTTGACTCGATCCCAGGCGGTCAGACCGGAGGCATACGACGAGTACCTGAAAGGGCGGTTTGATTGGAGCAGTCGGAAGCCCGAGAACCTGTTGCGAGCCGCCGAACATTTCCAGAAGGCTATCGCGTACGATTCCACGTACGCACCCGCGTATTCGGGCCTGTCCGACACGTATCGCTTTTTCGACACATTCGCGCTTGCCGCGCCGAGGGATTGCATGCCCAAAGCCGAAGCAGCGGCCCGTCGGGCGCTGGCGCTCGACGACACGCTGGCTGAAGCGCATGCGTCGCTCGCCGGCGTCCTCTACAAATTCCACTGGAATTGGGCCGAAGCGGAAAAGGAATTCAGCCGCGCTCTGGAACTCGATCCGGATTATGCGGAAGGGCATCGCGCCCGGGCCGTCTTTCTCCTCATGCTTCGGCGGAACGACGAGGCTGTCAGCGCGGCGCAACACGCGCGCGAGCTCAGCCCGTTGTCACCTGTCATCAACGTGGAGTTGGCGCACGCCCTGACGTCGGCGGGCCGTTACGACGAGGCGATCCAGCAGTTTCGTAGAGCGCGGGAGATCGCACCGGACTTCCCTCGAGTGCGTCAAGCACTCGCCATTACCTATCTGCGAATGGGTGATCCATCGCGCGCGCTTGCGACCCTCGATGAAGTTGCTGTGTCGCCGTCATCATGGACCCCCTGGTTCGGTTACATTTACGGGATCCAAGGTCGCCGACAGGAAGCTCGGAACGTCCTGACGGAACTGGAGCGCCGCGCGCGAAGCGGATATGTGTCGCCCCAGCACTTCGCGGTCGTTCATCTGGGGCTGGGCGAACAACAGCAGGCGCTGCTGCTGCTGGAGAAGGCTTACGAGGAGCGCGCATTCGAGGTGCTTGGCTTCTCAGGCGTCATCGCCGACGTCCTGCTGGACAACCCGCGTTTTCAGCAGCTTCTTCACCGCATGGGCCTTGGAGAGCAGCCAGGATACGCGCCGCGCTCACGAAGGCCACGATGACTCCCAATCGCGCCGTTCCCCGTTAATCCGAATGAATCTGCGGCTAGAACGCGTACCTCACCCCGAACTGCGCCTGACGAGGGAAGCCGCCGCCTCGGAGTCGCGTCGGCACGCGGAAGGTCGCCATCAGCCGCTGGTCCGCGCCAGCGTTTGTGTTGGTGGGATTGTCGAAGTTCGTCCGGTTCGTGATGTTGTAGACGTCGACGAACAGGTCCAGCGTCTTTTGCGCGATGCGGCGTCGCCAGCCAGCCCTGAGATCGACCTGGAGCTTAGAACACCATTGCTCGCTGATCGCTGTACAGCCTTGTAAGTTATTGAAAACAAAGGATGAATCTTGGCGGGGTGTCTGGGACGATTTCCGCAACTGTTCGAATCGGCCTTCAGCCCCCGAAACGTAATGAAAATTGGTGTGGGCACAGAATAGTCGCGACGGGAGCGGCGAGATCGAACTAACCAGTGGAGCCAGTGAGGCCGAGCAACTGTTTGGTCCGGAGCGTGCGTGATTGACCGAATAATTGAGCGTCGTGGGGCCCTTAGAGACCTCACCGATAGCTCGCGACCCTGACTGATGCGACGAGGCACGCTCTCCGCTCCCTCAAGGAGAGCCGCATGCCGTACCGGATCGCAGGAATCGACGTCCACAAGAAGATGCTGGCGGTCGTGGTGGCCGACGTCGAGATCGACGGCGACTTTCATTTCGACCGCCAGAAGGTCGGGACGACCCCGGCCGATCTGCGCGGCCTGGCCGACTGGCTGGTCGAGCAGGACGTCGAGGAAGTCGTCATGGAGTCGACCGCGCAGTACTGGCGGCCGGTGTGGGAAGCGCTGGAACAGCATTGGCGCCCTCGACGCCGCGCGCGCGATGGTGTGCCGCGCCTCGCGGGCACGCTCCATCTCGCCCAAGCGCAATCGAATCGCGGGCCCGGGGGCCGCAAGAAGGACTTCCCGGATGCGGAGCGGTTGGTGAAACGCCTGGTCGCGCAGGAGCTGACCCTGAGCTTCGTGCCCGACACCGAGCAGCGGCTCTGGCGCACCGTGATGCGGCGCAAGTACCAGATCACCCGGAACCGCGTGCAGCTCCACAACCGATTGGAGGCGCTGCTCGAGGAAGCGCACATCAAGGTGTCCAGCATCGTCTCGGACCTACTGGGCGTCAGCGCCCGCCGCATGCTGCAGGCGCTGGCGGAGGGCGAGACCGATCCCGCCGCCCTCGCGGCGCTCGCGGCCTCGCGCTTGCGCGCCACGCCGGCGCAGCTGTGCGATGCCTTCCATGCGTGTCTGACGCTGCATCCGGTCTACCGCCGGCTGCTGAAGCTCACGCTGGAAGAGCTGCGCGTGATTGAGGATCACCTTGGGCAGCTCGATCAGCAGATGGCCGACCTGCTCGCGGCACACCACGACGCGGTGCAGCGCCTCGCCGAAGTGCCCGGCCTCGGGGTCGATTCCGCCCAGCAGATCATCGCGGAGGTCGGCGCCACCGCGGCCACGTTTCCCTCACCCAAGCATCTCGCCTCCTGGATGGGCGCCTGTCCCGGCAACGAGGAGAGTGCCGGGCGTGAACTACAGCCACCGGTGCCCCAAAGGCAATCGTCAGATGCGGCGCGTCCTCAATCAGGCCGCCAACGCCGCCGTGAAAGCTAAGGGGACGATCTTCGCCATCGTGTATCGCCGGCTCGTCCCCCGACTCGGACACGCCCAAGCGATCGGCGCAATCGCTCACCGGCTCTGTCGTCTCATTTGGAAGATTCACGAGGGCATTCGGTACGAGGAACGCGGGCCAGCCGTCAGCGAAGAGGCGAAGAAGGTGCGAGCGCGCAAGATGATCCGCGAACTGCGAATGCTCGGCTATCGCGTCGAACTTCTCCCCGCTCCATCAAGCAGCCCGGCGTGATCGGAGATGATTTTCGACCCTGGCTGATCCGTGTGACGTAAGAGCAGCTCGGCGTGCGTCAGGCGTAAGACCGTGCTGAGGACCTGGAACTTTCGCAGCAGTGTCGCCGGACTCAACGGTTCGGTCGGATCCACGTAGAGCCAACCGGCGGCATGCTACCCTTTTTCCCCTTGTGGTGCGTCTGATTTTTCTCTAAGCTGCGCACGTTTCACGCAAAGAGCAGCTCCGTCGACCATGCACCGAGTCCTCTTTACATTGCTCGTTGTGCTTGCGGGCTGGCTACTGGCAGCTCAGCGCTATCCTGAAGCGCAGGAGGACGGGCACTTCACTGGCGCTGACCGGCGTGCGCTTGTTTTATCGCAAGCTCGGCACCGGTAAGGACGTCGTCGTGACGTCCCCTGCACCCCGCCTGGCTCACTTCCACTCCGCTCGCGCTTCGCCGCTGGCTCCGTTCCGTTCGCGCTGGCGCGAGATGGTCATCGACGGCGAGTGAGTTCGACCTACGATGGGAAGCATGAAAAAGTCGGA
>WNGF01007891.1_pt1 | contig 12682 bp, 9 predicted proteins | sample 5400641 | NCBI WGS metagenome assembly WNGF01 (sample SAMN13153371, study PRJNA577476) | soil metagenome | isolation source: 80 cm soil or saprolite under grassland replicate 2 | place: USA:California | collected 2016-06-15
CACTCCGAAGGATGGCGCGCCCTACGACCGCGCCACATTGCCCATGCGATATAGCCTGCTATGACGTTCGATAACCCGGCGGGTTCTGCGGAGGACGCGCAAGCCTGCGACGAGCGCGGGAATGCTCGTTCAAGTCAACGGCACGGACCTGTTCTGTCTGCGCCACACCAACGCCGGCGCCCGCCGCGTTCGGCGCGGCTCAAGCCGCGACTCGGCGACTCCAAGCTGACGCGGAGAAGGAGTCCACGATGACGCCGCGCACGACGCGCTGGCGGCGGAACGTCAGACCGAGGAAGCCGCGGTCGCGCGGCAGCGACCTCGCCTGGCGCGGCACGCGGAGGGACGGACATCGTTCCCCCTCTCGCGGAGGGAGAGGGGGTCAGGGGGTGAGGACTTCCCGCACAACGGAGAGTGGTCAAGGGGTGAGGACTTCCCACACAAGGCAGAAGGAGGACGAGATTCGAGCTTCTCGTCCTCCAAGCCCACGAAATCAGATCAACCCCAATTGGAGTTTCAGCAGCCGACCCTACCTCCAAGTATCGGTCACCGGATCGTATCTTTCGACATAGCCGACATCGGATTCCCTCCCACCACCCCAGACCCGGCCACCAATCGCGTAGATCAAGCCGTTCACCTGAGCCACGGCAAGACGCCGCCGCGGCCACGGCATCGGCGCCCTCGTAGTCCAGCTGTTCGTCACCGGATCATAGGCTTCGACAGTGCCGAGCCAAGAGCCACCCGCATACTCTCCGAGCGCGTAGATCACACCGTTGACTGTGTCCGCAGCCAGGTCGCTTCGTGGAGTCGGCATCAAGTCGAGTCCGTTCCCCGCTACCGTCACCGACTTCGACACGCTGTGGGTGTCCCCACTCCCAAAGGCGTCGGTAAGCTCCACGGTGTACGTCCCCGGGATGTACCAATGCATCGTCTCGCCCCCACACTCGTCGCAGCGCCCGCCATCTCCGAAGTTCCACACCCGTCCGTAATCACCCACCGGGCCCTGCTGCGTGAACGTGCAGAAAAACGCGGAGCACGTGAACTAGAAGTCTATGACTCGTACTGGTTCATTTTCGCCGTCGCTCGCCGTCCCGCCGCGGTCGTCGGTGACGGTGAGGTGCACACTGTAGAGTCCCGCCGCAGCGTACGTGTGCGACGGGTTCTGGCTCGTAGTGCCCGTGCCGTCGCCGAAGTCCCAGCTCCAGGCCACCACCCTACCGTCGAGATCCCCGCTCTGGTCGGTGAAGGTGCAGCTCAGGCCGTTGCAGCTGGAAGTGAAGTACGCTGAGGGCACTCGGTTCGGCGTGCTCCCCGCGGTTGCGATGAAGCCCGTGCCCCTGCGCGCCGTCTTGCCACTGTCGTCGGTCACCTCGAGATCCATCCAATAAGTGCCATCGGCGTCGTAGGTGTGCGACGGGTTCTGATCAGTTGACGTGGCGCCGTCGCCGAATCTCCAACTCCAGGCCACCACCCGACCATCAGGATCGGTGCTCTGGTCGGTGAACGTGCAGGCGAGCCCCGAGCAGGCGAACGTGAAGGCCGCGGTGGGCCCCACGTTCGGAGGAACTGTGAACGACCTGGACGCGCTCGCCGTGGCGCCGCGGTTGTCGGTGACGGTGAGCCGCACCGTGTAGGTCCCAGCGCTCTCGTAGGTGTGCGGCGGGTTCCGGTCACTTGACGTGGCGCCGTCGCCGAAGCTCCAACTCCAGGCCACGATGTAGCCGTCCGGGTCCGTGTCGTCCCAGAGAGAGAACCTGCACGACAGCCCCCCGCAGCTGGAAGCGAAGGCCGCGGTGGGTGGCTGGTTGGGCTCGCTCGACACGGTCACCGACGTTGATACGCTCGCAGTCTTGCCACCGTCGTCAGTGACGGTGAGCCGCACCGTGTAGATGCGGGTCGCACCGGCGTCGTAGGTGTGCGACGGGTTCTGGCTGGTCGAGGTCGCTCCGTCGCCGAAGTCCCAGCTCCAGGCCACCACCCGGCCGTCCGCGTCGGTGCTGCCGTCGGTGAACGTACAGGAGAGCAGCGGGCAGCTCGACGTGAAGGCCGCGGTGGGCGGCTGGTTCACCGCGACGGTCACCGGCTTCGATATGGTGCTCGCCTCAAATCGGTCATCGACCCTGAGCTCCACCGTATAGGTCCCAGCGGCGCTGTACGTATGTGTCCAATTCGGAGATAGGCCTGTTCCCCCATCTCCGAAGGTCCAGTACCATCCGCCCACCTCACCATGAGCAACCTGACTGTTTGGATCGGTACTCTGATCCGTGAAAACGCAGGTCAGATCGACGCAGGAGACCGAGAAGTCCGCGGTCGGCGGTAGGTTCAACAACGTCGGTGGCACGGTGACCCAGTATCCTACCAACGTAGGGTCGTTGTAGGGGTTGACGTTGTCATAGACCCACTCCTCGACGTAGTAGAAGCCGCTAGTGGCGAAGGTATGCGTCGGATTCTGAGCGGTGGATGTCTCGCCATCCGCGAACTCCCAGTACCATTGGACCACCTGCCCAGGAGAGGTGCTCCGATCCGTGAAACTGCAGGTGAGCTCGACGCACGAGAACGCGAAATCGGCGGCCGTGATCGACTTCGCCGTGGTGCCGGACGTACCGCTCTCGAGCGTGACGGTCAGCACGACCGTATACGTCCCGTTCGCGTCATAGCTGTGCGACGGGTTCTGAACGGTGGACGTGTCGCCATCGCCGAACTCCCAGCGCCATGCAACGATCTGCGGGGTCGTGCTCTCCTCCGCCGACAACTGCGACGCGCTCAGGATCGTGGACTTTGCGCCATCTCCCGGCGCCACGCGCGCTGCGACGATCGGCTCAGTGGTGCTGCGATCCGTGAAAGAGCAGGCGAGTCCGGCGCATGAGTACGAGAAGTCCGCGGTCGGCGCCACGTCTTTGGCGTGAATGCGGACGATGATCGAGGCGCTGTGCGCGCCGACCGACGCCGTAATCGTGGCGGAGCCGGCCCCGCCCACGGCGGTGACCAAACCACGGGCAGATACCGTCGCCACCTCGGGAAACGAACTCTCCCACTTGGCGCCGGGGAGGTCCGCGTAGATGAGACGCGGCTCCTTCGACTGTTCCAGGTTTTTCACCATCTTCAGCTTGAGCTGAACCGTCGAACCAGTGCTGAGGGCGTATTCGTCGATCACCGGCGTGCTATCGCCGGTGGTGATGACGTAGGATACGCCGGAATGAGCCGATGCCGCCGACCCGGCGATTCGCGGTGCCGACAGTTCCTCTTTACCACAGCCGACCATCGTGATGAGCGCCACGACACCGAGCGCCCTCAGCGCTACCCTTCGCATGTCTTCTTTCTGGGTGCAACTACGTGAGAGATCTTCTACAACCATTGGAGATAGCGAACAAACGGCCGCCCTCTCGATTTCGCCACGACGGCGGCCGCGCTTCATGCGGAAGTGCATCAAGTAACGGGCCTCCGCAGCGCGGCGACGCCGCAGCCGGAGAACGGCTTATCGGTAGCCGACTTGCATGACGCGGTCCGTCCGTCCGGCACCCCAAGCGCTGGCGGGGACTGACGTCCCCCGCTCACACGGTTGCTCCGTCCGCGCTACACAGTCCTCACGCCCCTTTTGTGAGCCGTGACTTCTCCGAACGCCCCTTCGAGGAGGCCTTCGAATTGGCCCCGCCCGACACGCTCGATTTCATCCTCGCCATCGAGCCCCGGAACAGGAGAAGTCGTGGCGCGTGGCGGCACAACAGCCCCTTATCATAGGAGCGCCACTGTGGTCGCGCCGACCTACGGGTGGTATGCCTCGAGCGTCGACAAGTAGCCGTCATCGAGGCTGTGGCTGCCCACAGCGTAGAGCACGCCGTTGAGCGCAGCGACACCAAGGTAAATTCGCGCGGTGGGCATCGACGCCCTGGTCGTCCACGTGTCGGTGACGGGATCGTAGCCTTCCAAGGTTGACAGCCTTGAGCTCCCGCCGTCGTCGCCACCCACAGCGTAGAGCGTGCCGTCGATCGCAGTGACCCCAAGGCCGATACGCTGCGTCGGCATCGGTGCCTTCGAGGTCCAGGTGTCGGTGGCGGGATCGTACGCCTCGACCGTCGCCAAGCTAGGGAAGTCCGTCTCTTGCCCGCCGACCGCGTAGAGCACCCGTTGACCACGCCCACTCGGTGAACGTGCAAGAGCGCCCCGAGCAGGTGAACGTGAAGGCCGCGGTGGGCGGGTGGGTCACCGTCGCCCCGCTGATCGGGTTACCGCCGTCGTCCTTCACCGTCACCGTGATCGTCGCGCTCCGCTTCCCGCCGCGAGCGACTCGCAACGCGCTGAGCGTCGACTGCGAAGGGGACACGGAGGGCACGGACCCCGGGGCCGCGTGACACACGGCCGAACCAGAGTCGCTGAAGGTCTTGCCCGCAACCGGGACAAACTGCCAGGCGTAGCTGTCGGCGTACAGCGAAAGCTCGAGCACGCCGTAGGGCGCTCGTAGAAGTGGCGATGGGAGTCCACCACGAGGTCGACGCCCGCGGCGTACAGATCGTCCCACACGGGCCGCGACTTGGTATCCGTGATGCCACCGGAGCCCGATCCCGACGTCGAGGCGTAGAGCGGGTGGTGCCAATAGGCAAGGGTGCAGAGCTTCGAGTTCGCGGCTAGCGCGGATCTTCGTCAAGCGAGGTTCGTTCCAGGGGCTCACGGGGCGACCGTGGCGGCCCGGGTGGTGCGGATTCCATCGCTGCACGCCAGGCGGAGCGGTGTCGCCGAACGCGCGGATACGCGCATCGCGGCCGCCTGCGCCGTCCCCAGTACTGCGCCGGTCGAGGCATCGAAGACGAGGATTCCGCGCGCGGAGCCGTCGGGGCACGGCACGTCCACCATGCCATCGGGGCCGCGCCGAGCCACGACGGGGAGGGGCGCTGCAGCCCTAGGCGCGTAGCCTCGGACCGCCGGCCGGCTGATCCTGACTTCGCCGGCCGGGCCCCGGACTCGAAGCGTGAAGAGCGAATCCTCGAGCGCCCCGCTGACGGGAATCGCGAACGCGAAGTGGCGAACATCGGGAGCGTGATCGAGCTCGCTGGGCTCGAAGTCATAGGCGAACAGCAGGCGGCCATCCTCAGCCAGGCCCTCGAGCCAGTAGTTGCCCGCACGCTCCGGCCGCGTGGGCCGCGCGTCGAGGACGAACGCGGGTTCCAGCGTCACCTTGGCCGCGTGTTCAATGCTCCCGCGGACGACGAGTACCCGCGTGGGCGCCCCGCGTCGTTCCGGCTCCAGCGACGTCGGCTCCAGCGACGTCGGTGGTTGGCGGAACTCCAGTATGCCTCGGAAGGTGTACGCGCTGGACCACACCGGGACGCAATAACCCATCACGTCTCCCGTTTGGGGGGACACGACCGCAGCCGATGCAGCGCGGGCGGTTGCCCAGGAGAACACGTCGTGCCCCGGCCAGCCGATCACCCCGCCGCTGTTGGGAAACGCGGAATCCACCGCCGCGGCGCCACCGCACGGCGCGTGCCTGCGCCCGAAGTTGTGGGCCAGCTCGTGAGCCACGAGGTCGGGGCTTCGCGCAGGCAGGCTGAACCAGTTGAGCTGGACGCCCGCAGCGGTGCGCGTTTGCGCGCCGGTGCTCTGCCCCGAGGCCGGGATATACGCGAACCCGCCGTATGCGGTGTAGCTGAAGCCCGAAGGCGGTGCCACCACGCCGTACCAGTAGGCGTCCGGCTGAGAGAAGTCGGCAATCCGGGCGAGATCGAGCTCGGAGATGAGCTGTTGCCAGAAGGGGCCGCCTCCCCCCGCGGGTGGCGTACCGAAGCTCGCCGACGTGGTGAAGGGCGAGCCGATGGAGGTGCTGATCGTGCCGATCGGGTGCACACTCTGCAGCGTGCGCAGGTACTCGGGGACCAGGCTGGCGCTGACCGCCCCGGTGGCGTCGCCGTTCGAGGCCAGCACGATGGGCACGAGCCGCACTCGCAGTGTGGGCACGGTGACCGTAGCGAGCACCGCCCGCCCTGTCCGCGGGAACACGTCGTTGGCGCTGGAATCATCGGCGACCTGGCCGCCGGGATCGCGGACCAGCTGCCACTGGAGCCCGGCCTGCAGCACCGAGGCGGGGACCAGCAGCTGTGCGCTGGGAGCGAGATAACTCGGCGAGGTGCCGAGCGCACCGACCGTCACGGCGGTGTCGGTGCGCACCAGCCGACCCGTGCCGTCGAACAGCCTGAGCATCACCTGCATAGGCGGCGCGTCGGCAGCGCTCGAGCGGATCAGCACGTTCACCACCGCGGCGTTGCCCGAAAGCACGATCGGTAGGGAGCCGTCGGGTGCCTGCACCCCCTGCGTGAACTGCGCATCGACGATGGCGTAGTCCCGCCCCACAGCGTCGGCGACGACCACCGCGCTACCCGACTTCGCGTCGCTCGTCGCCGTAATCGAGGCGCGACCGGGAGACACCGCGGTGACGAGGCCGGACGAGGACACGGTAGCAGTGGACGTGTCGCCGCTCGACCACGTCACGACGCGACCGTTGAGCGGGTTCCCGTTCGCATCCTTCGGCGTCGCGGTGAGCTGCACCGTCTGCCCCACGGGCACGCTCGCCGACGCCGGGTCCACCGTCACCGACGCCACGGGCGCCGGGTGACAGGTGCCGCTCCCCGAGTCGGTGGCCGTCTGCCCCGCCACCGGTACGAACTGCCAGGCATACGCCCCGTCGCCCAACGTGAGCTTCAGCACCCCATACGTCCCGCTCAGCCGCACCTCGCTGTTCGGCCGCACCGTCGTGCCGAACACGTCCACCCCGTGCCCGCCCGTCCCCACCGTGAATTGCCGGATACCGTTCTGCAGGTCCTTGACCTCGTCCGGCTTCTGCGGCGCGAACCGCTCGTACAACCGGTAGTGACCGTTGAGCACAACGTCGGCGCGGGCCGCGTAGAGATCGTCCCACAACGGCTTCACGGCCGAGCGCACGCTCATCCCGGAGGAGCTGTAGCGGGGATGCTGCCAGTACGCCAGAAGGCAGCGCTGCGTGCTCGCCGCCAGATCCGCGCGCAGCCACTGCTCCTGGAGAGAGCCGACCGTCATCGCGAGGTTGCTGTTCAGCACCACGATGTGCCAGGCCCCGAGGTTGTAGCTGTAGTAGCCCTTGTCCCGGTCCCCGGCGGCGCTACCGAAATAGTCGAAGTACCCCGCGGCGCCCGTCGTCTGATACTCGTAGGGGCCGGCCGCCGGCCGGGTGCGCGCCTTGTGCCGGCCCCAGGAGGGGGCGTAGCACGAGCTGAAATCCGACGCCGACCCGCTCGCGCGGATGTTGTCGCCCGTCGTGAACACCGTTCCGGCGATGTTGTCCAAGAGCAGCGCGGTCGCCTCGTCCTTCGTGTTGTCGCAGCGCGCCACCTCGCCGGCCCCCACCAGGACCGCGGTCGCGCCCGGCGGCGGCGCCGCTGCCGTCACGGTCACGGTCGCCGTCTGCGTGACGACGGTGCCGTTGATCGTGGCGGAGACGGTCTTCGTCTCGGCCACCGTCGAGCCGAGCGTTCCCGTCGCCACCCCGCTCGCGTTGGTCGTCCCGCTCGGCTGCGTCAGGGTGTTGCCGCTCCCCGTGGCCGCGAGCACCACCGTCGCCCCGCTGATCGGGTTCCCGTTGGCGTCTTTCGCCGTGACGGTAATCGTCGCGGTCCCGCTCCCCGCCGTGAACGCCGCGGGCGATGCACTCACCGTGGACTGCGCGGCGGAGACCGCCGTCCCGGCGCCGGCCGTCTTGTGGCAGCTGCCGCTCCCTGCATCCGAGGCCGTCTGCCCCGCCACCGGCACGAACTGCCAGGTATACGTCCCGTCGCCCAGCGTGAGCTTCAGCACCCCGTACGTGCCGCTCAGCCGCACCTCGCTGTTCGGCCGCACCGTGGTGCCGAACACGTCCACCCCGTGCCCCCCCGTCCCCACCGTGAATTGCCGAATCCCGTTCTGCGGGTCGTTCACCTCGTCCGGGGTCTGCGGCGCGAACCGCTCGTACAGCCGGTAGTGCCCGTTGAGCACCACGTCCGCGCGCGCGGCGTAGAGCGCGTCCCACAGCGGCTTGACCCCCGCGCGCACGGCCGTCGAGTAGGAGCTGAACCGGGGATGCTGCCAGTAGGCCAGCGTGCAGCGCTGGCCGCTCGCCGCCAGATCCGCCCGCAGCCACTGCTCCTGCGCCGAGCCCACCGTCATCGCGAGGTTGCTGTTCAGCACCACGATGTGCCAGGCGCCGAGGTCGTAGCTGTAGTAGCCCTTGTCGCGGTCACCCGCGGCGCCGCCGAAGTAATCGAAGTACCCCGCGGCGCCCGCGGTTTGATACTCGTTGGGGCCGACGGACGGCCGGGTCCGCGCCTTGTGCCGGCCCCAGGAGGGGGCGTAGCACGAGCTGAAATCCGACGCCGACCCGCTCGCGCGGATGTTGTCGCCCGTCGTGAACACCGTTCCGGCGATGTTGTCCAAGAGCAGCGCCGTCGCCTCGTCCTTGGTGTTGTCGCAGCGCGCTACCTCGCCGGCCCCGACCAGGATCGCCGCGGTGCCCGCAGTCTCCGTCCCCGCCGGCGTGATCGCCTGCGCAGGCGAGGTGGGGCCCCGATTGTCCCGGCACATCGCGGACAGCAGCGTGGCGAGGACCGCCACCGCGACGCGCGGGACCGACGTGTAGCGTGATCTCAACATGGCTTTCTCTGGTCCTCGGTCACGCCCGCAGCGCGCAACCGAATCCCTCGGTGCGGGCTGCGGGAGAGGGGCGGGCATTCGAAGGGATGGTCGATGCGACGCATGGCATCAACTCCCGTGCCGCCCTGCGGGGCCGGCGGTCGCAGGCAAGGAACCGCCGCTCAGGGGCCGACTTGCACGATGCGTTCTCGGCGAACGACAATCCCAACCGCCGACGCCGGTTGCGGTTCCTCGCTCACAGGGCTGGCTCGTTTGCGCCACAGAAGCACGTGTCAGGATTCCTACTGAGTGCATCGTATGCCGGAGAGCGCGGGCGCGGATGGGAAGGAATTGCCCAGGTAGGATCGCCATCATCCGGCACGCCCGGGGAAAGGCGTGCTCTCAGCCCGCGGCGAAATGGCCGGGCCTGACTTGACGGCCCGGCGCGGGGACATTCGTTTGCTGCGCCATGCCCGTCTCCGCCGCCAGCTCTCGGCTCATCTACGACGCCCTGAAGAGCTGCGGGGTCGGCCTCGTCTCCGCCCTCCCGGAGACGTGGCTCGTGCACCTGATCCGCATGGCCGAGGAGGACCAGGAGATGATCCTGGTGCGGCTCGCGAAGGAGGAGGAGGGCGTCGGCATCTCGACCGGCGCGTACTTCGCGGGCGTCAAGTCGGCGATGCTGATGCAGAACCACGGCTTCCTCGCCGCCATCAACGGGATCGTCTCGTGCGCCCAGCTGTACCGCATCCCCCTCTTGATGCTGATCAGCCAGCGGGGCGCGTTCGGCGAGCGTGACCCGTGGCAGACCGAGGGTGGGACGGTCACTGAGCCCCTGCTCGACACGCTCCGCATCCCCCACGAGCGACTCGATGCCCCCGGCCATGTCGCGCACAGGATCCGCCAGGCGCAGACCCTCGCCTACTCGGCGAACCGGCCCGTGGCGCTGCTCCTCTGCCGCGACCTGATGTGGGAGGAATGATGCGGCGGCTCGAGGCGCTCGAGGCGGTCTACCCGACGCTCGAGCGCTCGATCGTGGTGACGATCATGGGCGCGGTCGCGGCGGAGCTCCAGTCGCTCGGCCACCGCCCCAACTTCTTCTACCTGCAGCACGCCATGGGGCTCGCGTCCTCGCTCGGCCTCGGCCTGGCGCTGTGCCGCCCCGAGCTCGAGGTCGTCGTGCTGGACGGCGATGGCTCGGTCCTCATGAACCTGGGCGGGCTCACCACGCTCGCCCGCTACCGCCCCGGGAACCTGATCCACGTCGTGTTCGACAACGAGAGCCTGCTGTCGGTAGGCGGCTTCCCGACCGCGACAGCGACGGGGAGCGATCTCGCCGGGATCGCCGCCGCGGCGGGCGTCCCCCACAGCGCGACCGTCCGTACGCTCGCGGAGTTCACGGACGCGTTCGACGCAAGTCTCGCCGCGCACGACCTGACCACCATCGTCGCGAAAGTCGAGGCCACCGGTCCCGCGGGCTTCGTCACCGATCTGGGGCTGCTCGAGAACCGGTTCCAGTTCCAGCGCCACCTGCGGGAGCGTAAGAGGAAGGAGTAGCGACATGCCCGCGCTGCTCGCCCAGCTGATCGACGCGCTCGACACCGGCCGGCTCAGGATCGTCGACCTGACTCAGCCGCTCGGCCCCGACACGCCGGTGATCGGGCTGCCACCCCAGTTCGCCTCGTCACCCGGGATGAGCATCGAGGTCATCTCCCGCTACGATCAGAAGGGGCCTGCCTGGTACTGGAACACGGTCCACCTGGGAGAGCACACCGGGACGCACTTCGACGCCCCCGTGCACTGGATCACCGGGAAGGATCTGCCCGACAACGCGTGCGACACGATCCCCGCGCGGCGCTTGGTCGGCCCCGCATGCGTGATCGACGTGACGCGGGAGGTCGCCCGGGATCCGGATTTCCTGCTGCTGCCCGACCACGTCGCGGCGTGGGAACAGCAGCACGGCCGCATCCCGCGGGGCGCGTGGGTTCTGTTGCGCACGGGCTGGAGCACGCGAACAAGCGCGCGGGAGTTTCTCAACGTGCACGGCGACGGCCCCCACTCGCCGGGGTTCCACAAGAGCACCTCCGAGCTGCTGGCGCGAGACCGCGACGTCACGGGGGTTGGAGTCGAGACGGTGGGCACGGACGCGGGCCAGGCCGGGAGGTTCGACCCGCCCTTCCCGAACCACGCCACGATGCACGGCGCGGGTAAGTTCGGCCTGGCGAGCCTCCGTAACCTGGACCACCTGCCGCCCACCGGAGCGGTCGTCATTGCGGCCCCCCTGAAGATCGTGAACGGCAGCGGCAGCCCGCTGCGCGTGCTGGCGATCGTCCCCGCATGACGGCGGCGACCTCGCGTGGCGCGCGACACGGAGGGATCGTGACTTGACGGCCCGGCACGGAGACATTCGGTTTGATTTGAACGGAGGAACGACACCCATGCGGCATGTCACAAGCACGGCGGTGAGGGCGGTCTGGCGGTCAGGCGGTCAGGCGGTCGGCATGCTGGTGATCTTACTGTCCGCCGGACCGCCCGACCGCCCGACCGCCGCCTTACCGGCCTGCGATCCCGACAACGCGGGGCTGACGCTCCCGGCGGGCTTTTGCGCCGTCCTGGTCGCCGACCAGCTCGGCTCGGCGCGCCATCTCGCCGTCACGCCCGCCGGCGACCTGTTCGTCGCGATCGAGAGTCGGGGCGGCAGGGGGGGCATCGTCGCCCTGCGGGACACGAGCGGCGACGGCAAAGCCGACGTCCAGGAGCGGTTTGGCACCGAAGGCGGCACCGGCATCGCCGCCGGACGGGACGTCCTGTATTTCTCCTCCTCGACGACCGTGTACCGCTTCCCCATCGCCGCGGGGCGGCTCACGCCGACCGGCGCGGCCGACGTCCTCGCGCGGGACCTCCCGGCGGACGGGAACCACAGGTCCAAGAGCCTCGTCCTCTCGGCCGACGGCACCGTCCTGTACGTCAACTTCGGCTCGCCCTCCAACTCGTGTCAGGTCGTGGACCGCACGGCCGAATCGCCGGGCAAGGATCCGTGCCCCGACCTCGCCACTCGCGCGGGTATCTGGCGCTTCGACGCCGCCAGGCGCAATCAGGGGCAGGCCGACGGGACGCGCTTCGCCACGGGTATCCGCAACGCCGTGGGGCTGGCGCTGGACCCGAGCGGACGGCTCTGGGCGACGCAGCACGGCCGCGATCAGCTGGGCCAGAACTGGGAGAAGCTCTTCACGCTCGAGCAAAGCGCGGAGAAGCCCTCCGAAGAGTTGTTGCGCGTCCAGGAGGGAGACGACTTCGGCTGGCCGTACTGCTACCACGATCCCGAGCTCCACCATCTCGTGCTCGCCCCGGAATACGGCGGCGACGGCAAGAAGGTCGGGCTGTGCGCGCAAAAGAAAGAGCCCGCGGTCGCCTTCCCCGCCCATTGGGCGCCGGACGGCCTGCTGTTCTACACGGGCACGCAGTTCCCCCAGCGCTACCGCGGGGGGGCGTTCATCGCCTTCCACGGCTCGTGGAACCGCGCTCCGCTCCCGCAGCAGGGCTTCCGCGTCGTGTTCGTGCCTTTCCAGGACGGCAAGCCGGCAGGCACCTACGAGACGTTCGCGGATGGCTTCTGGCGCGAGGAGCAGGGCGGGCCCAAGTATCGCCCGGTCGGCGTCGCCCAGGGGCCGGATGGGTCCGTCTACATCACCGACGACGCTGCCGGGCGGATCTGGCGGGTGATGTATAAGGGGCGGTAGAGGACGGTAGAGGACGGTAGAGGATGGTTGAGGGCGGTGATGGCGGGATATTCAAAGCGGTCCCTCGTGGAAAAGCTGGGCATCAAACCCGGGGCGACGGTCGCGATCCTCAACGCGCCCAGGGGCTACCATCGCACGCTCGGCAAGCTCCCGACGCCGCTGGCGCGCAAGGCGCCCACCGCCGGACCGCTCGATTTCATCCAGTTCTTCACGACCGCGCAGCGCGAGCTGGAGCGCAAGTTTCCGGCGCTCGAGCGCGCGCTGGCGCCCGCAGGGGTCCTGTGGGTCTCGTGGCCCAAGAAATCCTCCGGCGCGCC
>WNGF01015487.1_pt1 | contig 12681 bp, 7 predicted proteins | sample 5400641 | NCBI WGS metagenome assembly WNGF01 (sample SAMN13153371, study PRJNA577476) | soil metagenome | isolation source: 80 cm soil or saprolite under grassland replicate 2 | place: USA:California | collected 2016-06-15
CGATCACGCCCGCCTGCACGTACTGATAGAAGGCGCGGACGTCATTGCGGTGCCCGAACCACGCCTCGACGGGTGCACTGCCCAGCGGCTGCGCGCCCACTTCGCGCGCCAGGCTGTCGATTGCCGCGCCCTCCAGCTCAGGCAATCCGCGGGGTCCTTCGGCTGCGCACAGCAGGAGGCACGTACCGCGCTCCGCCAGGTCAGGAAAGGATCGCTCGGTCTCGATGGCGTCGTACAGGCGGACTACCGCGGGTCGCCAGCCTGGACGCATGATCCGCCGCATCACGTCCAGGCCGCTGGTGAACGAGGGCAGCGCGTACGCGGATCGCCAGGTCGCCTCAGGTTTCGGAAACACCTTCAGGGTGACTTCGGTCATGACGCCGAGCGTGCCCTCCGAGCCCAGGAACAGCTGACGCAGATCCGGGCCGCCGGCACAGCGGGGAGTGGCGCCAATGCGCAGTGCGGTGCCGTCGGGCAAGACGGCCGCGAGGCCGAGGAGCAGGTCTTCGATGCTGCCGTAGCGGGTCGACAGCTGACCCGCGCTTCGGGTAGCGACGAGTCCGCCGAGCTGCGCCTGCTCGATCGACTGCGGGTAGTGACCGCCAACGTAGCCGCGCTCGTTGAGCCACTGCTCCAGGGTGTGGAGCCGTACGCCAGCCTGGGCGGTCACGCTCAGGTTGTCCTCGTCGAGGCTGAGGATCTGGTCCAGGTTGCTCAGGTCGAGGACAACGCTGCCCGGCGGCGGCTCGGCGCCGCCCTGCACACCCGAGCCGCCGCCGCGCGGCACCACTGCCACACCGCCCTGGTACAGCAATTGGAGCGCTTGCGCGACCTCGGAGGCCGCGCGCGGCCGCACCACGCACAACGGCCCCGGCATGGGCTCGCCGCCTACGGCGGATTGCACCAGCCGCAGCGGCCAGGTGTCGGTCGCCGCCGCGCGCAACGTCACAGCATCCGCGTGCACCTGCTCGGCGCCGAGCAACGCCTGAAGCTCCCCCACAATCGTCATGCGCGGCGCGGATCGCGGAAGCGGTCCAGCCCCGCGCGATAGCTGGCTACTTGCTGCTCGCACGCTTCTGTCGACCAGCGCATGATGGGCGCGATCTCGCTCGCAATCCCGGGCGCTCGCCCGGCGGCGGCGTCAGGGTGCAGCAGGCTGAGCGGCAGGCGCTGCGTCATCACCTCGTCGAGCGTGCTCACGAGTCCGTCCCTGGCGAGCTCGTGCAGACCAGTTGGCAGCGGCTGCAGGTGCGGGAATGGCTCCGCCGGCCCTGAGTGGCCTGACAGCTCATCCACTCGATCGAGGGTGCGCTGCGCCAACCGGCGGAACGTTGTCAGCTTGCCGCCGGCGATCGCGACCACGCCCGGCGCCGCGTCCAGCAGTCGATCCTCGCGCGACAGATCTGCCGTGCGGTCGCCTGAGTGGCCGAGGAGCGGCCTGATGCCCGACCACGCGGCGAGGACCCGCGGTGTCCAGTTGGGCGCCGCCGCGGCCAACGCCGCGAGCAGGTACTCCACTTCCTCGACGGTTGGCTTGGGGCAGTTCAGCTCGGCCGGGTCGCACTCGACATCGGTGCTGCCCAGGAGCAGCGCATCGTGCCACGGCGTCAACGTCAGTAAGCGCGAGTAAGCGCGCGTCACTCGGGTGGCGCAGCAGAACGCCGCAGGTGAGCGGGCGCCGAGGCTGCTCGAGCACCACGTGTGTTCCCTTGGCCGGGCACAGCTCGGGCGTCTCGATGCCCAGCTCTTGGCCGAGCGCGCCGAGCCACGCGCCAACCGCCAGGACCACGTTCCTCGGTTGCACCTGAACGGTTTCGCCGTCGAGCTCATCACGCAGCGTCGCGCACACCGTGCTCGCGACCGTTTCAAGGCCGACCACGCGCAGCCGACTTGCCGCCACGGCGCCGCGCTCGAGCGCCGCACGCAACACGGCCAATGTGAGCTGCGCATCGTCCGTGTCTGCCTCGTGGTATTCAACCGCGCCATCGGTCGCCTCGAAGATGGCGCAGCGCTGCGCAAGCTCGTCGGCTGCTACGTGGCGACTGCCTGGGAGCGGCCGCGGGTCGCCCAAACGCTCGTACAGGGCGAGCAGCCCATCGACACGCTCCAAAGGTTCGTGTAGCACCTGCAGCGGCGCCAGGAACGGCAGCGGCTTGACCAACCCGGGGGCATGCTCGAGCAAGAAGGTGCGCTCGGCGAGGGCCTCGCGGACGAACTCCGTCGCGCCCTGGATCAGGTAGCGCAGTCCGCCGTGCACCAGCTTGGTCGACCTGCGACTCGTTCCCGATGCAAAGTCGCTCGCCTCGACCAGCGCGACCTTGTACCCGCGCAACGTCGCCTCGAGCGCAATACCCGCGCCCGTGATGCCGCCGCCCACGACAAGCAGGTCGAAGTGCTCACGCTGCAGGCGCCCGATTGCCTCAGCCCGCCAGGTCATGCGCAGGTCCCGCAGCGTATCAGCCCACCTTACGGCCCTCTGTTGGGAGCCGCTTTGGCACGCCCTTCGGGCGAGGGGGCCAGCCCCCTTCACCCCCGCTTCATCAGCGCTCGCGGTTCGGCGCCGTGCGAACATCGCTGGTTTCATCCAGGGTCTGCCTTTCGTTCGGAGCGGCCTCGTCCAGGAAAGTGCGCAACCTCTTACTGTCGGGGACTAGCCGAACAAAAGATGAACCCGTGACCTGCTCAGCGGTGGCTGCCGGTCTCGTGCACACGCTCGCTCGGGACCACGCTCCACCCTCCCCCGAAGGGAACGACGACCGGTCTCGTGCACACGCTCGCGCGGGCTGGCGGCTAACGAGCGGCGAGCTGCTTCGAGCGCTTGGCGGGTTCGCGCGAGGAGAGCCAGGGCTGGAGGTGTTGGCCCGTGTAGCTCCTGGGGTTGGCCGCTACGTCCTCGGGGGTACCGACAGCGATGATCTCGCCACCGGCGTCGCCGCCTTCGGGGCCGAGATCGATGAGCCAGTCCGCGGTCTTGATCACGTCCAGGTTGTGCTCGATCACGACCACCGTGTTGCCCGTGTCGACCAAACGGCCGAGCACTCCGAGCAAGTGCTCCACATCGGCGAAGTGCAACCCAGTGGTCGGCTCGTCCAGGATGTACACGGTGCGGCCCGTCGCTCGCCGTGACAGTTCGCTGGACAGCTTTACCCGCTGCGCCTCGCCACCGGACAGCGTCGTGGCCGCCTGGCCGAGGTGGATGTAGCCCAGCCCCACCTCGCACAGCATGCGCAGTTTGACCGCGATATTTGGGATGTTCTCGAACACGCCGAGCGCCTCCTCGGCGGTCATCTCCAGCACATCGGCGATCGAGTTGCCGCGGTACTTGATCTCCAGCGTCTCACGGTTGTAGCGCTTGCCGTGGCACACCTCACACGGGACGTACACATCGGGCAGGAACTGCATCTCGATCTTCAAGATGCCGTCGCCTTCGCACGCCTCGCATCGCCCACCCTTGACGTTGAATGAGAACCGCCCCGGCTGATAGCCGCGCACACGCGCCTCGGGCACCTGAGCGAAAAGATCCCGCATCGGCGTGAACAGCCCGACGTAGGTAGCCGGATTGGAGCGCGGGGTGCGGCCGATCGGCGACTGGTCGATCTCGATCACCTTGTCCAGATGTTCGAGTCCTTCAATGCGATCGTGCGCCCCCGCGGCTTCGCGCGCCTTGAACAGCCGCTGCGCCAGAGCAGGAAAGAGGGTGTTGCTGACCAGCGAGGACTTGCCCGAGCCAGACACCCCGGTGATACCCACCAGTCGCCCCAGTGGAATCTCGACCGTGATGTTCTTCAGATTGTTCTCGCGCGCGCCAATGATCCGCACCCACTTGCCACTGCCCGTGCGCCGCGTGCTCGGCACCGGGATCGAGCGGGTGCGGTTCAAGAATTGTCCAGTCAGCGAGTCACGAGCGGACAGGATGCGGTCGATGGGCCCCTGGGCCACGATCCGGCCACCGTGCTCGCCCGCGCCGGGCCCCATGTCCACGATCCAGTCGGCGGAGCGCATGGTGTCCTCGTCGTGCTCGACAACAATCAGCGTGTTTCCCAGATCGCGCAGCCGTTTGAGCGTGCGGATCAGCCGCGCATTGTCGCGCTGATGCAGCCCGATGCTGGGCTCGTCGAGGATGTACAGCACGCCGGTAAGGCCCGAGCCGATCTGTGTCGCCAGTCGAATACGCTGCGCTTCACCGCCGCTCAGGGTCGCGGCGGTACGACTCAGCGTGAGGTAGTCGAGCCCCACGTCCACCAGGAAGCGCAGGCGTTCGCGGATCTCCTTCAGGACCTGCCGGCCGATCGCAAACTCTCGATCCGTGAGCGTCAGGCTGCGCTCCGCGCCATATGGATCCTGTTTGACCTGACCGTTCCGCGGCGCCTCTCGGAAGGGGACGCGTTCTTCGAGCGCGGCGAAGAAGTCGCGTGCATGCAAAACCGAGTAGCTGACTACCTCGTTGATGTTGCGTCCGGCGATCGTCACCGCCAGCGCCTCGGGCTTGAGCCGAGCGCCGCCGCACGTCGGGCATGGCCGTGGCGCCATGTAGCGCTGCAGGTCCTCGCGGATGAACTCGCTGTCGGTCTCGCCAAAGCGCCGCTCAATGTTCGGGATCACCCCTTCGTAGTGCGCCTTGTACTCGCGGCTGCGGCCGCTTTTGCTCTCGTAGCGGAGCGTGATGCGCTCCTGGCCCGAGCCGTACAGGACCCGCTGGATGTGCTCGGGCGCGAGGTCGCGCACGGGCGTCTGCATCGAGAAGCCGTAGTAGCGCGCCACCGACTCCAGCAGCGATTTGTAGTACGAGTTGCCGTTCCAGCCAGCCTTGCCCCAGGCGCTGATCGCGCCCTGCATCAGGCTGAGGTCCTTGTTGGCCAGCACCAGGTCGGGATCGACCTCGAGTCGGGTGCCCAGACCGGTGCACGTCAGCTCCGAATAGAGCTGGTCTGACCAGGGGCTGGGGGACGGGGGACGGGGATCGGTTGATCCTGCCTTCTCTGGCCCCTGACCCTTGACCCCCGACCCCTGGCTACTGACGATGACCTGGCCTGAGCCGAGCTTCAGCGCCTGCTCGATGGAGTCCGCCGTGCGCGACTTGTCCTCCGCGCTGTGGGCGACCACCAGGCGGTCCACGACCACGGCGATGGAGTGCTTCTTGTACTTGTCGAGCTCGATCTTCTCGCTCAGGTCTCTGATCTCGCCGTCGACTCGCACGCGGACGAAGCCGGCCTTGCGGACATCCTCGAAGACCTGCTGGTACTCGCCCTTGCGGCCCTCGACCAGCGGCGCCAGGACCATGATCCGCGTGCCTTCTTCGAGATCGAGGACGGCGTCGATGATCTGCTCCGAGGTCTGCTGCTGGATCAGCCGGTGGCACTTTGGGCAGTGTGGTTTTCCTACGCGCGCATACAGAAGGCGCAGATAGTCGTAGATCTCGGTGACCGTGCCAACGGTCGAACGCGGGTTGTGGCTGGCGCCCTTCTGATCGATCGAGATGGCCGGGCTCAGACCCGAGATGTACTCGACGTCGGGCTTGTCCATCTGGCCGAGGAACTGCCTGGCGTAGCTGGACAGGCTCTCGACGTATCGTCGCTGGCCCTCGGCGTAGATGGTGTCGAAGGCAAGACTTGATTTCCCGCTGCCGGACAAGCCGGTGATGACCACCAGCTTGTAGCGCGGGATGTCGAGGTCGATGTTTTTGAGGTTGTGCTGCCGCGCGCCGCGGATCTCGATCGTGTCTACAGGCAAAGCCGGATCCTAATTGTGGAGCATCACGCTACAGCACATGTGTTCTAGTGTACAAAGGCGGGTATGGCTCTTTCGATCGGTCCCCGGCTTCAGGAGTTTTTCGCCGAACCGCTGCTCGCGACCGTGTGCACGCTCAATGCGCGGGGCATGCCGGAGCTGACGCCCATCTGGTACGAGTTCTTCGACGGGCACATCTGGTTCAACGGCACCGGAACTCGGGAATGGCTGCAGCGGATGGACAAGACCCGCCGCGCGACCTTCTTCCTGCTGGCCAACGACAACAACTGGAAGTGGGCGCAGATCTGGGGTCGCGTGGTGGAGGTCGCCGACGACCCGGGCCCAGAGCAGTTCCAGCGGCTGGGCGTACGCTACGGCCGCCCGATCCAGAAGGGCACCCCCGACCGCCGCTACGTGAAGATCGAAATCACGTCGGTCAAGGGCCGCGCCGGCACGCCCAGCGAAAAATGGGACGCGCAGTAATTCCTCCGTCCCGGTAGTTTCCTCGGCGCATGCGCCGCTCTCAGTGTTTAGCTGATTTGGAACGGCGCTGCGCGCCGAGGGGCTTCGCCCCTTCACCCCGCTACAGCGCCGCGCGCGGTGCAACGCCGTGCGAACATCGTGTCATTCATCGAGGGTGCGGCTTTTGTTCGGTGAGGCCGCGGCTTGGAGTTGGCAACTCTGGTAGTCGGGGACTATCCGTACAAAAGGCAGACCCTGGATGAAACTCGCGATGTTCGCTGGGTCTGCCACCGCTAGCGTTCGTGAAGCGGGGTGAAGGGGCAGAGCCCCTCGCTGCGAAGCAGCGTGCCAAAGCAGCCAAAGATCCCGCGAGCGGCGCATGCGCCGAGGATCCTACAGAGTTAGCAAGAGCTAGCGGGCGCGGAGGAACTCGCGCGGCACGATCCGCTCGGGCTCTTCTGTGGCCAGTGTGCGGCGGAGCTCGATCACCTGATCGCGTAGCAGTGCGGCGCGTTCGAACTCCAGGGCTCGGGCGGCTTCTTTCATCTGCGATTCCAGGTCGCGGATCAGGCGGTACAGCTCGTCCTTCGGCAAATCGGCAGCGGCTCGAGCAGTCGAGACTTCTTCCTTGGTCGATGCGATGGCGCGTACCCGCTCGGTAATGTCGCGAATCGCCTTGCGGATGCCGACCGGGGTCAGACCGTGCGCTTCGTTGTACGCCTGCTGCTTGGCCCGCCGGCGGTAGGTCTCGTCAATCGCCCGCCGCATCGACTCCGTGACCTTGTCGGCATACATGATCACGCGACCATCCACGTGCCGCGCCGCGCGGCCGATGGTCTGGATCAACGAGCTGTTCGAGCGCAGGTAGCCCTCCTTGTCCGCGTCCAGGATGGCCACGAGTGACACCTCGGGCAGATCCAGACCTTCCCGCAGCAGGTTGATGCCGACGACGACGTCGTAGACGCCCAGCCGCAGATCACGCAGGATCTGGACACGCTCAAGCGTGTCGATCTCCGAGTGTAGATAGTGCACCTTCACGTTGGCTTCGCGGAGAAAATCCGCCAGGTCCTCGGCCATCCGCTTGGTCAAGGTAGTGACGAGCACCCGCTCTCCGCGGCTCGTCCGCAGGCCAATCTGCTCCATCAAATCGTCGATCTGGCCGCGGGTGGGCTTGACTTCGATCTCCGGGTCCAACAAACCCGTGGGGCGGATCAACTGTTCGGCGCCATGCACATTGACACCCGGCGCTGACGCCGCGTCGGAGGACTCGGGCAGGCCATCGGGCGACGCGAGCCGGCGGTCCCAGTCGGGTATGAGGAACAGCGGCGCCGCGGCGTGGCCGTTGGACTCGGCAGCGCGGGAAACCGTCAATTCATACGGGCCGGGCGTGGCGGAGACGTAGACGACCTGCCCGAGCCGCTGCTCATACTCGTGGAACATCAGCGGCCGGTTATCGAGCGCACTCGGCAGCCGGAAGCCGAAATCGACCAGGACTTCCTTCCGCGCGCGGTCGCCGTTGAACATGCCCCGCACCTGCGGAATGGTCATGTGCGACTCGTCGACGAAGCACACGAAGTCATCCGGGAAGTAGTCCATCAGCGTCCACGGCGTGCTGCCCGGCTCGCGCCGCGACAGGTGCCGTGAATAGTTCTCGACGCCCGAACAGAAGCCCGTCTGCTCGAGCATCTCCATGTCGTACTGGGTGCGCTGCCGCAAGCGCTGGGCTTCCAGAAGGCGGTCCTGCTCCTCGAACCACTTCACCTGCTCTTCGAGCTCGGCGTAGATGTCCTTCAGCGCGGCCTCGAGCTTCTGGCGACTGGTCACGAAGTAGCGCGCCGGGTAGATGTCCACGCTGTTGCGCTCGGCCAGGACCTCGCCCGTGAGCGGATCGACCTCGGTGATCTTCTCCAGCTCATCGCCCCAGAACGAAACGCGCACCACGATTTCCTGCGACGAAGGGTGGACCTCGAGCGTGTCGCCGCGGACACGAAACTTGCCCGCCGACAGGTCGTAGTCGTTGCGCTCGTAGTACACGTCGGTCAGCCGGCGCAGGACTTTGTCGCGTTTGTAGACCTCGCCAACGCGCAGGCTGACGCTGTTCTGGCCGTATTCCTCGGGATCACCCAGACCGTAGATGCACGACACCGATGCGACCACCAGAACATCGCGCCGCGTGAGCAGCGACTGCATGGTCGAGTGGCGCAGTCGCTCGATGTCCTCGTTGACCAGGGTGTCCTTCTCGATGTAGGTGTCGGTGCGCGGAATGTACGCCTCGGGCTGGTAGTAGTCGTAGTAGGAGACGAAGTACTCGACGGCGTTGCCCGGGAAGAACTCCTTGAATTCAGAAGCCAGCTGCGCCGCGAGCGTCTTGTTGTGGGCCATGACCAGCGTCGGCCGCTGGATCTGCTCCACCACCTGCGCCATCGTGAACGTGTTGTGGACGAAGAGCCCGCCGTCGCCCGCGAGGAAGGTCTCGTTGTCGGCAACGGCAAAGTCGTAGACGTACCGTTCGCCCGGGCTGACGACTACGGACTCGATGGGTGTCCAGAACAAGCGCAAAAGTGAGGACAGCGCATCGACGTCTTGCTGGACCTGCTGATTGCCGCCCGCGGTGGCAACTGACCGCAGGCCATCGATAACCGCGGCGGCCATCGTGCGCGACGGACGGCGGCGCCCATGCTCGATGAACGACAGGGCGGAGCGATTGCACCCCGCGAGCGCCGCCAGGCTTGCCTGTGACAGTCCGAGACTCTGACGCAAGCGGCGCAGTGCGCAGCCGTCCAACGGGACAACGTCGACATTAGTGTTGCCCGTCGTCCTCACCAGCAAATCGTCGAGCCGCTGACTCTTGCGCTGAAGGACAAACCCAATCGAGCGCCTGAACTTCTCGAGGAAATCCTTGCCTGAGATGGAAACCTTCCAGTAACGGCGTCGCTCGGTTCGACCCGGCAGGTACGCCCACTTTGGCCGAATGCGCGCGACAATCCCGAACCGCAGGAGCGCGTACCCGATGTCCGAGGCGAGACGGTCGCTGGCGGTTGTGCAGGTCACTTCCTCGCCATGCACGCCACCATCCGCGGTGAAGTAGGCGCATAGAAGCTGCCCGAGATCCTTGTTCGAGAGTCGCGGCCAGAACGTCGGAAGCCGTTTGCTCCGGGCATCCTTGCCACACCAACGGGTGAGTCGCCTGCTCCAGAAACTGGAGCTGACACGGTAGTCGTAGGTGCCCCGTGGGTGGTGCCACCGAAGCCCGAGCTCGGCAATGCCCGCCTGGAGATCCGAGACAACAGGTTCGTCTGCCGAAGAGACGATGAAAAAGCCGGCGCCGCCGTGACCTTCCGCGATGTAATACCCAAGCAAGCGCAGCAGCGTCTGCGTGAGCGCGAGGCGTCCTGAAGACGCATAGGTGCGCTTGTTCGTGCCGAACGTCGCCCCTTCGGCGAGGCTCGGCACCACCGTGACGAGCTGGCGATATAGGTCTAGCGATGCCCGCTCGCCGTAATGCAGCAACGCGTGGGCCTTCGGCGCCGCCAGCATCGGCTGCAGATCACTTCGACTGATTGCCCATGCCCCGCGAAAATCAGCCAGCTTGACATAGACACCGTCGGCGGGTTCGAGACCGTGATCGATCCGAACTTCCATGATCGGGTCCGCTGGCTCAGGTAGTACGCACGGCAGCGGGATGTAGTCGCCATGTTGAAGTTCTTCAGTGCGCACGAGCCGAAGTTCGCCAGTCCGCAGTACGAAGAAGTTGTGATCGCCGGTAACCGTCACAGAGCGACCACATGCTGTCGTTAGCTTCGAGAGCCTCTCAGGCGAACAGTGCCGCAGAACCTGCCGAACTGGCTTCCAACCCGCGTGGCCAGTCCGAGGATCGAAACTGAACGCTTCAATCCCCTCCGGTATCGCGCTGCCATCGAGTAGTTCCGTGTCCCCCAGGTGCCGAACATGAAGCTCGTGCTCGCCCAGAAGCGCATCGATCAGTGGGCCGATTTCCGCGCATGACTCGGCTCCGCCCCGCCGGATCAGAACCGGCGTCTGACTGATGACGCTCTTGCCCGAGCCCGTCACTCCGAGCAGCGTCTGATGCTTCTGCCCGCCTTCGATGCCCTTGGACAGGGCCGCAATTGCCTGCGGCTGATCGCCGGTCGGCTGGAAGTCGGAGACGATCTGGAACTCGGCCACGCGACTCGAATTCTAACTGCGCGGGACTACTCGAGATTGCCTTCTAGATGCGCGACACCGGGCACCGCGGCGTCGCGTCGCAGCGTATCGAGGGCGGTCGCATCGCGACGCAGCGTCCAGCGCAGGAAGTCCGTCGTGCTGGCCGTGACCACTCGCGCGGCCGGGTTGTCGGCGCCCAGGTAGGGCGGGATGTGCGCGCCGCCTTCGAGCGTGAGGAAGGCCTTGCGCCACGGCACTCGCGCGTACGCCGCTTGGCCGAGGCCGATGTTGATGACCTGATCGGCGTCACCGTGCACGAACAGCATGGAGGCCGGCGGACCCTCGAGCTGGTCGCGGAAGCCGACGCTGTTGCCGGCCAAAACGATCCCCGCCGACAGTCGGGTGTCACGGCAGCACATGGTGAACAACCCGTACGTGGTGAGCGCACCCTCGGAGTGGCCGGCCGCCGCGACGTGCTTGGCATCCGCGATGGCGCGCAGCGACTCGTCCGCAAGCACCTGGGTCAGCGCGAAGCTTGCATCCGCTGGCTGGTTCACCAGGTCGCCTGGCATGACGTCTTCGCTGTTGCGGCTGGTGAGCGGATATTCGGGCGCCACGACGACGAACCCTTCGCGCGCCCAGTGCTCCAGCAGCAGTCGGTAATCATCAGGGGTGCCGCGCAGCCCGTGGCTGAACACGACGATCGGAAAGGGGCCCGCGCCGCTGGCCGGGTAGTACACGCGGGTGTTGATCGTGCGACCAGCGGTTTCCGTCCCGCGCCGCCTATCCGTGGTCGAACGACTCGGGTCGACCAACTGCAGCGTTCGCGCACTAACCCCTTGCGCAACCGGCGGCGGGTCCGGCCGTGCAGGCGCCTCACGCCGGTCGCCGCGACAGCCGCTAGCGCCAATTGCCAGGGCAACCAGAAACCAGATCCCTGCTCGCGCGCGCATGCCAGTTACCACGCACATCATCGCCGACACGTTGCAGGCCCATCGCGCGCGACCGGATCGCTGCCTACAATGCGCCTCCCGTGTCCGAGTCCCCCGCCGAGGAGACCACTTCGCCGCTGTACCCGCGCTGGCAATGGTGGGTGGGCTGGTGGTCCACGGCGCGGTGCAGGCCCTGGTTGCGACGTTATTCGGCGACCCGTGGCCGCGCGGCTTTGGCTTTCTGACCCTTGCCGGCGCCGATGCGCAGCTCCGGCTACTACAGTCGGCTCTACAGCGTTGGCCCCTTCTGCCTGCTGGTGCTGGTGGCGGCCTCGCTCTACGCGCCCGAAGTGATTCCGCTGCGGCACTGGATCGGCCAGCTTACGCAACAGTTGGCGACGCTGCTCGGGACGTACGACGCGGTCCAAATGTGACCCCTTGCGCCGCGCTGATCACCGCACCCGGCGGGCTAGGGTAGACCGGCTTTGACGCGCGCGAGCATGTTCGCGATGAGGGCGCGGCCCAGGTCGGGACTGGCGCCGGTGACACGCATGGCCACATTCGCCTTACGACAGGTGATGAACGCGGTGGGCGGAAATGTGATCTGCCCGAAGCTCTCGGCCGCGCGGACCCAGGCCCGGCCACCGTCGCACCCTTGCGTCGGCTCACCACCCGCTTCGCGCGTCAGCTGGCGCACCCCCACCTCCGCGGTCTCGGCATCGCGAAACACCTCGGCCTCCACGTAGACCGTCTCGCTCCCCGACGACTGAAACGACAGGTGCAGTCGGCCACTGCTGTACTCGTTCGGGTTCTCCTGCTCGGAACGGCCCGCGGTCCAACCCGGACCGACATCACCGGGAGAAACGACGATCGCACTCGCCGGTCCCTTGAACAACGGACCCGCGCTGGGCGGTGGCGCGGTTGGCGTGATCGCCGCGCTTATGCGCTTCCAGGATGCTGCGAAAGCGGCCCGAGTCATCTCGTACGTGGCTCCGCTCATCTCCAGCACGACGTTTTGCACCAGGCACGCGCCACCGACAGCGCCGTCGCCGAGATTGCCATAGACGCTCGCTTCGCAGGTCTCCAGTGAACCGCCGCGCGTCAGCTTCCACGCATCCAGGGCGAGCTCGCGGCTGCGAAAGACCGCCGTCGTGACCCGCACGGTCGTGCCGCTCGCACTGCGCAGGACCGTCCGCAGCAGACCCGTGGTGGCCGAGTCGGCCGCGTCGCGCTTTTGCTCGACCACGCTCCAGTCGGCGCCCAGGTCGGCCGGCCGCACCGTGATGTCCTCGGGCCCACCGCCGAATGGACCAACTCCTTGTGGCGTCGCGGGTGAGGAGGCGGCCGGCGGCTGGACAGGGAGCACTGGACCGGCTAAAGGCGCGGCGCCCCCGAC
>WNGF01024302.1_pt1 | contig 12681 bp, 15 predicted proteins | sample 5400641 | NCBI WGS metagenome assembly WNGF01 (sample SAMN13153371, study PRJNA577476) | soil metagenome | isolation source: 80 cm soil or saprolite under grassland replicate 2 | place: USA:California | collected 2016-06-15
ATCGTGACCGACGGCTCGAGCCAGCTCGTGCACGCGCTGCTGCAGCACGACCTGATCGACGAGCTGTTCCTGCACGTCTACCCGATCGCGCTCGGCAAAGGCAAGCGCGTGTTCCCCGATCGCATCGATGCGAAATTCACCCTCGCGTCGGCCCGTCCCTATCCGACGGGCGTGGTGGGACTGAGCTACATCAAGGCATAGTTCGGCGTGCCTGAGGAGAGTTCTTTGTCTGGATCGCGCTTTGTTTACGTCAGCTATATCCGCGTGACACCCGAGAAGCTGTGGCAGGCACTCACGAGACCCGAGATCATTGCGCAGTATCGTTTCGGCATGAATGTCGAAAGCGATTGGAACGTCGGCTCAGCGTGGAAAATGTATGCTGACGGCCACCTCATGGACGCGGGCGAGATTCTCGAGAGCGTTGCGCCGCAACGCCTGGTGCTGAGTTGGCGCAGTGAATGGAGCGCCGCGTTCAAGGCAGAGGGCAACTCCACATGCGTGTTCGAGATTGAACCCACGGGGCCGTCTTCGAAGCTCACACTCACGCATTCGAGCGAACGGCCGAACTCCAAGTTCATCGGAGCCGTCGCGGAGGGCTGGCCGATGGTCATCTCGAATCTCAAGTCGCTGCTCGAAACCGGGGATGTTGCACTGGCCTAATCATCGCCGGCCCGGAGGCTCCCGATGACAGGTAGGGGGTCAATTTGAGATGCTTGAGCGGTCACGGTGTCACGAATCTTGGCGGACGCCGTTTACCATGAAACTGGCCCATTGCCCGCTCTGTCAAAGTCCGTGCAATCCATCGTCACCAAAGTGGGCTGGGCGAGCCGCCTAACATCAGCAATCTGAATGTGTTGAAAGTGTAAGTACTAGTACCACTTGACGTTACGGCGCGACCGTTTATGATTATTACCACGAAGCGCGGGGAAGCGCGGAGATAGCCCAGGTCGTCCGTCGAGGGCGGCAGCCCCTGAAAGGGGTGGGATCCTGGGTTCCGGGCCCCGCGCTCGTTATTTGTATGCCTCCGTCCACGCCAGGTGTGCGTCGCCCGCGAGACCATCCGCGACCTCCTTCGGCCAGAGCTTCACTCCGTACCCCAAGTATCTGTTCTTGTAGTTATATACCACCGGCTTCATGGTCCTGGCGTATCTGTCCTCGGTATGCCCAAACTGATTGGGCTCTACTGCGTTGAAGAAGCTACTCGCGATCGCATCTGCGATCTGCAGACCCATTCGCTTACCAGCAGTCAGAGCCTCAACTTGGTCTGGCTTTATAACGTTCCAATCAATCCGTATATCGTTGGCAGCCGATAGCTCCTCTAGCCTCCGCAAATAATCACACAACTCGTCATACGACATACTCGCCCGATTCGAGAACGTGACGTGCGCCGACCCGTCCCCGCCGTCTTTCGGCGCTCGGTGGTCACGGCAGTACCAGGACACTCGTTCCAAGAGGTACCGGACTGTATAGAAGTAAAGCCGGTATCTGTCTTGGAATACCTCAGGTTCTTTTAACGAGGGCTTATGGACTAGAACCGACATGACTTTAAGGGCGTGCTTGGACGATGTGGTCCACGTAGACCAATCGCTGATGGTGCTTCAGGTCTCTGAAGTGGAGTGGCTTGTTTGGCGGCTTGTTGAGCGTGGCTCGAACGGCATCTACTAACTTTACCTCGTCAGGCTCAACAGCCGCCTTTAGCACGACCGCCGAAAGGACAAACCAAGCTGAGCTACCGGCCCCAAACTTGAAGCCTTCGTCGCCCGACTCGTCAATATAGACCTGGAAGGTGGGTGCCATCTTTTTCGAATAAACTGCATCCTAATCCGTGCTCGGCAACACCCAGTACCCGATGCGAAGTTCTGACAACAACAAGGCGCGGCAGGTGATCGGTCTACCGCGCCTTGTTATTCGTTCCCCTTCTCCCGAAGGGAGAGGGGGTCAGGGGGTGAGGCCATTACGCCGCCTTCGGCGTCGCACTACCGCCCGCCCCGGACTCGGGCTCGTTCTTGGTCTGGAACGACCCAGCCACATTGCGGGCACTCTCCCACGCTCCCATCAGCTCGGCATTATCGCCGAACCGATAGCGGACCACCTTGTCCAGCAGGCGGAGCTGCTTGCTGATGTCCGCGGCAACCACCTTCAGATCGGCGCGCGCGCCTACATGCTCGCGCCGGCCAGCGCTGGTCGCCTGCAGCGTGTCCTCGTACTGCCCGAGCGCCGTGGTGAGCTCGTCCAACACCTGCTCCGACATCCCGAGCTTCACCAGGAGCTCCTTCTGCGCCGTCGCCCGCTCCAGGATCGCTCGACTCATCGTGAGCAACCCCTGGTGCGTGGTGTTCGGCGGCGGCATGCGGAACTGCTCCGCCAATTCCGCATTTTGGGTGCCTACCACTGCGCCCACGGCACTCAAATAGCCGAGTATCCTGGGCTGCAGCGCGCGCCGAAGCTCTTGCCGCTGCTTCACGGCCGACCGCTCCACCGCCACCCCCACCCGCTGCTGGGTCGCGAGGTTCTCCGCATGCGCCAGCAGCTGCTCGAGCTTCGTCAGCCCGAGATCCTGCCCTACTCCGTCCATCTGGTGGGCCCGAAGAAAATCCCGAACCCGCGCGGCCATCTCCAGCCGCCTACGTAGTTGAGCGTTCATACATCCTCCTGCAAAAAGTTGAACCGCCATGGACTCTTGCCATCAGCCGTCTGCCGTCAGCAAGCGCTTGCTGATGGCTGATTGCAGATGGCTGATGGCGTTCTTGGATAAACCGGGCCACGAGATTTGTGCTTAGAAAAAAATGGATGTGTCCTCGTTTATGGGACGACGAAACGCGGCTCAGGGGCTCGTGCTCTGGAAATCGGGCATTGGCACGCCCGAACGATGTCCTCTGGATTTGTGTCGAAGTGTCAGCGCGCCGACGGTAACAGGGGCCTCAATCAATGAAGATGCTCGCTCACTGATTGAAAATGCTCCCTCACTCAGTCAAGATGCTCCCGCACCGCGTCCAGATCCTCACTCACTGCGTCTAGATCCTCGCTCATTTCGTCCGGATCATCGCTCACTGCTTGCAGATGGTCGCTCACTGCGTGAAAATGCTCGCGCGCGACCTAGGAGAACCCCTAATTGGCCATCGCCAAGACACACAATCGGGATCAATGGGCACTCATCGGAGATCGAAGAAGCGACACCGGGACTCGAAGAACGCACATTGCCCCTCGAACGAGCCTCATTGCGAATCGAACGGTAGTCTTTGCAACCCATTTCTTCCTCTCTCTTAATAAGAAGCCGCGCATGTCATCCTGAGCGACGCGCACGCTTGTGCGCATGGCGCAGCGCCATCGTACGCCACCCGCGCGTCGCGAAGGACCTGCTTTTTCATACCTACGCCACCCGCGCGTCGCGAAGGACCTGCTTTTTTCATACCTACGCCATCCGCGCGTCGCGAAGGACCTGCTTTTTTCATACCTTTGCCGCAGTTCACTATACGCTGGAGCTGACATTGGATAAGAAAAAATTCCTGTTCGTTTCGCTCGATGGACTGATCGCCGACATCGCGTGGCAGGTCGTCAAGGAAGGCCACGAAGTGAAGCTGTTCTGCGAAGCGGTCAGTGAGCGTGAAATCGCCGACGGGTTCGTCCCCAAGACCGATGATTGGGTGCGTGAGGTGCCGTGGGCCGACGTCGTCGTCTTCGACGATGTACTCGGGAGCTCAAGAAGGCCGGCGTGTCGATCATCCCGCAGGAGAACTTTCATTCCTTCGACGAAGCGATCGCGTACGTGCGCGCGAACCCCAACCGCTACGTCATCAAGCCGAGCGGCGAAGCGCAGAACCTGAAGCAGCTGTTGTTCGTGGGCGAAGATGAAGACGGCAAAGACGTGATCCAGGTGCTCGAAGACTATCAGCGCGCCTGGGCGGACCGCGTGAAAGCGTTTCAGCTGCAGCGCCGCATCGTGGGCGTCGAAGTCGCGGCCGGCGGGTTCTTCAACGGGAAAGAGTTCGTGCTGCCGGTGAACATGAACTTCGAGCACAAGAAGCTGTTCCCCGGCGATATCGGGCCGTCCACCGGCGAGATGGGCACGACGATGTTTTGGACGGAGCCCACGCGCGTCTTCAACGCCACCCTCAAGAAAATGGAGTCGAAGCTTCGGGAAGAGCACTACGTCGGCTACATCGACGTGAACTGCATGGTGAATTCAAACGGCATTTATCCCCTCGAGTTCACCTCGCGCTTCGGCTACCCGACGATCAGCATCCAGCAGGAAGGGATGCTCACGCCGATCGGCGAATTCTTCTATCGGCTCGCCGAGGGATCGATCACGACGTTCAAGGCGCGCAGCGGCTTCCAGGTCGGCGTGCGGATCATGGTGCCACCGTTCCCCTACACCGATCCGGAAACGTTCGCGAAGAATTCCAAGGACGCCGTCATCATTTTCAAAAAGCCCACCCGCGACGGCGTCCACATCGAGGACGTGAAGCAGATCAACAACGAATGGGTCGTGACCGGCACTTCCGGCGTCGTGCTGATCGTCGTCGGCATCGGCACGACCATGAAAGCGGCGCAGCGCCAGGCGTACAACCGCATCGACAACATCATGATCCCCAACATGTACTACCGCAAAGACATCGGGGACCGCTGGTTCGAGGACTTCGACCGGTTGCATACGTGGGGATATTTACGGCCTTGACCTCACGTTCCCCCTCTCCGCCATGCGGAGAGGGGGTCAGGGGGTGAGGACTAACGATAGAACAGCCGGTACGCGGCGTTGGCATGCATGACGCCCTTGTCGATCAGCTCTGCCATGTATCCCGGCATCGCGCCGATCCGCGGTTTCACCTTCTCGGCGCCACGCGGCGCCTGCGCGACTGCCGACCCGCGGTACTCGTTCGTCAGTCCCGCTCCCAACGCCTCGACAATCCAGGGCTTCATCTCGACCGTCGCTTTCGTCACTTCCACGCCGCGAATCGTTCCGCGCGGGTCGTATCCAATCGCCAGCTCGATCGGCCCATGTTGGCAGTCCACGCGCATGAAGATCAGGGCGCCAGTCACCTGGTCCTGATGCTTGCCGATGTAGAACATGACCACGCCATCCGGCGGCTCCCACCCGACGGCATCATGCAGCCGGCGGGAGTCGGCGCTGCTGAGATGCAGCTCCCGCGCGGCGAACTTGTCCGCACCGGGAAGTAACCGCGCGACCGCATCCTGCCGCTTCACGAGGATGACGGTCGGCGTGATATGAAGGAGCGCGGCCGTTAGTGCGCCGAGCACAAGTGTCTTCATGATTTCCTCCGCCACATCTGATAGGTGGCCACTACGGCCACGATTGTATAGCCGAGAGCCATTGCCCAGCCGCCCGCGAGCGTCACGATCGCGAAGCGGGGCGAGGCGAGTTTCGTGAGCCACATCCCGGCAAAGTCGAGCCAGGGCGCGGCAAAGAGTAGCGCGATGAGCGCCAGTCCTGACGACCGTGAGATATTGAGACCGAGTACGATGACAGACAACGCCGCCGCGATCACCGCATACATCGGCATGTGGACGTGCGTATCCTGCACCAGTAGATCGCGATCGACGTGATGCTGCTCCTCACTCATCTCGGCCATCGAGACGGGACGCTCCGTGACCACCGTGGTATCCGGCGGCATCTGCATAGGCATCATCTCGCCCGACGGACCGTACGTCTCCGCGACTTTGCGGGGACTGAACCCCGCGTAGAGGCCGACCATCCAGGCGCCGAACAGGTACGATGTGCCGAGCGTCGCGAGCAGCAGCGTGACCAACCAGCGAACCCGCAGATCACTGTGGCGCAGATCGTAGAGCACGAGAGGCTCCTAAAAGAGGAAGACGAGCTCGACCAGGGCAGTCAGGTTCGACTGCTTCAGGGTGCCGCCTTTGGTTTCGAAAACGGGCTGGCTGGAGTGATCGATGCGCACCGCCGGCCGAATCGAGAATGCCGGGAGACGGAAGCTCGTGAACTCGACGTTGGAGAACACGCCCTCCTGCGCCTCGCGGTAGAAGTACCAGGGGGAAATCGTGAGCGAGCGCAGTGTCTGCGCCGTACCGGTTCTGACGCCGTCCGGGTCATCGAACACTTCGCCCCGGACCGTCACCCCCGTCGATCGGCCGGCACGCCAAAACGCTTGCCCCACAATGCCGGACCAGTTGACGCCAGGCTGGGACCCACGATGCGCCTCGGCCTGCAGGATCACGCGGTGCGTCGGCTGCCAGGTGGCGTCACCGCTGAGCAACGTGCGCGGCGCAGCGTTGGTCGAATCTTCTTCCGGGCCATAGAACGCGCCCGCGGCCACCGCGAGACGGGACGACGGAAAAGTCTGCAGCTTGAAGCCTGCCGTCTTGCCACTGTTATTGTCCGCTTCCTGATTCCAGCCGTTCGCCACGAGGCCGAGCACGCTGATTTTCGGATTGAGCGTGTAGCGCGCCATGAGCCCCGTGAACTTTACCGGCCTCGCGTTCTCGAACGTGAACGATGTCGTAGGAACGAGATTCAGCGGCTCGTCGTCGCGCTCAAAGCCGATCGGCGCGTCGAAGCGGCCGAACGACAGCGTCAACGCCGACAAGCGTGCCGGCGTCCAGTTGATGATGAGATTGTCGATCTCGACGTGCGTCTCGACGGCACCGCTATCTGCCGCTTCGAGGTGCGTCGTGAGCTGCGCAAAGAGGTACAGCTGATCCGACCACGGCCGGAAGAAACTCAACCCGACCTTGGACGCCATCGCGCCGTTTTGCGCCAGATTGCGAGCATAGCGTGCGGTACCTACCGCGAAACCGGAGACGACGAGCGGCGTCGTTTCTTCAACGGGTGCATTGCCGCCCTGCGCCGCCCCTCGCCGCCCAAAGGCAACGAGCAGAACGACGAGGCAAATCGTCGATTTCCAAATACGCATGGAGCCCCTCCACTCGGGGTTTATTGCCGCAGATCCCGCAGATCAGCAACGGATTACCGCCGATGATCTGCGAAAATCAGTTATCGATCTGTGTGATCTGTGGCTGTGGAGGAGCGAGTGCGAAGGGGAGAAGACGCGGGCGTGCTGGCGGAGTACGCAGGGCTACTGCGGAAGCATCAACGCTAACGATGGGCAGCGGCGCGGCCGTCCAATTCGATGGCGGCGTCGGGATCGAAACGCGAATGTCAGCCGGACAACAGGCCCGAGGAACGGTGGTATGTGTCTGCTTGTGGTGCCCCGGTCCGTGATGATTACAGGCCTCAGCCTCCGGGCTCGCCATAGCGAGCGCGAAGACCGACACCAGCACGATCCGAAGGAAGCGCATGGACTTCTTCAGGTCGACGAGGCGATCAGCTTCGGCTGTTTCTCCGTCGCGGAGACCTTGAGCCGGAGCCACATCCCCGCGAGGCCGTGCCCGGGCACCGCGCAAAAGATCAGGTAGGTCCCCGGTTTGCTCGCGACGAACCGCAGCGAGTCCGTTTCTCCCGAGCCGATCCCCAGCATCAGCCGGCCCGTCATCGCGCGCGCAAACGCCGGATCGACCGGCCCTGCCGGCATCGGCTTCACCGAATCGACGACTTCGACGGAATGCGGGAGATTCGCATCGTGATTGACGAACCGGATGACGACATTCCAGTTGCTCGGGACGGTCAACGTCAGTTTGCCGTCGTTGAAGCCGTTGAAGTTCAAGCCGCCATTCAGCTGCGTCAGGCCGGCGGTGAGTTGGAACGTCGCGGTCTTCGTCGCGCTGTCCACGGTCAGCCACGTGCAGTCGATCTGCGGCGCCTGTGCAGGTGGATTTTGCGCCGCGGCGAGTGTCGAGAGCGCGAGAGATCCGCTGAGGAGCGAAGCGAGTCGTTTCATGCGTGCAAACTACCTAGCGACCCGCGCCGACCGATAGGCCCAGATAAATGTTCCGCCCGGGCGCCGGCTCGTAGAACCGATCCCGCGCCGCATTGATGACGAGCGGAGCGGGCGCCGAAGCCGCGAATCGAAATGCGCTGGTCTTGAGAGAAGTTGTACCGGTTGGCGACGTATACGCCGGGAACGGCCAGCAGCGCTTCGTCCAGTCCCCAGGTCGGTTTCGCGCGGCTGATTTGCGCCCGATCGAGGGTGTGAACCGAGAGGGCGACTTTGCTGAGCGGCAGCATCCTGTCGGCCCTGGCGGCGGGGTGCGGCGACGGCTTAGTGGTGCGTTACCGCGACGACGGTGACCGCCGTCGCGAGGGTTGTGACGATGATGCCGGCGACCCGCCATTTCGATTCCGGATCGCCTCGTGGGGGCACCTGGATGCGATCACCGGCGCGGATGCCGAGCTCATCCAGCGTTGCGCCCCGCGCGATCGCCGCCTGAAGATCGGTCCCGCTCCACAACGAGGCGTTGCCGCGCAGGATGCGGAGCCGGTCGACGCGCGCAGACTGGGTCGCGCCCCCGGCGAGCATGAGTGCGTCCGGCAGCACCAGGTCGACTGGCACGGCATAGAATCCCGGCCGGATCACCTCTCCGACGACGGATACGCGTATCAGGGCGCGCGCTTGCACGACGGGGTCCTTGATGTAGCGGCCCAACTCGCGGCTCAGATGGGCTTCGAGATCCGTACGACGCACGCCGGCGAGCGCGATTTCGCCGATGAGCGGCAGGCGGAGGGCCGGCCCCGCTACGACGGTGAAGGTGTCTGAGAGGGCGGAGTCCCCTTCCACATGCAGCAGGATGCGATCGCCCACCTGAAACGTCGCGGCGCGTGTTTGCGCCGCCACCACACCTACGCCGATGGTGAGTAGCGCCGCTGCGACGGTCAGGGACCCTAGGAAGCGCTTCATTCGACCGTTGTACCCTTTCGCCCGCTAAACCACCCGTGGACCGGACGTACGGCCGACGACTTCGTCCACGGCTTCGTAGCCGGGCAGATAGTAGGAGTAGTACGCGTAGTAACCGTAGGCGGCATCCCGTGGCACGTCGTTCAACACGGCGCCGAGCAAGCGGATCGGGAGACGGTCCAGCACCTCGAGTTTCGCCCCTGTGACATCGCGATGGCTATGCCCGGTCCTGAGCACGAGCAGCAGCGAACCCGTCGCCGTTCCGAGGACAAACGGATCGACTCCCGCCGTGAGCGGCGGGCTGTCGACCACGATCACGTCATACCGCTCGCGCAACTCGGCGAGCAGCTGAGTCATGGCCGGCGACCCCAGGACCTCCGGAGCGCGTTGCGTACGCGTGCCACAGCCGATGAATGCAAGCCGTGGGTACGGCGTCTCTTGCACGATGACCTCACGCCCGATCCCGGCTTCCCCACGGAGATAATCGACGAGGCCGGGCCGGCGGTTGGCCTTGAAGCGGCGGTGCAGCGTGCCACGGCGGATGTCACCGTCCACCAGCAGCGTGCGATGGCCTCCATCGGCGAACGCGAGCGCCAGATTGGCCGACAAGAACGACTTCCCATCGCCCGGTCCGGGGCTCGTATGAGCACGGGTGTTTCGGCACCGTACTCGTTGAGCACGTTGAGGCGCAGGCCACGCAGGGCTTCGACGACTTCCACCGGTTCCTTGGCGCGCAAGTGCGGCACCGCGCCGAGGATCGGCACCCCAAGGTCGCGCGACACCTGCTCCGGGTACCGTACTTTGGGGTCCGCGCGGTCGAGGACGATCGCGCCCAGCACACCGAGCCCGAGACCGGCCACGAGTCCCATGAGCAGGAGGCGTGGCGCCGTGTTCTTGACGGGGCGCTGCGGCACGACCGCCGGATCGAGAATCCGGACATCCGGAACCGTGGCCTCCGCGGAGAGCCGGGCCTGATCGTAACGCTGCTGCAGTTGGGTATACGTCTGCTCTTTCAGCTCGGCATTGCGATTCAAGCGCACTTCCTCGATGGCCCGGCCGGGAATCTGGCGCAGATCGTTCGATGCGGTGTTCACCTGCCGCTCGAGTTCCGACTCACGGTCCGCCAGCTGCGACGCGAGCGCGCGCGCGAGCGTAGGGATCGTGCGCTCCTGCAGCTCCGTGATCTCGGCAGCCAGGTGCTGCAGCGGCGGATAGGCCTCGGAGTAGTGATACCGGTAGCTGCGTGCCTGCGCTTGCTTGTCGCTCAGTTCTTTGAGCGCGTTCGACAGCTCGGGCGCACGCTGCACCGACCCGATGGCGGACAAGGCGTCCGTCTGTAGTCCCCCGGCTTGCGTCAACAGGCGTTCGAGTGCGTCACGGTCCCGTCGCAACTGGTCGCGCTCGACCGCCATATCGAAGAAGCTCGCGCGGATCGGGTCACGGGTCTCGGCGGCCGCTCCGGGGCGCTGTTGATCGGACGGCAGGGTGATGGTGCGCGTGCGGAAGCGCCGCTGCGCGTCTTCGGCCTCGTCCAGATTCCGCTTGGCGGTCGTCAACTGGTCTTCGAGAATCTTCGTCAGCTCGGTGAGCTTTTCGCGCTTCAACTCGGCGGCTACTTCCACGTAGCGCTGGGTCACGGCGTTCAGAATCTTGGAAATGAGCACCGGGTTGGTGCCGCGCAGCTCCAGTGCCAGGAAGTTGCCGTTCATGTCCATCTGGACCTGCAGTTCCTCGCCGAGCCGCGACGCGGCGTCGCGCGGCGGCATCACGGCGAACTCGACGCTGCGTCCGGCCGGCAAGGTCCCCGGGGCGGGAACCCACCGGAAGCCGAACCGGCTACCGACAGAATCCCCGACCGTTCCGCGCTCGAGCGTCAGTCCTGCGGCGGAGGTCAACGTGTACTGCCTGCCGTTATCGGAGATGTTCAGGCGGTACTCGCCCGGGCGGAAATCGTCGCTCACGCTGAAACCGGCGAAGCTCGGACGGTCTCCGAGTCGTTTCACATCGAGGTAGAGACGCAGGTCTCGCACGACCTGGTCCATCACGACGTAGGACCGCAACAGTTCCACCCACGCATCGGCGTCGAGCAGCGCGCCTTGCCGGATCGGGCCCCGAGTGTCGGCGTGCGGGTCACCGCGCCGGTCCGGCACGTCGACCCAGACGTTTGCCTGCGCCCTGTAGATCGGACGCAGCAGACGGGTCGCCGCGACGGCCCCGCCCAAGCCCAACAACACCATGAGGAGCACAATCCACTTGAAGTGTAGCAGCGCGCTGGCGATGCGACGCCAATCAAGACCCGATTCGGCTTCGGGGAGACTCGGCGCCGCAGCAGCGTTCGCGCGCCGCAGGACCGGCGCCGACTGACTGCGGATCGCCGGAAGAGGCCTTGGATTCATCAAACGTTCACGCAGCAAGACCTATACCGCACACGTCTTCATCAAGGCCTTCGCGGCGCCGTCGCACGCCTCCTACAAGCGGCAGCGGTGCCATGTGGCATCGAGACCGCACATCCCCTTGAAGCGGCACAGGCTTTGCGAGTTACCGGGGGCATGACGCACGTTGACGGAGCTCGGCGCGCACTCAATCTCGTCATTGCAACGTTGGCGCTGGTTGTTGCCCTGCCGCTGATGATCACCATTGCGATATTGATCAAGCTGACGTCTCGTGGGCCCGTCCTGTTCGCGCAGCAGCGCATCGGCCTCGATCGGCGGGCGCTTGGCAACGAGGGCGGCAACTCGCGGCGCCACGCAAACCACGGCGGCCGGACGTTCATGATGTACAAATTCCGCACCATGCGCGCGGAGGATGGCGCGTCGGCGGAGGTCTGGGCGTTGCGCGACGATCCGCGTGTCACGGCAGTGGGAAGGGTGCTGCGCAAGCTCCGGCTCGACGAGTTGCCGCAGTTGTGGAACGTCCTGGCGGGCGACATGAATATCGTGGGCCCGCGCCCGGAGCAGCCCACGATTTTTGCTTTCCTGCGCGGCCAGATACAGGAATACCCGCAGCGCCAGCGCGTTCTGCCCGGGATCACGGGCTGGGCCCAGATCAACCGGTCCTACGACAGCAGCGTGGACGATGTCCGGCACAAGCTCAGCTATGATCTCGAGTACATCCGCCACCGCTCGACGCTCGAGGATTTGAAGATCATGCTGCTTACGCCCGCCGTGATGCTCGGCCGGCGGGGCGGCTGGTGAACCGGAATCACAGATTCACGAGACCCTCCCGAATCACGTAGCGCGCCACACCGCTCAGGTAGATGCCGCCGCCCCGTTGTAGGGCAATTCCCATCCTAGCCTGGGGGAAATCCCTGTAATCCAAACGGTTGGTCGGACTGAATCTTGCAGGCGCCGGATCACGACATGGCCGTGGTCCTGATCGTCAGCGCGGACGGGCAGTCTCTCGACCGGGTGGCCGGGGAATTCGACGCCGACGCGTACGCCGTGGAGCGCGTGCCGTCGGCCGAAGCCGCGCTGGCAGCCGTGCGCCGCACCGCGCCCGACGCGATCGTCGTCGCAGCCACCCTTCCCGACATGGAGCTTGCCGAGCTGTGCCGGCTGCTGCGCCGCGCGCCGCGCGTCACGCCTCACACGCCCATCTTCATCGTGGGCGAACTGGCGTCCCGCGACGCACGGCTCGCCGTGCTGCGCGCCGGCGCCTCCGATGTCTTGGGCGAGCCGCTCGACGTCGCCGAGCTGCTCATCAAACTCGACAGCTACGCGCAGCTCAAGACCCTGGCGGAACAAATGCAATCGGGCAGCCACGTCGATCGCGAGACGGGCCTCTACAACCTCCAGGGGCTCTCGCGGCGCGTTGAGGAGTTGGGGGCGCTGTCGGTGCGGGCGCACGGCGCGCTCGCGTGCCTCGTGCTCGCGATCGAGGTGGAGGACGACCACGCGCTGGCCGACGTGACGGC
>WNGF01008439.1_pt1 | contig 12680 bp, 13 predicted proteins | sample 5400641 | NCBI WGS metagenome assembly WNGF01 (sample SAMN13153371, study PRJNA577476) | soil metagenome | isolation source: 80 cm soil or saprolite under grassland replicate 2 | place: USA:California | collected 2016-06-15
AAGAAGCTCGTCGCGCAGCACCGCTGACGCACGCTGAATAGCATCCGATGTTACGATGCACCGTGATCTTCCTCGAAGAAGCGGGTTACCAGTTGGCCGATTTGGCGTTGTCGAGGGGCCAGTGCGAGCAGGCCGCGTCGTCGATCCCCGGCGTCAGTGGCGGCCGCGCCGGCGTCCGCGACCTGATTCAGCATCCCACCGTGGTGCGGCTGCTCGCCCACAAACGACTGGCCGAGCTGCTCTGGTCCGTCATCGGCCGCGATCTCGTCGCCGTCAAGGCAACGCTCTTCGACAAGACTCCGGACACGAACTGGCGGGTGCGCTGGCATCAGGACCGCGTCCTCGCGGTGAAGGAACGGCTGGAAGTGCCGGGGTTCGGCCCCTGGAGCGTGCGCTGCGGCTCCGCGCACGTCGACGGACCGGCGTCCGTGCTCGCGCAAATGGTCGCGGCGCGCATTCACCTCGACGCCTGCGGTCCCGAAAACGGACCGCTGCGCGTGATTCCCGGAAGCCACCACCTCGGCAAGCTGAGCGACGATCAGTTGGCGAAGGTCGTCGCGTCGGGCGAGCATGCCGAGGTCTGCGCCCCGCAGGGGGCGATCGTCCCCATCCCGCGCCGATGCGCACCGGCGCGTGCTCCACATCGAATTCGCGCCTGCCGAGGCGATTTCGCCGCTGCTGTGGGAAACGGCCATTCACCTGCGGCGAGCGGCCTGAAATTCATCGCCGCGCGCTACCATCGCGGGCATGCTGAACTACATCTGGTTCGCGCTCCTGGCGATCGCTCTGGTCGTGGCGATGTTCAAGGGTACGGCCGCGCAGGTGACGAAGGCGTCGGTCGACTCCGCCAAGACCGCCGTCGAGATCTCCCTAGGCCTGATCGGCATCATGACCCTCTGGCTCGGGATCATGCGCGTCGCCGAGAAGGCCGGCCTCGTCACGATGCTGGCGCGCATCCTCACGCCGTTCCGGCGGCTGCTCTTCCCCGAGGTGCCGCCCGATCATCCGGCCATCGGCGCGATGATCATGAACCTCGCCGCGAACATGCTCGGCCTCTCCAACGCCGCCACGCCGCTCGGCATCAAGGCCATGGAAGAGCTGCAGGAGCTGAACCCGGAGAAGGAGACGGCCTCGAACGCGATGGTCACGTTCATGGTGCTGAACACCGCCGGGATCCAGTTCATCCCCGCGACGATCATCGGCGTCCTGGCCACGGCGGGATCGAAGAACCCGACAGCGATCATCTCCACGACGATCGTGGCCACGATGTGCGGCGCCATCGCTGCGGTGACGACGGCGAAGATCCTCCAGCGGTTCTTCCCGGCGCCCCAGCCGCGCGTCGACGTCGAGCCGGACGAGGTGACGCGGTGATCCGCGGGACGCTCGAAGCGATCTCGCTCTGGGCCATTCCCGTGCTGCTGGTGTTCATCCCGCTCGTCGGCATGCTGCGGAAGGTGAAGGTGTACGACACGTTCATCGACGGGGCGAAGGAAGGCTTCAACGTGGCGGTGCGGATCATCCCGTTCCTGGTCGGGATCCTCGTCGCCATCGGCATGTTCCGCGCCTCGGGGGCGATGGACATGCTGACCGCGGCACTGCGCCCGATCGCGGCGGCGACGCGCTTTCCCGCCGATCTGATCCCGCTGGTGGTCCTGCGCACGCTCTCCGGCAGCGGCTCGTTGGCGCTGACGACCGACATCATCAAGCGCTTCGGAGCCGACTCGCTGATGGCCCGCACCGCGGCAACGCTGTATGGCAGCTCGGAGACGCTCTTCTACGTGCTCGCCGTCTACTTCGGCGCGGTCGGCGTGAAACGGACGCGCCACGTGATCCCCGCCGCGCTCGTCGGCGACGCGGTCGCGGCGGTGGTGGCCGCGGCGGTGTGCGCGTGGATGTTCCACAACGGGTAGAGCGCTGCGGCCCACCCCCGGTAGGGGCGCACAGCGTGCGCCCCCAGCTTCGCGCGTCCGAGGTACGCTCAGTGCGATGTCCGACGCCAACCGCAAAAGCGTCCGCCTGCCGCAGTTTCTCTATCGTGGCGCGTCATACTTTGTGACGATCTGTGCGTTCCAGCAGCGTTGCACATTCGGTCAGGTGGAGGGCGAGGCGACCATTCTCTCCGCTCTCGGACGCATCGTCGACGAGGAGTGGAAACGAACACCACTCGTTCGCCCCGGTGTACAGCTCGACGAATGGATCGTGATGCCGAATCACGTGCATGGGATCGTGTACATACCGGACGTGAAGCGCGATTTCGTCGCGCCGCGCGGTTTTGTCCGTCCGAGGAAATCACTCGCATCGCTCATCGCCGGGTACAAAAGTGGCGTGACCCATCGGGCCAAGGTCGAGCTCTCATGGACTCCCCCCGTCTGGCAGCGGAACTACTTCGAGCACATCATCCGCGGAGAAGCGGACCTGGAGCGTGCGCGGCGGTATATCTTCGAGAATCCGGTGAAATGGGGCGCACGCTGTGCGCCCCTACCGATCGTGTCGGCCGGTGGTTGATGCAAACCACACCACCGCCCCGACGAGCAGCGCAATCCCCGCGGCCAGGAAGTTGAAGCGGTTCAGCGTGAAGACCAGACCGAGCGAGACCGCCGTGCCGAGGATGGCCATGAGCCAGCGGCCGGCGGTCATGCGCCCCAGCCGCGGAATCGCGGCGCAGGTGAAGAGGTAGGTCGTCAAACGCGCCACCGCCGAGAGCATCGCAAGCTGCGCGAACGAGCCGGCCAGCGCCACCACCGCTGCGACGATGACGTGGATCGCGATCGCCACGGTTGGCGTGCGGAAGCGCGGGTGGACGAAGCTGACCGGGCCCATGCGCCGATCGAGCGACAGCGCGTAGAGCATGCGCGAGCCCTCCAGCACCGTGCCGGAGTTCGTCCCGGCCATCGACAGCAGCGCGCCGAGCGTCACGACGATCGCGCCGATCGGACCGACGATCTCCGCGGCCGCCGAGGCGATCGGCGTCTTCGTCGCGGAGAGGTTCGGGATCGACGCCATCGCCCCCAATTGCGCGAGCACGTAGATCGCCGCGATCGCCAGGATCCCGACGAGCAGCGCGCGCGGCAGGTCGCGGCGCGGGTCTTTGTACTCGCCCGCGGGGACGCCGAGGTTCTCGAAGCCCGCGTAGGCGAAGAGCATGAAGAGCGCGGCGCCGTTCCAGTCGGTGCCGGGGCCGGCGAGGTGCAGCGACGCCGGAATGGGGTTGTGCTTGAACGCGATCAGCGCCACGACGATGAAGCCGACGAGCGGAATGACTTTGCCGAGCGTGAAGACGTAGATCGACGCCGCGCCGTAGCGAACGCCGACGAAGTGGATCGCGCCGAGGACCAGGAGCGAAACGAGGATCACCGCCGCGCGCGCCGCGCCGCTGCCGAGGCCGGGGAAGAAGAGCGCGAGCGAGATGACGAAGCCGTTCGACAGCGACGCCAGCGAGGTGAGGCGCGCGATCCAGTTCATCCATCCGGTCTCGAAGCCGACGAAGTCGCCGAATGCCGTGCGCGCGTAGAGGTACGCGCCCCCCGGCTCGGTGAAGTGGCTGGCCGCCTCGGCGAAGCAGAGGACGAGGATGAACACCGGGAGCGCGAAGATGAGCGGCGCCCACAGGGAGAAGGGGCCGAGAAGTTTGTACGACTCGGTGGGGAGGAGAAACACGCCGCTGCCGATGACGGCGTTGATGCACATGGCCACCAGGCCCCAGAAGCCGACCGCTCGGACGAGTTTCTCTGTTTGCGCGTTCATCGATTCGCGGAATGCAGAATGCAAAATGCAAAATGCAAAATTAGACGCGGAGCCATTCTGCATTTTGCATTCTGCATTTTGCATTCATTCCCGGTAGCCATTGCCCCTCAACACGTGCCCCGGCAGCGCCGATGTCATCACTCCATCCCGCAACACCGTCACCCCATTCACCACCACGTCCACCACCCCTTCACTGAAATGATGCGGATCATCGTACGTCGCCACGTCCCGAATCTTCGCCGGATCGAACACGACCACGTCCGCCTTCATCCCCGGCCGGAGGATGCCGCGGTCGCGCAGGTTCGCGCGGTCGGCCGCCTGCGACGTCATCTTCCGCACCGCCTCCTCGAGCGAGAAGAGGTGCTCGTCGCGCACGTAGTGGCCGACGACGCGCGGGAAGGTGCCGTACGCGCGCGGGTGCACGGCCACGCCGGCGGCGCGCGACTGCGGCGTCGGCGCCCCCGAGTCGGCGCCGACCGAGACCCACGGCTGGCGCAACGCCGTCTGCACGTCGGCCTCGTTCATCGAGAAGAAGATCACGCTCGGCGATCCGGTCGTCTCGAGGAACAGCCGCACCAGCGCCTCTTCCGGCGTCGTCTGCATCATTGCCGCGATCTCCTCGACGAACTTCTTGTCGTACTGCGCCAGCTCCGGCTTGCCGATGCGCGCGACGTAGATGCCGCGCTCGCGCCGCTTGGCCACCTGCGCGCGCAGCGCCTCGACAATCTTCGGCCGTTGCGCCGGGTCCTGCAGCCGCTTCTGCATTTCCTTGTATCCGCCTTCCATCGCCCAGTCGGGGATGAGCGTCGACAGCGACGTCGACGAGGCGATGTACGGGTAGACGTTCGCAGCGACGTCGAGCCCCTCGGCGCGCGCGGACGCGATGCGCTCCACAACGTGCGGCATTTTTCCCCAGTTCGACGCGCCGCCGACTTTGAGGTGCCAGACGTTGACGGGGATCTTCGCCTCGCGTCCGATGCGGAAGGCCTCGTCGAGTCCCATGTCGATGTGATCGCCCTCGTCGCGGATGTGGCTGAAGTAGACCCCGCCGTACTTCGCCGCGACCTTTGCCAGGTTGATGATCTCGTCGGTTGTCGAGTACATTGCCGGGAGGTAGATGAGCGACGTGGAGAGGCCGATGGCGCCCTCGCGCATGGCCTGATCGACGATGCGCTCCATCTCCCGCATCTCGTCCGCGGTGGGAGGACGATTGATGTCGCCGATGACCATCTCGCGCGGGTTCGACGCGCCGACGAAGAAGGCAAAGTTGATGGCGCTGCCGTTTTTCTCGAGGGCGGCGAAGTACTGGCCGAGCGTGGTCCACGGCACGCGCTCGCTCGGCGGCGCCTCGGAGTCCTTGACCGCCGGGCTCACCGGCCCCGGCGAGTGCCCCTCGCCGGTGACCTCGGTGGTGACGCCCTGGCGCACTTTGGCCTCCACGTGCGGATCGCGCAGCACGGAGTACTGCGACTGGCCGAGGAGGTCGATGAAGCCGGGGGCGACGACGTTGTCGTGGGCGTCGAGCGTCGTCGTCGCCGCCGTCGACGAGAGGTCGCCGATCGCCACAATCGTGTCGCCGCGCACGCCAACGTCGCCGCGATACCACGGCGCGCCGGTGCCGTCGACGATGCGGGCGTTGGTGATCTTGAGGTCGAGGGGGGCGGGCTTCGGCGTTGTCGCGCAGGCGGCGACGAGGAGCGCTGCGGCGAGGAAAAATCGCTTCATTTCATCCCTCGGACTAAATCTTCGTTCGTCTGCCGATCACGAATCACGCGCACCTCGCCCCCCTCGATCATCACCTCGGGCGGCAGCAGCCGCGCGTTGTAGTGCGAGGCCATCGAGAAGCCATACGCGCCCGCCTCGCAAAAGGCGATGACGTCGTCGACCTGCGTGCGGTCCATCCGGCGCGGGACGACGTTGCCGTCGGCGTCGCGCGTGAAGACGTCGCCCGACTCGCAGAGATTGCCGGCGACGACGAGCTCCTCCTGCGCGGCGCCGCGCTTCACGGCGTTGAGGATGTGGTGGTAGGCGCCGTACTTCGACGGCCGCGCGAGGTGATTGAACCCCGTGTCGCAGCCGATCCAGAACGTGCCCGAGCTGAGCCGCTTCGCCGTCACGCGCGCGAGCAGCGTCCCTGCCTCGGCCACGACGTAGCGCCCCGGCTCGAGGATGGCGGTGAGATCGCGCGCGCGCAGAAGGCGCTCGGCGATGTGCGTCAGCTCCGCGCCGTAGTCGTCGATCGGGAACTCTTTTTCCTCGGGGCGGTACGGCACCGAGATCCCACCGCCGAAGTTCAGCCAGCGAAGGTTGCCGAACGCGGTGGAGAGCTCCAGCAGCCGCCGCGCCGACTCCAGTAGCGGCGCGAGCACGTCGACGCCGGAGCCGATGTGCGCGTGCAGGCCGACGACCTTGCGGCCGCTGTCCTCGACGACCTTGCGCGCTTCCTCGACCTCGGCGAGATCGATCCCGAACTTCACTCCGCCGCCGGCCGTGACGACGTCGGCGTGATGCCCGGCTCCGACGTCGGGGTTCACGCGTAGCGCGACCGGATTCGGCAGCCCGAGCGCCAGGATCCGATCGACCTCGGACATCGAATTGAGGTTGATGACGATGCGTTCGTCGCCGATCGCCCGAAGGTCGTCGTCCGAGACGTTGGAGCAGGTGAACCAGATCTCGTCCGCCGCGAACCTCGCGCTCCGCGCGAGGAAAATCTCGCCGGGCGACACCGCGTCGGCGCCGAACCCACTCTGGTGCACGAGCCGTAGAATCGCCAGGCTCGAGTTCGCCTTCATCGCGTAGAACGGCCGGAAGGGGAGCCGCGCGAAGGCGCGCTTCATCCGCTCGATCTGCCGCCGGATCACCGCCGCGTCGTAGACATAGAGCGGCGTGCCGAAACGGCGGACCAGATCGAGCGCGGAAACGTTGGCGATGTGCAGGACGCCGTCGGCGAAGTGCATGAAGGCGATGGATTATAGAGGCTGCGCGTAGGCGATAATCGGCGAATGCAGTCCTACCTCGACCTCGTCCGCCACATCCTCGATCACGGCGCGAAGAAAGGGGATCGCACCGGGACCGGCACGCTCAGCGTATTCGGCCGCCAGCTCCGCCAGGACCTCGGCGCCGGGTTCCCGCTGTTGACGACAAAGAAGCTGCACCTCCGCTCGATCATCTACGAGCTGCTGTGGTTTCTGAGAGGGGAGACGAACGTCCGCTACCTCAACGAGAACAAAGTGACGATCTGGGACGAGTGGGCGGACGCGAACGGCGAGCTCGGGCCGATCTACGGCTACCAGTGGCGCTCCTGGCCGGCGGCGGACGGGCGGCACATCGATCAGATCACCGCGGTCATCGACGCGATCAAGCGCGATCCCGACTCACGGCGGCACATCGTCAGCGCCTGGAACGTCGCCGACCTCGACAAGATGGCGCTCGCGCCGTGCCACGCGCTCTTTCAGTTCTACGTCGCCAACGGCCGTCTCTCCTGCCACCTCTACCAGCGCAGCGCCGACGTCTTCCTCGGCGTCCCCTTCAACATCGCCTCGTACGCGCTGCTGACGATGATGGTCGCGCAGGTGACCGGGCTGAAACTGGGCGACTTCATCATCACCTTCGGCGACGTCCACCTCTACCTCAATCACCTCGAGCAGGCGCGCGAGCAGCTCACGCGCGACCCTCGGCCGCTGCCGACGATGACGTTGAATCCCGAGGTGAAAAACATCTTCGCCTTCAAGTTCAGCGACTTCACCCTCGAGAACTACGATCCCCATCCCGCCATCAAGGCGCCGATTGCCGTATGACGATCTCGATCATCGCGGCGCTGGCCAGCAACAACGTGATCGGACGCGGCAACCAACTGCCGTGGCATCTCTCCGCCGATCTGAAGCGATTCAAGGCCCTGACGATGGGGCATCACCTGATCATGGGCCGCAAGACGTTCGAGTCGATCGGGCGACCGCTGCCCGGCAGGACAACGGTCGTCGTCACGCGCCGAAGCGACGTCTCCGCGCCCGACGTCGTCGTGGCGCCGTCGCTGGATGCGGCGCTCGACCTCGCCCGCGGCGACGGCGAGACCTTCATCGCCGGCGGTGCCGGCATCTACGAGCAGATGATTCACCGCGCCGATCGGATGTACCTCACGCGCGTCCACGCCGACATCGAGGGCGACGCCGTCTTCCCCGACTTCGACGACGTGACGGAGTGGAGCCTCGTCGACTCCGAGCACCACGAGCCCGACGGCACGAACCCGCTGCCGTACTCGTTCCTCACGTACGAGCGCGTCGCGCCGGCGCGGAACCGCGGCGAGGTCGAGTCGGGGTAGCGTGTACCTCCGCCTCCTCCGCCGCAACCGCGACTTCCGGCTTCTCTACGTCGGCACGTTGATCTCGCTCGGCGGCGACTGGTTCCTGACCGTGGCGCTGCTCGACCTAGTCCTGCAGCTCACCGGCTCCGCGACGCTCGCGTCGCTGATGCTCCTCTGCCAGTCGTTGCCGATCTTCATCGTCACCCCGATCGCCGGGCACGTCGTCGACCGCGTCGACCGGCGCAAGCTCATGGTCCTCGTCGACGTCGCCCGCACCGGCGCCTGCCTCCTCCCGCTGCTGGCGCGCACGCCGGCGCTGCTGCCGTTCGCGTACCTCGGCGTGATCGGCATCTCCATCGGCTCCGCCTACTTCGAGCCGGCCTCGCAGGCGGCGCTGCCGAACATCGTGTCCGAGGAGGAGCTCGGGCCCGCCAATGTGCTGATGGGATCGACGTGGGGGACGATGCTCGCCGTCGGCGCGGCCATCGGCGGCGTGGTGACGATGCGCTTCGGGCGCGACGTCTCCTTCGTCGTCGACGCGATCTCGTTTCTCGTCTCCGCGGGCGTCCTCTGGATGATGCGCGCGCGCTTCAACGAGTCGCGCGAGCACCACGACGCCCCGCCGCTGCTCGAATCGGTCCGCGAGACCGCGCGCTACGCCCGCGCGAATCCGCGCGTCCTGGCACTTCTCGTCGTGAAGGGCGGCCACGGCCTCGGCGCCGGCGTCATTGCCCTGCTCAGCGTCTACGGCAGGGAAGTCTTCCGCGCCGGCGCGTTCGGCATCGGGATGCTCTTTGCCGCGCGCGGCGTCGGCGCGCTCCTCGGGCCATTCGTCGTGCGCGGCCTGGCCCGCGGCCGCGACGAGTGGCAGTACATGACCGTCGGCCCCTCCGTCTTCCTCTTCGGTGTCTGCTACATGATCTTCGGCTTTTCGCGGAGTCTCTTCGTCGGCGCGATGGCGATCCTCCTCGCCCACCTCGGCGGCGGCGCACAGTGGCAGACGTCGACGTTCGGCCTGCAGCGCGAGACGCCCGACTGGATCCGCGGCCGCGTCTTCGCCGCCGACTGGGGCTTCGCCACGCTGACGACGGCCATCTCCTCGCTGCTGGCCGGCATCGCCGCCGACCGCTTCGGCGCCACCGCGGCGACGATCGGCGTGGCCTCGATCAGCATCGTCTGGGCGGTGTGGTGGTGGTCGTGGACGTGGAAGCTGTGGCGCGCTACGCCGTCGCCGCGATAAAGTCCGCGCCCACATGTTGCTCCGCGAATTCAACGGAAAACAGCCACGCCTGGGGCGGGGAGTCTTCGTGGCCGACGACGTCTCCATCATCGGCGACGTCGAGATCGGCAACGACGTCTCGGTCTGGTACGGCGTCGTGCTGCGCGGCGACGTCCACTTCATCAGGATCGGCTCGCGCACGAACATCCAGGACAATTGCGTCCTCCACGTGACCGGCGGCGCGCACCCTTGTGTCGTGGCCGAGGAGGTCACGATCGGGCACGCCGCCATCGTCCACGGCTGCACCGTCAAGAAGGGGGCGCTCATCGGCATGGGCTCGCGCGTCCTCGACGGCGCGGTGGTGGGGGAGTGCGCGCTCGTCGCCGCCGGCGCCGTCGTCTCCGAGGGCTTCGTCGTGCCGCCGCGGACCCTCGTCGCCGGCGTGCCAGCGAAGATCAAGCGCCCGCTGACGGACGCGGAGCTCGACCGCCTCGATATGTCGTGGAAGCACTACGTCGAATTGAAGGATCGGTACCTCACGAAATGAACCGCACACCGGCCGGGAGTCTTCGTCACGAGCACGTCGGGCAGAGCGTCACGCTCTGCGGATGGGTGCAGAAGCAGCGCGACTTCGGGGAGCTGATCTTCGTCGACCTGCGCGACCGCAGCGGCATCGTGCAGATCGTCGTCGACCGCGAGCGCGGCGCCGGCGACGCGCTGCTCGCCGCGGCGAAGGAGCTGCGCGGCGAGTACGTCGTGCGCATCGACGGCAGCGTCGCGGCGCGCGCGGCCGAGGTGCGGAATCCGAAGATCCCCACCGGCGACATCGAGGTGATCGCCGGCGCCATCGAGCTCTACAACCGCTCGGAGACGCCGCCGTTCCCGATCGAGGACGAGCTCCACACCGCCGAGGAGCTGCGCCTGAAGTACCGCTACCTCGACCTGCGGCGGCCCGTGCTGGCGAAGAACTTCATCCTGCGCGACCGCATCGTCTTCGCCATCCGCGACTACATGCACCGCCACGGCTTTCTCGACATCGAGACGCCGATCCTGACGAAGTCGACCCCCGAGGGGGCCCGCGACTACCTCGTGCCGAGCCGCGTGCACAAGGGGCAGTGGTACGCGCTGCCGCAGTCGCCGCAGATCTTCAAGCAACTGCTGCAAGTGGCCGGCATGGAGCGCTACTACCAGATCGCCCGCTGCTTCCGCGACGAGGACAACCGCAGCGACCGGCAGCCGGAGTTCACGCAGATCGACGTCGAGGCCTCGTTCATTGAAGAGGAGTTCGTCTACGCGCTGATCGAAGGGCTCTTCGCGGAGATCTTCCCGCTCGCCGGCGTGCCGGTGACGACGCCGTTCCCGCGCATGACGTGGCAGGAGGCGATGGAGCGCTACGGCATCGACCGTCCGGACACGCGCTTCGGGATGTTGCTCCACGAGGTGACGGCGCCGATCGCGTTTCCGCCGTTCCAAGAAGCGCAGACCGTGCGCGGCTTGGCCGTTCCCGGCGGCGCCTCCTTCTCCCGCAAGCGCCTCGACGACCTCGTGGCCGCGGCGAAGGCGCGCGGCGTGATGCTCGTCTGGCTGAAGCTCGACGCGGAGAAGAGCTCGTCGATCAAGAAGTTCCTCACGCCCGAGGCGATCGAGGCCATTCAGCGCGCCGTCGAAGCGAACGAGGGCGACCTGGTGCTCCTCGGCGCCGGACCGACGATCAAGACGCTGGAGGCCCTCGGCGAGCTTCGCCTGCGCGTCGCCAACGAGCAGCCGATGATCCCGGCGGAGACGTGGAACTTCCTCTGGGTCGTCGACTTCCCGCTGCTGGAGTGGGACGAGGAGACGCAGCGCTACTTCGCGCGGCATCATCCGTTCACGTCGCCGCGGCTCGACCAGCTCGACAAGCTGGAGAGCGATCCCGGCGCGGTGCTGGCGCGCGCCTACGACTGCGTGCTCAACGGCGTCGAGCTCGGCGGCGGCTCGATCCGCATCAACCGCCCCGAGCTGCAGCGGCGGATGTTCCGCGCCCTCGGCGTCGGCGACGAGGAAGCGCAGTCGCGCTTCGGCTTCCTCCTCGACGCCTTCCGCTACGGCGCCCCGCCGCACGGCGGCATCGCCCTCGGCCTCGACCGCATGATCATGCTGATGGCGCGCGGCGAGTCGCTGCGCGACGTGATCGCCTTCCCGAAGACCGCGCGCGCGCAGGATTTGATGAGCGAGGCGCCGTCGACGGTGGACAAGAAGCAGTTGGACGAGTTGGGCATCGTGTACAAATAGGGGATAGCGGGCAGCGAGCAGCGGGCAGGATGACGCCGATCCTGCCCGCTGCCCGCTGCCCGCTGCCCGCTCCTCATGAACACCATCACGATTCGCCAAGCCTCGGCGGCGTATCCGGTGTACGTCGGCCGGGAGTTGCTCGACGGCGTCGGCTCCCTCGTGCGAGCAAAGGGCCGTGTCTTCGTCATCACCTCCTCTGCGCTGCGCGACCGCTTTGGCGAGCGCGTGGCCGCGTCGTTCCGCGATGCCGTCGTCCTCACCATGGAAGAAGGGGAGACCCACAAGACCCTCGAGACGGCGAACGACCTCGTCACGCAGCTCCTCGACTGCGGCGCGAAGCGCGACTCGCTCGCCGTCGTCGTCGGCGGCGGCGTGGTCGGCGACACCGCCGGCTTCGCCGCGGCGATCTTCCTGCGCGGCATTGACCTCGTGCACGTCCCGACCACGCTCCTCGCGCAGGTCGACAGTTCCCTCGGCGGGAAGGTCGCGGTCAATCATCCGAAGGGAAAGAACCTCATCGGCGCCTTCCATCCGCCGCGCGCCGTGATCGCCGACCTCTCGGTTCTCGAGTCGTTGGCCGAGCGCGAGCGCTTGAGCGGCTTGTTCGAGGCCCTCAAGGGTGGCGTGATCGGCGATCCCGAGCTCTTCGCGCTGCTGGAAACGCCGCCTGACTTCGACGTGGAGCAGGTCGTGCTCCGCGCCATCCGCGTGAAGGCCGACATCGTCTCCTCCGACGAGAAGGAGGCCGATCTGCGCCGCCTTCTCAACTACGGCCACACCATCGGCCACGGCATCGAGGCGGCGCTGCGCTACGAGCAGCTCACGCACGGCGAGGCGGTGGCGTGGGGGATGATCGCGGCGAACGCGGTCGCGGAGCGCCGCGGCCTGCTCGACGCGGCCACGCGGCGGCGCATCGACGACGCCATCCGGGCCTGGGAGCCGACGCCGCTGCCGCCGCTCTCCGCGGAGGACGTCCTGTCCGCCACAGAGCACGACAAGAAGAACACCGGCAGCGCGCGGATCATGGTGCTTCCCGAGCAAATCGGGCGCTGCGCGGTCACGGAAGTGACGGAAGAGGAGATTCGCTTCGGGATTTCCTCCCTTGGCCTGTAGCCTGCTAAGGTTCGGGTCGGTCACGCACAGGGG
>WNGF01012262.1_pt1 | contig 12679 bp, 16 predicted proteins | sample 5400641 | NCBI WGS metagenome assembly WNGF01 (sample SAMN13153371, study PRJNA577476) | soil metagenome | isolation source: 80 cm soil or saprolite under grassland replicate 2 | place: USA:California | collected 2016-06-15
GAGCTGGTCGCCGGCAGGTTCGCCTGGTTCTTCTGGGCCGGGGCCGTCCTGGCGGCGGCGGGACTGCTCGCGCCGCTGGCCGGGGCGTGGGTCGCCCCGCTGGCGCTGGCCGGGCTGCTCGCGCACGAGCACGCATACGTCCAGGCCGGCCAGTCGGTACCGCTGGCGTAGGAGGCGAGTCGAGCATGCGCGGCGCGCACGTTTCAGGCCACCGGATGGTGCGGCGTCGTTGGTGTGCGACGCCGATGCTCGACCCGCCCCCTAGGAGGCGACGATGACGTCCGCAACCCCGGAACGGCCTCCTCGTTGGCCGGCGCTCGACCGGCTCGGCGAGCGGGTGAGCGCCGCCCGCCAGGAGGTGGCCGCGCGCGGCGAGACCTTCTACCCGGGCCCGAGCCGCGTCCACCTGGCCGCGTTCCCACCCAAGGAGCGCTGGGACGACTGGGTCGAGCTGGACGCCAAGGCGTGGCCCCGCCGCGTCGAGCGCCGCTTCATGCTGGTCCCGACCACCTGCTTCAACTGCGAGTCGGCCTGCGGCCTGCTCGCCTACGTCGACCGCGACACCCTGCAGGTGCGCAAGTTCGAGGGCAACCCGGAGCACCCCGGGTCGCGGGGCCGCAACTGCGCCAAGGGGCCGGCCACCCTCAACCAGGTCACCGACCCCGACCGCATCCTGTACCCGCTCAAGCGGACCGGCACCCGCGGCGAGGGCCGCTGGGTCCAGGTGAGCTGGGACGAGGCCCTGGACGACATCGCCGCCCGCATCCGCCAGGCGATCCGGCAGGGCCGCCCCAACGAGGTCATGTACCACGTGGGCCGGCCCGGCGAGGACGGCTTCACCGAGCGGGTGCTGGCGAGCTGGGGCGTCGACGGGCACAACTCGCACACCAACGTGTGCTCCAGCGGCGCCAGGGCGGGCTACCACTTCTGGACGGGCATCGACCGGCCCAGCCCCGACCACGCCAACGCCGAGGTCGTCCTGCTGGTCAGCGCGCACCTCGAGTCCGGGCACTACTTCAACCCCCACGCCCAGCGGATCGTCGAGGCCAAGCAGCGCGGCGCCAAGCTGATCGTGCTCGACACCCGCCTGTCCAACACCGCCACCCACGCCGACTGGTGGCTGTCCCCCTACCCCGGCTCGGAGGCGGCGATCCTGCTGGCGGTCGCCAACCACCTGATCCGGACCGGCCGCTACGACCAGGAGTTCGTACGGCGCTGGTGGAACTGGGAGGAGTACCTGGACGCCGAGCACCCAGGCGACGAGCAGACCTTCGAGCGCTTCGAGGCGATCCTGCGGGAGCTGTACGCCGGGTACACCTTCGAGTTCGCCGCGCGCGAGTCGGGCGTGGCGGCGGGCGTCCTCGAGGAGGTGGCCGAGGCGGTCGCCGGAGCCGGCACGCGCCTGTCCACCCACAGCTGGCGCTCGGCCGCGGCCGGCAACCTCGGCGGCTGGCAGGTCGCCCGCACCCTGTTCCTGCTCAACTGCCTGCTCGGCGCGGTGGCGACCGAGGGCGGCACCTACCCGAACGCCTGGAACAAGTTCGTCCCCAAGCCGATCCTCACTTCGCCCCACCCGCCCACCTGGAACGAGCTGACCTGGCCGCTGGAGTACCCGCTGGCCCTCAACGAGCTGTCGTTCCTGCTGCCCCACTTCCTCAAGGAGGGGCGCGGTCGCCTGGAGGTCTACTTCACCCGCGTCTACAACCCGGTGTGGACCAACCCGGACGGCCTGAGCTGGGTGGAGGCCCTCACCGACGAGCGCCTGGTCGGCCTGCACGTCGCCCTCACCCCGACCTGGAGCGAGACCGCCTTCTTCGCCGACTACGTGCTGCCGATGGGCGTGGGCTCCGAACGCCACGACCTGCACTCCTACGAGCAGTACGACGCGCAGTGGGTGGCGTTCCGGCAGCCGGTGCTGCGTGCCGCCCGCGAGCGGGCCGGCGAGCCGGTCGCCGACACCCGCCAGGTCAACCCCGGCCAGGTGTGGGAGGAGAACGAGTTCTGGATCGAGCTGAGCTGGCGCATCGACCCCGACGGCTCGCTCGGCATCCGCCGCTACCACGAGTCCAGGCTCCACCCTGGCGAGAAGCTCACCGTCGACGAGTACTACGGCCACATCTTCGAGCACTCGGTGCCGGGCCTGCCCGAGGCGGCTGCGGCCGAGGACCTCACCCCGCTGGGCTACATGCGCCGCTACGGCGCGTTCGAGGTCCGCGCCGGGGTCGGCCAGGTCTTCGAGGAGCCGGTCCCCGACGAGGAGCTCGACGACGTGGTGGTGGGCCGGTTCGGCCGGGTGTTCACCCGTGCCGCCAAGCCCCCCTCGCCCAACGTCGTGCCGATGGCCACGCCCGAGCCCGACCCGCAGGGCCGCCGCCCCGTCGGGGTGCTGGTGGACGGCACCGTGCGGTGCGGCTTCCCGACCCCCAGCGGGAAGCTGGAGTTCTGGTCGCGGACGCTGGCCGAGTGGGGCTGGCGGGAGCACGCGCTGCCCGGCTACATCCGCAGCCACGTCCACCCCGACGCGCTCGCGCCCGACCAGATGGTGCTCCTGTCCACCTTCCGCCTGCCGGTACAGATCCACACCCGCAGCGCCAACGCCAAGTGGCTGAACGAGCTGGCCCACACCAACCCGTTGTGGATCCACCCGCGCGACGCCGCGCGCCTGGGCATCGCCCCGGACGACCTGGTGCGGGTGGAGACCGAGATCGGCCACTTCGTGGTCAAGCCGTGGGTCACCGAGGGCATCCGCCCCGGCGTGGTCGCCTGCAGCCACCACATGGGCCGCTGGAAGCTCGCCGGCCAGGGCTCCGGCCAGACGATGGCGACCGTCGACCTGGCCAAGGGCGACGGCGGCTGGGCGATGTCGCGCCGGCGCGGCGTCGGCCCGTACGAGTCGGCCGACCCCGACACCCGCAGGATCTGGTGGACCGACGTCGGCGTGCACCAGAACCTCACCTTCCCCGTCCACCCCGACCCGATCTCCGGCCAGCACTGCTGGCACCAGGCCGTGCGGGTGCGCAAGGCCGAGCCCGGCGACCGCTACGGCGACATCGTGGTCGACACCGGCAAGGCCCACGAGGCGTACCGGCGCTGGCTGGCCCTGACCCGCCGCGCCGACCTCCACTCCCCGGACCGCACGCGGCGGCCGTACTGGCTGATGCGGCCGCTCAAGCCCGGAATGGACGCCTACCGGCTGGCGGAGGCGGCGGAGGGAGCCCCCGATGCCCGTCGCGCCTGAGCTGTTCCGCGCGCTCGGCGCGCTCTGCGAGCCGCCGGCGCCCGGCCACGAGCGGATCGCCGAGGCGCTCGGCCTGCCCCGCCTGGCGGACCGGGCCGACCACACCGAGGTGTTCGTCTTCCAGCTCGTCCCCTACGCCTCGGTGTACCTGGGAGCGGAGGGCATGCTCGGAGGCGAGGCCGCCGACCGGGTCGCGGGGTTCTGGCGCGCCCTGCGGCTGGCCCCGCCGCCGGAGCCCGACCACCTGGCCGCGCTGCTCGGCCTGTACGCCGCCCTCGGCGAGGCCGAGCGCGACGAGCGGGACGCCGCCCGCCGGCTGCTGTGGCGCGAGTCCAGGCGGGCGCTGCTCTGGGAGCACCTGCTCACCTGGACGGTTCCGTACGCCCGCGCGGTGTCGGCGGGGGCGCCGGCGCCCTACGCGGTCTGGGGCGCGCTGCTGGCCGAGGCGCTGCTGGCCGAGGCGGCCGACCTGGAGCCGCCGCCCACCCCGTCCCTGCACCTGCGCGACGCCGCCGCGCTGCCGGATGCGGGCGCGGATGCGGAGGCGCTGGTCCGCGCGGTGCTCACCCCGGCGCGGAGCGGCCTGCTGCTCACCCGCTGGGACCTGGCCAGGGGCGCCAGGGCGCTCGGCCTGGGCCTGCGGGCGGGGGAGCGGGCGTTCGCGTTGCGGTCGCTGCTCGGCCAGGACCCACCGGCCACGCTCGGGTTCCTGGCCGGCGAGGCGGCCGCGTGGGCGGCGCGGCACGGGGAGAACAAGACGGCGCTCGGCGAGGTCGGGCGCCACTGGCGGGAGCGGGCCGAGGCCACCCGGGCCCTGCTCCTCGAGCTGGAACGGGCGGCCGGCGAGGTGGCCCATGGCCGCGTGCCGGCTGGACCGAGGAGCGACGAAGGAGCGACGAGGGAAGCCGGCGCACCAGGCGGCGGTGGACCACCGAGTGTTTCTGAAGGGGAGGTGACGGTCCATGCTGCAAGGCGCTGAGACCACCAGGGAGGCCATCCCACACGGGCTGGCCGAGGACGACGTCCGCCGGATCGTCCGCGAGGAGATGGAGCGGGCCGCCAAGCGCGACCCCGGGGCAGGGCGGGCGGCGATCATCGCCTCCAAGGGGACCCTCGACTGGGCCTACCCGCCGCTCATCCTGGCCACCACCGCCGCGGCGTCCGGCATGGACACCTCGATGTTCTTCACCTTCTACGGGCTGAACATCATCCACAAGGACTTCGCCAGGAAGCTCAAGGTCGACCCGGTCGGCAACCCGGCGATGCCGATGCCCGTGCCCATCCCCGACATCGTCTCGTCGCTGCCCGGGATGGTCCCGCTGGCGTCGAAGCTGATGCGGGCCCGCTTCGCCAGGCACAACGTGGCCACCATCGCCGACCTGCTCGACGCCGCCAGGGAGGTCGGCGTCCGGCTGACCGCCTGCCAGATGACCATGGAGGTGTTCGGCTACGGCGAGGGCGACTTCGTCGACGGCGTCCAGTTCGGCGGCGCGGCCGCCTTCATGTCCGAGGCGCGCCGCTCCCACGTGACGCTGTTCATCTGACCGCCGCCACGGCGCGGTGGAGGAGGTGCGAACGACGTGCAGGAGATCATCAAGGAGGACCGGCTGGTCGACGCCCGCAACCTGCTGTGCCCCATGCCGGTGCTGGCGGCCAACAAGGAGATGCGGCTGGCCGAGCCCGGCCAGGTGGTGAAGGTGCTGGCCACCGACCGCGGCGCGCTGGCCGACATCCCGGCGTGGGCCGAGGACACCGGCAACGAGCTGCTCGCCACCGCCGAGGAGGACGGTGCGCTGGTGTTCTGGGTCCGCAAGGCCAACGATGGCTGAGCAGGGCGTCGAGCCGGACGCGCGCTTCACCTTCGCCAACGAGCGGACCTTCCTGGCGTGGAACCGCACCGCCCTGGCGCTGGTGGTGGCGGGGCTCGCCATCACCCAGCTGCTGCCGCCCTTCCCCGGGATCCCGGGAGGCCGCCACGTCGTCGGGGTGCCGCTGATCGTGCTCGGGATCGTCCTGTCCCTCACCAGCTACCGGCAGTGGGCGCGCAACCAGCGCGCCCTCCGGCTGGGCCGGCCCCTGCCGCACACGAACCTGCCCCGGCTGCTCACGCTGCTGGTGGCCGCCGTCGCCACGGTGGCCGCGGTCCTCGTGCTGGTCTCCCAGGGGCCCGGACTGTGACCAGCAGCCAGCGCACCGCGGGCGCGGACGCCACCATGCTCCCGGAGGACATGGAGGACATCGACCCCGGCCTGGCCAGGGAACGGACCGTGCTGGCCTGGAGCCGGACGGGCCTGTCGTTCCTGGCGCTAGGCGGCATCCTGGTCCGGGCGGACCCCCTCGCCGGGCTGGCGGTCCTCGCGCTCGGTGGCGTGGTGTGGGTGCTCGGCTACTTCCACCACCGCGGCATGTGGGCCGCTGCCGGGACGGCGGACCGGCTGACCCGCCCAAGGGTGTTGTGCCTCATCGCCGCGGGAACCGCGCTCGTCTCGCTGGTCGGCTTGGCCATCGCGGTCCTGCGCGAACCAGGGCCGCCGGTCTGACCACGGCCGCGCCGGCGCATGGGTGATCCACGCCAGGGAGAGGAAGAGCCTCTCCAGCTCGGCATCGGACGGCCTGGACGACGGCGTGGTTGGCCGCTGCGGGGTGAGGCGGGCGGGGCTACCATCCGGCGAAGCAGGCCGACACGAGGAAGGTGGCACGAGGGGGTGCGACGTGGCTTCGAAGGTGCTGGTGCTCGGGTCCAACTTCGCCGGGCTCACCGCGGCCCTGGCGGTCAAGCACGAGCTGCAGGGCGACGCCGACGTCACCGTGGTCTCCAAGTCCGACCGGTTCGTGTTCAACCCCTCGTTCATCTGGATCCCGTTCGGCAAGCGCAAGCCGGAGGACATCACCTTCCCGCTTGAGCCCACCTTCGAGTCCCACGGGGTCGAGTTCGTCCACGCCGAAGCCACCCGGATCGACAGCCGGCTCCAGCAGGTCGAGACCACCAAGGGCACCCACGCCTACGACTACCTGGTCGTCGCCACCGGCTACCTGGAGGACTTCTCCCCCATCCCCGGGGCCGGGCCCGGCGGCCCCGCCCACGCCATCACCTCGCTCGAGGGCGCGCTGGCCGCCGCCGACGGCTGGAAGCGCCTGCTCGCCGAGCCCGGGCCGGTGGTGGTCGCCGCCGCGCAGGGCACCGGCTGCTTCGGGGCCGCCTACGAGTTCGTATTCAACCTCGCCTACCAGCTTCGCAAGCACGGCCTCAAGCAGCGGGTGCCGATCACCTACGTGACCGCCGAGCCGTTCCTCGGCCACTTCGGCATCGGCGGCCTGCCCGGCGGGGAGCGGCTGCTGGGCATGTTCCTCAAGCGCACCGGGATCCAGGCCGTGCTCGACACCGCGATCGAGGAAGTCGTGCCGGGCGAGTTCCGGCTGGCCGACGGCCGGCGGCTGCCGTTCCGCTACGCCGTGGTCGTCCCGCCGTTCGTCGGCGCCGAGGTGGTGCGCACCTCGGGCCTGGGCAACGCTGGCGCCTTCGTCGAGGTGGAGGACACCTACCAGACCAGGACGGCCCCGAACGTCTACGCCGTGGGGATCGGCACGGCCGTCAGCGTGCCCTGGCAGACCGCCACCCCGGTCGGGGTGCCGAAGACCGGCTTCCCGGCCGAGACCATGGCGCACGTCGCCGCCAGCAACATCGCCGCCCAGGTTCGCGGCGAGCAGCCGACCAGGCGGGAGTCGTTCGCCGAGATGCCGGCGGTGTGCATCATGGACGCCGGCAACAACGGCGTGGTGATCCTGGCCGACCGGATGCTGCCGCCGCGCAAGCACGGCGTGATGATCCCCGGACCCCAGTCGCACGCGGCCAAGGTGGCGTTCGAGAAGTACTACCTGTGGAAGACCCGCCACGGCTACGTCGGCCTGCCATAAGGCGCCATACCGCTGATGCCGTCAGCGCCGCCTCCGCTCGCGCGCGGCGGTCGCCGCCGCGCGCCTGGCGGTATGCTGCCACGTAAGGTTCTGTCACAGAACTAGTTGGAGGTCGTGGCGGCCGTGCCGCGCATCCGCACCCTGACCGTCGATGCCACCGGCACCTTGCGGCCGTCGGTGTTCGCCGCGCTGGTCGTGGTCGAGGTCGCGGCCGCGCTCGGGCTGGCGTCGCTCGGCGGTCGGGTGGCCCTGGCCGGGATCGGGGTCGTGCAGGCGGCCACGGCCGCCGCGCTGGTCTGGGTGGCAGGCCGGGGGTGAGCGACCGGCACCGCGCGGCAGGCGGCGACCGGCGGACGCCTGCCCGCACCGGCGGGCGGGGCGACCCTGGTGGCCGGTGGCGGTGGCTGCTGGCCGAGCGGCGCCGCCCGCCCGGCGTGCGCACCGCGCGGGCGGCGCCGTGGCTGGCCGTGGGCACGGTGTGCTTCGGGGCGTTCATGGGCCAGCTGGACGCCAGTATCGTCACCTTGGCCTTCCCCGCCCTGCGGCGGCAGTTCGCCGCCTCGCTGGCGGCGGTCCAGTGGGTCTCGCTGGCCTACCTGGTCGCCCTGGTCGTGCTGCTGATCCCGGTCGGACGCATCGCCGACGCAGCCGGACGCAAGCTGGTCTACCTGTACGGGTTCGTGCTGTTCACGCTCGCCTCCGCCGCCTGCGGGCTGGCGCCGAGCCTGGGCGCGCTGGTCGGCTTCCGCGTCGCCCAGGGGGTCGGCGCGGCGATGCTGCAGGCCAACAGCGTCGCGTTGGTCGCCACCAGCGTGCCGGAGCCAAGGTCGAAGGCCCGGCTGCGCGCCGCGCTGGGGGTGCAGGCCGGCGCCCAGGCCCTGGGCTTGGCGCTGGGCCCGACCGTGGGCGGGCTGCTGGTCGCCACCGTGGGCTGGCGCTGGGTGTTCGGCGTCAACGTGCCAGTCGGCGTGGTCGCGGTCGTCGCCGGCTGGTACCTGCTGCCCCGCACCCGGGAACGCACCCCGCTGGCGGAGGGTGGGCTGGACTGGCCCGGGCTGGTGCTGCTGGCCGGCGCGGCGACCGCCGGGCTGCTGGCCGTCTCGGCCGCCTCGGGGTTGCCGCTGCCAGGTGTGGCGCTGCTCGCCGTGGCCGCGTTCGCCTTCGCCGCGGCCGCCGGGTTCGTCCGGCGCGAGCGGCGCCGGCCCACGCCACTGCTGGACCCCGCGCTGCTCGGCCGCGGCGGCGTCGGGGTCGGTCTGCTCGGGGCGCTGGGCGGCTACCTGGTGCTGTTCGGCCCGCTGGTGCTGGTCCCCGTCGTGCTGGCGGAGGCGGGCGTGGCCGCGCAACACGCCGGGCTGGTGCTGACCGCCCTGCCCGCCGGGTTCGCCCTGGCCGCCACCGTCGGCGGACGGCTCCAGGCCCTTGGTGGGGACCTGCGACGCTGCCGCACCGGCGCGCTCGCCGCCGCGGCGGCGCTGGCCGTGCTCACCGTCGCGCCCCTGACCCTGCCGGTCCTCACCGTGGCCCTGGCCGTGGCCGGCCTCGGCCTTGGCGTGTTCACCCCGGCCAACAACGCGACGATCATGGCCGCCGTCCCCGCCCGCGCGAGCGGCACCGGCGGCGGCCTGGTCAACCTGGCCCGCGGGCTGGGCACCGCGCTCGGCGTCGCCGTGCCGATCCTCACGCTCCACCTGACGGCACGAGCCGGTCACCCCGACGCCGGGCCGCACCTCGCCATGCTGGCGTTGCTCCTGGTCACGGTCACCACCATGCTCACGACCAGGATCCTCACCAACACCGGGAGCCGTCGCGAACCCGCATCCACCACGACGACCACCACGCCACCCCGAGCTTGACCGCCATGCCGCAGCCGCAACCCCGGCCGATCCGGCACCCCGCCGTCGGCCCACCGCCCATACCGTCGCCGACGGGTGCCGACCACGCCCGCCCGCCCCAACCCGCCGGCATCAGCGGGACCCGACCGCAGCCGCAGCTCGCCGAGGTGGTGGCCCGCCTGCGCCGGGCCATGCGCCGCGCCGCCCGCGCCGCCCACCCAGGCCATCCCCTCAGCATCGCCCAGCTGGAGCTGCTGGCCTGCCTGGCCGAGCGCCCCGGCGCCCGGCCCGGCGAGGTCGCCCGCCGGCTGCGGCTGGCCCCCAACTCCGTCACCACCCTGGTCAACGCGCTCGTGGCACAGGGCATGATCGAGCGGGCCGCCGGCGGGGCAGACCGGCGCACCGTCGCGCTGAGGCGACCAACGAGACCATCCTGCACGGCGCGCTCGCCGCCCTGCCCGCCGACCAGCAGGACGCCCTGCAGGACGCCCTGCCCGCCCTGGACGACCTGATCGACCAGGTCGACACCATCGCCGACCAGTCCTCACCCAGTCGCCCACGACGACCACCGGGCCATGCGGAGCTGCCAGCGCAGGCTGCACCGGATCGGGGTGCCACCCGGGATGCCGCCAACGGCTACCGGTGACCCGCCACCGCCAACAGCACGACCAGCACCAGCCCCGTGACCACCACTGTGCTGCTGACCAGCAGCGGAAGCCTGGTCCCAGGCGGTGGCGAACCCCGCGGCACGCCCAACGCCACCAGCGCCAGGGCCGTCGCACGCCACGCCCGGTAGGTCGCCCAGCTCGCGGCGCGGGCGGGCTGGTCGCGCTCGTCAGGCCGTCGCTGCCGCACCGTTCACCTCCTCGCGACCTCACACCCCGGCAAGCCGCAGCCTCCGCGGGCCGCCCCCGCCGTGCTGCGCCAGCCGGGGCGCGGACCTGGAAAGCCCCAACCGTGCCGGTACCAGTCCCGTCAGCCACGAGCCCGGACCGTATAGGAAGCAGCACCCGGAGCAACATACCGCCCGGCTGCCTCCTCGGTGGGTCTCCGGGTGCGCCCAGGGCGTGAGCCGGGCGTCGAGTCGGGCGGTGAGTGGCGCCCACGCCGCAGCCCTGGCCTGGCCGCTCAGAAGGTGACGACCCTGTCGGCCCAGAGGGTCCACTCGGCCAACTCCTCGAGCGAGGATCGGCCGGCGCCCTTGGTGAGCAGCACCTCAGGGATGCCGCGGGCGTCCAGGCAGGTCCCGCAGCAGCCGACGTCGGCACCATGTCGCGCCGCGGCGTCGACCATACGGTCCAGGTGGTACCAGCCCTGGGGAACCTTCTGGCCTCCCACCGCGCACCCCACGGCGTCGCCCATGAGGAAGACGCGCACCCTGGCGTCGTCGCGGCGGGCCAGCGCCCCGGCAAGCCGCAGCCCGTTGTAGGAGCGCTCGGTGCCATACGGCGGGTCGTTGAGGATCAGCAAGACGTTCATCACACCTCCCCGCCAACCCTGCACCCCGAGCGGTGAGGTAGGCACCGACCAGCGGCCCGGTTCCGACCGGTCGAAAGGCCCGGGAGGACGCCTCCGACGGCGCACCGCCGTACCACCATCCGGGCAGGTCAGGGCCGCCCGGGAAGCGGGCGGCCCTGGTGCGTGCCCGGCGGCCAGGCAGGACCCGCGGTGCCGACGGCGGGCGACCGCCTTAGATGGACAGCGGCGCGCAGTCCGGGTTTCCCCCGGCCGCTGCCGCCGCGGTCGGCCGCGGGCCCCGTGGCCCGGCCGGTCAGGGCCATCGGTCCCTGGCCACAAGGGGCGCGCGACGGACACTGGACGCTGACCGGTAGGGCGGCTCGCGCCCGGACCGGCCGCATGGACCACGACATCAGAAGGTGATGGCGATGATGTGGGGCTGGGACTGGGGCTGGGGGGCCTGGCTGCTGATGGGCGTTACGATGCTGCTGTTCTGGGGGTTGGTCGTCGCCGCGGTCGTCGCGCTGGTCCGCTACCTGGGCGGCACCCGCCCAGACGGCCGAGCAGGCAACGGCCATGAGCGGCCCAGCGCCGAGGAGATCCTGGCCGAACGGTTCGCCCGCGGCGAGATCGACGCCGACGAGTACACCAGGCGGCGCGAGCTGCTGCGGGCAGGCCGGTGACCCCGGTGCGCCGGCCCGACGTGCGGCTGGTCGTGGCCGGGACCCTGGCCGCGGTCGCGCTGGCCGCCGGCTCGACCGTCGCGCTGACCGCCGCCAGCGGCGCCTTCGGCCGCCCGGCGCCCACCGGGACCGGGACGCGCTGTGCCGCCCCGGCGCTGGCCGGCACGGTGGTGGACGTCGCCCTGGCCGGCACCCGCCTGGCCGTCCGCCGCGACGTGACGTGACAGGACAGGACCGGTTATCGAACCGCCTCCATCATGCAAAGGCCACGGTCCTGGCCCCTGCGACGACCTGCTCGACCACCTTGGCTGCGCCGACGATGGCGGCACCCTTCGCCACGTTCTCCTCGGCGATGCCTCGCGGCTTCGTGCAGGCTCCGCAGAGCCAGACCTGGCCGCCGTTTTCCAAGAACTCCTGGTAGAGATCGCTGAGGACTGGCAGTCCCGGCTGGGCGATGCCGTCCGTCCCGCCCACGGTTCCCAGCCACACGGCCTCGATCGTGCAAAGGACGACCGCGTCCTGCCCGGCCGTGGCGGCGATGTTCGCCGCAACGAACGGGAGCGTGGCTCGCTCCGGATCCTCCTTGCCGTGGGTGCAGTTGAAGATCAGCTTGTCACTCATCGTCCTCGCTCCACTGTGATAAGGAGCCGCCCGTTCCCGGACGGCTCGACCGAACGCACCGTGTGTCCCATCATCCGCGCGAGGGGCGGAAGGTCCTCCTTCGCCGCCGGGTCCGAGGTCTCGACCACGAGCACGTCCCCGGTTGGGATGGCCAGGATCCGACGGCGGAACTCCTGCGCCAATCCGTCAGCGCACCCCAGCATGCCGGCGTCGAACTGGTGCGTGCCCGACGATCTCACCGGCTCCTCGCCTCCGGTGGGTCGGAACCCGGAGCACAGCAGATCGATCGCTGTGATCCGCAGTTCTTCGTCCATGTCCAGGAACGTCTGCTGTTCGATCACCTCCCACCCCTCCTGCTCGTGCAGCAGGAAGCGGTACCGGACCGATATCCGGTCGGCGAGCGGCTCCACGAGGACGCTCTGGACCCTGAGGGCATCGGCCTCACCGAACCATTGAAGGTATTTGGCGGCCACCGCGGCCGCGCCCACGATCTCGCCCGGCCCGGGCGGGATCAGGTAACGGAAACGCGCGTCGGGGGCCAGGGCAGCGACGATTCCGTGGAGGTCGCTGGCAGCGACGGCTTCCACGAACCTGTCGGGTGCGCAAACTCGTTCGTGGCTGCTGAGCAGCCAGTCCACAACGCACGGCGCTTGGCATGGTGCGCCTCCGCCATCCACCGCGGAGACGCCCCACATGTTCGCAACCCTCGCCTACCTCTCGCTGCGCCGCTCCATTCAGCTGCTCGTGCTGCTCGCGCGCGGCGACGCCGCCAAGGACCTCGAGCTCCTGATGCTGCGCCACCAGCTCAGCGTCCTTCGTCGCCAAGTCCCACGACCTACGCTCGAGCCCGCGGACCGCGCCCTGCTGGCTGCGATCAGTCGCGTGCTGCCCCGATCCCGCTGGTCCCGCTTCTTCGTCAAGCCCGAGAC
>WNGF01011217.1_pt1 | contig 12678 bp, 7 predicted proteins | sample 5400641 | NCBI WGS metagenome assembly WNGF01 (sample SAMN13153371, study PRJNA577476) | soil metagenome | isolation source: 80 cm soil or saprolite under grassland replicate 2 | place: USA:California | collected 2016-06-15
CGGACCTGCTCCGTCTCGTCGCGCGTCGAATCCCGGCACCGAGAACCGACGGCTTCGTAGAGGTTCGCCTCCCGATGGGCCGACGTCGTGTAGACCTTCGCGGGCGGGATGTCTTTCTCACGAAGCACGCCGAGGTCGCTCAGCGCCTTGAGATACCCCGTAACGAACAGCCGGTGGAAGGCGTAGCCGTCCTGTTTGAGCTGCTTCGTGAGGGAGCTAATCGACCGCTCCCGTTCCCGGATATAGGAGACGACGAGATCCTTGAGATTCCTCTCTGGAACGAACATCGGCCCCGCCCCTGCGACCTGGTAACAAACCGGATAACAAATAAACGTTTCCAGCCGAAGTGTTGCTCACAGACCGAGTTCAAAAATCATCTTATGGAGGGGGTGCACTGGGCGTCTCACTCCATCTTACTCCCCCTTTCTTTTTCGTGTCTCTCGATGACTTCCGGCCCCCGACGCGTTTGTCGATCGAACCGCTCGAGTCGGCGACTCCTAGAGGCGGGTCGAGAATCGGGCCAAAAGACTAATGTGCGGTAGGTGACATCTCAGCGAATCGGAGCGGAAACTCCGCTCCTCGCGAGTCAGGAGGCAGCGCCGCACGGTCTTCCGTCGCTCCCGTCTCGTCGTCACGGTCGCACTCGCTATCGTCCTTCTCACGCAGATTCCGTCGGCGAGCCCGCGGGGTTCTGTTCCTCCGGGTACGCAGGCGGGCCCCACATTGACGTTCCGCACGGACGCGACCGCCCCGGAAATCCGCGCCGCCGGGGCACGGCTGCTCGAATCGTACGGCGCCTATCGCGTGGCGAGCGGGCCCGCGACGAGCATTGGCGAACTCGCCCTCCGGGGTCGGCACGCGGAGGCGCTGCATCAGGCGTCCGTCCTCGAGCTGATCAACGGGCCGGTGGATCTCGGGACCCTCGCCTCCCGGCGGCCCGCGTGGACAATCGACTCGAGCGGCCATGCGATCGGGGTCGTCCACTTCCACGCACCGATCAAGGCGGAGTGGGGACCCGTCCTCGAGGGACGCGGAGCGACCGTGCTCCGTTATCTCCCGCAAGACGCACTCGTGGTGCGCGGTTCGCCCGCCGACCTGGAGGCGCTGTCGTCCCTCCCGTTCGTCGACTGGGTCGGTTCGTTCGATCCCTCGTGGAAGATGCCACCTCGCATGCCAACCGCGGGTTCTGTCGACGTCCGGATCGTCGGGTTCCCCGGCGACGCGCCCGAGGCAATCGAAGCCTGGCTCGGACACCACGGCATACTCGGCGGCAACGATGGCATCCGGGGCTCGTTCGGCCAGGGCGACTTCCGCTGGGTTCGCGCGGAAGTCCCGGCCGCCCTCCTTCGAGCGCTCGCGGACCTCCCCGCCGTCGAGTTCATCGACATCGTCGAGCCGGTGCACAGGCTCAACGCGCAGACCGATTGGGTCATCCAGACGAACCGCACGTTCGCGAACGGGACCGGCGATTACCGGTATTGGCAGTACGGCCTCGATGCGCGCGGCCAGGTGATCGGCATGGCGGACACGGGGCTCGACCACGACGGCGCTTCGTTCCGCCACTCGGCCGCCGCGATCACGCTGGGGGACATCTACAACAAGACGGACACGGCCCGACGCAAGGTCGTGCGGTACGTGAACATGGGCGTCCTCACGGGGCAGCTCACCTGGCCCGGCGGGGGCGGCGCCTGGGATCCCTGGTCGATCAAGGACTGCGATCACGGCCACGGCACCGGGGTCGCGTCGACGCTCGCGGGAAATGATAACGGGCTGGGCTCCTCGCCGAACGACGGCGACGCGCTCCAGGGACGGATCTACCTCGAGGACGTCGGCGGGTTCCAGGGCATCGCAATCTGCCCGAACGAGGGCCTGATCTATCTCCCGGAGGACTACGGCGAGTTGTTCGGTCCGCCGGGCCTCGTCTATAACGATCCGGTCGCCCCGGTCCGCGTGCACAGCGACAGCTGGGGCGCGGACACGAACGTGTACGACGTGCAAGCGCGAATGGTCGATGCATTCGTCTGGGCGCATCCGGACATGACCATCCTGTTCGCCGCGGGAAACGCGGGAAGCGGATCCGGCACCGTCGGCACGCCCGGTACCGCGAAAGACATCGTGACCGTCGGCGGCGCATACAATCCGGACTCGGTGATCGCGGGCGCGCAGAACGATCTCGCGGCGCTCAGCAGCCGCGGACCCACGATCGATGGGCGCATCAAGCCCACGATCCTCACGATCTTCGACGGCGACTCCGCGATGTCGGACGGGGATCCGCTCAGCGGCACCGGCCTCCCGGACCAGCACTGGGAGGGGACCAGCTATGCGACGCCGACGGCCTCCGCGGCGGCAGCGATCGTCCGCCAATACTTCGTCGACGGCTGGTACCCGGCGGCGCGGCCCGTGCCCGCGAACGCGATGAACCCGAGCGCGGCCCTCGTCCGCGCGATCCTAATCGCGTCGGGCGCGCAGGTCACGGGCAGCGGGACCGTCTCCCGCTCGGCGTCCGACACGTGGCCCAACAATGAGCAAGGGTTCGGGCGGGTCCTCCTTGCGAACGTCCTCCCGATCGCGGCCGCCGGCGACAGTTTCCGCACGCAAGTCGTCGACGGGACCGCCGGGCTCCTCACCGGGGACGAGGCGGCGTACACCTTCCATGTCGGTGTCCCGGGACGCGTGAAGTTCGTGCTCGCATGGAACGACTACCCGGGCACGCTCGGGGCCGCCAAGGCCCTCGTCAATGACCTCGACCTCCTGGTCGTCGCGCCCGATGGCACGGTATACCGAGGCAACAACTTCGGGCCGTTCGCCCAGGGGCAGTCGCCCCCGGGCGGCACTTTCGACACAACCAACGTCGAAGAGGCCGTCATCTTGAAGAGCGCGATGGCGGGCGACTGGTCGGTGCGGATCATCGGCTCGAACATCCCCGTCGGACCGCAGCCGTTCGCGCTCGTTGCCTCGGGCAGCCTGGACCCCTCATACGGCCGCGTCACCCTGGATCGCCTCGCGTACTCGGAGCGGGACACGATCCAGATCACGGTCGACGACCCGGGGGCGACCTCGGCGATCGTCCACGTCACATCGGGCATCGAGCCCACGGGGGAGAACGTGTCGCTCACGCGCGGCGGCCCCGACGAGCTATGGCGCGGAACGATTAGCACCGCCTTCGGCACTCCGGCCCCCGCCCCCGACGGAATCCTCCAGGTCCGCGAGGGAGACACGATCACGGCAACGTATGTGGATGCGGCCCCGCCGCATACGAGCACCGCGCTCGCGTACGTCCTCGCGAGCGGCCCGACAATCCACGACGTCCGGGCGACGGACATCGGAACCTTCTCGGCGAACCTTCGCTGGTCGACGAACGAGCCCGCGAGCGGGGAAGTCGTCTACGGGACGAGTCCCGCCTCGTTGAACCTGAGCGCGAGCGTACCCGACCTTCGGCGGGATCACGCAATCGCGCTCTCCGCCCTCAGTCCGGACACCGTGTACTACTTCGCCGTCGCATCACGCAGCCGGCTCGGCAACCTGACGACGGACTCGAACGGAGGCCTGCCGTACGCGTTCCGGACCACGCCGCTCGGCGACGTGCTCCTCGTGATCGGAGGCGATTCGTTCCCTCCGGAACGCGAGGCCTCGTATGCGGCGGCCCTGAACGATAACGGATGGACGTGGTCCCTCTGGCGGGTCGCGGAGCTCGGCCTGCCGCCGCTCGCGCTGCTCCAAGCGCGCCGTGCCGTGATCTGGCAGGTGGGCCTCGAGCAGTACCCGCCCTTCAATGCGTCGGCCCGATCCCTCGTGAAGGCCTATCTCGACGGAGGAGGGCGCCTCCTCGTCTCGTCCCACGACTCGGCCTGGGCGCTCGCGAGTTCGGATTCGAGCTTCGCGACCCCGGAGAGCGTCGCTTGGGTCGAAGGTGTCCTCAAGGCGACGTTCGACTGCGATCCGCTCAGCATCGGCCAAGTCAAGGGCGTCGGATCGGACCCGATCAGCGGCGCCTACGTGGGAGGCGTTTCGTATACGCCTCACCGGCAAGGCGGGGCCGACGACCAACTCTCCCTGAGTCCCTCCGGGGGAACCGCGACGACGGTGTGGACCGACGGTCAGGTGACGAGCCCGCCGTCCCCGGCGACCCAGTGCGCCCAGAACCGACCCGACGGTCTCCGATGGGTCTCGTCCGCCTCGAACCGCACGGCGGGTGTTGGCGCTTGGGTCGGGACGCCCTCGAGACTCGTGTATTTCGCCTTCGAGCTCACGAGTCTCGATTCGACGCCCACGGGCTTGAATCTGGGGAGCACGACCCGCGCGGCGATCCTGGACGCCGCGTTGCGGTGGCTCGTGAGTGCGTCCGCGTCGACAACGGACCGCGATCATCCCGATGTCACGATCACCTCGCCGAACGGCGGCGTCGTCTCCGGGTCCTCGGTCGCAATCGCATGGACGGCGACGGCGTACGGGACGGGAGTCGGAATCGCGGGCTTCACGCTTGAGTCGAGCTCGGACGGTGGGCAGACCTGGTCGACGATCGCGACGCCGCTCGCCAGCGACCGCAGCCTCGCGTGGGACATCGGCACGGTCCCGAACGGGGACCAATACCTCGTGCGGATCCGCGCGGACGACAACGGCACGCCTTCCCTCTCCGCCGCGGACGTGAGCGACGGGACGTTCGCTATCGAACGGCCCGGTGGGGATGCGGAGGGCCCGGTCCTCTGGGCAGGGAGCGTCCGGGTCGACCCGAGGCCGCCCGGGTCCGGGTTCCTCACGACGTTCACGGCGACGGCGGATGATCGCGCGCGAGGAGGCAGTTCTATCGCGGCGGCGGAGTTCTTCCTGCAGATTCCTTCGCCGAATCCCGCAGATTCGGGGACGGGCACCCCCATGGTCGATTCCGACGGAGCCTTCGACACGACGGTCGAGAACGTCGCATGGCAAGACACGCTCTTGGCGTCGCCGGGCGGCACCTGCTTATGGGTCAATGCGCAGGACGCGTCCGGGAACTGGGGTCCTTTCATGTCCACGTGCTTCGCCGTAATCGTTGCGGCGGACCTCGCTCCGACCGTTTCGATTCAATCTCCGACGGACGGCCAGACGTTCGCCGCGGCATCGATGATTACCTTCACGTGGACGATGTCGGACGACTTAGTTCGGGCCTCCCAACTGCCCGTCTGGGCCAACGTGACATTCAACAACGTGACGATCCCGATCCTCGCTGGCGCGACGGGGGCGACATCGGTCACGTGGACCCCGCCGGATCTCGCGGTCAACCATGCGGGGTTCCATCTCGACGTGGTCGATCCGTCGGGCTTGCGAGGCTCCGCAGATCGGATCTTCAGCTTCACGGGGCCGACGACGACGCCACCACCGCCCCCCTCGTCCTACGCAATCCTCATTGCGGCCCTGATCGTGCTCGTCCTCGTGGCGTTCCTCATATTCGGCCTGGTCCTCGCCCGGAGAAAGGAGAAACAACCGCCGTTTGTGCCGATCCCGCCGCCCGCGCCGATTGGTCCGGCGAGCATGGCGGCCACGACGAAAGTGTGCCCGCGATGCCGCACGATCGTCAACGCGGTCGACGTGACGTGCTTCTTCTGCGGGTACGCGTTCCCGGAAGGCCCGGGCGGGCGGACCTAAGGTTCCGCGATCTCGAACACATCGGATTCGGGGATCTCGAAGTAGAAGAGTGACTGTTCGATCTCCTTGTCCTTCGACATCTCCCGGTCGATCCTCGCCCGCCATCCCGCCTTCAACGCAACCCGGAGGCGCTTGCCCTCTTTCTCGAAGGTCACTTCCGGTTCCGATGCTCCCTCGAGGGAGATGTTCCCCTTCCCGAACGTGCAGCCGCTCGAAAACTGGATCCCATCGAGGACGCATCGCATCGGCGGCTCCGGATTGCTCCGGACTCGCGCCTGCAGGCCCTTGTAGTGGCCAAAGCGCCGCTTCCCGATCGCACCCATCCGCAGTCCCAGGGTCACGTAGACGCCGAGGTGGCCGTGGAAGCGCTGGAGCGCGGCGAGTTCGTCCGGGAGTTCCATCGCGTCGCGCAAATGCACGGGACGGAATGAACCTTCGCGCCACCGCTGCACTTTCGGGCACCTCTCCCCCGGAGGGTCTTAAGCGACGCCGTCGTACGATTACATGGTGAGGAGTCCTGCGCGTGCCAAGGCCTGGGTCGGCGGATTCGATCCCGTCGAGGGCGACGCAGCTCCGTCTCGAATGTCCGGAGTGCGGTGGCATCTTGGCACACGTCAACGGCTGCATTCAATGCCGCGCATGCGGCTACGCGACGTGCGAGTGACGTGCGCGCCGCCGGGCGCGAATCTCCACCGGAAACGGCCGGACCTAGACTCACGCGTCATGCGAGGGACAGTGGAAGGAGGCCTCAAAGGCATATGAGTGCCGCCGATGCTGCGCCGCCTCCGAGCCGGGGGAGAGGCGTGCTCGTCGAGTTTCCGCAGGACGAACTGATCGCGAAGTGGGAGGAGTTCTTCGAGGAGATGGGGTACCTCTCGAAGATCATCTCCGTCGCCGATCGGTATCCGGAGGAGCGGACCCTCGGGGTCGCATTCGACGAGATGAACCGCTTCGACACGGACATGGCGATCTACCTCTTGCGTCACCCGCTGAACGTCCTCGCGGCGGGCGAGGAGGCGATCCGAAGGCTCGTGCCGCCTGGGGAAGAGCTGGCGCTCATCCATCTTCGAATCAAGGCGTTGCCGCGGGACCGGCGCGTGCCGATCCGCGATCTGCGGGCGAAACACCTCGGACAGTACATCGCGGTCGAAGGGCTGGTCCGAAAATCCACGGAGGTCCGGCCGCGCGTCACGGACGCCCTCTTCCAGTGTCTCCGATGCGGGACGGTCCTCAAGGAACCTCAAGATGGACAGAACTTCCGCGAACCGCTCGAGTGTTACGAGGAACAAGGTGGCTGCAAACGTTCGGCGAGCGCGACGAAATTCAAGCTCCTGACGGAGACCTCCGTGTACCTCGACACACAGAAGCTGGAAATCCAGGAGGCGCCGGAGGGACTCCGCGGAGGGGAAGAACCCCAGCGTTTGACGCTGTACGTCGAAGACGATCTGACGGGACGCATCACACCTGGACAACGCGTGATCTTCAACGGCATCCTTCGGAGCGTTCAGAAGGGGAGGCCAGGAGCCCGCTCGACTCTGTTCGACATTTTCATGGACGCCAACTCGATGGAACAAGAGCAGGTCGAGTTCGAAGAGATCGAGGTGACGGAGGAAGACGCCCGCCTAATTCGGGAGGCCGGTGCGGATCCGGACATCTTCCGGTTGATGGTGAACTCCGTCGCACCGTCGATATACGGTCTCCACGTCGAGAAGGAAGCGTTGGCGCTCCAGATTTTCAGCGGGGTTCCGAAGGTGATGCCCGACGGGAGAAGGATCCGCGGGGACATCCACATCCTGCTTGTCGGAGATCCCGGTTGCCTGGTCGGGGACGAGCGAATCGTCTTGGGAAACGGGACGGTCGCGAAATTGCAGGACCTCGGTAGAAATCACATGGACTGCATCCGGACGCAGGTCCGTTTGGGTGCCGGTGGATATCGGAACGGATGGGCAACCCGTTTCCACCGGTACGCAAATCGGCCGATCCTCCAGGTGGTCACCGAATCCGGCAAATGCATCCAAGGGACGTACAACCACCCGCTACTCGCATGGAATCCGAAGACCCGGAAAGGCGAGTGGCGTCGTCTTGATGAGCTTCGCGTCGGTGACCGACTGCGGACGGCACGAAGCATCAAGTGTTGGAAGCGGGCTCTCGTTCCGACTGGATGGCATGAACCTCGATACTTCCACCGTTCGTGGCACGTGCGCGTTCCTCAGTTTGTCACGGAAGATCTGGCGGCCATCATGGGCTACATCCTGGGCGATGGTTGGTCGCGGGAACGGAGTCTCGGCTACACGGTGGCTGACGGAGAAAGAGACCTGTCACCCAGGCTGGCAGGTCTGTTTCGACGCGCGTTCGGGGTTGTCCCCCTCCGCGAAGCTTACAGAAATTCAGTCACGTATTACGCGGTCAACCGGACGCCGATTGCACGGTGGCTCAGTTCACTCCAGCGACGCCGGATACCGGAAACGATCTTTGCATCGCGGGATTCGGTGGTAGCGTCCTTCCTCCGTTGGTTATTCGAGGCGGACGGCTCTTGCTTCTCCGGCGGTCGGGGAAAAACTGCGGTCACGCTTCGGTCCGTGAATGTTGAACTTCTTCGTGATGTCCAGACGATACTTCTCCGCTGGGGAATTCACAGTAGTATTCTTTGGGGGCCGGCTCCCCGGCCGCACCTCCTGAGAGGCGCAATCGTCCACGGAGGCCCGAGTGGCTCCCTCGTAATTCGACGGACCGACTCGATTCTCCGATTTTCCAAGGCTATCGGGTTCGTCAGCTCGAAGAAGCGTGCGCGGCTCCGAGGTGTTGTGAAGCGCGTCTCGAGCAGAATGCGTCGAAGGCACGGACAGAATTCGGAACGAATCACTTCTATCCGAAGGGCGGGGCGCGCAACGGTGTACGACATCGAAGTCCCAGGACCGAAGCGGTTTATCGCAAATGGAATCATCAGCCACAACACCGCCAAATCCGAACTCCTTTCGTACATGAGCCGTCTCTCGCCGCGCGGGATTTACGCGACAGGACGTGCCGCATCCGGCGCGGGGCTGACCGCGGTTGCGACGCGCGATGAATTCGGCGAAGGACGATGGACGCTCGAGGCGGGGGCGCTGGTCCTCGCTGATCGAGGGCTCGCGTGTTTGGACGAACTTGACAAGATGAATCCTCAGGATCGATCATCGATCCACGAGGCCTTGGAACAACAACGAATCAGTGTCGCGAAGGCAGGCATCACCGCGGTCCTGCAAGCCCGTTGTTCCGTCCTCGCTGCCGCCAACCCGAAGTTCGGACGCTTCGACGAGCACAAGTATATCTCGGAGCAGATTGACCTGCCTCCTACCCTGTTGTCGAGGTTCGACATCATCTTCTCCTTGATTGATCGGCCGGAGGCCGAGAGGGATCGGCAACTGGCTGAACACGTCTTGAGAGGACACAGAGTCGGGGAGATCGCCAAACGCCGCGAAGAAGGCTCAAGCGCCCCAGAGACTCGGGAACTTGAGGAACCGTACATGCCGCATTTCACGCCCGATTTCCTTCGGAAGTACGTGGCCTATGCGAAGCGCATCTATCCGGTGATGACGGAGGAGGCCATGGCGATCATCGAGAAGAAATATCTCGATATTCGTAAGACCGGAGAAGCGGCAGGCTCCAGCGTCCCCATCACGCCACGGCAACTCGAGGCCATCATCCGCCTCTCCGAGGCGGGCGCTCGCCTCCGTTTGAGCGAGGCCGTTACCGCAGACGACGCAGAGCGAGCCGTGCGCATCGTCGAATACTGGATGGGCAAGGTCGCTGGCGAGGAAGGCCGATTCGACATCGACATCATCCAGACCGGCATCAGTCAATCGCAACGGGAGCAGATCATCTCGATCCGCGACATCATCAGCGAACTCGCCGGGCCGGAGGGCGTCGCAGACTACGAGGACATCGTCCGCCTCGCGCAGGAACGCGACATCCCGCCGGCCAAGGTGGACGCGTGGCTGAAGCGGTGGGCGCAAGAGGGAGAGATTTACAGCCCCGCGAAAAACAAGTATAAGCTCGTCGAGAGGTTGTAGCGCCGGCCCGCCGATGCCGATTCGCATGAAGGTGTACCACCAGGGAAAGGAGACGCTCGTCGCCGCGGCGGATGCGGACCTCGTCGGCAAGACGTTTCGCGAGGGGAAGTTCAAGATCGAGGTCGGGAAGTTCTACGAAGGCGATGTCGTCAGCGAGGAGATGCTCGTCTCGAACCTTCAGCTGGCGACGATCGGGAACTTCGTCGGCCGGGAGACGATCGAGGCGGCAAAGCGCGCGGGGTTCGTCGCGGACGACGGGATCCTGTGGATCAACGGCGTGCCGCACGCCCAGTTCGTCCTGATGATGTAGCCTTGAGCATCAGGGCGTATTGACCCATGAGCGTGTGGCTCACGATCCCGAAGAGGACGCCGAGGCCCGTGAGCGTCGCCGTGAACTGCTCGAGTTCGGTAGTGGGCGTGCCGGCGGAAAGCGTGGCCCGCGCGAGTCGGCTGACGAGTCCAAGCAGGCTGACCCCTAGGCCGAGTCCAACGAGGAACCGACCTCGAGCGACCCGTCCCCAGGAGAAGTGGAGGCCGCCAAGGAGGACGAAGATCCCGCCGAAGTACGTCGTGAATCCGAGGACGGTCAGGACGACGTTCAGCAGGAACTGGGGGAAAACGGACGGGTCGCCCGCGTACGGTCGGATGTACAGATTGTACGCCGTTAGAAGGTCATTGTTCACGAGTTCTCCGGCGAGCAGGAACGACGACGACAGTACGGAGAGGATGGCGGCATCGCGGTGGCGGATCTGGCGCATGCGCCACCAGGAGCGGGATTTTGCCATCGACGGAGGCCGACCTCCCGTCGGATACTTATGGCCTTCTCCGTGACTATCGCCCGGGCGCGAGCGCGACGCCAGTTCTTAAGTAGCGCCGCGCCGTTCGAATCGTAACGACGATGTTCTGCGTCGAGTGCGGGGCCGAGGGTCCCACCTACGAGGGCCTATGCGCCAAGGACTTCGCGAAGAAACACGCGGTCGTCCGTGCCCCGGACGTCGTGGACGTCGAGCGATGCGCCTCTTGCGGTTCCTTCCGGTTCCGATCCGGCTGGTCGAAACTCGACCGGGATCTCGCGGCCACGCGGTTGCTCCGCGAACGCATCCCCGCCGAGCGACCGTTCGAGAGGGTCACCTTCACCTTCGTCGCGCGCGAGGAGGATGCGAACAACTTTTCGCTGACCGTCAAAGCCGTCGGCCACTTCCAGGACCTCGAGTCCGTCCAAGGGTTCCGCACGCGGCTGCGCATCAAGCCGTCGTCGTGCGACAACTGCCAGAAACAGAAGGGCCGGTACTACGAAGGGATCCTGCAGGTGCGAGGCGAAGGCCGCGAACTCACGCCGGCGGAAGTGCGCGCGACCCGGACGTTCGTCGCCGCCCGCGTGGATCGGAGCGCCGAGGAGGGGGCGTTCGTCTCGCGAATGGAGGAGGTCCACGGCGGACTCGACTTCTACGTGAGCACGAACGCTCTCGGGAAGAACCTCGCCCGCGACATCGCCGACGCCTTCGGCGGCTCCGTGTCCGCCTCCCCGAAGTTGTTCGGTCAAAAGCAAGGTCGCGAGGTGTTTCGGGTCACCTCTCTCGTGCGCCTACCTCCGTTCCGAGTCGGCGACGTGGTCCGGCACAAGGCGCGCCTCGCGGAGGTGGTGGCCGTACGGCCCTTTGTCGTCCTGCGCGATCTCGCGTCCGGCGAGGAACGTCGCTTCAAGACGAAGGAGGTGCGCAGCGCGCGGCGGCTCGACGCGGAACGATTCGAAGCCCGGATCGAGCGGCCCGCGACCGGCGAGGCGATCGCGGTCCATCCGGAGAGCGGCGAGGGGCGCCCCGTGACCCCGCGGCCGAAGGAACGGGCCGCGCGCGCGGTCGTCGTCTGGATCTCGGAAGGCGCCTTCCTCTCCGCGTTGCCGGCGGACGCCTCGAAGAATTAAAGGGCGTCACGGGGTTGTCCCGGCAATGAAGGTGGCCCTGGGCTGCCGCACCCTGGACGACCTCTTGAGCGGGGGAGTCGAGGACGGCTGCATCACGCTCCTGCACGGGGAAGCGGGGAGCGGGAAGACGAACTTCTGCCTGCAGCTCGCGCGGAACGTCGTACGCGCCGGACGCAAGGTGATCTTCATCGATACGGAAGGGGTGTCCCTCGAGCGGCTCCGACAGATCTGCGGGGACGACTTTGACGTCGTCGCGAAGAACATCCTCTTCTCCGAGCCGTACAGCTTCGAGGAACAGGAGAAACTGATCGAGAAGGCCGTCAAGATGACCGAGGGCAATCCCGAGGTCGGGCTGATCGTGATCGACAGCATCACGATGCACTATCGGCTGACGATGCGCGACGAGACGCGGCGCGAGGAGCGATACGGCCTCACGCGGCAGATCGCGAGACTGCTCCGGGTGTCGCGGCAGCGGAACATCCCCGTCGTCGTGACGTCACAGGTGTACACGGACATCGACACGGGCCGGTACATGCCGCTGGGCGGCCACATGCTGAGCCACAACGCGAAGACGATCGTCCGGTTCGAGCGGACGGGGATCAGCACCCGAACGGCCGTCCTCGAGAAGCACCGGCACGAGGAGGAAGGAGGCCGCGCGACCTTCCGGATTACGGCGCACGGCTTGGAGGACTAGCGCTCGCGGCTCCGTTGTGCGCTGAGGAGCGCCTCCAACAGCGAGCGGGCCTCGGGATCCTTCGAGGGCACTCGGTCCAAGTCGCGCTTCGCCGCCTCGATGTGGTCCGCGATCCGCTTTTCGGTTTCCTCGAGGACTTTGGCCCGAAGGAATCCGCGGACGGCGGCCACGTCTCGGCGGGTCGTTCGAGGGCCGCGGCCGTACGCCCGCGAGAACGTTGCGCGATCCGTCGGTCCGAGCCGCTCCATCGCGAGCACGTATAGTCGCGTCCGCTTCCCCTGGCGGATGTCCCCTTCCGGCGACCCACCGATCCTCGACGGGACGACGCCCGCGCCGAGGAGGTCGTCCCGATCCTGGAAGGCGATCGCGAAATGGTGCGCGAACGATTC
>WNGF01008407.1_pt1 | contig 12677 bp, 12 predicted proteins | sample 5400641 | NCBI WGS metagenome assembly WNGF01 (sample SAMN13153371, study PRJNA577476) | soil metagenome | isolation source: 80 cm soil or saprolite under grassland replicate 2 | place: USA:California | collected 2016-06-15
ATCGTGGCGGGCTACGAGCGCTGGCTCGCCGAGAGCGCCACACCCAAGCTCTTCATCAACGCCGATCCGGGCGCCGTCCTCGTCGGCGCCCAGCGCGAGCGGTGCCGCCGCTGGCCGAATCAGCGCGAGGTGACCGTCCCGGGGCGGCACTTCGTCCAGGAGGACTCACCCGGGGCCGTAGGAGAGGTCGTGGCCCAGTTCGTGCGCACCCTCGGCTGAGATACGATGAGAGCATTGGCCGCAAGATCGACACGACGCGAACGCCGCGGCGACGAGGACCGCGTCGATCGGGAACTGGTCCGCGGTGCGCTCAACGGGGACGCCCGGGCGGTCGACGCCCTCGTCCGCCGCCTTCAGGGCCCGGTCTACGCCCTTGCGCTGCGTATGGTCTGGAACCCGCACGACGCGGAGGACGCAACCCAGGAGATCCTGGTCAAGGTCGCGACCGCCCTGTCGTCGTTCCGCGGCGACAGCGCATTTCGCACTTGGGTGTACCGCCTCGCGGCAAACCACCTCCTCAACCGACGGCGCACGCGCGCGGAGGAGGCCGTCGGCGGCTTCGAAGAGGCCGCGAAGCGGATCGCGCGAACGCCGGACCAAGACCTCGACGAGTCGGTGCCCGAGCAACGGTTGCTGGCCGAGGAGACGCGGGCCGGCTGCCTCCTCGCCATGCTCCTCTGCCTCGACCGCGCCCAGCGGCTTGCCTTCGTCCTCGGCATCACACGCGCGAACTACCGGCAGCGCCTCGCTCGCGCCCGGAAGGACCTCTTCACGTTCATGCGCGGGAACTGCGGCCTCGCCGATCCTGCGAAGCCGTGCCGCTGCGCGCGCAAGACGAGGGCCGCCATCGAGGCCGGCATGGTTCATCCGGGACGCCTTCGGTTCGTGCCGTCCCGGGTCGCGGCGCTGCGACGCGTGACCCAGAGGCGCTCGCGTGAGCTCAGACCCCTCGCTGAGGCCGGATACGCACGACTCTTCCGGAGCCAGGCGCTACCCGAGCCGCCGGACCTCACCGCGCGGTTACGGGCCGTTCTCGCCGATCGGCGCTTCCGCGCGACCCTCGACCTCGACCGGTAGCCGCGTCCGTTCACACCAGCCGCAGCAGCACAGCTGGACGCCGCCAGCCGACCCGCTGCTACACGGCGATCAGAGTGCTCTTCGCAGGCGGACGCGCGACTCTCCCGGCCCGTCGTAGTCCCTCACGTACGGAGTTCCGTTGGCCTCCGCATCGCCGGGGAGCACTTCGAACCCCATGGAAGCGTGAAACCGGATCGAGGTGCGGTTGAACGGCGAGGTCACCTGTGCCTCGCCAATACTCGATCCGCGCTCGTTGGTGACAACACAACGGGCGTGCGATGCGTGAGGGCACCCAGGGCGCCCAGGTGTTGGGCGTACGCACTCATCGCGGCGGCCGGTCCGGCGACCTGGGCGAACCGGATCAAGCCCAGACCCCCGACCCGACGTTGGGCGCGGACAGAGGCGGCACCTGAAGGGCGGAGTTCCACCGGGACGAGCGACCGGCGCGTCCTTCTCGACCCCGAGATGCGTCCGATCCCCGTGATAGTACGCCAGGTACTCGCTGAGCAGCCGCCGAAGATGCCCGCCGTCGAGAACAATGACGTGGTCGAGAAGGGCGCGGCGAACCGTCCCCACGAATCGCTCGGCCACTCCGTTCTGCCACGGGCTCTGGTAGCTTGTCCGCGTGGGCTCGAGCCCCATCGACGCGATCGCGGTGACTACCGCTGCGGAGAAGATCGTGTCCCGGTCGAGCACCAGGTATCTCGAGCGGCCACCAGCATCGTCGAACGGGAACGGCTCCCGCAGCTGTTGCACCACCCATGGCGACGTGGGACTCTCCGTGACGCTCCAGTGCACGATCTCGCGCCGGGAATGCCTGATCGCGAACCAGACGTACAGGACGCGGAAGGTCGCTGTCGGCACCGTGAAGAAGTCCATGGCCACCATCACCTCCCGGTGGTTCCGGAGGAACGTGAGCCAGCTCTGCCTCCGTCCCGGTGAACGCCCGTGCTTTCGCATGTAGCGCGAGACGGTGCGCTCGGAGGCCATGAACCCCAGCTTCAGCAACTCTCCGTGGATCCGCGGAGCGCCCCACCCGTTCTCGCGCGCCATCCTCCGGACAAGATCCCGGACCTCCTGACCAACCGCTGCCCGGCCGGGCGACCTTCCCCGCTTCGAGAGCCAACTCCAGTACAGCGAGAAGCCCGCACGGTGCCACCCGATCACCGTCTCGGGCCTCACGATCGCGACCGCATCGGCCCATCGCGCCCACACGCGCCGCAGCACGACCCAGAACGCCCGGTCCACCAGCCCAATCCGCGGCCGGCGCTTCTGCAGCACGGTGGAGAGTTGCTGCCGGAGGGCGAGGTTCTTGAGCATGAGGCCCCGCCGCGACCGGAACCCCGAGGAGAGTGCGACGACGATCGCCCAGCGGCGCTCGCGTCGTCAGCGCCCGCGGACTGCCCGGCCACCGGGCACTCCACGCGGCGGCGCGGGTCATGCCCGCTTCAGCGGTTCACGCAGGTCTTGCTCTTGCCGTTCCAGGTGCAGGCCGCGTCGGCGTTGCACGAGGTCCGGTCGACGTACGTGGAGCAGCTCGTCGGAGGCGGGACGGTGCCGCACTGGTAGAGCTCCTGGAACCCCGCGGCGGGGAACGTCGGGGGCGCCATCCCGCCCTGGACGTCGGCCCAGCCCATGGCGCCCTGGTCCTCGTGCTCCAGGATGTGGCAGTGCATGATGGTCGTGCCGTCGTACACGCTCGAGGTCGTGGGGTTCAGGTCGAACCGCGCCGGGCAGGGCCCGCCGCCGAGCGTGTCGTAGTACTCGCCGTCCTCGAACGCGCCGCACGCCCCGTTCATCTGGAAGTGGTAGACGTGCAGGTGGAAGGGGTGGGCCCCGGCCTTGATCGTCCAGTCCTGCACGCTGCCGGTCGGGATCGTGAACGTGGGCGTGTTCATGTCGAACTTGCTGCCGTTGATGGTCCGCGCGCCCATGCTCACGGAGCGCTGCTCGACCGACGTCACGCTCCGGAGATCCCGCAGGTACGTGGGCCGCCAGGCGGACCAGGTGGTCCCGGTGGCGCCGTCGGAGTAGGGCCCCGCGGTCAGGTTCGAGGGCAGGCTCGGGTCCGCGTACACCTTCGCCACGACCGTCCCGTTGACGGTGATCTCCGAGTCGACCGTGCACCGCACCGCGAGATCGGCGCGGGAGGCGCCGGTCAGCTCGATCGAGCCCGTCGGGAGCGCCTTCGGGGCCACGGTCCTCCAGACGCCGTCGCGCGCCAGCAGGGCGACCTCGCAGCCCGCCCCCACCGCCAGCGTCCTCGGCATGGCGTCGGCGTTCGCGAGGAGCACGCGCCAGTGCTGCCACTCGTTCACCGGCGTGCACACGTTGCCGGTGACCTTCCCGTTCACGGTCCAGGTCGGCGAGAGGGTGCCGGAGATCAGGGTGTCACCGCCGGTGCCGGCGACCTTGGAGTCCAGGAAGCCGACGACGAGCTGCCGCTCGGCCATCGCCGCCACGCCGGCGGGGATGCCGTCCTTGGAGTCGTCGACCACGAGGAGCCCCCAGGCGCCGCCCGAGACCTGGAGGAAGGTCGAGCCGTGGTGGTGCGGGTGGTACCAGAGCGTGCCGCCCATGTGGTCGGCCGGGACCTTGTACACGTAGTCGCCGCAGTAGCCGCCGTTGACGAGGCGCATGACGTCGTCCGACGGGGACGTGGGAGAGACGTGCAGGCCGTGCGTGTGGAGGTTCGTGATGTTGGGATCCTTGAAGTCGTTCTCGGTGGCGCTGGGCGTCGCGTAGGGAAGGAGGTTCTTGAGCGTCAGCACGTACGTGTTCCCCGGGATCATCTTGATGGTCGGACCGGGGATGCCGTAGGTCCCGCCGGCCTGGCGGTACGCGCGGGTGGTGAGCGTCGCGGTGCCGAAGCTCACGGTCGCGGCGCCGATCTCCAGGGTTCCCGTGTAGTAGCCGCTCTGCGCGGTCCACTGGAACTCGGGCGGATCCTGGATGACGTTCGAGGTCGGGCACACGCTCGCGCGCGCGACACCCCCGAGGGCCATGGCGAGGATCGCCAAGGGGATGAGAGCACGTCTCGCCGCGTTGCCACTGGAACGGGTCTTCATGGGTTCCTCCCTGCGTCGTCGATGCGTTCGACACAGGCGACTTCCGTGCGTCACCTGTGCTCGCCGTGGTGCAGTCGCAGTCCCCTCGCGATCGACACGAGCGCAGTGGAGCACGCGCTCGCTCGGTCGATGCGCCTTGGTACGAACGGTCAGCGCGTGCGACAAGCCCGGCAGGAGGGACTGTTGGAGTCGCCCACTCGGGGCAGGACATCGCAAGCCGCCGGACTCTCGGGCTTCCGGTCGCCGCGAACGTGCGCGCCTACGCCCGCCTCAGGTGCACGAAGCGCGCATCGATATCGTGGCCGGCGCGACGCACCTCTTCCAGGATCCCGGTGCGCTCGAGGAGGTGACGCGCGTCGCGCGCGAGTGGTTCGTGCGATACCCTCGTCGGACGGAGCGCCAGCTCTCCCTCGCCCGGGAGAGCCAGCGGCTCGTCGAGGTCGCCTTCCGGGCGGGCAGGCCACGTCGCTCGAGGCCACCGATGCCAACGCCGCCCTCACCACCGCCGAGTTGGTGGCCGTGAACGAGCGGCTCGCCGCATAGCTCTCCGCACTGCGGCTGATGCGCGCCGCGGGGCTGTGACGCGCAGGGAGCGCAGCGCGGGCCGGGGGCGCCGGCTTGCGCCGCGCGGCGCCGCTACTTCAGCCCGAGGTACGTGGACCAGGCGGTCCCGTCGTCGAGCGCGACGATGAGCTCCCAGGTGCCGACGGACAGGGGCCTCATCTGGACGTTCAGCACGTACTGGCCCTCGACCGGGTCCCAGCGGAACGTCCCGCCCTCGTCCGGCGCCGTCGTGAAGTCCGTCGGGACCGTGACGTCGCCGCCGACGGCGTCGCTTACCTTCCGGAGGGAGAGCGTGGCGATCGCGTCCGCGACGAGGCCGCCGCAGCCGACCAGCAGCACGCCGCGTCGCCGACGCCGTCGAGCACTCCGACGTCACCTCGACGATGCGCTCGAGGGAGGTGCGAAGCCGGGCAGCGGTCGTGTTCGGCACGTCCATATGTCCCCCTCGACTTGCGCGGGAACCCCGGTCGCCGCGATCGCTGTCGTCGTCCGAGCATCTCCGGCGCGCCGCCCGACGCCGCACTGTCCGCACCATCCGCACCTGGCGTCACGGATTTTGGTGCGCCGGTGGGGCGCAGCGCACCATCCGGGCCCCGACAACCGCGACCGTTTCGCGCGCCCGCGAAGCGCACCACGTAACGCACCACGGAGCCCGGAAACACAACGCCCGTCACCGCGAAATCCTGGCGATGACGGGCGGTTGCTGAGTCGGGGAGACAGGATTTGAACCTGCGACCCCTTGGTCCCGAATCGGGAGCGGCGCCTTTGCATACCCCACCAGGGCTCACATACGCTGGCAAGCTGTTGATTTCTCTACCCGCCGCTCACCGCCCTTCGTGGCACCGGTCGCACGGAGCGTACGGAAACCGCCGGCAGTGACTGCAAGACGACTGCAGGAATTCGACCTCGGATGACGCACTCTAAGTTAATTTCTCGATGCGCCGCTCACCCCTTCGCGGCCGCGCCCCCTGAGCTCCAGCCCGAGCGGCCGGATGACCTTCATCACGGTGCCGAACTCCGGGTTACCGCCCGGCGAGAGCGCCTTGTAGAGGCCCTCCCGCGTCAGCCCGGTCTTGCGACGCGAGCTGCGACATCCCACGCGCACGGGCGATGTTCCCGAGGGCGGTCGTGATGAAGCTGGGAAGAACCACGCCAGGTACAAGGACGAGGACGTCCGCCTCACGGTGCGCGTGAGCTAGGTCTGGGTGCAGCAGCCCGACGGCGCCTGGCGGCTCGTCGCGATCCAGTTCAGTCCCATGCCGCCAGGTTGAGGCCTGCGTACCGAGGTTCATAGTTAGCCGTCACCGCGGCGGACGGACAGCTGTGCGTCTGCTGCCTCTCATGGTGGCGGGGCCCGCCGTCCTCAAGGTGTTCGCGGAGCGCTACCTGCTCGAGCCCCCGAGCGATTCCTGGGAGCTCACGCCACGACCGAGCGGGCGACGCCGGAGCGTAGCGCGCCAGGTACTCGGCGACGCGAACGCGCGAGCAGCGACGAGTGGCTGCTGGCTCTCGCAACCAACGCTCCCGGCCACGCAAGTGCGCGAGCCATCCTGCGTGCGAACGATAGGGTCGACCGGCGGCGATGGGGGTTCAGCCGCAGTGGCATCGCTTCCCGACGGTCGTCGCATCGAAGGGCGCTGGACGATTCCTGGTGCAGCGGGCGGCGGCTACGATTAGCGCATCACACAGATCGACTGCCCCCTGGTCACTGGCCGACACGGCCTCACCCCAATACCGAACGCTACGAAACGGAGGACGAGCACATGGCAAAGAACACGATCTTTCTGTGGTACGACAAGGACGCTGAAGCCGCGGCCCGCTTCTACACCCAGACCTTCCCAGATAGCGCGATGGGTCGCATTGTCCGCGCGCCCAGCGACTATCCCAGCGGCAAGAAGGGCGACGTGCTGACGGTCGAGTTCACCGTAGCTGGGGTGCATTGTGTGGGCCTGAATGGTGGACCCGAGTTCAAGCACAACGAAGCGTTCTCGTTCCAGATCGCGACCGACGATCAAGAAGAGACCGATCGCTACTGGGACGCGATCGTCGGCAATGGCGGCCAGGAAAGCGCGTGCGGCTGGTGCAAGGACAAGTGGGGCGTGTCCTGGCAGATCACGCCGCGGGTCTTGACCGAAGCGCTCGCGGCAGGGGGTGAGGAAGCAAGGCGCGCTTTCCAAGCGTTGATGCCCATGAAGAAGATCGACGTCGCCACGATCGAGGCCGCGAGGCGTGGCTGAACGCTTGGCGGGCGCACACGCGGCGGTGTTCTTGAGCAGCATCGCGCACTTCGACGCGTACACCCGCCGTGGCGGCGGCTAGAAAGGAGAAGTGTCCCATGGGAAAGCTCAGAGTCGCCGGCTTCGCGCTCTCTCTCGACGGATATGGTGCCGGCCCGCGCCAGGACCTGGACAACCCGCTCGGCGTGGGGGGCGAGCAGTTGCACAGGTGGCTCGTCCCGACCCGCACGTTCAAGGCGTTCCACGGGGGGAAGGAAGGCACGACCGGCATCGACGACGACTACGCCCGGCGCGGCACGGAGAACATCGGCGCGTGGATCATGGGCCGCAACATGTTCGGGCCCATCCGCGGCAACTGGCCGGACGAGGGATGGAAGGGCTGGTGGGGCGACGACCCGCCGTACCACGTGCCGGTCTTTGTCCTCACGCGTCACCCGCGGAAGGCGATCCAGATGCAAGGCAACACCACGTTCCACTTCGTGACCGAGGGCATCGAGGAAGCGCTGCGGCGAGCGAGGGCGGCGGCAGGGTCGAAGGACATTCGCCTCGGAGGCGGGGTGGAGACGGTCCGCCAGTACCTTCGCGCCGGGCTCGTGGACGAGATGCATCTCGTGATCTCGCCCGTGCTGCTCGGATCGGGCGAGCACCTCCTGTCCGGCCTGGATCTCCTCGCGCTCGGCTTTCGGGTCGCCGAACACGTCGCCTCGGAGGCTGCGACGCACGTCGTGCTGAAGCGCGGGTAGGCGCGCGACCGCCGCCCGTGCGGGCCAGCGGGCCCGCGCGGCGTCGACACGCCGGCATTACCGCCACAGGCGGTTTGCAGCAGAGCGATGCCCGCGCTGCCCGCGAGCACCGGATCAGCTCGCGCGGCGGCCGACGCGAGTCGCTGCGGCTCACTCGACGCGGCGCCGGTGCCGCGATCACCTTGGTTGCGTCATTCGCTCTGAACAACGGGGTCGACGCCCGGCCCTCCTTCGCCGAAAGGTGCGCCACTTGGCTTGCACCGTCGGACGGGGCCTCGCACCGGTGCAACCGCCGAATGTCCGGCATCTTCTGTTTCCGAAGCCAGTTGGCTATCGACCAAGCGCGCCCGCGTTTGTCGCGGACGCGCCACCCGCAAATAGCGTGTTTTCAGGCGTTCCATCGTTCCAGGGCAACGCGGTGCGGCCGCCAGTGGCCGGACTGACGCTGCGGAAACGACTGCAAGCGGAGCACTGGCCGTGAAAGAAAGAAGGCCGCGTCCCGTCGGTTTCCCGAGTGGCATCGCGGCCTTCTGAGTCGGGGAGACAGGATTTGAACCTGCGACCCCTTGGTCCCGAAGGGCGGCATGGCCGATCGCGACCGTCTGCCATGCGGCGCATGGACTGCCACTCGCGCGTAACTACTGCGGTCGTAGCAGAGCGCGTCCCACGCATGGCGCGCACCAAGCGTACGAAGAGCCTCATGGTTTCCGGCGCCATTCAGGCGCGCGAGAACACGCACCGTTCGTGCGCCTGTGCGGCGCGCTTGAGCGGCGGTCGCGCGCCGCGGGTGACGCCGCTCAACCGAGCAGCACCTCCGGATGCGCCTTGGCGACGGCGAGGAGTTTCAGGGCCGCATCGGACGGACGGCGGGCGTTCGTCTCCCACGCCTGCACCGTCCTCGGGCTCACATTCAGGATGCGCGCGAAGGCTGCTTGCGAGACGCGCATACGCCTCCGGACTGCGAGCACCTCCTTCGCACCCATCGGCGCCGGCGGCTTCAGCTCGACGTCGCGAACCGTGAGCTGCCGGTCCCCGGCGTGGAAGGCGATCGCATCCTCCAGCCCCGTCCTGATCTTGGTGAACGCAGACGTTGTCTTCCCCTTCCTCTTCATGGCTCCTCCTTCAACTGGCGCACGAGCGCGGCGATCGCCTGGCGCTCCGCCCTCGAGAGGTCCGACTTCTCACGCTTCCCGAAGATCGCCACCAAGTGCGTGACGCCGCGGCGCGGGAGATCCAGGTAGTAGACGCGCACCCCCCCGCGCTTGCCGCGCCGGACCTGGCTCTGCGCGGCCCGGACCTTCCGCAGGCCGCCCGTACCCGGTACGAGGTCGCCGACCTCTGGGTCTGCCAGGATGCTCTGCTCCAGCGCCACCATGTCGTCGTGCGAGAACTCCCGGGCACGCTCGAGGCGCCTCAGCTCCTCGCTGAACCCGCGCGATTCGACGAACCGGCGTCTCACCGCGACGAGCTTACCATACTACTAAGTAGTATGCGTAGGCTCTGCAAGGGCGCGTCCACCCCTGCGCGATCTCTTCGACACCCAGGGCTCTTCGCAGCACCGACACGTCGAACCGCTTGCGAGGCGCTCCTTTCCGCCGGCGGCCGAGCGCGGTGGCATCAGGGCAGAGTCTGCGCGGATGACTTCAGCAGCGACGCCAGGCGCTCCGAGCCGCTTCGGCAGACGCGGCGCAGCGCCGCCTCGAGGGCGACGTGCACGCGAACATCGCGAGCAACCACAGATCCGCGACCCGGTCTTTCCGGATCGCGATCAGGCGCTTTGTCCGCGTCTAGTCCTGCCGGCGCAGGATCTCGGCGAGCGCCACCACGGCCCTCAGTGGATGCGCGTTTCTGCGGCGCACGAGGCAAGTCGGGGCGTCCGCGAACTCGGGCGGGAGCGGGTGCGCCCGGATGCCACGCCGGTATGGCGGGCGCTCGACGACTGCGCGCGGGAGGACCGTGAGCCCCATCCCAACGGCCACGCAGCCGAGGATCCCCTCCAGCGTCCCGAGCTCCATCACTTGGAAGCTCGGACTCCCCTCGCGCCGCAGCCACTCCTCGGCGCGGGCGCGGTACGAACAGCCGCTGCGGAACGCCAGCAGCACGGGCTCGCCGAGTGGCCGGAGCCGCCGCCGCGCCCGTGCGGTGACTGCGACGAGCGTTTCGGAGTAGAGCCGCTCGCTTGCCAGATCGGGGTGGTCCACCTGCCCCGCCACGAGCGCCGCGTCGACCCGGCCGGCGAGCACCTCGCGCACGAGGTCCCGGCTCGGTCCGGTCCGGAGCGTCACCGTCGCGCGCGGCAGCTCCCGCTGGAGCGCCGCGAGCGCGCCGGGGAGCCGCACTGCGGCGGTCGTCTCCATCGAGCCGAGTGTGAAGGGGCCGCCGCTGCCTTCGGCCTCCCGCGCCGCGCGCCCGGCCTCCTCCGCGAGAGCAAGGAGGCGCCGTGTGTAGTCGAGCAGGACGTTGCCGGCCGGCGTCGGCACCATCCCGCGGGGCTGCCGCTGGAACAGCTTCACCCCGAGTTCGCGCTCGAGGCCGAGCACGCGCGCCGTCACGTTCGACTGCACGCGGTGGAGGCGCTCCGCGGCTCGGGTGACGCTGCGCGCCTCGGCCACCGCCTGGAACATTCGAAGCGAGGGGAGATCCATGAGCCATCTCTAGGCGAGATTTTAACAATCATAACTAATCGTTGGACGTGAACGCAACAGATCGCGCATAGAGGACGCATGGACCCGCAGCCCACGACCGCCATGAGCCCCCTCGCTCGCGCCATCGCAGGCGCGGCCGCCCTCGCGCTGGCCATGGGGGTGGGCCGCTTCGCGTACACGGCGCTACTGCCGTCGGTCCAGCGGGGCATCGGCCTCGACGACGCAGCCGCAGGGGCGGTGGCGTCCATGAACCTCGTCGGGTACTTGGCGGGGGTGGTGTGGGCGCGAGGCGCCGTCGCGGGGCGACGGCGGACGGCGCTTCTCCGGGTCGGCCTCGTCGCGAGCGTCCTCACCACCGCCGCGGTGGCGGGCTCGACCGGGTTCGCAGCCTGGATCGCGCTACGCTTCCTCTCGGGAGTGGCGAGCGGAGCCGTGTTCGTGCTCGTCTCGACCGCCGTCCTGGAGGCGCTGCCCGTCGGGCGGGAGCACCTCGCCGGCGTGCTGTACGCGGGGGTGGGTTGCGGGATGGCGCTCTCGGGCGCGGTCGCGGCGGGGACCACCGACGCGGCGTGGCCGGTGCCCTGGCTCCTGCTCGGAGCGGTATCCGCGGGGCTCGCGGTCCCGGCCTGGCAGGTGCGCCCGGCAGTCCGCACGAGTGCCGCGAAGCGCACCGTCGGCGCCGGGGACCATGTGTCGCTCGGGCGCCTCGGAGCGGCCTACTTCCTCGAAGGACTCGGGTACATCGTGAGCGGAACATTCGCCGTTGCGGCGGTCCAGCGGCGCCCCGAGCTCGCGGCCTGGGCGCCCTGGGTCTGGGTCGCGGCAGGACTGGCCGCGGCGCCGTCCGCCGTCGTGTGGAGCGGCGTGGCGCGGAGGTTTGGACCTCGGAAGGCGCTCGTCGCCGCCTTCGGGGCGCAGGCCATGGGCATGTCGCTCCCCGCGCTCTCGTCGTCTGCCTCGGCGGCGATGGCGGGCGCCCTGCTTTTCGGCGGCACGTTCATGGGGATCACGACCCTCACGATGTCGTTCGGGCGGATCCTCCATCCTGGGCGGGAGGGCCGCGTCATCGCTACGCTCACGATGGTCTACGGCGTCGGGCAGGCCCTCGGGCCGTTCCTCGCGGGCGTGCTGTCGCGCGCCACCGGAGGCCCCGGAACCGCGGTCCTCGCCGCCTCCGCCGCCGTGGGGATCGGCGGTGCGCTTCTCGCCAGCCCGTCACCGTTGAAACGATCCACCGGAGCCCTCATCCCACGGGAGGAATGATGCCGTACGTGAACATCAAGATCACCCGCGAAGGCGCGACGACCGAGCAGAAGGCGGAGCTCATCCGAGGCGTCACCACCCTGCTCCAGACCACCCTCGGCAAGAATCCCGCCACCACCGTCGTCGTCATCGACGAGGTGGACACCGACAACTGGGGGATCGGTGGGGAGCCGGTGACGGTGCGGCGCAAACGAGGGAGCTGACACGGCCGGCAGTCGCTGCACCACGCCCGGCCAGATCATGCTGGTCGGCTGTTCTCTCGCGCACCGGGATCGCACAGTGACGAAGAGTAGTACCTGGACACATCGCTACCTCTCCCTGATTGGCGTCGAGCAGGAAACTCCCGGGCTCGATGGTCTCAGACGACTGGTTCGGGCCCACGTCCTCAAGGTTCCTTTCGAGAACTCAGCCTCGCTCCTGCGTCGCCACGAGGCTGGCGCTGGTCCGGTTCCGCCGCTCGACCCCGAGACACTCCTGGTATCTTGGGAGGCGGGGCGCGCGGGCGGAGTCTGCTTCGAGCACACGGAGATGTTCGGGCGGCTCCTCGTCGAGATCGGTTACGTCGTCACCCCCATCGCTGGGGAGATCTCCTTTCCGGGATCGCACCAAGCGCTCCTCGTCGACGTGGGTGGCGCGCGCTGGCTCGTCGACGTCGGGAACGGCGCCCCGTTCTTCGAGCCAATCCCGCTCGACCGCCCGTTCGAGATCCGGCGGGCGGGCCTGGGCTACCGGTTCCGCGCCGACCCCGCCGATACAACTGTTTGGGTTCAGGAGCGCGCGCTGGAGGGTGGCTGGAAGCCGCACTGCCGCTACCTGCTCCGGCCGCAATCCCCGGCGGAGCGAGACATCGCCTACCAGCGCCATCACCGCGCCCGCGAGACGTGGGTCACGAACACGATCGTCTTCATCCGCAGCAGCGAGGACGAGGTGCTCGTCTTCCGCGACGGGGACCAGACGCGGTACACGCCAAACGGCAAGATCGCTGAGCGCGTCGAGGGCCCCGCCGCGTGGGCGCGACTCCCGGTCCTTCTCGGTCTGCCGGCGCTGCCGCTCTCGGCAGTAGCCCGCGCTTGGGCGCTC
>WNGF01007896.1_pt1 | contig 12676 bp, 10 predicted proteins | sample 5400641 | NCBI WGS metagenome assembly WNGF01 (sample SAMN13153371, study PRJNA577476) | soil metagenome | isolation source: 80 cm soil or saprolite under grassland replicate 2 | place: USA:California | collected 2016-06-15
GGTCGGGACCACCCAACCAAATCCGCAATCCGCAATCCGCAATCCGCAATCCGCAATCCGAAAGGAGGTGATGGGCATGTCGCGTCGGCAAACGGTTAGGTTGACCTCGCTTTCGTCCTGCGCGGGTTGAGCGTCCAAGCTCAGCCAAAAGGCTTTGTCGCAGGTCTTGCGACAACTACCCGCATTGCGCGATCCGAATCTGCTGGTCGGGACAGCGACGGCCGATGACGCCGGCGTCTATCGCCTGGACCCGCAGCGCGCGCTGGTGCAAACGGTGGATTTCTTCACCCCCATCGTGGACGACGCGTTCACTTACGGACAGATCGCGGCGGCCAACGCGCTTTCCGACGTGTATGCCATGGGGGGCCGTCCGCTCACGGCCATGAACCTGATGGGGATTCCGACGGAGTTAATTCCGCCACGCATGATCAACGCCATTCTCCGAGGTGGCGCGACGAAGGTGAAGGAGGCCGATTGCGTGCTCGTCGGCGGCCACACCATTCGCAACCCGGAACCGCTTTACGGATTATCGGTCACCGGCCTGGTGGCTCCGCGGCGCATGCTGACCAATGCGGCGGCACGCGCGGGTGATTGGCTGGTCCTGACCAAGCCGCTTGGCACCGGGGTGGTCACCACCGGCATCAAACGGAACCTGACTTCCCCTGCCCTGGCCCGCCGCGCCGTCGCCGTCATGAGCCGGTTAAACGTCGCCGGCGCCGAGGTCGCCGAGCGTGGCCTCGCGCGCGCGGCGACCGATGTGACCGGTTTCGGCCTGCTTGGCCACCTCCATTCCCTCTGCCTGGCCAGCGGAGTCGGCGCCGAGATTTCGGCGGCCGCCGTGCCCGTGCTCGCGAAAGAGGTCTTCGATCTGATCCAACGCGATTGTATCCCTGGAGGCAGCCGGGAGAATTTGAAAACCGCCGAAGCCTTCACGAGATGGGACGGCGCGACTGCCGCGCAAAAAATTCTCCTGGCTGATGCGCAGACCAGCGGCGGTCTGTTGCTTTGCGTGAGGTCAACCAACCTCCCGGCGCTCGAGAAGCTCCTGAAACGATGCCGGACCCCTTGCGCAGCCGTCATCGGCCGCATCGTTCGCTCCGCCCAGGCCATCATCCGGATCACGCCGTGAAGCCGCCGACGCTACGCTCCATTCCCGCGGTCGAAAAGGTCCTCCAATCCCTGGGCGAGGTCGGTCTCCCCCGCCCGGTTGTCGTGGCCATCGTCCGCCGCGAACTGGCCGCGTTGCGCGCACAGCCGGAAATTCCCGCCTTTGATCGTGTGGTCGGCCAACTGCGGTCGACGCTGGCCACCTTCCGTCATGGGCGCCTTCAGCCGGTCATCAATGGGACGGGAATTGTGGTGCACACCAACCTGGGTCGCGCGCCGCTTCCGTCCGCCGCGGTCGAAACGCTCACGTCCATCGCCGCCAGTTACAATAACCTGGAATACGACCTGGGCCGGGGCGAGCGCGGCGGTCGCGCTGAATATCTCGAACACAATCTCGCCCTGCTCTGTGGGGCGGAATCGGCCACGGTCGTCAACAATTGCGCCGCCGCGCTGGTGCTCATGCTCCGGCACCTGGTCCGTTCGCCGCGGGATGAAGTCATCATCTCGCGCGGCGAGCTGGTGCAGATCGGCGGAGGCTTTCGCATTCCGGAAATTCTCGAAGCCAGCGGCGCCCGGTTACGCGAGGTGGGCACGACCAACAAGACGACGCTGAGCGATTATGCCAGGGCGATCGGCCGCAAGACAGCGCTCATCCTCAAAGTCCATCGCAGCAACTTTTTTATGGGCGGCTTCGTCGAGTCGCCCGCCACCGAGGAGATCGCCGGGCTCGCCCGGAGAAAGCGGATTCGATTGGCCGAAGACCTCGGCAGCGGCGCGGTCATTGCCACGGAAAAGCTGGCGGGCGTGGAGCACGAACCGACCCCTGCGGAAATACTCAAACGCGGCGTGGATTTGGTGTGTTTCAGCGGCGACAAATTGTTCGGGGGCCCGCAAGCGGGCATCATCGCGGGCAAAGCCCGGTTGATCGCGGGGCTGAAGCGGGAGCCTTTCTTCCGCGCCTTGCGCTGCGACAAATTGATTCTCTGCGCGCTGCAGACCACGGTGGACCTGTACCTGGGCGGCGCCGCGGCGGAAGGCGCTCCGGTCCTGGCGATGTTGCGCGGGTCGAATGAAGAACTGCTCAGGCGGGCGGAAAGAATTATTGGGGCGCTGGCGGGGGTGCCGCTGGCGGCAACGGTGGGTCAGGGACACGCCCAGATTGGAGGCGGAACCCTGCCGCGCTCGATGATTCCGTCAATCACCGTCGATCTGCGACCGACGGATCTCGGCCTGCCGGAGTTCGCGGCTCGTCTTCGCCAGCAAGCGCCCCCGGTCATTGGGTTCATTTCCGGCGGGGCGTTCAAACTGGATCTCCGGACCGTCTTTCCCGGGCAGGACGCCGCGGTGATCCAGGCGCTGCGCGCTGCGGTGGTTTCCCAGGGTTGAGGGCGTTTAGTTCATTGTTCATTGCTCATTGCTCATTGCTCATTTGTGATGGTCGAGAGGGGATGGAAAGAACGAAATGAGCAATGAGCAATGAGCAATGAGCAATGTGCAATCCTCGGCCGCGCTTGGTAAGCGAAGAAGGCGCGGTCTGGTCGAGGGCGCTAAATAGCCACGTCGGACCGGGCCAAGGATGTTAGCGTGCGTGCGTTGACCACTGAACTGCTCCTGACGGCTTACGCCAATGGGATCTTTCCCATGGCGGTGAACTCGCGCGGCGATCTCCGTTGGTTTTCGCCTGACCCGCGCGCGATTATTCCGCTCGATGAAGGATTCCACATTCCGCATGGACTGAAGCGGACTCTGCGGAAGAACGCATTTGAAGTCACGGTGGATCGGGATTTTGACGGCGTGATCGGCCGCTGCGCGCAGGCGCACGGCGAAACCTGGATATCGCCGGAGATCGTGCGGAGCTACGTCGAGCTGTTCCGGGGGGGCTTTGCCCACAGCGTCGAGACGCGGCAGAAGGGCGAATTAGTGGGCGGGCTTTACGGCGTGCATTTGGGGGGAGCTTTCTTCGGAGAAAGCATGTTCCACCGGGTGACGGATGCCTCAAAAGTCGCGTTGGTGGCGCTGGTGGAACGGCTCCGGGCCGGAGGCTTTCGGCTGCTCGACACGCAATGGAGCACCCCCCACCTCGAACAGTTTGGCACTACCCAGATCTCCCGCTCGGCCTACCTGGAACTGCTGCGAACCGCGCTCAAAGAAGACTGCCGCTTTTAAGGATTGCACATTGCTCATTTCGTCCTTTCCGTCCCCTTGCAACCCAACTCGCGAGCAGTGTGCAATGGGCAATGAGCAATTGGGTCCCAAATTGTGTTGGCGCCGATTTGGTCTCTCTTGCTAGCGTGGTCGGAATATGAGTTCCGAGGCCCTCACGCCCTCCAACCTGGCGGCGAAAGTCGAGGCCATCGTGACCACGACCCCGGTTCACGACATCCACACTCACCTTTACGACCCGGCATTTGGCGAACTGTTGCTCTGGGGCATCGATGACCTGCTCGTCTACCATTACCTCATCGCCGAGACGTTTCGCTACCTTGATTTGCCCTATGAAAAGTTCTGGGAACTCTCGAAGACTGAGCAGGCCGACAGGGTGTGGGATGCGCTCTTTATCCGCTCTTCCCCTTTGTCCGAGGCCTGTCGGGGAGTGCTGACCACCCTGCACGCGCTCGGGCTCGACGTGAAGAAGCGCGACCTTCCCTTGTTGCGCCGATGGTTTGCGAAGTGGAAAAGTGAAGACTACCTCGAGCGCTGCCTGGAGCTGGCCGGGGTGCGTCGCCTTTGCATGACCAACTCGCCCTTCGATGAGTTGGAGCGCCCGGTCTGGGAGAAGAAGTTCAAGCGGGACGAGCGCTTCGAGGCGGCGCTGCGGATCGACGCTTTGCTGTTGGCCTGGGGCGACACCGCCCCCGTGCTCACCCGCTGGGGTTACCCCGTCGGCGTCAGCCTGACCGATCGAACCATCAGCGAGGTGCGCCGTTTCCTCGCGGATTGGACCCGAAAACTCCAGGCCCGCTATCTCATGGTATCGCTGGGGCCGGAGTTCGATTTTCCTTCGGACAGCTCTTGCGCCCGGTTGCTGGAGAAGGCGGTGCTGCCCCACTGTCGGGAATTCAACCTGCCGATGGCCCTGATGATGGGGGTCAAACGTCAGGTCAACCCGCAACTCCGGCTGGCCGGAGATGGCGTGGGGTTGAGCAAGCTGGGGGCGCTCGAGCGATTGTGCGCCGAGTTTCCGGAGAACAAATTCCTCGTTACCGTCCTGGCGCGGGAGAACCAGCACGAGCTGTGCGTCATCGCCCGGAAGTTTCGCAATCTGCACCTCTTCGGCTGCTGGTGGTTCACGAATGTGCCGAGCGTGATGGAGGAAATGACCCGCTTGCGCCTGGAGTTGCTCGGCACAAGCTTCACGCCCCAGCATTCCGACGCGCGCGTGCTCGATCACCTGATTTACAAATGGGAACACTCGCGCCGTCTCATCGCACGCGTCCTGGTGGAAAAATACAGCGACCTGGCGCGGACCGGTTGGACCCTGACCGAGGCGGACATCCGGCGGGATGTCGCGACCTTGTTGGGCGGGGCGTTCGAACAGTTTTGCGCGTAGCGGGCCTCGGGCTACAACGTCTTGATCACGATGGTCGTGATGTCGTCAATTTGCGGGGTGTGGCTGGAGAAGGCCCGGGCGGCGGTGTAAAGGGCCTGCACGATCTCCTGGGCCGGTTGCGCGCGGCAGGACCGCACCACCTCCAACGTTCGGTCGAGGCCAAAGAGTGTCCCATCTGGCGCCGTCGTTTCCTCAATCCCGTCGGTCAGCAACAGGACCAGCTCGCCCGGCTGCAGAGTGATTTCGGGGGCCGGCAGATATCGGGTGTCAGGCCGCATACCCAGGGGGAGGCCGGTCCGTTTGAGAGTGGCTTTGATCGCGCTGCCGGCGTCGAGGACGTAACCGGCCGGATGACCGGCGCTGGCATAGACCAACCCTCGGGTCTTCGGATCAAGCCGGCCCAGGAACAGGGTAATGAATCGCTCGGTGCCGACATCCTCGGCGAGAATCCCATTGGCCCGCGTGAGGATTTCCCCGACGTCTTCGCGGCGGCCGGCCAGCACCCGCAGATAAGCGCGGGTCTCGGCCATGAGCAACGCCGGGCCCACGCCGTGCCCGGTGACGTCGCCGACGATGATGCCCAGGCGATCGTGGAGCATCGGCAGATAATCGAAATAATCGCCGCCAGTGGCTTCCGCGGGAAAAGAGGCTCCGGCGATGTCGAAGCCGGGGCACGCCGGGGCGCTTTTGGGGAAGAGGCGTTGCTGAATCTCGCGGGCCACCCGGAATTGCTCCTGGTTTTCGCTCAGTTCGCGCTCGGCGCGCTTGCGTTCGGTGATGTCCCGGATGAATCCCACGAAACGCCGCTCGCCCTGCAGGAACACGTCACTGAAACTGACTTCGATGGGGATTTCGGTGCCATCCTTGCGCAGGCCGGCCGTTTCGACCCCGCGCAGGTTGACTTTCGAGACGTCGGCATTGAGGTAACGATCGAAGCCGGCCAGGGGCGCGCTGCGCAATCGTTCCGGGAGCAGCACGCTCAGATTTTGCCCGATGATTTCTTCCGGCGCGAAGCCGAAGACGTCCTTGACGGCGGGATTGGCGAAGTGGATTTGGCCGCTGGTGTCCATGAGGATGACCGCGTCGGGGCAGGTTTCCCAAAGCAAACGATAGCGCAGTTCGCTTTCCAGCACGGCCTTCTTGGCTTCGCGTTGGCTGGCGCGATTGGCCGCCTCGCGCAGTTCGCGATCCACCGCCGGGGCCAGGCGATGGAGATTGCCCTTCATGAGGTAATCGTGGGCGCCGGCTTTCATGCAGGCCACCGCGATGTCCTCCCCGATGCCGCCGGAGACGATGATGAACGGCAGGTCGAGCCCGCTCTCTTTGAGCACCTCCAGGGCGGCGGGGGCGTTGAAGGAAGGCAGGTTGTAGTCGGCCAGGATGAGGTGCCATTCCTGGGTCTGGAGCGCCGCCCGCATGGTTTCGGCGCTCTCGACGCGTTCAAAGACGACCTCGTAGCCGCCTTTGCGCAGCAGGCTCACCATGATTTGAGCGTCGAACTCCGAATCTTCGACGATCAAGAGGCGAAGTGGTGCTTTCATACGGCCGCGTTCTACGTGGATCGTGCCTCTGCCCGCCATGAACTCCGAGAAATCACGAGCAAACCCTAATCGAAAATTCCTTGCTGGCCAGTGAATTTACTTCCGCAGTCAGTCCGTTTGCGGGCTGCCCTGAAACGAAAAAGGCTTGAGGAGACCCCTCAAGCCTGTGCGAAGGGTGGCTAAGCCTTAGGGAAGGGCGTGCAAGGTCGGGGCCGCGCCCAACGCGCAGCTGGGCGAAGTCCCGACGTCACCCAGGGTGTACGGGGCGATGGTCCCAGGGCATTCGGGCTTGACCCGAATGTAAGCCGCGGCGCCGAACAGGTCGGCATCTCCCGGAACGTCGGCCGTGTTCTTTTTGTTTTCCAACGCCCAACTGTGCTTGGCGCCGTCAATCTGTTTGAGATTGGCGATGCAGGCGTTCTTCTGGCTGAGGGTACGAGCCTTCACGAAGTTGGGAATGGCGATGGCGGCGAGGAGGCCGATGATGGCCACCACGATCATGATTTCCACCAACGTGAAGCCGGATCTACTAGGCTGACTTATCTTCATCTGTCGTAACTACCTTTCTGTTGCGGCGTGAACGTGAACAGAAGGCGGATTAGGATAATAGCAATGCATTGTTCACTGATTGCCTTCTGCTGACCGCGCACCCCAGGGAGCAGCGGATGTGCCAAGAAGGCCCCCGCTGGGCTCACTCACCGCCCAAACCGCTGCTCGTCCCGGCTTTATGCGGCCCCGCGCGCTCGTGTCGTTACGGGGGATGACCGACCACCACTGTTCCGCCTTGTGACAGAGGTGTTCTAGAATTTGACGTGCCAGAAAACCCGGGCTGAACTCACCACGAAAGTCGCCCGGCCGCTTCCACGGCCAGGCTCGCCCAAAAAGAATAAGGCTTGAGGATCACTCCTCAAGCCTGTGCGAAAAATGGAAGAGCCTTATTACGGGAGCGCGTGCAAGGTCGGCGCGGCGGCCAAAGCGCAACTCGGTGGAGTCGCGACGTTACCCAGAACGTAGGGGGAAATCGTCCCGGGGCACTCCGGCTTGACGCGGATATAGGCGGTGGGGCCGAACAGGTCCGCATCACCAGGCGTGGCGGAGTCGATTTGCTTGGTTTCCAAGGCCCACGTAGCCTTGGCGCCATCAATTTGCTTCAGATTGGCGATGCAGGCGTTCTTCTGGCTGGCGGTGCGGGCCTTCACGAAGTTCGGAATGGCGATGGCGGCGAGGAGGCCGATGATGGCCACCACGATCATAATTTCCACCAGCGTAAAGCCGGAGTTGCGAAGGTTTTTGGTCTTCATAATTCGATTCTATCTTTCTCTAGCGGTGTGAACTTAATACACTAGGCGGGTTGATTTATGAGTGCTGCGCTTCGTTCACAGATTGCCTCGTGTTAGCCGCGAGTCCTGTTTAGCAGTGGATGTGCCAAAGGCTCTGCGGCGCATCGCAGAGCCGGTGCACAGCCCGACTTTCCTGGAGCATCCGGCCTTGGCCCGAGCGCGATCGTTGTCAGACGGCAATTTGTGGAAGCGCTCCACCTGGGGCCACACCGCACGTGAAATGGGACGAATAACCGGTGACCGGCGGGACTGTCAATTTGTTAGGATGACCTGTCCTCTTTCGGGATGTTGGTGTCTGTAGTTGCGCCTTCGGGCGGAGTCCGATGCCCGAACCGGCTAAAGCCGGGACTACAAACCCGCTCAGTTGGGCAGAACGTGCTCCGGAACGGTGCAGGTTGGTTTTTCACCCACCGCCCTGAGGTCATAAGTGCCACCGCTGGGGCATTCGGGTTTTTTTGAGATGTTCTTATCCGGACCAAAAATATCGGCGTCGGATGGAACATCAGCGTCGTTCTTCTTGTTTTCCAGCGCCCAGACGGCTTTGGCCCCTTCCATGGCCTTGAGATTGGCGATGCAAGCGGTTTTGGCGGAAGTTTTGCGGGCCTTGAGCAGGTTCGGGATCGCCACAGCGGCAAGGACACCGATGATGGCCACGACGATCATGATCTCGATCAGCGTGAAACCAGTCTTGCCTGAGGATCTGACTTGCATATCTGCTTTTGCCTTTCGCTTGCCGACGCCAAATCGGCCTCTTCTGTTGAATAAGAGCCGAGATTAGGGCTCGTTCGGCACGAAGACAATTTTAAAAACGTTGCCTTTCGCCGGAACAGGAAATTAAACACGGCCGCGGGATAAAGTTTCGGTTGCCTCGCTGATTGCGACGATGAACCGTGGCCTCCTTGGGCGGGCGCCACGCGGCAGACGCGCGACGCCGGACAACAAAAAAGGCTTGAGCAAAATGCCTCAAGCCTGTGCGGAAAACGGAAAAACCTTGTTACGGAAGCACGTGCAAGGTCGGCGCGGCAGCCAAGGCGCAACTGGGCGGAGTCGCGACGTTACCCAGAACATAAGGGGAAATTGTCCCGGGGCATCCTGGTTTGACGCGGATGTAGGCGGTGGGGCCGAACAGGTCCGCATCCCCAGGCGTGGCGGAGTCGATTTGCTTGGTTTCCAGGGCCCAGGTTGCCTTGGCGCCATCAATTTGCTTCAGGTTGGCGATGCAGGCGTTCTTCTGGCTGGCGGTGCGGGCTTTCACGAAGTTCGGAATGGCGATGGCGGCGAGGAGGCCGATGATGGCCACCACGATCATGATTTCCACCAGGGTGAAGCCGGATTTACGGGTTGTGCTGACTTTCATTTTTGCTTACCTTTCTTAACCGCGGCGTGAACGAAGGTGAGGAGCGGTTATTATTAGTTCTGCACGACGTTCACTGACTGCCCTTCACCGACCGCGATACGCTCCTTAGCAACGGATGTGCCAGCGGACTCGCGTCCGGCTATCTGCGTCACTATGCTCTCGCCAACCCGCCACCTTCCCGCAATTGAGGCTGATTCTGTGCCAGGTGCATCGCCTCGCTCCGGAATCGGGCTTTCTCGAGGACGACGACGCCCCTGGAACGCGCCGCGAAGCTGTCCTGAATCGGAACAGCCGTGTCTCATTTCCATTAGACACATTGTCACGCGGACCTCTTGTCGAAAGGGCCATCGGCCCGTTAAGGTGACGGCAGATGAGCATGAATGAGCACTCCAGGATCTATGTGGCCGGCCATCGCGGACTGGTCGGCAGTTCCATCTGGCGCGAGTTGCAACGGCAGGGCTTCAAACAGTTGATTGGCCTGGGCCGCGAAAAGCTCAACTTGCTTGAGGCCACCGCGGTGGACTCTTTCTACGCCCAACAGAAGCCCGAATTCGTCTTTGTGGCGGCCGCAAAAGTCGGAGGCATCCTGGCCAACCACCAGCAGCCGGCGGCCTTCCTTCACGAGAACCTGCAGATCCAGAACAACCTGATCCATGGCGCCTGGCGGGCCGGCGTCAGGAAATTGCTCTTCCTCGGCAGTTCCTGCATTTACCCGAAACTCGCCCCCCAACCGCTGCAGGAGCATTACCTGCTCTCCGGACCACTGGAGCCGACCAACGAATGGTATGCGGTCGCAAAGATCGCCGGCATCAAACTGGGCCAGGCCTACCGCCGGCAGTATGGCTGCGACTTCATCAGCGCCATGCCGACCAACCTCTACGGGCCGAATGACAATTACGACCTCCAGACCTCCCATGTCCTGCCGGCGCTCATCCGCAAATTTCATGAGGCCAAAGTGGCCGGCGCCAGCCACGTCACTTGCTGGGGCACCGGCTTGCCCCGGCGCGAATTCCTTTACGCTGACGACCTGGCCCGCGCCTGTGTCTTCCTCATGCAGGAATACGCCGAGGAGCAGTTCATCAATGTGGGTTTCGGGAACGACGTCACGATCCAGGAATTGGCGGAATTAATCCGCCGAACGGTTGGCTTCGAAGGCAAAATCGTGTGGGACACCACCAAACCCGACGGCACCCCGCGCAAACTGCTGGATAGCTCGCGCCTCTTCGCCCTGGGTTGGAAACCGCAAGTGGACTTGCCGACCGGTCTCGGTCTGGCCTATCAGGATTTTCTCTCGCGCGGGCCGTGATGCCCCGGGCGCCCCCACGCTCCCCTCGCTCATTGCTCATTGCTCATTGCACATTGCTCATTGCACATTGCTCATTGCGCATTGTCACTTTGACGGAATCGCAAGGGTCGGAATGAGCAATGAGCAATGAGCAATGAGCAATGAACAATGTGCAATGCCTCCCTTCCCAACCAGGGCGTGGCCTTAGCCGACCATTTTGCTGCGTCCCTCCCGATGCTCCTTGAGCCGCCGGATGTCCGCGTCGACCATCAACTTGACCAGGTCCACAAATTTGGTTTTTGGTTCCCAGCCGAGCTTCTTTTTGGCCTTGGAGTAATCGCCGATCAGCAGATCCACTTCGGCCGGCCGGAAGTATTTCGGATCGATTTCGACGAACTTCTGCCAGTCGAGGCCGGCATGTCCGAAGGCGACTTCCAGAAATTCGCGCACGCTGTGAGTTTCGTGGGTGGCGATCACGTAATCATCGGGTTCATCCTGCTGGAGCACGCGCCACATCGCTTCCACATACTCCTTGGCGTAACCCCAGTCCCGCTTGGCGTCGAGGTTCCCGAGAAAGAGTTTGTCCTCCAAGCCGCAGAGAATATGGGCGATCGCCCGGGTGATTTTCCGGGTGACGAAGGTTTCACCGCGGCGCGGCGATTCGTGATTGAAGAGAATGCCGTTGCTGGCGTGCAGTCCGTAGGATTCGCGGTAGTTCACCGTCACCCAGTAGGCGTATAGCTTGGCGCAAGCATAGGGGCTGCGCGGATAAAACGGGGTCCGCTCAGTCTGCGGCACTTCCTGCACTTTGCCGAACATCTCGCTGGACGAGGCCTGATAAAAGCGTGGCTTAATCCCTGCCTCGCGAATGGCCTCCAGCAGGCGCACCGCGCCCGTGGCCGTGATGTCGGTGGTGTATTCGGGGCAGTCGAAACTCACCTTAACATGGCTTTGCGCGGCCAGGTTGTAGATCTCCTCCGGCCCGATCGTGGCGAGCAGACGCGCCAGAGCGCTGGCATCGCTCAGGTCGCCGTAGTGCAATTTCAGCCGGGCCCCGCTGTGGTGGGGATCGGCGTAAATGTGGTCGAGTCGCCCGGTGTTGAATGTGCTGGCCCGGCGAATGATGCCGTGAACTTCGTAGCCCTTGGACAGAAGCAGTTCCGCCAGGTAGGAGCCGTCTTGTCCGGTAATCCCCGTGATGAGCGCGCGCTTTGCCATAAACTGGTCCGGGCAGAATCCTGAACTTGCGCCTCCGAGGCAAGCCAAACTCAGCCGTTCGTAGTCCCGGCTTTAGCCGGAACTAGTCATGGGACATTGGACATTGGTCATTGAGCATTGGGCAAAGCCAGCACTACGATCTAAGGCGCTCTCCAAGGCCCTCCGCGTCCGCTTCAAAACCCCTGGGCCTGGCCCTCCGCGCGCGGGTCAGCCACGCCGGTGAAGATCGACTTCCTGGAGTCGGCCGATACGGCCTGGGTCACACCGAAGGCATCCACGAGCTTGATCGCGTGGCCGCGCCTGGCCAATTCGCGCCGCACCTCTTCACGAAAGCCCCGTTCGATCGTCAATTGGTCCGGCTGCCACTGCTGATGGAAGCGCGGCTGGGCCAACGCTTGTTCCAGCGGCATGCCGAAGTCGATCACGTAGAGCAGGGTCAGCAGCGTCTGGCTGATAATGGTCGGGCCGCCGGCGGCGCCGACGGCGAGGATCGGCTTGCCGCCGCGCAGCACGATCGTGGGACTCATGCTCGAGAGCGGGCGCTTGCCGGGCGCCACGGAGTTGGCCTCGGCGCCGACCAGGCCAAACGCGTTCGCCACTCCCGGCTGAATGGAGAAATCGTCCATCTGATTGTTGAGCACCACCCCGGTGCCCGGGATGACGACTTTCGACCCGAAGGACGTGTTGATCGTGGCGGTCCCGGCGACCCAGTTGCCTGCGGCGTCGGCCGTGGAAAAGTGGGTTGTGTGTTTGTTGAAGAGATCTTCCTCCGCCCGCTCCGGAGTATCGTGGTGGGGCACGGGCGTCGCGCGCTTGAGGTTGATCTTCCGCGCGAGCCTGGCGGCGTAGGCCGGCGACACCAGCCCACGCGGCACGGCAGCAAAGTCGGCATCACCCAGCCAATAGGCGCGGTCCGCGAAAGCCAGCTTCATGGCTTCGGTGACCAGGTGAACGAAGTCGGCCGACTGGACGCCGAGTTTCTTGAGGTCAAAGTGCTCGAGGATGTTCAGGATCTGCGCGACGTGCACGCCGCCGGAACTGGGCGGCGGAAAGCCGATGATTTCACAATCACGATAGCTCGTGCGTAATGGTTCTCGAAGTTTGATCTGGTAGGCCTTGAAGTCTTGCGCCGTCATCAATCCGCCGTTGGCTGTCATCCACCGGTCCGCCGCCTCGGCCAATGGGCCGGCATAGAACCAGCCGCTCCCCTGCTCTGCGATCGCCCGGTAGCTTTTCGCCAGGTCGGGCTGCCGGAAGAGATCCCCTTCGTGGAACACC
>WNGF01007899.1_pt1 | contig 12674 bp, 16 predicted proteins | sample 5400641 | NCBI WGS metagenome assembly WNGF01 (sample SAMN13153371, study PRJNA577476) | soil metagenome | isolation source: 80 cm soil or saprolite under grassland replicate 2 | place: USA:California | collected 2016-06-15
ACGTTCAGCGTCAGTGCGACGGGGAGCACCCTGGGGTACGCCTGGTATTTCAATGGCAATCCAATCCCGGGGGCAACGTCGGACACGCTGACGATATTCAATGCCGGCGTTGCGCAGGTAGGAAGCTATTCGGTGCGGGGGACTGACTTCGGGTCTGGCCGTTCTGTGGACAGCCGGCGGGCCGTGCTCGAAATCAGCGGTGATCCAAGTGCGGGTGTAACATTCCAGGATAAACTTGAATTCGGCACGTCAGCAGCCGCGTCGGCGACCTTTATCCGTTCGGATGGCCGGCCCATACAGAAAGCCGGCCCCGAAGATGTCCCATTCTATTCAGTCAGCGCCGGCACAATCGGATACCATCTCGGAAACAACGTGTTTGGAACCACTGATTTGCAGGAGACCAATCACTGCAACTTGATCGGCCGTGGCACCATGTATTTGCGGTTCGAGACGACCTAGGCCGGCACCCTCGTGATCGACACGGCTGGAAGCCTGATCGACAACCTGGTCGCCGTGTATCGCGACGTGACTTCTTACGACGCTTTGCGCACGAACTTGCTGGGTTGCGCCACCAATAACGTTCATGTCCTTGTTACGAGTTCGGTCGGCATCCCCAATCGGGTCCAGATTCCCGGCTTGAACGCGGGCCAACGATTCCTGGTCGTCGCCGATGGCAACGAGGGCGAGTCGGGCGTCCTACAAGTCAACTGGCTTATGGGAAATCCGCCTGAACCGACGTCGATCCCTCCACCACCGGTTGCCCGAGTGAACGAAGGTGAGGCGACCTCGCTGCTTGCGGGTGACCATGCCATTACCGATGCACTACCCGCGCCCAGTTATCAGTGGTATCGTGATGGGATTCTTGTTCCGGACGCCACGAATCCGTGGTTGGATCTGACCGATCTGCACTCACGCGATGCTGGTCTGTATTACGTGGTAATCACAACTCCCTTCGGCATCGTGACGAATTATGTGGCAACAGTGGAAGTGAGAATTCCGTTCACTCTCGTCGGATTGCCAGACCGCCTAACCGGAGGCATTTTTGACCTCCAGGTATCTGGAACTCCAGGTGAGCCTTTCGCCCTGCAATCCACACCTGATCTGTTCAGGTGGACAGACGTTGTTGTTGGAGCTCTGCCCGGTTACACTGTCATGTTCAGTGATACCAACGCCGGGGCCAGCTCTGTCCGGTTCTATCGAATCACCGCGGCTCCGCCGCCGTAGCGGCACGATGACCGGACCCAATGGTTAAATTATCCTGTGCACGCCTGGCTTGTGGGTTCCGCATCGGTAGCGTGAGCTGCGGAAAAGTCCTACCGCAAGCGGAGCTTACCGCATTGGTTCGGCTGCAGCCTTGCGAGGCTCAAAGCGCCGTACTCAGTTCATTTCCAGGTGCCCATCGGTCGCGATACTTGCGGCCCGTTTGGGCCAAAGGGCTCAAAGAGCGCCTGCCACTCTGCGGGCACGACCTGAGCCAACGATGCCGCGTAGCATTCCAGTTCGTTTTCCCACTTTTTCAAGTAGTCATTGTAGAGGTCTGCATCCTGCGTTTCCGCCCGCTGCTGTTCTAATTCATTGAGGCCCTTCCGAACCTCAACGAGGGCCTGCAATGCGTAAAGCCTGGCGATCCGGATTTGAGGCATAATCTCGTCATTCAATGGGTCGCTGGGCATGTGCTTCCAGACGGCCACAGCCTCTCCCCACTGGCCGAGCGTCAAGTGGTAATACTCAAGCGCTTCCCTGAGCTCGACGGACCGAGCGTTGCCCAAATGGGCGACCAACCGCTCGATCCTGAGTGCGGCCTGACCAGCTTCGTCGTACCTGTTGAGGGCGAGGAAAACCCTCATGGCCTGATCGAGTTCAGCCGGTGTTTGGGGATACGGTGGCAGGAATTGCGCGGCTTTCTGGAAGTTCCCAAGACAGCAGTACAGTGTCGCCATGCTCCCGCGTACGAAGATTTTCTTATTCTCGGGAATATCATCGTACGCCCGTTCGACGAGGGCCACCCAGACGCCATCCAATTGACCAACGTCCGAGAGTGCTCCAACGGCTGCGCTGAACTCGAAGGGTGCCAACGGCCTCTTGGAAAGAACCGTTCTTGCGTGCGCAAATAACCTGTCCAGATCGTGACTGCGACCCATTCTGCCAAGGCGTGAAACGGCCCGGATCACCTCATGATTACGTTCGATCTGCGAGTCTGACGACTTTGGATGCGGTGATGTTTCCGCGCCGGGAGCAGGGGCGCGATCTTCCCCGTCGTGGATACTACCATCTGCGGTGCATCGGTTGGGAGCTGGACGATCATGCGATTCATTCATAGCATCGTCGATCCTATCAGGGCCGGTGGGACAATATCTGTCCAAGGCCTCAATTAGATTGTGAGTGGCAGGTGATAATGCGATCTGGATGTGATCATTCACCAGTGCGAACAGGATACGTAAAGATTCCCGAATCGGCGACTGCGGCCAGGGGCCTAACCGTGTCGCCAAGTGCCCGTCAGCGGCACGGAAGTGTCGGCAGCAACAATTCAACGAATCCACTTGCATGTGGGGCGCTGCCCACGGCTTCAGACGCGGTGGCCCATCGGACTGAGGTCGATGGTAAGGAGCAGAATGAGCAGAATCACTGGACGTCGCGCAAGAAGTCGCACTTGGGGTTGAACATTTGCACAGACCGATTGATGATTTCAGCGCGCCTGAGTTCTGCTGCCACAGAAAGGTCCAGGACAGCCCGGCAAGTCCGGGTGACGCTGTTCCATCGCGGCGAACGATCCCATTGCACCTTTTCGCCATTGGCCGTCCGAACCGTTTTACGGAGAAGGCCATAGTTCTTGTAGATGCCCAAATCGACCGGGAGAGCAAAACGGGCAGAATATTTTGGGCTACCGATAAATACTCGCACGTGGGTTCGGCTCTCGACACGCCGGCCGCGCATGTGCTCATTGTGCACCACGCGTCGCTGCACTGAGTTTGGCAGGCGGGTAATCATCTGTCCGCTTTCCAAAATGAAATCAACTCTTAGCGCGCCAATCAAATACCAACCTTTCTCGGTGCTTGCCCAAACATCGGCTTGCTCATCCGTCACCTGCCACAGAAGGGCCCAGAAAAGAAGAATGTCACTCGGTTCGACTGAGAGCAACGCCCGGGCGCGCGGATTGGCGCACGCGTCACCGTAGGTCAGGTGGTCCCAGTCTGGGTCGATATGCGTTCGCATTTGGTCCGGATCACGCACAAATCGCCTTGCTTCAGGTGCGTAGCGGCGCCTGCAAGCCTCGTCTGGAAATGAAACGTACACGAATCTTCCATTCGCGAATCGAGGACTTCTCGCCTGACTTTCATGGGAGACGTTGGCTCCGACATTCACCAGGTAAATTTTCGCCATACGCAAACCTACCTCCTCAGGTCTCTTGCAAGAGTTCCTCCAGGTTTTCCTCCGTAATGCTGTGCCCAAACCGGCTTTGTTTGATCGTCCGCTTGGTCATGAACACGGGCGTTTTCCAAACGATGAAACGTTCAGAAACCAGGATAAGATGCTTACCGTTGATGTCCCGTTCCCACTGCGAACCTGCATGAACATGCGCGGCATGTCTGGGCCGCCCAACCCGCCTATGTTCATCGGCGTGACAATCGCCAAATCGCCAGCCAATGCCGCTGCGCCGTTTCAGCCGGGTCAGACGTGAACGCATCAATTTCCGGTTTCTTGTTTGGACCAGAAAGCGGGCATATTCATCCATCGTCTGAAAATCCCGGGAAACCTCCGCGACGCTGACCAGGGCCTGCATTTCTGAATCCCGCCCTTTGTGGGCTAACGTGAATACATACGTGGGTGCACCATAATCTTTCACCTCGCTACGGAACGGGCCGCCGCTTCGCATGTCGTGTTTGCAGCACGCCAGGGACCATAATCCGCCAATGTAGTTGGGGCTGCACCCACTTTGTCGGAATTCGCCTGCTGATGAATGCCATTCAATCGAGCTCGCAACGTATACTTTGCCGTCCCACGCGGAGGTTTTCACAGTCTTTGCGAGCCAATCCTTCAACTGTTTTAGTGTCCGAGGGCTGTTGCGGCTGGCACATGGAGCCAGCGAGTAGTAATCAGGAAGTTTCGAAGATGGAGTTGCTGAGCATTGCGTGTTCATAGAATGCTGAGTTTATCGAGAAAGTTACATGGCCACGTTGCCAGAATAGCTAATATATATAAGGGGAATTGAATGCCAAGTCCAAGGGAATCCACAGCTTACCCGAGTTTGGTTTCCAACTCCTTGAGAGCCTCCTCGAAAATCTTCGTGAGGCGGTGTTTGATCAAATAAACTTGATCCACTTTCAGATTCAGCGTCTCCGCGACCTTGGCGGGCGGGATTTGCTTGATGGCCTGGAGGAAGAAAATCTGGTAGTGTTTCCCGCTGGATTGCTGTTTCACTTTCTCCAAGGTGGCGTCCACGATGTGCTTTTCCCATTCATCATTCCAAATGACCTCAAGCGCGTTGCCGGCGGGGTCGGGCACCCGCTCCTCGATAGGCGTTGAAGTCGTATCGCCGTGCGCGATCACGAGCAGACATATTTCGGAGCATACGAGGTTTCATGACGACCAAGTTTCCAGATTTGGAGTGGACACTGACCGCGCGATCAGAGTTAGATTGGTTCCGATGACGATGGCTAAATCGCTTCAGCGAATCGCCGCCCGCGTTGGGGTTGGGTTCCTCGACGGCTGCGGTATTCTACAGTCGGGCGTCGGCGCTCGCTGAGCTCAAGTTCGGCGGCGAGTTTATGGAGATCAGAATCGACGATCTGAGAGGGCCTGAGATTGCCGCTCTGCTCACGGAGCACCTCGAGTGCATGGCTCAGGTTTCTCCGCCCGAGAGCCGTCATGCGCTGGATTTGGAGCAGCTTCGCCAGCCGGGTATCACGTTCTGGACTGTGTGGGATGACCGGCAACTAGCCGGGTGTGGCGCTCTGAAGGAAATCGATCTGAGCCATGGCGAGGTCAAGTCCATGCGTACAGCAAAGACGCATCGGAGGCAGGGAGTTGCCAGTACGCTTTTGCAGCACATCATTGCAGAAGCCAAGCGGCGGGGATACCGTCGTTTGAGCCTTGAAACCGGCTCGGTGCCATATTTCGAGCCAGCTCGGAGTCTATATCGCAAAGCGGGTTTCGAAGCATGCGAGGCGTTTGTCGGTTACAGGCCTGATCCCAACAGCAACTTCTTTACCCGGGAGATCTGAGTCATGTCTGATCGCTTGTCTATGCAGATAATCCACCTTAACACGGTTGCCGAGCGGGAGATAAGGTCCCCAAAGGGCAAGTACCATGCTTTCACGAAGGACGTATCGGTCGCCTTGGGACGCGAACCACAATCTCTGGATATGCGAAAGAGACATCCCTTTGATTTGGCAATGGTCCGAATCCCTCCTGGCGCGGCACAATGCCCTTACCATGCGCATTCGGCACAGTGGGAACTCTACGTGGTCCTCGCCGGGGCCGGACGCGTGCGCCACCAAGGAGGCACCAGCGACGTAACTGCCGGCGACACGTTTCTTTTTGGTCCGGGTGAAGCCCATCAGATCAGCAATGACGGTTCAAGCGACCTCATCTATTACGTAATCGCGGACAATCCATTCGGCACGTCGTGCTACTACCCCGACAGCAAGAAATGGATGGTCGGTCAGCCTTCACCACGGCTCATCCTCAAGGGCGAGGAGGTCCATTATTATGAAGGCGAGGAATAATCTGCCCAACCCACGGCGTGGAACGAACCGGAGGGAGCAATTGCGCCCGGGTTGCATTGGCGCGCCAGCGGCGGCTGACTGCCTTCGCTCACGCTGAATGTTGACCCTCCACCGTTGCAATGCGGGACACTCCAAAAAAACCACCGGGCTTTCTGCTCACAGCATTCGTGATCCTTGCATTGGCGGCCGGCCACGTTGGCGCTCAAGACGCGGCCAAGGAGAATCGCGCAGTAACAATTGAGTACATCGCCCACGCCTGTTTCCGCGTAACCTCGCCTTCGGGTAAGCAGGTTCTCATCGATCCATACGCAAGCCGCGTTTGGTTAGGATACGATTTCCCCTCGAACGTCCGTGCGGACGCTGTCTTGATCTCCCACCCGCATTACGACCACGATGGTGGTGAAGCGATGGGGCGACCTGTTCCTTGGGATGCGAATACTCCTGTGCTGCGCCAGCCGGACACCAATCAGATTGGCGACATCGCTGTCGTCGGATTCGCCGGGAAACACGCGGACCCGTGGGGGAAGGAATTCGGCCAAAGCAACACTATCTGGTTGGTCAAGGTCGCTGGCCTGCGTATCGTGCATCTCGGCGATAATGCTCCGCCCAGGGAGGATACGATTCAATCGGTTGGCCGCGTGGATGTGCTCATGATGCCAATCGATTCACAATTTCACATCCTCCAGGCGGACCAGATCGCGGCCATACGTAACAGGATTTCCCCACCGATCCTGATTCCCATGCACTACCGGCACGACGACCTCGAAACGAATCCAAACCGGCCTGAACAGCTTGGGGGTATCGACGACTGGGCAAAAGGGGAGGCTAACGTGCGATACCTGACTGCGAACAAACAGGACTTTTCGTTCACCAGCCTCCCCAAGGAACCTGAAGTGCTGATCTTCAAACATTCGCCCATGGTAAAACTTCCGCCGAAAACAATTGAGAATGAGGCCCCGGGTCAGGTGGTGGGTGACGCTCTGGACCTGATTGGACCTGCAGTTGCATTTCGCAACACTCACCAGCGGTGGCCCAAAAATTACATCGAGCTTTCTCCATTAGTTGAGCAGTCCGTTGGGAAGGCGCAGGCCAGGCGGTATGACCGGGTTGACCTCACCGAACTGCCTGACGGCAGCCTTGAGATCTACTCCGTGGCTCACGGCCAGACCAATCGCATCACCCTGCCGTTCAAAGAACAGAAATGATTTGTCTAACAATCGTGCTGCCACCCGTCATGAACAAACCAAACCCGTCGCTTAACCGTTCCATCTATCATTCATACCGCAGCGCCTTTGTGGGATCGACACGCGACGCTCGGAGAGCGGGTAGCCAGCTGGCAAACACTGCGACAGCGATAAGGCCGATAGAATTTCGCCATCGTCTCATTGATCACCGCGACGCGGGGCGCAGTAGCGCTATCACGCTCCTTGATGTCACGGCCGAGCAGCAGTGGGATGCCGAGATTCGAGAAGTAGCCGGGGCCGACCTGGTCGAACCGCGACCGGGCGTCCTCCTCGGAGCGGGGCGTGAATCCTTCCACTTCAAGCCTGGTCGTCGACTCGGGGCCAAAGAAAAGTCCGTTCTCCGCCGGCAGGCTGGCCAGAAATGCTGGCCTAAGGCGGGAAGCACGTGCGTTCCGAACATCTCCGCGAACACGCCGTTGTGGTCGCGAAGGCGTTCATAACGCGGATAGGAGAAATGGCCGGGCACAACCAGCAGTTCCTCCGGATTGCGCGCCGGTAACAGGCGCAACATCAAAGGAATGTCCTTAAAGAGGGTCTTTCAAGTTTCCGTAGACCAAGATGTGGGAAATGGGGCATTTTTTGAGATTTTCCTGTAGTTCGCGCTCACGTCGCGTTGGGCTCTTGGAGCGGTTTGCAATTCAAATCCAGCAGTGCTTGGCGCGGTGCAGCGAACAGCCGTCGGCGACCTGAACACCAGCCATCATTCAGCATTCCGCACCCCAAAAAAATCTGTCCGGTTTTGATTTTGGCGGGTTTAATTAAACATAGAATGACGGATGACGCGCAATTACTCCGCCGCTACGCCGAAGAAGGTTCCGAGACAGCCTTTGGCGAAGTGGTGAAGCGTTATATCAACCTGGTCTATTCAGCCGCCGTGCGCCAGGTACACGACACTCAACAGGCGGAAGATATAGTCCAAATGGTCTTCACCGCATTAGCGCGCAAGGCCCGTGGCCTTCCAAAGGAGGTACTTCTTAGCGGCTGGCTCTATCGGCACACCTGCTTCGCCGCCGCGAAGGCAGCACGAACCGAACGTCGCCGTCAGGCGCGAGAAAGGCAGGCTGTCGCAATGAATGTGCTGAACGACGATACCGGACCGGATTGGGAGCATCTCGCTCCAATCCTCGATGAGGCCATGAACCGTTTGGCAGCACCTGAGCGCAACGCCATCGTGCTGCGCTACTTCGAGAGACGGGATCTCCATAGTGTCGGCGCTGCGCTTGGCGTCAGCGAAGAAGCAGCTCGAAAGCGGGTAACCAGGGCGCTGGGAAAGCTGAGGACGTTGTTCACGCGTCGCGGCCTGACCTTCTCCACCACGAGTCTGGCGACCCTGCTGGCCGGACAGGCTGTCGTCGCGGCGCCCACAGGATTGACTGTCAGCGTAACCAGCGCCGCGCTCGCGAGTGCAGCGAATAGCACTGGAATGACTTTCACACTCCTCAAAATCATGACTATGACTAAACTCAAAGCCGGAATTGTCGGCGCCATTGTCATGGCTTGTGTGGCGACGCCTTTGGCGATTCAACATCAAGCCCGGATCAACCTGCGCGAAAAAAGCGAACACTCGCAGCAACTGAACGATCAAGTGGCTCATCTGAGGGCAAAGAACGAGCGACTTTCAAATCTGGTTGCCCAGGCAAACAGTTCTCAGTCGCTCTCAAAGGATCAACTGAGTGAACTACTGAGACTGCGCGCCGAGGTGAGTCGCCTGCGCGGTGATTCACAAGAATTGGCTCGCTTGAAAGCCGCCAAAGAGGGGACTGATGAGGGTAGCCAACTCTTTCGGGTCAGATTATTTCCCCCGGGGGACATGGCCGGCAAGGAGTTGGCACGCATGCGGGCGAGACTCAATCTTACGTCTGAACAAGTGCAGGCTCTTCGTGAGTTGCTGCTAAAAAAGGCGGAAGCCAGCTATGCGGGAACTCAGGTTCCTTCCGAAGAACGTGCGGCCGAGCTGAGCCAGTCCGCCGCCAGGGCTGAAGAACAAATTCAGTCGCTCCTTACACCCGAGCAGCAAGTCGCCTACGCTGAACTGCAACGCGACGACCGGGCGGTTCAGGCGCGCGTATCGGCGAACTTCGACCTGCTGCAGATCCAAAATCTGCTTGGGCTGACACAGGAACAACAAGGCTTAGTAGCCGCTGCGCTGTACGAACAGCAATTGAGACAATTGTCAGGCGATCTTTTAACGGGTTCAGACGCTGAGTCCGAGAGGACCGTGGACCCCACTAAGGTTATGCAAAGGCGATTGGAGCAGAAGCTCAAAGCCTTGGAACCGCTTCTCACGCCGTCGCAGCTAGAAGCCTACAGCCAAGACCTGAAGAGTCAACTCACCGCAGCTCAGTTGAGGTAAGAGACTTCATTGGCCGCTGTCGTGCTCAGTCTGATGAACTCTCGACGTCGGCTGGCCGCCAAAAAAATCGTGCGAGCTGTCCCGATATGCATGTGAAGCTGGCGGCTCTGAAATGCGCTTTGTGGCGACGCGGGAAAACCGAAGGGCCGCCATAATTCAGCGCCAGGTGGATACTGGAACTGTGGCGGCATCACGCCGATGACAATGAAGTTCTGGCTGTGAAGCGTGACAGATTTAGTGACGATTGACGGATCGACAAAATCCGCCGGGGTGAGGCCCTGCTCCTCATCGTTGTCGACCCATCCCCCGAGCCATGCCAGCCGCTGGGCTTCGGCGAACGGCAATGGGCGCAACAGCACGGCGTTGGCGACGCTGAAGATGGCCGTATTTGGCCCCGATGCCGAGCGCGAGTGTGAGCACGGCCACGGCGGTGAAGCCGGGACTCTTCAGCAGTTGGCGAAAAGCGAATTTCAAATCATTCATGGTTCGTTAAAAGCGTTAAAAGGTTGAAACGTTACATCGGCAGACGGGGCGAAAGAGCTTTGGCAAGTCGGTTTCACGTTTTAACGATTCAACGGTTCAACGATGGAACGGGCATTATTCATGACGCAGAGCATCCATTGGATCGACTTTGGTCGCGCGGCGCGCCGGAAGATAACATGCCGGCAATGCAACAGCGGCGAAGAGAATCACCACTCCAAGCAGTGTCACAGGATCGGTTGGCTGCACTTCGAAAAGGAATGTCCTTAAAGCTCGTGCAAGGATTATGGCGAGACCAGCGCGCAGAAGCAATCCGACGGCGATCAGGCGAAATCCCTCGCGGAGGACCAAGGCCAAGATATCTCGTCGTTGAGCTCCGAGTGCGTTCCGAATGGCGATCTCCCGTTTGCGGGAGCTGACCGAGAGCGAAAGCACGGGATTCACCTTCGGAAAGTATCGTTTGGCCATTGCTTCATTCACCACCGCCACCGAAGGCATCACGGCCCGGTTTGTCTCGGTGGAGTGGCTGGCAGGAAAATTCCTCCCGGACAGCACGTGCTGCCCCATCAATTCAAAATATTCCGGAGTAACGGAGCGTAAGGGAATCCAGAGCGCGTCATTGAATTTACCGGAATCGGACTCTCCTCCGATTTTCACTGTAGTCATCCATTTGTTTCCGGTCAGCGGCACGCGCCATCCGGGGTGATCCCTGAGGTGATCGTCGCGATCAAGCGGCTGGCCTCAATGCGCCCTGGCGACCCCGACCCGGCGGCGATGGCGGAGTACCTTGCTACCCTGCTGCGGGAGAGCAAGCGATGGCACCTGACGCAAGAGCAACAAGCACAGCTCGCGGATGCGCTGCCGGCCAAGAAGGGACGAAATCCTCAGTGACAGGGAAAGCCCGCGAGGGCCTACCGATCAACAGTCCTTTTCTTGTTAGGCAGTGTTCGCCCCACATCACAGACATATAAAAATGCGACGACCAGCGGTGTCGGTTTTATTCCTGTTTCTGTCCTACAAGATCAGCCAGGCGCCTGACTTCTGCCTGTCCGATTTCAGCAGGAGCGGGTACCATTCATTGAGTGAACGCTTTGACCGATCAGCAACTATTGCGCGATTACACTGAGCGCCGATCCGAGGAGGCATTTGCCAAACTCGTGCAACGCCATGTTGACCACGTGTATTCCGCCGCGTTGCGGATGGTTCACGACGCCCACCTTGCCGAGGATGTCACGCAGAGCGTGTTTGTGGCCTTGGCTCAGAATGCCAGGCGACTCGCGGACCACCCCGTGTGTTGTCCGGCTGGCTGCATCGCACGGCACTAAACCTTGCCGTCAAAACCATCCGCTCGGATGCCCGCCGACGCGCCCACGAACAGGAGGCCGCCGCCATGAATGGACTACTCGCCACCGAACCCGACGCAGTCTGGGAACAAATCGCGCCGCATCTGGACGCTGCGCTCGGCGAATTGAGCCAAGCGGACCACGATGCCCTGACCCTGCGATATTTCGAACGCAAGTCGGCCCGCGAGATGGCAACAGTTCTCGGCACAAGCGATGAAGCGGCGCAGAAGCGCGTCAGCCGGGCCGTCGAGCGGTTGCGAGAGTTTCTTGCCAACCGAGGTGTTGTGGTGGGTGGGACTAGTCTTGCTGCGCTGCTGTCAGCCAATGCCGTCCAGTCTGCCCCATTGGGCTTGAGCGCGAGCATTGCCGTGAGCGCCACGCTCACCGGGGCCGTCCTCCACCAAGCCACTACTATTGGCATAACCAACGCCCTAACTATGACCACCCTACAGAAAATCGTAATCACTGCTTCGGTCGCCGTCGCCGTCGGTACGGGCATTTATGGATCACGCCAGATTTCCTTGCTGCGAACCCAAGTGGAAACCTTGCGTCGACAGCAAGAGCCGTTCGCCCGGCAAGCAGAGGAATTGCTGCGACAGCGCGACGAAGCCATAAAACGGTTGGCGGCAGTGGATCAGGAGAACGAGCGGTTACGCCGCGAGACAGCGGATATTTCCCGGTTGCGCGGCGAGGTGACCGCGCTGCGCCAAACGGCACGCGAAGGGGCGATAGCCGAATCCACCGCACTGGCCTGGGCGGCCCGGATCACTTTGCTCAAACAGAGGGTTGACCAAATGCCCGATAAGCGAATTCCGGAGATGGATTTCCTTACGGACAAAGATTGGGCTGCCGCCACCCGGGACGCCGATTTGACCAGCGACGATGGTGTGCGCCAAGCCATGAGCGCCTTGCGGAGCGCGGCCAAAGACAACTTTCTCGAGGCGATGCGGGGCGCCTTCAAGAAATACGCCGCCGCGGCCAACGGCGGTGACTTGCCAGCCGACCCGGCGAAATTCGCGCAGGCCGTCAACGCTAACAGCGGTCTTCTCCCCTCCGAACCGACGCAACTCAGGCCTTACTTCGACGTGCCGATCGATGATACCACCTTGCAGCGGTATCAGTTCCTCCTGCACCCCGGGACACTGCACGACAATCTCTCCGACTTTATAGTGAAGGAAGTAGCCCCGCCAGTGGACACCGAGTACGACACCCATCACCACATGGGCCTTAACAGCGGAGGCTATGGCAACGTCAACCTGATCGCCGACGCGGTCGCCGCGGCCGCCAAGGACTATGCCCAAGCGAACAACGGCCAGGCGCCCAGCGAGCCAGCCCAAATCGCCCCCTATCTCAAGCAGCCACTGGATCCCCTTCTCGTACAAAAGTACCTGAGCAAGCTCACTGCTGATCCCGTGGCGCCGGATAAATGAGGTGCGGAACCGTCTTCACAGTAATTGGTGGAAAGGTGAAGTGGGCGGTGATCGTATAGGAGAGCAATGAAGAGAATCGAAGCACCTGAGAAACCGGA